>Ga0075434_100002210_pt1 | contig 16967 bp, 19 predicted proteins | sample RhiMethybrSRZTD3_FD_75298 | JGI IMG/M metagenome (GOLD analysis project Ga0075434, IMG submission 75298) | Populus rhizosphere microbial communities from Tennessee, USA - Rhizosphere MetaG P. TD hybrid SRZTD3 | ecosystem: Host-associated > Plants > Roots > Rhizosphere > Soil | place: USA... | reverse complement strand
CGAAGGGTTCCGGTGAATCTGCGGCACTCGACCGGACACCTTATCGCTGCTCCCTTCCGGGCCTGACGAGGTTCGGTGTTGACCGATGCACAGGACCCGAACCCTTCGCGGGCCACTGCAGGTGCTCATGCTACGTCCTGGGGTCGGGGAAGTAAAGAACGCGTCCTCCGTGCTCAACCCCTGTAGAGGTCAGGGAATTCCGGCGCGGCCGCGTTTTGCGGCGACGATCCATCTCGGGTAAGATACGCCCTCCGTCGCGGCGGGCCTGCCTTTGGAGAGACCGGAAGATCAGGTCTGGATGCTGGAAGCCCTCGCCGAGGCGAGGCGCGCCGCCGGGCTCGGCGAGGTGCCGATCGGTGCCGTGGTCGTCCGCGAGGGAGAGGTGATCGGCCGGGGCCACAACCGCCGCGAGATCGACCGCGATCCGCTGGCGCATGCCGAGCTGCTGGCAATTCGCGAGGCGGCATCACGGTTACAAGGTTGGCGGCTCGAAGGGTGCACGCTGTACGCGACCCTCGAGCCCTGCGCCATGTGCGCCGGAGCCCTGGTCAACAGCCGCGTCGAGCGGCTGGTCTACGGGGCGGCCGATCCGAAGGCCGGGTATTGCGGAACCCTGGGCAATCTGGTCCAGGATCCGCGGCTGAACCATCGGTTGGAAGTGACCGCGGGCGTCCTCGAAAGCGATAGCGCTGCGCTGCTGCGCGGCTTCTTCGCGTCGCTGCGGCGCGCTCCATAGCGGAGCGGTTTACGTTCTTTGGCAAGATCCTGGAGAGGTGTCCGAGTGGCTTAAGGAGCACGCTTGGAAAGCGTGTGTAGGGGGAACTCTACCGTGGGTTCGAATCCCACCCTCTCCGCCAATCGTTTTGAAAAGCAAATACCGGAGAGGTGCCAGAGCGGTCGAATGGGGCGGTCTCGAAAACCGTTGACCGGGCAACCGGTCCGTGGGTTCGAATCCCACCCTCTCCGCCACGTCCTTGACTCCCGGGCTGCCGGTGAACTACTTTACTGGTTTCGTTCGATGCGAGCGGGCGGTTCCAGAGGGACCGGCGGTCCCGCAATCTCTACCACGATTTCGAAGAAGGTGGCTCAACCGTGAAACGGACCTATCAGCCCAACAACCGCCGGCGCAAGCGGACGCACGGCTTCCTGGTGCGCATGCGCACCCGCCACGGCCGCGCGGTGCTCGCGCGGCGGCGCCAGAAGGGTCGCAAGCGCCTGAGCGTCTGATGCCGGGCCTGGCGGGCGAGCGACTGCCTTCCCGAGAGAGGCTGCGGCGGCGGACGGATTATCTCAGGTGCTACCGGACAGGGCGCCGGCGGCAAGGATCGCTGGCCATCATCTACTTCGCACCGAACCAGCTCGGCCACCCGCGCATCGGCATTACCGCCAGCCGCAAAGTCGGCAAGTCGGTGGAACGCCATCGCCTCAAGCGCAGGATCAAAGAGATCTACCGGCGATGGCAGGATCGCGGCCAGCTACCCGCTCTGGACGTGGTGGTGCATTTGAAGCCGGAAGCGGGCGGCAGCGACTTTTTGGCCCTGCGGGCCGAGCTGCTGCGGCTCTTCTCCGGACTCCGCGAGCGCCGCGCATGAGCCGCGTCCTGATTTTCCTGCTCGACGTCTATAAGCGGCGCATCTCGCCGTGGCTGCCGCGCGCCTGCCGTTTCACTCCGACCTGCTCGGAGTACGCGCGGCTGGCGCTGCTGAAGTACAGCTTCTGGCGGGGCGGCCTGCTGGCGACCGGCCGCGTGCTGCGCTGCCATCCATTCCATCCGGGCGGAGTCGACCTGCCGTAGGGAGCAGGGCTCCCCTGGAACGCACGACGAAAGAGGACTCAAGCGCCCGTGGACACTCGCCGGTTGCTCCTTGCCTTTCTGCTCTCCCTTGGCGTCATTCTCATCTGGTACACGGTGTTTCCGCCGCCGAAGCCGGCGCCGGGAAAGCCGCCCGCGCCGCCGGAGCGCGCGGCGCCGGCCCCCGCGCCGGCTGAAGGCACGCCGCCGCCCGGTCCTGCCGCCGCGGCGGCGCAGCCGGCGGTGCCCGCGGCGCCCGGCGAGCGGATCGAGGCCGCCGCCGAGGAGCGGATCGTCCTCCAGCAGGGGCGCAACCGCGCGCTGCTCACCAATCGCGGCGCCCAGCTCGTCTCCATGCAGGTGCCGGAGAAGGCGAGCCCCGGCAGCGGCACGCTGGAGCTGGTCCGCGAGCGCTCCGGCGCGGCCTATCCCTACTCCTTGACCGGACCCCAGGGCCTCCAGCCGCACCCGCTCAACCAGGTCCTCTTCCGGCCGGAGAAGAGCGCGGACGGCCGCTCCGTCGTCTTCAGCTACAGCGGTCCCCTGGGAGTCGCCGAGAAGCGCTTCGGCTTCGACGAGCGGGGGCTGTTCACGGTGGAGATCCGCCTGCCCGGCCGCACGGACTGGGGCGTGCTCATCGGACCCGGCATCCGCAATCCGACGGCCGAGGAGATGAAGAGCCGCTTCGAGCGGCGGCGGGCCGTCTACAAGACCGGCGACGAGGTAAAGATCCTCGACGTCCAGCGGGCCGGCCAAAGATTGCAGGTCCCGGGCCAGGCATTGCGCTGGGTCGGGCTCGCGGACACCTACTTCCTCTCCGCCCAGATCCCGCAGGCGGGGCTCGACCGCGCGCAGCTCGAGCCGGTCCTCGTGCAGCCGCCGGCGGCGGGCGGCGCGCCGTTCGTGCCGGTGCCGCCCCAGGATCAGATCACCAAGGAGCAGAAGGCGCTGCCGCGGGAGTTCTTCGTCGTCCTGCGGCCGGCCGGAGACCGGCTGTCGCTCGTCTCCTACTGGGGCGCCAAGGAGTATGACCGGCTGAAGGCGCTTCCCTTCGGGCTCGAAGGCACGGTGGAGCTCGGCTACTTCGGCTTTCTCGCGCGGCCGCTCCTCGCCGGCCTGCACTGGATCCACGACCACGTGGTGGCGAACTACGGCTGGGCCATCATCCTGATGACTGTGCTCATCAAGCTCGTGCTGCTGCCGGTCACCCACCGCAGCACGATGTCGATGCGCAAGATGCAGGAGCTGAATCCCAAGGTGCAGGGCATCCGCGACCGCTACCGCACCAAGCTGCGCGACAAGGCGGGCAAGCCGAACCTCGAGATGCAACGGAAGATGAACGAAGAGGTGATGGCTGTCTACAAGGAAGCCGGGGTCAACCCGGCCGGCGGCTGCTTCCCGCTGCTGCTGCAGATGCCCATCCTCTTCGCCTTCTACAGCCTGCTCTCCACGGCCGTCGACCTGCGCAAGGCGCCGTGGATCCTATGGATCAAGGACCTTTCGGTGCACGATCCCTACTACGTGCTGCCGATCATCATGGGCATCACGCAGGTCATCCAGGTGCGCATGGGGCCGCAGGCCGGCGATCCGATGCAGCGCAAGATGTTCCAGTTCATGCCGATTTTCATGACGTTCCTGTTCCTGGGCTTCCCGAGCGGCCTGGTGATCTACTGGCTGACCAACAACATCTTGACCATACTGCAACTCCAGGTTTACAACCGTCTGCGGGAGCGGGAGGCGTGATGGACGACGACATGGATTTTCCCCACGAGACGTCGATGAACGACCCGAAGAGGCGCTTCTTTTCCGGCGACACGCTGCAGCAGGCCGTGATCCAGGCCGCGAACTACTTCAACCTGGACCCCAGCTACGTGGCCTACCGGAGCCTGGAGAAGCGGCACGGTTTCCTCAAGACGCGCCGCAAGGTGGTGATCGAGGTGGATCCGGACAACCCCCGCCGGGAGGCGCCGGTGCCGCTGCCGATGACGCCCGGGGGACGCGCTCACCCGCCCGCTCCGCCGTCGTCTTACCTGTCGCGAGAGCCCACCGCGCCGGCGATCGAAGGGAACTTCTCCCCGCCGCGAACGCCGGAGGCGCGGCCGCCCGGCCAGGGACGGGAGGGCGGCCGGCGCGAGCGGGGGCGGAGCGGCGACCGGGGACGCGGCGGCGAGCGGGGGGAACGCGGCGGGCGCCGGGAGGGCGGCGAGCGGCCGCGGCGGCGGCGCGAGGAGGCGCGGCTGACGCGGCCGGTGCGGGACGCCGAGTCGCCGCGTCCGTCCGTCCTGGAGGACGGCGGCCTGGTGACCCTACCGGAGACGCCGCGGCGGGTTTCCGAGCGGTTTCCCACGGCGGAAGGTCCGGTGGCGGAAGCGGCGGCGAAAGGCGCGGCGCTGCTGATCCGCATCGCCGGGCTGGAGCTGGCGCCGCAGATCTTCCAAGGCGAGGATCGTCTGGAGGTGGATCTCTCGGGCGCGGACGTCGATTGGTGCTTCGCCGACGACGGCGAGTTCGTGATGGCGGTCGAGCACCTGCTGCCGCGGCTGATTCGCAGCCTCTGCGGCGAGCCAGTGGCCGTGCGGGTGGATTGCGATAACTTCCACGAGATCCGGGAAGAGCGCCTGCGCAGCCTGGCACAGCGCATGGCCGAGGACGTGCGCCGCCGCGGCCGGCCGCGCATCCTGGAGCCGATGAACCCCGCCGACCGCCGCATCATCCACGTCACCCTGGCGGACGACCCCGGCGTGGTGACCGAGAGCGAGGGCGACGGGTACTTCAAGCGCGTGACGATCCGGCCGGTGTAGACGCGGTATGTTTCACGGGAAACATTGCCGTCCCTTGGCGGCAATGTTCCACGTGGAACCTCGATGGCCTTCGATCTCCCTGAAATCCCACCGGCTGAATTCGCGGTTGAAATTGCCTCCTTCTCTTCGCAGCCGCTCTCGGAACGGACCCTCGCCGCGCTCCACGCGCACTACGAGGAGCTGCGCCGGTGGAATCGCCGCACGAACCTGATCGGGCCGGGGACGGCCGGGGAGATCCTCGCGCGGCACTACGGGGAATCGCTGGCGGCGCTGCCCCTCCTGCCGCCCGGCGCGCGGACGGCGCTCGACCTCGGCTCCGGCGCCGGCTTTCCCGGGCTGGTGCTCGCCGCCGCCCGGCCGGAGCTCGAAGTGACCCTCGCCGAAGCCCGCGAAAGGAAGTGGGCCTTTCTCCTCGCCGCCGCGCGCAGGGCGTCTTTGCCCTGCCGGTGCCTGAATGTTAGAGTCCAACTTCCGCTGCCCGCCGGTCTGCCGGAGCGCATCGACATCATCACCTCGCGGGCCCTGAAGCTCGACGGGGAGACCTGGAAAGCGCTCGGCGATCGGCTGCGCGAGGAGGGCCGTCTCCTTCTCTGGGCGGGCGAGCACGATCCTGATCTGCCGCCGGAGTTCGTCTCCTGCGGCGCCGTCAAGCTACAAGGAAGCGAGAAGCGGCGGATCCTGATTTTGCGCCGCGCATCGTAAAGAGCACGATCGAAACATGATTCTTGCCATCGCCAACCAGAAGGGCGGGGTCGGCAAGACCACCACCGCCATCAACCTCGGCGCCGGCCTCGGCGCCCTCGAACGCCGCGTCCTGCTGGTGGACTGCGATCCGCAGGCCAACGCCACCCGCGGCCTCGGCGCCAAGGCGACCACTCCCTACCTCTACCAGGCCCTGACCGGCGAGGCGACGCTCGCCGAGACCATCCGCCCGTCCGGCTTCCCCAACCTCGATCTCGTGCCGTCGCAGCGCGACCTCGTCGGCATCGAGGTGGAGTTCGTGGGCGAAGCCGGCTGGGAGAAGCGCCTCAAGGGCCTCCTCGCCGAGGTCGCGGGCCGCTACGACACGATCCTCCTCGATTGTCCCCCTTCGCTCGGCCACCTCACGGTCGCTGCGCTGACGGCGTCCGACGGCGTCCTCGTGCCGCTGCAGTGCGAGTACTTCGCCCTCGAAGGCATCAGCGAGCTGCTGGCCACCGTGAAGCGGATCCAGGGGAGCCTCAACCCCCGGCTCGCCATCGCCGGCATCCTGCTCACCATGTACGACGACCGCACGAACCTCTCGAAGGACGTGGCCGAGGAGATCCGCTCGCACTTCGCCGAGAAGGTCTACGACACCGTCGTGCCGCGCAACATCCGCCTCGCCGAGGCGCCGAGCCACGGCCTGCCGATCTTCCAGTACGACATCAAATCGCGCGGCGCCGAGGCCTATCTGGCGCTGGCGCGGGAGCTGCTGCGGAGGGCGGCGTGAACGCCCGCAAGCGCGGCCTGGGTCGCGGCCTCGACGCGCTGATCGAGAAGCCGCCGGCCGAGTCGGTGCGCTCGCTGCCGGTGGCGAGCCTGCGGCCGAACCGCCTGCAGCCCCGCACCCACTTCGACGAGACCGCCATCGAGGAGCTGACCGAGTCGATCCGCGCCCAGGGGATCGTGCAGCCCCTAGTGGTGACGCCGGAGGGGGAGGGTTGGACGATCATCGCCGGCGAGCGCCGCTGGCGGGCGGCCCGGCGGGCCGGTCTCGAAGAGGTGCCCGTCGTAGTGCGCGAGGTCGCCGACGCCCGTGAGCTGCTGGAGCTGGCGCTGGTCGAGAACCTGCAGCGTAGCGATCTCAATCCCCTGGAGGAGGCGGAAGCCTACGCGGCGCTGCAGGAGAAGTTCGGCCTGTCGCAGGAGGAAGTCGCCGGCCGGGTGGGGAAGGCCCGCACCACCGTCACCAACTCGCTCCGCCTCCTGCGCCTGCCGGAGGAAGTGCGGGATCTGTTGCGCGAGGGCAAGCTCACCGCCGGGCAGGCGCGCCCGCTGCTGGCGCTCCCCGGCGAGGAAGAGCAGATACGCCTCGCCGCGCGCGCCGTGCGCGAAGGGCTCTCCGCCCGCGATCTCGAGCGGCTGGCCGCGCCGCGGGAGCGCCCGCAGCCGAAGAAGCCGGACCGTCCGGTGGAGGTCCATACCGCCGCCGCGGAGGAGAAGCTGACCCGCCGCCTGCAGACGCGGGTCGAGATCCGCCGACAGGGCAAAGGGGGGCACCTGCGGATCTACTTCCACTCCGAAGAGGAGCTGATGCGGCTTTACGACGTTCTGATCGAGCGGGGGGAGAACCGATGAAATTCAAGCCGGAGGGCAAGCAGGGCGACTTGAACGGTTTCCTGGACCACGGCAGCTACCTGGAGGGCGAGCTGCGCTTCGATGCCTCGTTCCGCATTGACGGCAAGCTCACCGGCAAGGTGGACTCGCAGGGCGATCTCATCATCGGCGAATCGGGAGAGATCGAGGGCGAGATCAAGGTGGGGCAGATTTTCGTCTCCGGTACGGTACGGGGCACGATCCGCGCCGCCAGACGGGTCCAGATCGCTCCCAGCGGTAAAGTCTTTGCCGAGATCGATACGCCGTCCCTCGCCATCGAGGACGGCGCCACGTTCGAGGGGCGCTGCGCGATGAATCGCGAGGACGTCAGGGGCGCGGCGATGCCCAAGCTGGTGGCGCAGAAGGTGTGAGGGAGACCGCCCGCGCCAGCCCCTCGTACGACGGAAAGAACGTCACCGGGTTTTCCGCCAGAAACCCCTTGTCGAAGGCGGCCGTGAGCACCTGGCCGTCGAGATCCCTGGCGACGGGAAAGCCCAGGCCGTAGAGCAGCGTGGGCGCGACGTCCACCAGCCGCGCGCCGGTCAGCAGCGCGCCGGGACGGACGCCCGCGCCGTAGAGCAGGATGGCGCCGTCCGGCGCGTCCAGGAACTCTCCTCCGAGGCCTCTGCCCGGCGCCATCCGTCCCCAGATGCGCCGCCAGGCTCCCTGGGGATCCACGCCGTAGGCCGAAACCACCGCCAGCAGCCGCGGCCCCGCGGTGCGCGACCAGGTCTCGGCGAGCAACGCGTCGAGCTGCTCGTAGTAGGCGGCCAGCCGCTCGGCAGCCTGCCGCGCCGCGCGGGCCGACGCCGGCTCGCCCTCGAACTGCACGGCGGAAAAGCCGCCGAAGGCGCGGCGCGAGACCTCCCGCAATCCCGGGAGCAGGAGGAACACGGCCTCGGCTCGCGGGTTCCGGCCGGCGAGCGAGAGGGTCAGCGACTGCCGCCGCAGGTCGCCGGCCAGCGCCTCGAGCAGCCATCGCGGGGGGCGCGTTCCGAAGCGGCTCGCCAGCGCCGGAGCGATCCACGGTTGGCGCGGCTCCTCGCCGAAGAAGCGGTCGGAGAGCGCGAAGACCGGTTCGCCCGAAGCCGGAGCGGCTTCCGGCCAGCCCACCACGCCCGCGGGCACGCCGAGCCGCGACAGGATCTCCCAGAGCGCCAGCGCCTCGCGCACCAGCGTGCCCGGCGGCAGCGGCGTGCCTCCCAGGGTGCCCCAATGCCGGAACGAGATGCCCATGGGCACCAGGCGCAGCTCGCCGCCGGGCGCGAGCAGGCCCGCCGAATAGGAACGCCGGCCGGTGATGCCGTGCTTGAACGGGTACTTGCCGGTGGCGAGCGTCGTCCACACGGCGTCCCGCCGCGTCGGCGAGAGGGACCCGAGCCGCCCGTAGGCGCCGCCCTGCAGCACCGCGGCGAGGAACGGCAGCCGGCCCTGGCCGGCGAGGGGCAGGATGGCGTCGAGCGTCGCCGAGTCGATGCCGATCACCCACAGCTTCGGGCGCTGGCCGGCCTCGACCGCCGCCGGACGGGGCGTAGAACGCGGCCGCGGCCGGAACGCCTCCCGGCGCTCGACCATGGCATAGATCGAGAGCACCGGGATGAGCGCGAAGGCGAGGCGGCTGCGGACGCCGTAGCGCCGGCGCTGCAGCGCGTGCAGCAGCGCCGTGTAGAAGGCGATGAGCGCGCCGAGCGAGAGCCAGAGCGCCGTCTTGATGAGGCGCTCATTGATGCCGGGCGGCAGAAAATAGGAGTAGTAGGAGGCGTGGGTCCAGTCGAGCAGGGCGGCGGCGGCGAGCGCCAGCGTGAGGCTCCACGGCAGGATGCGGCCGGCGCGTCGCGGCCGCCCCCAGGTGAACGGCAGGTGCAGGGCGAGGCCGATCAGACCGATCAGCGCGCCGTAGGCCACCACCCCGCGCAGCACGGGACGCAGGGCGAACGGCAGCCGCGGATTGAGGAAGAAGATGAGGCCGGCGAGATGGACCCCGATCAAGGCCCCGGGGGCGAGACCGCCCCCGAGGATGGTGAGCCAGCCGCGCTTCAGATGATGAAGATCGGGCGGTCCAGCGTCTGCCGGAAGTGCCACTGGTAGGTATAGCCGGGGAGCTCCACGGGGATCGTGTATTCGACCTCCATGTAGACGCGGTCCCCGTTCCTCTCCACCTTGACGTTCTTCTTATCGAGCGGGATGTGGAGCTCCCGGGCGCGGTTGAGGATCTGCTTTTCCAGGTCTTCGGTAGAGGTGTGCGCCGCCGCGAACTTCGCCTGCTCGTCCATGTAATCGTACAGCTCTTCGCTCTGCATCTTGACCGGCACCGCCTTCCAGGCGATCAGGACCGCCACGCCGAGCAAGAGCAGCCAAAGGATACACCCGATGTTCCCCTCGCCCCGTTCGGATCTCCGTCGTGGCATGGCTCCCCTCCGTGCAGAAATTTTCGTGGCGCTAGTTTACCGCACGATGCGCAAGGTCCGGCTCCACCGGGTCAGGGTGAAGAAGTGGAGCGTGAGCCGGCCGAGCTGCCGCATCCTGCTCTCGTCGCCGGGCAAGGACATCGCCTCCTCGTCCGTGGCCACCGACCAGTAGACCAGGAGAGCCCGGCCTTTGACGTTGTCCTCGGGCACCGGACCCCAATAGCGGGAGTCGTTGGAGTTGTCGCGGTTGTCGCCCATGCAGAAGTAGGTGCCGGAGGGCACCGTCGTCGGCCCGAAGTTGTCGCGCACCCGCCGCGGGTGGAAGAAGAGGTCGCGCGGATAGGTCTCGCTGTCCTCGTAGTAGGTGAACGAGGAGTCGTCGATGTGCCGGCCGTTGATGTAGAGATCCTTGTCGATCATCTTGAGGGTATCCCCGGGCAGCCCCATGCAGCGCTTGATGAAGTCGCGCGTCGGGTCTTCGGGATACTTGAACACCACGACGTCGCCGCGCCGCACCTTGCGCACCGGCAGCAGCTTCTCCTCCCAGGGCAGGGCCGTCGGCCCGTAGATGAACTTGTTGACCAGGATGTGGTCGCCGATCAGCAGGTTCTGCTCCATGGAGCCGGACGGGATCTTGAACGCCTGCACGATCCAGGTGCGGGCGAAGGTCGCGAAGATGACCGCGATCAGCAGCGCCTCCAGGTACTCCCGGAGCAACGTTTTTTCGCTCGGCATGGACCTGCTTAGCGGATCAGGCGGAAGGTCCTCTCCCAGCGCGTCTTCGAGAAGAAACCGAGCGCCGTCTCCCCGAGGTCCCGGAGCTTCGCTCCCGCGCCTTCCCACTGTCCGGTGGAGGTCTTGCCGCCGTAGGACCAGTAAATGAAGAGCGCCCGGCCCTTGATGAGATGGGCGGGGAGAGGCCCCCAGAAGCGGGAGTCGTACGAATTGTCGCGGTTGTCGCCCATACAGAAGTAGTGGCCGGCAGGCACCTGGAAGGGACCGAAGTTGTCCCGCACGCTCATCCGCGGGTCGGCGAAGACGCCGAGGCCGGCGTCGGAGTTCTTGTGCAGGGCGTAGCTCGCGTCGTTGACCTTCTTGCCGTTGATGTAGAGCTGCTGATCGATGACTTGGACGGTATCACCGCCGACGGCGACGCAGCGCTTGACGAGGTCGAGCGTCGGCGTCTCCGGCGAGCGGAAGACGACGATGTCGCCGCGCCGCACCGGGCGGCTGGGCAACAGCTTCCTCTCCAGCGCGGTTGGCGCCGGGCCGTAGATGAAACGGTTGACGAACAGATGGTCGCCGACGAGGAGCGTGTCCTCCATCGACTGGCTCGGGATGAAGAAGGTCTGGATGACGAACGTGTTGGTGAAGAGCAGGAAGACGGCGGCGATGATCAGCGCCTCCAGGTACTCGCGCGCGAGCGTGCGTTGTTCCGCCATGGCGCGGCTACTGTACTCGAAAGGCCGCCGCCCCCGCAAAAGATTGCGCGGCGCGCCAAATCCTTTGACACTCCCCTGAGCGCCCCCCTCCCCCTGGGGTTTCCCGACCCTCCGATCTCCACCCCGCGCCTGATCCGTTGACAGGGCGCGCGCATCCCCGTCGGGCAATTCTCTTCATTCTCAACAACTTAGCTCCTCCCCGGCACCTGGCAGGGGCCTTGATCTATACGCCCGCCGTCAACCACGGAGAGGAGGTGGCGACGCAGACGGCGAAGCGAAAGAGGCACGGAAAGGGAAAAGCAGCGGTTCAACCGAAGTCCCACGTCAACGCAGCACATACGGAAAGGAATGCAATCATGAAGCACGCACATCGCATCGTGGCCGGTGTCGTCCTGGCTCTCTTGCTGGCGGCCCTCCCCGGGTTCGCCGCGGACGGCAAGAAGATCAACATCAACAGCGCCGACGCCGCGCAGCTCGCCCTGCTGCCGCGGGTGGGCCCGAGCATCGCGCAGCGCATCGTCGACTACCGCAAGCAGAACGGTCCGTTCAAGAAGCCCGAGGACCTGATGCTGGTGCGCGGCATCGGCGAGAAGACCTACGAGCTGCTCAAGCCGTACCTGGCCACGTCCGGCGAGACCACCCTCAAGGAGAAGGTGCACGCGAGCCGCTCCGGCGCGGCGAAGGAATCCCGCTGAGGCGCTCCGGGCGGGGCGGGACCGCCGCGTCCCGTCCTGCCCGGGCCTCCCGGAGCTCAGCCATGAACCGCAAAGGCTTCACGCTGGTCGAGCTGCTCGCCGCGCTCGCGGTGCTGGTGTCCATCCTCGCCATCGGCGCGCCGCCGCTGCTGCGGATCTCGGGCGACCTGCGGCTGCGCCTCGCGGCCGAGGAGCTGGTGGGCGTGCTGCGCACGGCGCGCGCCTACGCCGTGCGCCACAGCGCCAACGTGGCGGTGAAGTTCCGCACCGCCGCCAACGGTGAGGTCACCTTCACTCTCTACCGCGATGGCGACGGCGACGGCGTGCTGACGCGCGACATCGACAGCGGCGTGGACCCGGCGATCGCGCCGCCGCAGCGGCTGTCGCAGCTCGGGCGAGGCTTCGGCTTCGGCTTTCCGCCGGGTCCGCCGCCGCGCGATCCGAGCTCGCCGGGCCGGCCGCTCGCCAACCTCGACGATCCGATCCGCTTCAATCAATCGGACCTCGCCTCCTTCAGTCCGCTCGGCACGTCGACTCCCGGATCGCTCTACGTCACCGACGGCGTCGGCCGCTTGGCGGCGGTGCGGGTCTTCGACCGCACCGGCAAGATCCGCGTCATCACCTACGATCCGCAGACGCAGGTCTGGCGTGAGTGACGCCTCGATTGACTCCCTCCGAAGGAGTGCTGTAACGTGATCGCCATGCGTGCGATCGCCGTTGTCACCACCGTCGGCACCGAGGAGCAGGCCTATCTCATCGCGCGCGAGATCGTCGGGCGGCGCCAGGCCGCGTGCGTCAACATTATCCCCGGCATCCGTTCGATGTACCGCTGGAAGGGGAAGATCTGCAAGGACGGCGAGCTGCTGCTCGTCATCAAGACGCTGGAGGGGGAGTTCGATGGGGTGGCGGCCACCATCCGCGAGCTCCACAGCTACGAGCTGCCCGAGATCCTCTCCTTCAATGTCAGCCACGCCGAGCTGCGGTTTCTCAACTGGATCGCCGACTGCGTCGACAAGCAGGCCGGGTTCGCCGACGACGAGGAAGAGGAAGAGATCGTCTACGCGGATTCGGACGACGACTAGGCCAGCGCCTGCTCCAGATCCGCCAGCAGATCTTCCACGTCCTCGATTCCCACCGACAGCCGCACCATGCCGTCCGTGAGGCCGAGCTGCGCGCGGCGCTCGGGCGGGATGGAGGCGTGGGTCATCGACGCGGGGTGCGAGGCCAGGCTCTCGACGCCGCCCAGGCTCTCGGCGAGGCTCATGACGCGCAGCCGGTCGAGCATCGCCTTGGCCGCCGCGTAGCTCCCCATCTCCAGGGTGATCATCGAGCCGAAGCCGGAGGCCTGCCGCTTCTGGATCTCGTGGCCGGGATGGTCCGGCAGTCCGGGATAGAGGACCTCCTGGGCTTTCGGATGGCGCGCCAGGTAGTCGACGATGCGCCGCGCGTTCTGCTCGTGCCGCTCCATGCGCACGGCGAGCGTCTTGATGCCGCGCATCACCAGGAAGCAGTCGAAGGGCGAGAGGATGGCGCCGGCCGACTTCTGCACCAGCGCGAACCACTCGGCGTCCTCCGGAGTGCGCGAGATCAGCGCGCCGCCGATCGAGTCGCTGTGGCCGTTCAGGAACTTGGTCGTCGAGTGGACGACGAAATCCGCGCCGAGCTCGAACGGCCGCTGGAAGTACGGGGAGAGGAAGGTGTTGTCCACCGCCACTCGCGCGCCGCGAGCGTGGGCCAGCTCCGAAGCCGCAGCGAGGTCGGTGATGTCCATCAGCGGATTGGTGGGCGTCTCGAGGTACAGCAGCTTCGTCTCCGGCCGCATCGCCGCCTCGACCGCCGCGAGATCCCGCGTGTCCACCCAGGAGAAGGCGAGGTTGTAGCGCTCCAGGATGCGCGAGACGTAGCGGTAGACGCCGCCGTAGGTGTTGCGTGAGATCACCACGTGGTCTCCCGCTTTGAGGATCGTCATCAGGCAGGCGATGGCGGACATGCCGGAGGCGAAGGCGTGGCCGGCGTGGCCTCCCTCCAGCGCGGCGACCTGCTTTTCCAACGCCCAGCGGGTGGGATTCTGCACCCGGGCGTACTCGAATTCCGCCCCTTCGCCCACGGCGTGCTGCACGTAGGTCGACGTCTGGTAGATGGGCACCGCGACCGCGCCGGTGCGCGGATCGGGCTCCTGGCCGGCGTGGACGGCGCGGGTGGCAAAGCCGAGATCTCTGGGATCGCCTTTCATTCATCTCCTCTGGCTGAACGGCGGGCATTCTATAAGATAGCGCCCCATGAGCGAGCCGTTCTCGCCGATGCGCTGGGAAGGTCCCGGGCTCCGCATGCTCGACCAGACGCGCTTGCCGGTCGAGGAAGCCTGGATGGACTGCGAGACGCCCGAGCAGGTGGCGGACGCCATCCGCCGCCTCGCGGTGCGCGGCGCGCCGGCGATCGGCGTGGCCGCGGCCTACGGTCTGGTGCTCGGCCTGCGCACGGTACAGGATTCCGGCAAGCTCGCCGGGCGCTTCGACGAGGTCTCGAACCTTTTGGGGAGCACGCGGCCGACGGCGGTCAACCTGCACTGGGCGCTGGAGCGGGGAAGGCGGGTCTTCGAGGAGAGCGCGGCGCGAGGACCGGAGGCGGCCACCTCCGCGCTGCTCGATTGGGCGCGCGAGCTGCACGCCGAGGACGTGCGGATCAACCGCCGCATCGGCGAGCACGGCGCCGCGCTCTTCGCGCCGGGGACGCGGGTGCTCACCCACTGCAACACCGGCTCGCTCGCCACCGCGGGCTACGGCACGGCGCTCGGAGTGATCCAGTCAGCGTGGCGGGACGGCAAGGTCGGGCAGGTCTGGGTGGACGAAACGCGGCCGCTGCTGCAGGGCGCGCGCCTCACCGCGTGGGAGCTCAAGAAGCTGGGCATCCCGTTCCGCCTGGTGACGGACAACAGCGCCGGCGCCCTGATGGCGCAGGGCCTCGTGGACCGCATCGTGGTGGGCGCCGACCGTATCGCCGCCAACGGCGATACCGCCAACAAGATCGGCACCTACACGGTGGCCGTGCTGGCGCACCGCCACGAGGTTCCCTTCTACGTGGCGGCGCCGCTCTCGACGATCGACCGTGCGACGGCGACGGGAAGGGACATTCCCATCGAAGAGCGCCGCGCCGAGGAAGTCACCGAGGTCTTCGGCACCCGCGTGGCTCCCGACGACACGCCGGCCCTCAACTTCGCCTTCGACGTGACGCCGGCGGAGCTCATCTCGGCGATCATCACCGAGGCCGGAGTGCTCGAGCCGCCGTATGAGCGGAGCATCGCGGCGGCGTTTGAGGATCGCTGAGCGGACGCCTGAAAACTGCCGCAAAGTCCGCGGACCAAGCGGCGATGTCTGGAGATCTGCCCCGATATCTCACCGTTCGCCGCGGCTGTAGGGCGGCCCTGCGCGCTTGCGGTGGGGCGCCCGAGGCCGCTCGGTCCGCGCGCCGCGGGCTCGCTCGGTCCGCCGCCCGACTCCTTCGGATTTCTCCGGCGTCGCCAGACGAATCTCGACCGGCCGGCCGCGGATGGTGGCGCGGGCCATCCGTTGCAACACCTGGTCGCGGTACTGGGCCGGCAGCTCGACGAAAGTGAATCGGTCGTAGATGTCGATCGAGCCGATCGACTTGCCGGGGACGTCCGCCTCGTTGGCGATGGCGCCGACGATGTCGCCCGGCCGCACGCCGGCGCGGCTGCCGGCGGCGATGAACAGCCGCACCATGCCGTCCTCGGCCGGTGCCACTTCCGCCGAAGCGGGCTCCACCTCGACTTCCAGGGGCTTCTCGCCGCGCGCGAGCCGGGCGGCCGCGGCGGCCACCTCGGCGAGATCCAGACCTTCTTCCACTAGCTCCTCGACGAGAGTGAGATAGAGATCGAGATCCCCCTCCTGCACGGTGCGGCGGATGTTCTCCTTGAAGAGCCCGATGCGCCGCGCCGCCACGTCGGCCTGGGTGGGCATCTTCATCGGCGCGATGCGCTGCCCGGTGAAGCGCTCGATCTCCGCCATCATCCGCCGCTCGCGGGGAGAGATGAACAGCACGGCGACGCCGGAGCGTCCGGCCCGTCCGGTGCGGCCGATGCGGTGGACGTAGGCTTCCACGTCGTTCGGCACGTCGTAGTTGACGACGTGGCTGATGCGTTCCACGTCCAGGCCGCGCGCCGCGACGTCCGTCGCCACCACGATCTCCACCTGGCCCGAGCGCAGGCGGCGGATGACGCTCTCGCGCTGCGCTTGGCCCATGTCGCCGTGCATGGCCTCGGCGGCATAGCCCCGCGCCTGCAGCCGCTCGCTGAGCTCGGCGGCGCCGTTCTTGGTGCGGGTGAAGATCAGCACGGCCTCCGTGGGCTCGGTCTCCAGCAGACGAGCCAACGCCTCCAGCTTCTGCTGCGGCGAAACGTGCAAGTACCGTTGCTCGGTGGCGGGCACCGTCAGCGTCCGGTGCTCGATCTCGATGGCCACCGGATTCGCGAGGTGCCGCTCGGCGATGCGCCGCACTTCCCGCGGCAAGGTGGCCGAGAACAGAGCCGTCTGCCGTCCCTCAGGAGCCTGCGAGAGGATCCACTCTACGTCCTCCAGAAAGCCCATGCGGAGCATCTCGTCCGCTTCGTCGAGCACCACGACGCGCACGGCGTCGAGGCGCAGCGAGCCTCGCCGCAGGTGGTCCATGATGCGTCCCGGCGTGCCGACCACCACGTGGACGCCGCGCCCGAGCCGCTGCAACTGGATCTGGATCGGCTGGCCGCCGTAGACCGGCAGGACACCGACGCGGCCCAGGTGTTTCGAATAGGTATGGATCGCCTCCGCCACCTGGATCGCCAGCTCGCGCGTGGGCGCGAGCACCAGGGCCTGCACGTCCGGCTGGGCTGGATCGAGCTGCTGCAGGATGGGAAGGGCGAACGCCGCCGTCTTGCCGGTGCCCGTCTGCGCCTGGCCGATCAGGTCGCGCCCGGCCAGCATGGGCGGGATCGTCTTCTCCTGGATCGGCGTCGGCGCCTCGTACCCGACGTCGGAAAGGGCTTTGAGAAGGGGCTCGGCAAGCCCGAGATCGGCGAAGCTCTTTGCGTCCTCGCTACCGTCCATGGGTTCGCCTCCTGGGTCTCGTAAGGGATGCGAAGACGATGCCTCGATCGGGGTGACCGAATCGCTGACCTGTCGCGGGATTCTTGGTTTGAGAATGGGAAGGATTGGCTTTGGTGGAGGTGGTGGGAGTCGAACCCACGTCCGAGAAACGCGTATCAGGAGCGTCTACGTGCGTAGCCCTCTATTGGGTTCTCGCCCCTCGCGCTGGAAGAAGGCCAACCTACGCGAGGGGCCAGCCTTACTGTGTATCCGGATGCGTCGCAAGGCCTCCGCATCCATTGATCCGCTTTAGCGTCGTCCCGGTGGGCGCCGCGAATCAAGGCCCACCATCGGGACGTCACGAGCCCTTTTTAGGCCGCGAGGGCGAAGTTATCGTTCGCAGTTATTCTTCCG
>Ga0075434_100002209_pt1 | contig 16968 bp, 20 predicted proteins | sample RhiMethybrSRZTD3_FD_75298 | JGI IMG/M metagenome (GOLD analysis project Ga0075434, IMG submission 75298) | Populus rhizosphere microbial communities from Tennessee, USA - Rhizosphere MetaG P. TD hybrid SRZTD3 | ecosystem: Host-associated > Plants > Roots > Rhizosphere > Soil | place: USA... | reverse complement strand
CAAGTGAGCAAGGCCGAGTTCCGCACCATCAAGGCGGCTACTCCTGGTGCATACACGTTCATCCTCACCGCGACCCGCGAGGTGCCCAAGCGCCTCGCTCATCCGCGCAAGCGCACCGTTGGCGTGCGTATCCCCGATCACCCAGTCGTGCGCGCCCTGCTCCGCGAGCTGGGCAAGCCGCTGGTGTCCAGCACTCTTCTGCTACCCGGCGAGGACGAGCCGATGAGTGACGGGTGGACCATCAAGGACCGCTTCGACCACGAGATCGACGCGGTCATCGACTCCGGCGCGTGCGGGACCGTGCCGACCACGGTCGTCGACCTCACCCAGGGATACCCCGAGGTCGTCCGCGTCGGCGCCGGCGATCCTTCCCCGTTCGTCTGACGCGTCGACGACACGAGCTCCAGGTGGTCGGGGATGCCGTCGTAGCCGTCCACGCCGAGCCGCAGATCCGGCCATCGGTGGTTGGACTCATGTCGAGCGGGCATCTGGCCTGGTCGGCGACTTGTGACGCGGGTCCGGGGCGCGCGAGGTGGGCCGGGTGAAGGAGAATGGCGGTCCACCGATGGAGGAGCCTGACCGCGTATGAGCGATGACAGAACCCGACTCGCCGTCCTGATCGATGCCGACAACACCTCCCCGAAGCTGATCAGCGAGATGTTCGAGGAGTTGGCCAGCTACGGGACCATCACCGTTAAGCGCGCCTACGGGGACTGGACGAGCCCGCATCTGAACGGATGGCGTTCCATTCTCCTGGGCAACGCCATCTCCCCGGAGCAGCAGTTCGCCTACACCTACGGCAAGAACGCCACCGACTCGGCGCTGATCATCGACGCCATGGACCTGCTGTACTCAGGCAACGTCGAAGGATTCGCCATAGTCTCCAGCGATAGCGACTTCACACCGCTGGCGACCCGACTGCGTGAGTCGGGAAGGCGGGTGATCGGCGTCGGGAGACGCACGACGCCGAAGCCCTTCATCGAGGCGTGCGAGCGGTTCGTGTTCCTCGAGGTACTTAGCGGCGACAGCGAGGCAACCGAGCAGGCAACCGAATCGGCGAAGGATGACCAACCGCAGCCGGTCCAGAGCGTGCTGACCAAGGCGCTGAACAAGGTCGACACCGACGATGAGGACTGGGCCTCGCTAAGCGCACTGGGAAACCATCTCAATCGCACCGATCCGTCCTTCGACGCACGCAGTTATGGGTTCGGCAAGCTCAGTGACCTGGTCAAGGCACAGCCATTCATCGAGTCCAAGACAGTCACCGCGCCCGGGGGTCGCGGGCAGCTGTGGGTGCGTCTCAAGGGGCGTCGACCCGTCGAGGACGGGTCGACCAGTAAGACCGTGGTCAGAAGCGCCAAGAAGGTGGCGAAGACGTCGGCCAAGAAGACGGCCCGGAAGGCTGCGCCACGGAAGGCAGCAGGCAGCGCGTAGCCCGGAGCGTCGCTCCGCCCGCTCATCCCGCGCAGTGGCTCTATAAGACCTGCCGGTCGACGGCCTCGGTGTGGTGGCTTGAGGACTGAGTGAAGGTTCAGGACGGCGACGTGTTCGCCGCTTGCTGCAGTTCGTCGCCGACGTGAACCGGGTGTTCCCAAAATCGGCCTGGCAGCATGAGGAACGACGAGGTGGCGCGGGCGGCGAGCTTGCCGCCGGCATCGATGATGTCGCAGTTGACGAGTGAGATGGTGCGTCCGCGATGCACAACCGCCGCTTGTGCGTGTAGCTCATCGCGCTCGGGAAGGACGGGCCGTAAGAAGTTGACCTTGAGGTCGATGGTGTTGAAGGCTGTCCCGGCGGGCACGGTGCTGCCGGTGGCGACGATCATGGCCGCGTCCGCGAGGTATGCGATGGCGCCGCCGTAGATGACGCCGAATGCGTTGCACAGCCAGGGCGACTTTGCCATCGCGAGGATGGCTACCCCATCGCCGGTCTCGACGCCGCGCAGTCCCATGAGCAAATAGCACGGCGGGACGAACTCGCCTGCGGCGATCTGATTCATGATCTCCCGGCCGGACAGCGAGTTCCAGAACTCGCGGCCGCGAACGTCGCCTTCTACCGCCCTCAGGTAAGGGTCTGGCGTGTCCGGACTGCCACCGGTGTGTCGGTAGGCCGGAGGCATTTCGGTGGGAAGTTCGAACAGCATGCAGCGCGATGTCGCGTGGCCGAGCAACCGGCCGTGGCCGTCCGCGATGGTCGCTTCCGACAGCCCGAGCGTGCGGGTCGCGTGGATGAGGCGGCCGCGGCCGATGAGTGTCCCAGAACGAATGGTGGGGGTTCGCAGGAAATTGATCGACAGCTCCGAGGTCGTCATGCCCCATCCGGCGGGCGCACTAGTGTTGCGTGTTTGAAGTCTTCTTACGGTTTGCCTTGGCGAGGATGTCGTCGGCGGCCTTGGTCCAGACGAACGGTTGGCAGCGGTCGTTCCAGCCGTCGATGAAGGTTTCGATGGCGGCGATGAGGTCTTTGACCGAGGTGAAGGTGCCGCGGCGGATGGCTTGGCGGGTGATGATGCCGAAGAAGACCTCAACCAAGTTGAGCCACGACCCGGAGGTCGGGGTGAAGTGCATGGCGATCCGACGGTGCTTGGCCAGCCAGGCCTGCACGGCCGGGTGTTTGTGTGTTGCGTAGTTGTCGGCGACGACGTGCAGTTTCACCCTCGGGTAGGTCTTGGCCACCAGTTTGAGGAAGTCGAGGAACTCGACGTTGGTATGCCGGTCGTAGCAGGCGTCGGTTACTTTCCCGGTCGCGACCTCCAGTGCCGCGAACAGGCTGGTGGTGCCGTGCCGGACGTAGTCATGGGTGGCTTTCTCCGGCAGCCCGGGGCGCATCGGCAGGATCGGCGCGGTCCGATCCAGCGCCTGCACCTGGCTTTTCTCGTCTACGCACACAACGACGGCGTTCTGCGGCGGATTCAGGTACAGACCGACGACATCGCGGACCTTGGCGTCCAGTTCCGGATCGGTGGAGAACTTGAACGTCTCCCGCCGCCACGGCTGCAGCTTCCACTCCCGCCAAATCCGGGCCACCGACGCGAACGAGATCCCCAGGTGCCTGGCGAGCAGACGCGCCGACCAGTGCGTCACCCCCAGCGTTTCCGGCGGCGGCGTCAACGTCGCGACCACGACCTCGGCGTCGTCGATCACCGGCGGCCGGCCCGACCGGTCAAGATCACCCAACCCGCCGACACCGCCGACCTCGTATCGGTTACGCCACTGGATCACAGTCGGCCGGCTCATCCCGACCCGACGCGCGATCTCCGCGTTCGGCAGCCCCTCGGCCGCCAGCAGCACGATCCGCGCCCGCTGGGCAAACCCGGCCTGCACCGTCGAGGACCGCACCAGCGCCGTCAGTCTCGACTCATCACCAGCACGCAGAACAAGAGGCGCAGCAACCGACACGCCCCATTGTCCCGCAAACTCACCGTAAAGTCACTTCCAACACGCCACACTAGAGCCGGTCTAGCCTGCTCGCATGGCCGACACACGCGGGGAGGAGCTTGACCCGGATGGACTGCCCAAGTACCCGTCCTGGTCGTTGTTTCGCTCTATGACCAACCCCGCGGCGCTCACCGCCGAGGGTAGTGATGCGGCCCTCTGGGCATTGAGCGTGCTTGAGGGGTATTTCGGGGCGTCATGGCCACGGCGACAGTTTCAGCGGCAGGGATGGGTTCCTGCGTCCCTGGCCGGATACTCGGGCCGGCGACACGAGCTGCCTAGGCTGCTCAGCCTGGCCTGCAACGTCGAATGGTTCAAACACGCCGGGGGAGCGCAGGCTGTCCGCAAGCTCGTGTCGGGTACCGCCACCCCCAGCGCGTGGCGCCACTTCTGCCTTCAACTGGAAGTAGCCCGAGCGGCGGCGTTTGTGGGCGAGTTCAACCAGTTCGAGCCGACGATCGACGGCACAGACTGTTCCGGTGACCTCGACATAGTGCTAGCTGGTACGAACCTCATCGTCGAGGTGACCTCCGTATCGAGATCTGACGGCGACCTGCGTCAAGAACGCTTCGAGCGCAGGCTGCACTGGGCGCTCATGGATATCGCTCTGGAAACGAACGTCGCCATAGATGTGCGGGTGAAATCGACGGATGCCTCGGAGGAGCAAGTCCAAGCGTGGCTGACGAGCGTCCGCGGTGCAGCTGATCACGTGGCCCGCAGCAGCGTCGGATATCGAGATCTACGCGGATTTGCCTCGATCGTGATGTCGCCGGCCAGCCATGACGGCCCGTTGGCGCCTGGGGTAACCAGGTTCGAAGGCGCCGTCCACTCACGCGACGCCTGGCTCCGAATTCGAGATGCGCTACGGGGCAAAGCGAGGCAGACCCTAGGCGCGTCGAACGTCTGGATTCGTCTGGACGCCGTCGAAGGTCTGTTCGCGCTAACGGACTGGGCCTCTCGCCCGATGTCCCTGCGGACAGAGCAGATCGCTGGCAACCTCCGCGCCGCTTTCGTGGACTTCGACCACGTCCATGGCGTCGTACTCAGCTCAGGTGCCGGACTGAGTCTGAATGTTGACAAGGACCCGTTAGGCCATCAACGTGCTGATGCCCACAGCGCCACACTGCTTCGGAGCCGTACGGCTCGGGGACTAGTCAGAGAAACAGTCATCCTTCCCTTGACCGAAGCTGGTCAGCGCGCCGCAGCCGCCTGGATTGAGGCCTACATCGAGGAATCGATGTGGCTTGACGCCGACCTCGGCAAGCACGGCTGGTCACTTGACCGCATGAGACCGGCGGCGACGACCGATCCGATCACGCCGTAGCGGGGCGCTGGACGGCGATAGCCATGGACCGAATCGGCGTCCTGCCGGGGCGAAGAACAACACTTCACGACGCCGCAGCTGCAATCTGGCACGCCTCGTCCAAGCAACGTCAATAGCGCACCATCTCCGTCGATCTGGGCGGCTCTTGTCGGTTCCGAGGGATGCGCAGATCATTTGTTCTGCGTGGCTGGAGTACATCATCGGATAGGTCATCCGATGCACCGGATCGTCGGGGTACGGCCACTCGCACGTCAACAGATTGGCGGCCGAGGCAAGACCATGATGCAGATGGCGTCTATGGGCCAATCACGGGCCGCTGGGTGCCGATCGGCACCGTGTGACGCCGCCGGACGTGCGGTCTGGGACTTGGGGCTTGTTCGGCCTCGGGTCGCGGGTCGGACGGCGATGCCGGAGATGGCCATGGCGAGGATTCGTTCGCGTTGCTGGGTCGGAGCCGAACGGGGAGCTGGTGACGCCGATGACGAATCGCATGACGTCGTCGATGTTCAGGTCGGGGTTGGCGCCGCCCGATTCTTGAGCTCGGTTGAGCAGCGGTGCCGCCGTAGTCGTAGCGCGCCTGGCGGCAGGCGCGGAGGCCCCTGACTCCCGGTCCAGCGCATCGAGTAGTACCCGCTTGGTGGCCATGTAGGTCACGAAGTGTCGTATCCAAGCGACCAAGGCCGGCTACGGTTCTTCTGTCTCGGCCAGCCGAACGGCGTCTTGGCACAGCGAGTCGACCTCGGCGACGTAGACGGCCTCGATGAGGTCTTCTCGCGTGGGAAGTTGCGGTACAGGGTCGCCGGTCCGACCCCGGCTCGGCGGGCGATGTCCTCCAGGGAGGCCTCGATGCCGCTGTCGGTGCAGTCCTCGCGCGCCGCGGTGAGAATGGCGTCGAAGTTGCGGGCGGCGTCCGCGGGGTGGGGGCGCCGCTGGTCGAGCAGATCACTGAGCCGCGCCGCGTCATCCTCGTGGTCCGGCCTCCGTCGCGGGCGAAGTGAGGTGACTGTCCGATTGTATTGCCGAAGTGCGGCTCGGCGGGTCGGCTGGTCAGCCGAGGCCCTCGGTGGCCAGGCCGGTGATGGCGTCGACCTCGGCTGGGCTCAGGATGAGGTCGACGGCGGCCAGGTTCTCCCTGAGGTGCTCGACGCTGGTCGTGCCGGGGATCGGCAGTGAACCGGGGGTGCGGTGCAGCTGCCAGGCCAGCGCGATCTGCTGTGGTGTCGCGTCGTGTCGTTGGGCGATCGGGTCGATCACCGCGTGGAACGGCTCGCCGTCTGGGCCGCCGGGTATGGCGCCGGGGTGCCAGGGTGAGAACACGATGCCTTCGTCCTGTGCGAGTTGACGCACGGCGGCCCCGTCGCGAACGGCGACCGTGTACTGGACGGTGACTGCGGCGATGTCGGTGATCGACAGCGCTGTGCGGAGCTGGTCGGCGCTGATGTTGGACAGTCCGATGTGGCGGATGAGTCCGTCCTGGCGCATGCCGTCCAGCGTCTGGACGATTTCCTCGAATGGGGCGTCGGTCATGGTCGGGGTGTGGAGGTAGTACAGGTCGATGTGATCGAGCCCGAGGCGCCGCATGCTCATGTAGGCCGCCTGGCGAAGGTAGTATTTGTTGCCGACGGCGCTCATGTCGCTGTACTCGGGTCCGCCGCGGACGAACCCGCCTTTGGTGGCGATTACTAGATTCTCTGGATACGGATGCAGGGCCTCGCGGATCAGTTCTTCGTTGGCGTGCGGGCCGTAAACGTCGGCGGTGTCGATGTAGGTCACGCCCAGTGCGACTACCTCGCGCAGTAGCGCGATCGCCCTGTCGTGGTCGGGGTACTCGCCCCACACCTTTGGTCCGGTCAGCTGCATCGCTCCATACCCGATGGCACCGACGGTCAGATCCCCCCCGATCGTTACGGTGGGCGGACATTCTTGGGATCCCTCAATCATGGTGTGTCCTTGTTTTCGTTAGTTAGCAGTGGTGGTACGCGTGGCGGGATCAGCGCGCGAGGTAGCCGCCGTCGACTGGCAGCGCGACTCCTGTGACGTAGCTGGACTTAGTGGTGGCTAGATACATGATCGCGTCGGCGACCTCTTCGGGCTCAGCAATGCGTCCAAGCGGATGTGAGGCCACGAGTTGCTCGTGCATAGCGGGGTTCTCGGACACCATGTCGGCGATCCGCGGGGTATTCACCAGGCCGGGGCAGACCGCGTTGACCCGGACACCTCGATCGGCGTAGTCCAGGGCAGCACTCTTAGTCAGGCCGATCTCGGCGTGCTCCGAGGCCACGTAGCCCGAATACCTGCTACCCCGGTGAGACCTGCCCCGGAAGAGATGTTGACGATCGAGCCAAAGCCCTGCGTCGACATGATCTTCAGTTCGTACTTCATGGACAGGAACATGCCGCGCACGTTGGTGGCCAGCATCAGTTCGAGTGTCTCCAGCGGGTAGTCGATGAGCGGGTGGGAGTCGTTTCCCCCGTCGACCCCGGTGCTGTTGACGGCTACGTCCAGTCGTCCAGAGTGGCTAGCAGCGATCTCGACCGCGTGACGAACGGCCTGCTCGTCGTGAACGTCGGCGATCACGTAGCGCGCGCTGCCACCGGCATCGTTGATCAGCTTGACCGTCTGCTCCAACGTGGCTGCGGTTCTTCCCATGACGGTTACCTCATAGCCTTTCTGTTGCCAGCGCAAATGCGGCGGCGCCCCCGATTCCGGTTCCGCCACCAGTGACGAGAGCGGTCTTGGCGTCCGAGTGCGTCTGTGTCGTTGTCTGGGTCATGTCGCGCCATCCGATCGTCGAGGTAGTGGGAAGAGATCAGCTTGGCCAAAGTTGGATGCTGCGCGGTCGACCTCATTCATATGTGGACTAGCACTCACTTTGATGGAGGACCACTCTCATTCCAGCCGTTGATGTGGAGACTGCTGTGGACGGCGGAAACAGTCATATTGGATGCCTAATAGATGACGAAGCCGGCCCCAGCCGAATTGGGACAAGTTTCAGACTCGGCTGCCGGATCGCGTTCACGGATACAGTCGACCGCTACAGTAGGGGATCGGTCTTCAGTAGTCCCTACTGGTTTTCCGCGCGGGGACCGCGTAGCCGGCGCCGGCCCGCCGGGGCGTGCTCACGGTGTCGGCAGTCAGCGGGCAGGCCCGGCGAGGGATGCCGGCGATACGACCACGGCGCCTCGGTCGGGAGCTTGTTGGACGGTCACGCGGTTGGTTGGTTCCGGAGGGCTTCGGCTAAGTCGTGGCGTCCGGCGATGCCGAGCTTCTCGTAGGCGCGCTGGAGGTGGCTTTCGACGGTACGAACCGAGAGTTGCATGTCACCGGCGATCTGCTTGTTGGTGCGACCGGCCGCGGCTTGCACGGCGGTGTCGAGCTCACCGGGAGTCAGACGTGCCCGCGCCGTCATGGTTTGGAGTGGGGGTGTGACGGCGCCTTCGCACCGGGACAGCAGTCGCGCGGCTTTCTGCTCGGCGGCGGCCGTTTGCCGGGTCATGCCGGCGCGGCGGAGTAGGACGGCGGCGTCGGCGCGTGCTTCGGCGGCGTAGAGATTGGCACCGAGGTTTTCGAACTCGGTGGCGACCTGGTCGAGCGCGGTGCTGTCTGCGGCCGCGACGGCGACGACGTAGGCGGCGCGAGCCGGCGCCAGGTTACCGTCTATATCGTCGACCAGAGCGGTCAGACGGGCGGCCACGTGCCCGGCCCGGCCGAGGCGGGCCAGGCCGTGCAGGGCGCTGCTGGCCCCGATCAGGTCGCCGATCTGTTCGCCGAGCTCGGCCGCCTCTTCGAGCTGCGCACGAGCAGCAGGAAGGTCACCGGCGGCTGACGCTATCCACGCCCGGGCCTGAAGGATGTCGGTCTCGTTCGGCACGAGCGGAGCCACGTCGAGCGCATCGTGGGCGGCAAGGGTCTCGGCTGCCCGGTCGGCCTGTCCGACGAGCGCCAGTGCCAGTGCGGCGTGGCCGTAGGGCCACCGGGATGTGTAGGGCTGCCCGAGCTGCCGAAGCAGGCTGTACGACTCGCTGGCCCGGCGAAAGGCGCTGATCGGTCGGCCTTGCTCGAGGTGCAGAACGGCGAGCCACCGGGCAACAATTGCCCGAGCCTGGGAAGCCGGCTGATCAATGACCAGATCATATGTATGGGTGAGTAGCTGCTCGGCTTCGCGTAGGCGCCCGCCGTAGATCAGCGCGGCGGCGCGGTATCCGAAGAGCGCCCACCGATCCCAAGGCTCGTCGAGCGCAGGTATCGCTGCGCTGTCGGCGGATGGACCCAGTTGCTCGGTCGCAGCGGTAAGGCGACCGAGCCGGATCAGGCTGTACGCCATGACCATGCGCGCGGCATTGCGCGCTCCCGTGTCGGGACGCGGGAGCAAGGTCGATGCCTCCTCAACTGCGGCCCGCGGCCCGCGGGACGCAGCCGTGCCGACGACGCGTCTGCTCAGCAGCTCGTCGCGCCACAACGAATCGGTCATGCCCTCGGCCACGTCGTCGAGTAGTCGAAGGTCGGCCCGACCCCGCAAGAAGAAGGCGTTGTCGAAGCGGAGCAAGGCGACACGGGCCCGCTCGCTATCGCTGACCGCGTCCCCGGCCAGCGCGGCCAGCTCGCGCTCGGCCTGCTCGGGCCGGCCCTGGTAGTGGGCGGCCTCGGCGGCCACATAGCGGGCTGCGAAGCCGGCGCCTTCCTCGATCGCCGCTCGGGCAAGACGCTCGGCGAGAGAGTGGTCGTGGCGGGTCCGAGCCGCGACCGCCCCCACTAGCAGAAGCTCAGCGCTGCCACCACCACCCGTCAAACGCAACGACGCCAGCCGCAGGTTGTCCTTCCGGTGCCCGCCGGCCGCCTCGATCACCTCGGCCAACGACCGGGCGATCCGCTGCTCGCGAATCGCGCTGATCCCTACCCTGATCACATCGCCGTAGACGGGGTGCGCGAGCCATACCTGGACTCGGCGGCCGTCCGGGCGGCTGGTGATCAGGCCTTTTTGTTCGAGGGCGTCGACCGACGCGGGATCGGCCAACTGAGCAAGCTCATCCTGCTCTAGCGGCTCACCCAGGGTGACCAGTTCCAATGTGGCCCGCTCTGGACCCGTGAGGTCACCCAATCGGAGTACCACCAACTCGACCAGGCGGGCCGTCGGCCGAAGATCACCCTCAAGCCGCCACAGGCCGCCGTCCTCGACCAGCGCACCAGCCTCCAGCGCTCCAATCACTAGCTCGCGCAAGATCAGCGGATTGCCGCGACAGCGATCGATGAGCTGGCGCGCCGACGCATCGTCCACCGGCCCGCGTAGGACCGAGACCAGCAACTCCTCAATTGCGGCGGCATCAAGCAGCCCCACCTCGATGCGATCAGCCAGCGCGTCCTTCCACAACGCCACCACCGCGTCGGGGGCCCGCTCACCGGACCGGACGGTGGCCAGCACCGTCGCCGCCCGGGACAACGCCAGCTGGTGCAGGAGAGTGGCCGACCCGTCGTCGAGCAGATGGGCGTCGTCGACGAACACCAGCAGCGGGCGCCCTTTCGCCGCGTCGATTACGGCCTGGCCGTAGCGTCGTAGCAGGTCACCGTGGTCCTCGCGGGACAAGCGATCATCGCCTGGGTCGGCCGGCAGCATCCATGCCAGCGCCCCGAACGGCAGACTCCGGGAGGCCCGAGTGGCTGTCGCGCGAGCCATTGACATCCCTCGCCGCTCGGCCAGCTCCATGCCCGTCACAGCCAAAGTTGTCTTACCGACCCCTGCCGCACCGCTGATCACTGCCCCACGCCGGGCGAGCAGGGCGGCCGTGAGCTGGCGAAGCTCATTCGACCGGGCCACCACCGGCCACCTGTCCACGCCTGAGTCTAAGTCCGTGTAAGCGCCGCCGAGGCGGACCGTGCGGCGCTGCGGAAACCGGTAGGGACTACTGAGGACCGATCCTCTCCGGTCGTGGCCGAATGTATGCATGAGCGCGAACTAGTCCGCTGACCGCCCGAACACGAGAAAAGGAAACCGATGAACGGTCCCGATGCTTCAGCCGACCGCGCCTTCGAGAAGGCGCCGAGTTGCTGGGCAAACGCCTCGACCTGCCACTCGGACAAGGGGAACCCGGCCATCGGCAATGACTCTCGTCGCCTGACAACCCAGCACACATTCGGCGACTCCTGGTCCAGACCCGGTCTTGACCTACGAACGAAGGCGCTGATATCCGTGACCATCGCAGCCACCCTCGGGACGCGAGACCCAGTCCGCGGCAGCTACGCATCGCCCTCAACAACGGAGTCACCCCAGACGAGATCGTCGAGCTGTTCATCCATCTCGAGGCATACGCCGGAGCGGCACGAGCATCCGACAGCTACCTAGTCGCCTTAGAGGTCTTCGCTGAAGACCGCCCCTAACACCGCGTGACCCGACCCACGATGCGACCGAATGAAACTGAACTCTGGATGCTCGATTCGGTCGCACGTCCGTCAGGTACGACGGGCTGGACCACCGCCTGCAAGCGGGCCATGCAGGCGAGCCTGCTTCTGCCAGGCCATTTCTGGACTTGCTCGTCCATCTTCGAGACCTACCGTCGGCAGCTCACAATGATGAACGAGGAGAGAGCCGGATGTCTGAACGCCTACGGGACAAGGTCGCCCTGATCACGGGTCCACCAGCAACATCGGGATAGCGATCGCGATCCGGTTCGCCGCCGAGGGTGCGTCCGTTGTTGTGACAGGACGCGACGCCGAGCGCGGCCGCGCGGTCGTCGGAGCGATCCAGGCAGCCGGCGGAGAGGCGACTTTTCTCCCCCACGAGCTCGACGGATCGGTCGAACGCTCGAGGCAGTTGGGTGAGCTGGCGACGACCGTTTACGGATCGATCGAGATCCTCGTCAACAATGCGGGCATCTACCCGCCGGGGGGGGCACTGGTAATCGACGGGACACCTTCGACGCATCATGGCGGTGAACGTGAAGGCGCCGTACTTCCTCACCGCCGCACTCGTGCCTGCGATGGCTGCGAATGGTCGGGGTGTCGTACTCAATCTATAAGCCTGGATCCATCGGTCCCGGCGCTGCGTTCGCGCTTGACCAGCTCAGACAGCTTTTGGCGGGGCTGCATCTTGTGTAGCTCCCGTTCTTCCTCTTGTAAGTTAACGGGCCGTTACCTGATGCCGGTGAGCATCTAGTTCTACAGCCGTAGTTCGTGATCATTGATGTGCCAGGTGTCGGCGGTAGTGGCATTCGCGGGCTAGGGCTTGATGTCGTCGTCGCCATTGTGACCAGGCGAGCAGGGTGCTGATGGTGTGTTTCGTGGCGAGCAGCAGGGCGTCGAACAGGCGGCGGAATTCGTTGACGGTCAGCTCGATCAACCCTGCCGGTGCGGGGGTGTGGTCGCGTTCGATCGCGGTGGCGACGGCGAGGAATGCGTGGGCGAGCATGGCGAGGGTGGTCCAGCGGTGCCAGGAGGTCCAGCGTCGCACTTGGTGCTGGTCCAGCCCGACCAAGCCTTTGGCGGCTTGGAAGGACTCTTCGATACGCCAGCGCTGCCCGCCCACTCGCACGAGCGTGGCGAGCGGGACGCGGTGCGGGCTGTAGCAGCGCAGGTAGGCCAACTCTCCGGTGGCGGGGTGGCGGCGGATCAGCAGGTGATGCTGCCCAGTGTCGTGTTCGTCCTCGGGTAGTAGCGCGATCCAGGCCCACGCGTAGTAGCGCGGCCCTTTGCTTCCCGGCCCGGCGGAGTAGGTCTGCCACGCCGTGGCCGGTGCGGTGGCGGCGAGCTCGTCCACGCGCATCGGACCGGCGTGAGTGGGCACGCGCCGATTCGCCGACACCTGCAGCACGTAGCCCAGGCGGTGCTCGCGCACGGTCTGACGAAGCTGCGGGTCGGCGCCGTAGACCTCGTCTGCGGCCACCCACGACGCGGGAACGCCTGCGCTGACGGCGCGGGTGATCATTGCCGTGGCCAGCGCCGGCTTGGTGGCGAATTCGACACCGTCGGGCACGCCTGCCGCCTGACAGCGTTGCGGATCCTCGGCCCAGGATCGGGGCAGATACAGGGCGCGGTCGATGAGCGCGTGCCCGCGGCGGGCGGCATAGGTGAGGAACACTGCGACCTGGGCGTTCTCGATCCGGCCTGCGGTGCCCGTGTACTGGCGCTGCACCCCGACGGTGTGCGCGCCCTTCTTCAGATCACCGGTCTCGTCGACCACGAGGACCGCGTCGGTCTCGCCGAAGGCGCCGATCACGTAATCGCGCAGATCGTCGCGCACCCCGTCGGCCTCCCAGCGCGCGCGGGCCAGCAGATGCTGCAACCCGTCCGGCGTCACGGCACCGCGGTACTCCGAAATCGTCCAACAGTTCTTCCGCTCCAGCGACGAGACCATGCCAAGCACCAACCCGCCAGCACGCCGCAGCGGCTCATAACGCCTGAACCGCGGCGCGATCCGATCGATCACCACGCCATACGCCGTCCACCACCGCTGAGGATCTACTCTGTGAGCCGCGGCCACCGCGGCGTCTTCGTTGTTCAACACAAACACCGGATGCTCGCCCGGTGGCCGCACCGCACCCGGCAGAAACGCCCACGCCAGCCTCACCAACAGCAAAGATCACGAACTACGGCTGCAGTACTAGGACATAGGACTGAAGCTCGGCAACCGTTGCGGTGTATCGCTTCTCCGCTGCGCGGCGCGTTATGTAGCTGTAGTGCCATTGTTTTTCGTTAATCAAGTCCTCAACTATGACGTGGAACTTCTTCCAAGCGTCGTTGGTCAACGTAAGCCGAACTTGCTGCGTACCGAAGACTGTCTTTATCCAGGGGTTCCGGGCGCAAACTTCTTGTACCATCGCTGTTTGCCCTTGCTACATTTGTATGCTAACGCCACGTAAACAAGCAATGCGATAGGCAAAGTTGTCCACAGGTGCGCTTTTGTGTACAGGGGTCTTACTTTAAATATCCTTGCCCTCCGTGCCTACCGTCAATTCCAGGAAAGCGTCCGACAGACTACCGCATATTCCGCCGTCGATAACCCCGCCTTGCGCATTAGTCACCTCGTAATGATCTAATTCGTCCAATCCCGCCTCGGTGACCTTGAAGGTCTCCGTGACCTCCAGCCCCATGCGGTCGACCTCTGCCGACCGCGTGCTCCCGGCGTCCGGGGTGCCTCGCCACGCAAGACGGCCATCTGCACGCGATGGATCAAGATCGGCGCGGGCTGGCAAGCCCCGCCGCGCACCGCGGCGGGGCTGGATGCGGCGGACTGTTAGCGGGCGAGGTCCGCTGTCTTGGCAGCCTCGATGTCAATGGCGAGGTCACCGATGTAGTTTTCGCGCAGTGCGAAGCGGTCCTGGCTGTTGGCCTTGACCCAGCCGGCGGCGTTGGTGGTGGCGGCGTCTGCCTGTTCCCGCGTTTCCCAGGTGCTGAGGGAGACGAAGGCGGCCTTGTCGATCTTGGCTACTCCGTAGGACACGAAGCCGGGGCTGTGCTGGAACAGAGGTGCCATCCCTGTCTTGGCCTGACGAGCACCGGCTGGCCGTCGGCCCAGTCCGGCAACGAGAACACCTTCGGCCGGGCGAAAAAGTTCTCCACGTTAAAGGTCGCGAAGCGCACGGACACAGTCACCTGTCCTCATCGGAGTTCCCCGGCTCCCAGTAGGAGCGTCGAAAGATCATACAAATACGCGTATCAGCCCGGCCGGCCATCGCTTACCACGCGAAGCGACCCGCCACCACCGGCGGCGCCGCCCGGCACTGAAAGGCGATGCAATCCCGCTCGAGCTGTCTCGAGACGTGCGCGTGGTGCTTATCCGCGACCGCCCGAGGCAGATCGATGGTGTGTGGACGGCAAAGCGTAGTCGCTGGGCGTTGCCAGTGATCTCGGTCGGCGTTTGAACGTACTGACGTGGGAGGAGGTGCCGTGCTTTCTGGGCAGTACTGACGTGACGGTGAACCGCTCCTTGTCCACAGGCTGTGCTCCACCGTTTAAGCCGACGACATCCACGGTCAGTTCGAGCAAACGGTCCAGCACGTCGGCACCAACGCCAATTTCCAGACAGGCCTCGATCTGCGGGTCGGTACTGATCTCGTCCCCGGCCTTCACCATAAAATTGGGGTTACGCGTCTGGGAGGTATGTCTCGACGAGCTCGGCGCGTGAGCCTGCGGGCGATCCGTCGGTCGCGTCGAAGCCGCTCGAGCTCGCGTTGGAGCCCGTCGCGGGCGTCCTGCTCGGAAGCGACGCGCCTCGCTGCACGCGCTTGGAGCCGCGTCCGCCGGTGCGGTGGCGGTACGCCCACAGCCGCTTACCGCCAGGCCCGCGACGGGCGAGTTCGAATGTTTGTCCTTGCTGCACCATCGCTGGGCTCCACTCCTTTCAGGAGTCGACCCCCTCCCACCGAGATCCTCCTGTACCTCGGCTGGTGCGACCGGCGGGTCTTGCCGGTCTTATCTGCCTTCTCCACTCAGCCCTCCTCCACATCAAGGACTGTCCGACCGGCGGCGCACGGACGAGCAGGCACGGAGGACGGTGCAGCCGGCGAAGCCTCATAGCCTGCGTGCTCGGGAGTTTGGCCACGGTAGGCGTGCTATGTCCCCTGATGGTCAGCCGTCGAAGGTCGGTCAGGCAGTTGCGCGGCCCACCATTCGGGCGGGACGATCCGCATCGCGAGGTCGAAGGAGCTCCGATCGAGCGACTCGGCGAGCTGGGCGATAGCGACGAGATTGTCGCGTAGCCACTCGTCCTCGACCGGCCCGCTCGTCTGAGTCGCTGGGCTGAGACGGCTCAGCCTCGGCCGATTCAGGTGCTCTTCGAGCGGCTCCGACTCGTCGAGCACGCTGCCCCACCAGTACAGGCGACTGTAGAGCTCGACGTGGCGATCGACGATCTCCGCGTACGTGCCCGAGTTGACCATCACGTCGGCCCAGCGTCCGAGCACGTCTTGGCCGTGCGCGCGCAGCCTGGCGATCAGCCGGTGGAGTTGTTCGCGGCGATCAGCGCTGGCGAGCATTTCGTCGATCGCCGCGGCGAGACGGGGCGTATCGAGCACTGCTTCGGAGCCGGCTGCGAGCGCCCCGTCCTCGAGCTCTTCGTCCGGACCGAGACCTGCGAGCTCGAGCAGACTCGTCCACACGAGTCGAGCCGTGCGGACCAAGTCGAACAGCGCATATTGCGCGAGCACGGACCAGCGCTGTCGCTGTCGACGCTCGAGCACTTCGTTGAGCACCGCCGCGGTCACCGCGACAACGATCAAGCTCGCGGCGAGGCTCGTGACAAGCGCGTGGCGCGACCAGAACCCATCGTTGGCGAAGTCCCACACGACCGCCCCAGCAAGGACGAGCACACTGAGGCCGCCGATGATCCGTGTCGAGCGCACGTACGTCCGAACCGAGTCGGAGCGGCGCGGACCGACAGTGCGGCGAGCCATGCTCAGTCTTAGGGATCTAGCTGTTGAACTCGCTCGGGTCGAAGTAGTCCCGCCAGGCCTTGATCTTGCCGTCGTTGACCTCGAAGGCCCCCATGACTTGCAGGTCGAAAGTCTTGCCGGCAAGCGTGAAGACGTCGACCCGCTCCGTCATCACTACTGGACCGCTGGCGGCGATGTTGATGACGCGGAACTCAATGCGTTCGATGCCGGGCGGCCCGGGACGGATGAACGACGCGATGTTGTCGGCGATGTTCTCTCTGCCGCTGACCGGCTCGAACGGAATGTTGTGGTACAGGGCGTCGTCGGTGAAGAACGCGGCTAGATCTTCGGCGCCAAGGTCGTCGGCCCACGCAGCGCAAAACCTGCTCACGAGGTCGATCGGTTTCTCCATCTGTTTCCTCCTGTGTTCGTGTTCGGCGCAGCCCTCCGCGCCGGTCTAGCTCTGGGCGAAAACCTGTTCCAGTGATCAGCCGACCGCAGCGGTCGTGAGCAGCAACTTCTCGCGAACCCCTTCTTCTTCAAGGAGGCGGTGGGCCTCGGCGGCTTGCGACATCGGTAGCGACCGCTGCGAGCGCAGTTGCAGCTCGCCGTTGGCGAGCAGCTCCATGCCGATGCCGATGGCGTCCGGCGCTCCGTCAGGCGTCCACGAAGAGAAGGCGACGCCAAGATCACGGGCACGCTCGTCGGCCAAGGTGATCACTCGCGCCTGGTCATCGGTGAGCGTGATCGCCTCTTCGAGCCCTCCCTTACCTGCAGCGTCGAAAGTGGCGTCGACGTGGTCGGCGACTTTGCGAACGTTGGCAAGCAGCTCGCTGCCGTAGCGCACCGG
>Ga0075434_100002207_pt1 | contig 16973 bp, 12 predicted proteins | sample RhiMethybrSRZTD3_FD_75298 | JGI IMG/M metagenome (GOLD analysis project Ga0075434, IMG submission 75298) | Populus rhizosphere microbial communities from Tennessee, USA - Rhizosphere MetaG P. TD hybrid SRZTD3 | ecosystem: Host-associated > Plants > Roots > Rhizosphere > Soil | place: USA... | reverse complement strand
CATCAACGGTAACTGTTTGATTGGGCAAGGCAAGGACCGGGTGAAGGCTTTTTACCTGGCTGGACTCCAACTGCAGGTCATTCTGCACCCATGGCCGAAATCCTTCTTTCTGGACCTCAACGGTATAGATCGAGCCAGGCAGCGACGTAATGCGGAAGTCGCCGTTATCCGTGCTCGTCGTAAATCGGCTGACGTGCGTATCTTGACTGGTGACAATGATTTTCGCTCCTGCGACAGCCGCGCCGGTCTGGTCCACGACCGTTCCCGTTAGCCCACTGGTAAATTGAGCGTGGGCGGCGTCAAGAACCATGAGCAAGAAAACAAGTGTGATTGTTATCGCTGCTGGACCTGATTTCTTCATGGTGCCCTTCCTCCTGGCGCACTCCCTACCTCTGCGCTAATTCGAGACTCGGTTTTTGCTGATCCTTAAGCTTTTCGGTTTGCTGCTGGCGTTCGAACGCCTCAATTAAGGCTCGCCCTTTCACTCGTCTTCCGGTCTTGAGATACAAACGGCCCAGGCTGTACTCCGCCGACGGGTGATGCGGATCCAACCGTAGACAGGCCAGCAAATTCTCTTCGGCGAGTTTTGGGTTCTTGTCCAAATGGAGCTTCGCCAAGTGGTAGTAGGAGTCTGCAAATGAGGAGTTCAAGCGAATGGATGTCCGGAATGCTTCTGCAGCCTTCGCGTCGTGTTCTAACGTTTGTTCGAATGCGACGCCAAGGTAGTAGTGCATCTGGAAATTGGAGGGAAATTTCCTGATTGCAGAAGAGAGTGTGTTGATCGCGTCTTGTAACTCGCCCGCATGAATCTGAATGATGGCAAGACTGAGGAGGGCAACACTGTTGTCTTCCTGAAGATTGCTGGCGGCACGCACGACCTCCTCGGCTTCGCCGAAGCGGCCGAGTTTTTCGAGAATTGCGCCCTTCTGCACCTGCAAGCGATAGGAACCTGGGATATGGGCCAGTCCGACATCAGCCGCTTCCAGGGCTAGAGGATAATTTTCGTAGTCCATGCAGAGGGTGCTGAAATCCAGATAATTCACTTCCTTCCCCGGTTCGAGCATTGCGGCCTGACGCAATGATTGGATCGCCAGATTGAGGTCACCACTCCTTCTGGCGAGGCTAGCCAGTAGATTCAACGAGTCGCCGTCCGGCCGGGTGCTGATGAGACCCTTGAGTACTTTCAGGGCCTCTTCGGAACGGCCCAGCTGGTCCAGGACAACCGCTTGCTGGTATTCAAGGCCCGGTAGCGCCGGATCTATCTTTTCTGCCCTTTGGAATTCTGCGATCGCCCGTTGGTATTGCTTCTGTCCCGAGTAAAGGACACCTGCCTTAAAGAATTCAGAGGCCGCGACGCCGGACGTCGCGTCCAGGTTCGTTAAGACAGCATCCGCCCTCTGTGTCTCCTTCAACTCAAAAAGAGAGTGGGCCAACGACAGCACGGCGCGCGGATAGTGAAAGACGAGCTCTCCGGATTCTCCCAGGAGCGAAGCGGCCTGGCTGAAATTACCCTGCTCGTCTGCGATGATTCCTAGGAAAAGAAGAGCTACTGAGCGCGATTCGCCGTTTTCCTTAATCAGTTCTTGAAACTCCGTAGTGGCTAAATCGTATTTACCCAAGTTGAAATAATTTATCGCCAGGTTCTTGCGGGCGGGCACTAATCTCGGATCGGCTTTCAGGCTCATGAGCAAATAACGCTCCGCCTGCTGGAACTCGCCTTTTAAGCTGTAGGCAGCCCCGATCACGTTTAAAAGAACGGCATTCTGTGGGTCCGTCTTAAGGCCATTCGCAAAAGTTGTTATCGCCTCGTCGACCCGTCCATCCTTGACGAGGCCCATACCTAGGCGATACGCCTGCGCAACCTCGGACTCATTGGAAACTGAGTGCATTGGGGCAGACTGCGCCCAAAGGCCCAGTGAAGCCGAAACAGCTAAAGACAGTCCAAGCGATACAGACTTGCAGCATCGTAATAGGCTGAAGATTTGGCGCAGGAAATGAATGCAGTCTCTGATCATGTGATTCTCGAGAGCCTACAGTGCCCTCGACCCCACGGCGGAATCACGATTTAGAACGTACAGCACACTCTTTGGGATCAATGTAGGGCGCAACTTAAATCGTTTCAAAATACATTGTCAAGCCCTTTTTTGGTGTGCCTGTGCGTGCTTGAAAGTCTCATGTTAACGGGGACGGTGACGTCCTCGACATCGCTTCGGCGGCGCCGGGCGATTTGCCACTCGCATATAAAACGATTCAAAAATAATGTGCATCGATGCTTTCTTATTGATACCATCACTGGCGCGCGATGGGCTGTTAGCGAGCGCATGTCCCCTCGCGATTGAAACAAGGGAGCCTCATTGGCACCGTGATGATATGGCCCTGAAGCTAGCCGGAGAACCAAAATGCGAATCACGTTGACTGCCGTGGCGCTGTACGTTGCACTCATACCTGCTTTAGCGGGCGCTCAATCTGGTGCGTCGCGCCGCCTGCCTCGCGCCACACTTGAGGACAAGATCCGCGGGGGGTGGGCGGGGCAGATGATTGGCGTTTCGTACGGCGCTCCTACGGAGTTCCGTTCGAATGGCAAGATCATCGAGGGAAACCTGAACAAGTATCTGGACTGGTCCCCTGATAGGCTCAAGAATGCCATCGATCAGGACGACCTCTATGTGGAAATGACGTTTGCTGAGGTCATGGACAAGGTAGGCCTTGAAGCCACCACCGAGCAATACGGTGAGATGTTCAAGAACTCGATGTACGAACTGTGGCATGCGAATGCCGGAGCCCGGCGTAACCTCAACCATGGCATCAAGGCCCCGATGTCGGGGCATCCGAAATACAACATCCACGCGAACGACATCGATTTCCAGATCGAATCCGATTTCATCGGTCTGATGACTCCGGGCCTTCCTCGCGAAGCCAACAAATACGCAGACCGGGTTGGACGGGTGATGAACTGGGGTGACGGTCTGTACGGCGGGATGTTCTTTTCGGGCATGTACGCCGCCGCCTTTTTCGAGAGCGACCCCCGCAGGGTCGTGGAGCGCGGCCTTCTCTCAATTCCCGGGGAGAGTGACTACGCAAAAGTTATCACCGACGTACTCCGATGGTCCTCTGAGAATCCCAACGATTGGATGAAGACTTGGCGTCTCATTGAGGACAAGTGGGACAAGGGCGACGTGTGCACTGAAGGCGCTCTGGAACCATTCAACATAGACGCCAAGCTGAACGGAGGCTACGTCGCCCTCGGCCTGCTGTACGGCAAGCGGGACTTCGCGAAGACGCTCGAGGTGGCGACCCGCTCCGGCCAGGACTCGGACTGCAATCCCTCGAGCGCCGCCGGTATCCTGGGCGTCATGCTCGGTTATGACCACATCCCCGACGTTTGGAAGGCCGGGATACCGGCTATCGCCGATACACGCTTCGCATTCACACAGTACTCCTTCAACCAAATTGTGGCGAGCACGCAGGCTCGAGCCCTGAAAGTGGTGGAAGGAGCCGGGGGCAAGGTCACCGCCACGGAAATCGAGATACCGGTTCAGGAACCTACGGCACCTTCTCTTGAGCAGTGGAACATCGGCGCACCGCTGAAACGTTTGGAGTTCACCGAGCCGGCCTGGACGTTCAAAGGCAAGTTCGATAACGGATCATTCAAGTTGCCCTGGGGCGGCAAGCTTAAGTTCAAGGAGGCCCGAGCGGCCGGTGCTGAGGCAACGCTCACATTCGAGGGGACAGGCGTGGCCATCGTGGGCCGCTGCACGCAGGAGGGCGGCCGCGCCGACGTTTTCCTCGATGGCGAGAAGGCCGGCGAAATCGATGCCTGGATCCCCAAAAATACGACCGATGACGACTATTGGCACGTCAGTGGTCTGCCTGTGGGAAAACATTCCGTCCGGATCGTGGTCCGGCCTGACACCGACGCCAGATCTACGGGCACCAAGGTTCAGATTGAGCGGGCCGTCGTCTATGGCGCTGCTAATCCGCCATAACCCGCCGGGCTTTCAGAGACTCAACGTATTGGGTCTAATTCCATAGACGTCTACAGGCGAGCGATTTATTCAAGACAGAACCACAGAGTTCCATCTGGGGTTCTGCGATTTCGCTGGGTACAAAGACACGGACCGCACGCGCTTGCACCAGCCCGTCCCACAACGAGCCACTGTGCACTAGGTGAAATACTGGTTGTCCTGGATGACGACTTTATCGATATCGGGCCTGGGACGCATTTCACCCCCGATCACGACCAACGCAATGCAGCATCTTTTGCAATTACGTATTCGGGCAGACGGCGAGGACTCTGGACATCATTTGCGGGCCGATATGAGAGCGGCGTTCCGTTGGAGCTCCCAGATCTTGACTCTAGTGAATTGCAAGCACTGCCCGGCGTGAATCTAGTCAACTTCGATACTGGAAGGGTAAAACCCCGGTACGTCTTTGGATGGTCGGGTGGAATTGACTTACTGCACAAAGATCGATTCACCGTGGGCGCTCAGCTTGCTGTCCAGAATCTTGCAAACCGCGACTTCGCTTTTAATTGGGGCAATCCTTTCTCAGGCACCCACTTTTGGATATCCGCGTCTCGTGGCGGGAAGTTTGAAATTTTCGTTCAAAAAATAACGGTCCATCGCTGCAGCGTTTCCGTTTCGTAGACTGCATCGCAACGGTCTCGCAGCTTGTGAGAACGGTGGGAAGCCTTAGCTTAACTGCAATCGCACGAATTCCATCGCCTGCTTGAAGATCGGAACCTTCACAGATGGAGGGTCATCTCCCAGGCAGTGGCTTCCTCCAGGGACCCGCAAAAATTCGTGCCGCACTTTGTACTGGGAGAGTTTGCTCTCCATCCCTACCGATTCCTCGAAGGGCACATCCGTGTCCGCAGTGCCATGAATGAGAACAGTAGCGGGAAAGGATGCCGACACGTTGCGCACAGGGCAATATGCGTCGAACCATTTGGATTCAGAATCAGGATCATGGCCCGCTACTTCCTTTGGCCATATCCCTTTCTGACGACAGTAGAGATAGAAGTCCCAGCGATGATCTCCCTTTTGCGACGCGGTCACGCAGCGCGTTCCGATGGATTGATAGGCCTGCTCTTTGGTGATGATTGGCTGGCGAAGGTAGAAGGGGTCAGGCCGGCTGTACCACGGCGCGGTGATGTCGCCGTAGCCAGAGAGCGAAAGCAAAACTTTCGGGCGTGGTCTCGTGGAGAACCCAGTCATTAAGGTGGAATAGCCACCTGCGGAAAGACCGGCCACCGCGACTTTTTCCAAATCGATTCCAAGTTCCTGGCCCTGCTGGTGCACCCATCGGTAGGCGTCTTGAAGATCCTGGACAATGGAGGGGAGCTTTGTTTCGGGCGCCAGCCGGTAATCAATCGAGACCACCACGAAGCGCCCGTCGGGATCCAACCATTCCGGAGGACCTACCCGCGAACCTGCAATCAGAGCCCCGCCGTGGATCCACAGGATGACTGCTTTCTTGTGGCTCGAATCTGAATTGTAGACGTCGGCCTTCATGTCGCATCCGTCGGCAGTTTTGTAGGTGAACGTCTTAGGGGGGCTCTTCCACTGACCAAAGAGCGATCGCGAAACGAAGGCGGCCACTGAGGCTGTTGCTGCTGTTTTCAAGAACTGGCGTTTATTCATCTTGCCACCCAACAACCTACTTACTGCGTATCGCACTCTGCGAGGCTCTGTCTATAGACTTGACTCGCATGATTATAGGCAGTGCGTGCCTCGGCTCTTTCGCGTTCGCTGACCAGCGGAGACTTGACCGTCCATAGCTTATCTACACAATCCAGGCACCACTGAATACTTCGTCTCGAGGCACGAACCGGACGGCTGTCGACCAAGACAAAGATGGGATTCGTATGCGAGGAGGGCAGGACCCGCAGCGCAATCCAGGATGATCGGCTGACGAACACTTCAAATGAAACTGCTTGTATGGAACCGTCCGCCCGGATGCGTTTCGCATCGACAGCAACGCCATTCACCACGATTTCCACGTTTACCTCTCGCGTTGTTCCAACGCGGCTACGCTCGATATGCCAAAAAGGCGGATCGTTCAAGCTCTTAGCGCGAATCGCCTCGTTCGGTGTTTCAGCCAGCAACGCTGCTGCGCGAGCGGTAATCTGCACCGTGCCGGCCGTCGGCAAGCGTACTTCACCGCTTCCAACGAGTTGATCATTGACATGAAAGTCCATCAAATGACTCTTCCCGTCCGACGCATACGAACGTCCAGCGCATAGTCCAGCCACCCACGAATCGTAGCCGGAATTGCCTTTTGGCTGCCGATCTAAATGAACATAAGAGCGACCGGCGCCGACACGTTCATCGGACATGCAGGGGAAATCTGTTTCGCCGCTGCCACGGAGCGGGAAGCCCGCGTTCAGCACGTGATACCAGAGATTCAGTTCGGGAACAGACGGCGTATCTACGAGCGATATAAAGTCAATCGCGTCGTGAGTCACATCCACGAGGATCTCGTTAGCGCCAATACTGTTGAAAGGAGGAATCTCGTAGTTGGGAATTCTGGAGGAGTTCACGTCCAAGCCGAGACCGGAATGCGCGAAACCGACTGCGGCGCCCTGTGCTTTCGCCCACTTCGCTATTGGCAATGTCCAGCTTGGCCAGCCTTCGATCTCCTTCGTGCCGGGGTAATCCTGGTCTTTGAGCCGAATCAGCACGAGGTGGCCGCTATGGCTTGAAGGGAATCCGGACACTTCGAGATCGTAGCGAATGAGTGTATCGCTGGTCGAGACCTTGCTATTGAGCGCGCCTTCGAAGAATTTCTTTTGATAGTAGTACGATGGCGCCCAGGTCAGTATTTCACCGACCGTGAGCGCTTCGCCACGAATGTGACGAGTGATTTCTTCGGGAAGCACTCCTTCTGTCGGGCTTTGATAGTGCGAGCAGCCGGAGGCATGAACGTGATGATCGCCGGCGTACCAGCCTGAGTCTGCTGGGTTGATCCAACGCTCCAGGTGAAAACTCCATTCCCGGGCTCCAGCGCCCTCGGGAACTACCAGCGAGGCATGTTTTGTGACGTATTCCGGCCCGCGGGAATATTCCACGTTGTAAGTTCCCGCCGGCAACCGGATCAGCTCGCCGTCGGCTCGATAGATCTGTGGATGGAAATAGAAATCAGGCGCGAGCCTCTTGGTTTTCGCAGGATAGATGCGGTCTTGCTGATCGCGAATCAGCAAAGAACCGACAGTGGGATGACCGTGCTCATCCCGCACATGAAGAACTACGTTCGCAGAGGGTTGTATGTCGAAGAGGACCGCTGCTTCGCCACGAAAACTGAGATCCTTCGTGGCGGCGCCAATATTGAAGCTGACAAGCGCTTCCCGTTTGCCCCGGTCCCGCGCGTACAACTCGATGATGCGATATTCCAGCGGCAACCCCGAGAGTGTCGGCACCATGGGCATGGAGTTGAACATCGCCAGCTCCAGCCAGCGATCGGCCACATCGGAATCCGAAACCGTCTTCGGTGGACGCGCCGGGCCGATCCCATCCGGGCCAGGTTCGTAGACGCTCCGCGCTTGCGGGCTTTCCGCCAGCACGGGCACCAACAGCTCCGCTTGATTAGTCACTTTCACCAGGAAGCAACGCCATCCCTGTTCGACAAGGCGAGCAGCGGCTTGTCCGCGAGAAACAGAGACTCTTGCTTCTGGATTGATGCGAACCTCGAAGAGACAACGCCGGTCTAGGATCGGGATGGCACTCTCCACGGAATCATTGCTTAACGTCCGGCTCTCAGCGGCTGTAAGTGGCTCTCCGAGAAACGACATCGCATCCATCAATCGTTTCAAATTGGCGCGAAAAGGCTGTGCCGTGCTGTCGTCCGCCAGCGCAAATGCTGGAACGCCACAAAGCAGCATGAATCCCAAGGAACCACGGAGAAAGGCTCGGCGGGATGGGAGTTCTGTATTCGCCAGGCCGCGAGTCTGCCCACTCATGCTGAATCGCATTGACGCGGCATGCAGTGACAGACCTCCGGATAGAGCGCGAGGTGAAACCACGATCGACTCCACAAACGCCTAGTGAAAGCTTCGGGAAACCTTCTTCAGAACGATACTTACGCTCCCAGTTGAATGATTCTTCCTTCCCTGCCGCCCTGGATCTCGCCAAAGGGCACACCACGGTCCGGGTCAAAAGGATAGGTGGCGACTCTTCCCTGCTTCTTTACATTGCGGCCGCCCAAGCAAAGATCGCTGCGGTGCGAGGCCTAACTTGCGACCTTGACAACTCGTCCGCTCCGCGCCGACTCCAGCGCGGCGTCAAGGATCGCCATCTCCTTTACGCCGTCAGCAAAATTCGGTTCGACCTTGGTTCGCGAACCGATAGCCTTAAGGAAATCCGCCATCGCGTTCACGAAGGTGTGCTCGTACCCGATGATGTGACCTGGCGGCCACCATGCATTAAGATACGGATGAACCGGTTCGGTCACGATGATTTTTCGCGCCCCTTGAATGTGTTCCGTATCCTCCGCCGAGAAAAAGTTCAGCTCGTTCATCCGCTCCAGGTCAAATGTAATGCTTCCCTTGCTGCCGTAAATCTCGAACGTGTTGTAGTTTTTTCTTCCGGGAGCGAAGCGTGTAGATTCGAAGGAGCCCAATGCTCCGTTCTCGAAACGGGCCAGGAAGAATGCCGCATCTTCGACCGTGACCGGCTCCTTCGCGCGAGTTTGCGCTAACTGTCCTGCCTGAAAGGCGCCGCTGCTTCCCGCCTGCGGCAAGGACCGCTCCTTGATAAATTGCGCGGTCATCGCCGTCACTTCCGAGATATCTCCAACGAGGAAGCGGGCCAGGTCGACCAGATGCGAGTTCAGGTCGCCGTGCGGTCCAGAGCCTGCCATCTCCTTGCGCAGGTGCCAGGTCAGGGGGAATTCCGGATCGACGATCCAGCTTTGCAGGTATGCGGAGCGCCAGTGAAATATCCGGCCCAGGCGGCCTTCTTGAATAATCTGTTTGGCAAGAGAGACGGCCGGACATCGGCGGTAGTTGTGATTCAGATAGTGAACGATCCCGGCCTTTTCTGCAGCCTTTTGCATCTCAACTGCCTGGGGATAGGTCAGGCACATAGGCTTTTCGCAGAAAACATGTTTGCCTGCTTTGGCTGCCGCAAGCGCTACTTCGTAATGCAGAAAAGTTGGCGCTGAGATGTCGACGACGTCGACATCCGGACGATTTACTACTTCCTGCCAGTCGCTTGAGACAGACTCCCATCCCCACGTGTGGGCAAAATTCTCGATCGTTCCACCCGGCCGGCCACAAGCGACTTTGAGAACAGGCTCAAAGGGCACATCGAAAAAACGGTGGACCCGCGACCACGAACTGCTGTGCGCTTTGCCCATGAACTTCGAGCCGATGATGGCTACATTCAGTTTCTTCATGGAAGGTCCTTAACGTCTAGGCTGTAGCCTGTGCTCGCTCTGCTTCCACCGCTGCTGCAATTCGCTTGAGCTCGTGAATGCTTTGAGCTACCGCGGCGTCTTCATCGCCGCGATAGTCGGGATGCAGAAAATCAATTTCCACGGCAAGGAAGCCCTTGTATCCAGAACGAGCAAGCAGTCGCGCGAGCTGCAGATTGTCGATGATACCGTCGCCGACGGGAGCGCTCGAAAAGAAATACCATTCATCGGCCGGCACGCCTTTTTGCGTTTTCAAGTCCTTGATGTGAGTGGCATAAACATACTTCGCCAGCTTCTCCATACCTTTCACCGGATCATCCAGCAGGCGAACGAAATTCCCGGTATCGAAGTTAATGCCAAGATAGGGCGAGTTCACGTCAGCAATCAGGCGGAGCATCTCGTCGGCGGTGAAGTCGATGTGATTTTCGACAGCCAGACGCACGTTATATTTTTCGGCTACCTTCACCGCCTGCGAGAACATGCGGGCAAGCCGCTCCAGTTGCGGTTCATGCGGTTGCTTGCGAAACATGAGGCTGCTTCCGACTACCCGCATGACGTCCGCACCAATCGCGCGCGCGTATTCGATGCTGGCGACCATCTCGTCGTAAGCCCGCTCATTCGCGCCGCCTTCGAGGCCATCCGGATGGCCCCACGCGTAGACCCGATCCAATCCATATCCGTCGAGTATTTTCTTAACACCCGCGAGGTATTCCAGGTCCTGACGCGGAAAGAAGCACGACTCCAGAGAGACCCCATCCACTTCAAGTTCTTTTGCCCGGCGCAGAAAATCTTCGAGCGACATAGGCTGCGGCTTTTGCTGCTGAGGATAAACTTCCCCGAAAAAGCGGTGGTAGCAATAGCTGTCGATTCCAACCTTCATGGCTCTGCTCCGTTAAAGAGATTCCACGGCAAAATCAAAAATTCGGCCCAGCATCTGGATGTCACGCTCGTTGTGGCCTGTAGTAATCAGGTAGTGGTGCGATGCCAGAGACTGCACCAGGGACGGCCCATTCTTTACACGGATCACTCCGCCGTTTCTGCAATCCGAACCTGGATACTGCGCATAACTCTCGAGCAGTCCCTCAGCCACGCTGATGCGATCGAGCTTCGGATGCAGCTTGGCCAGCGTGACCGGGCCTTCCGGAAGGCGGGCATCCATCGCAGTCGCGTTGTCGTCGACGATCTTCAGCACTTTCGGCTTCAGAGTCCACTCCGTTGCAAACGACTGAGGCACCACTCCCAAGTAGCCGCAATGCGCCACCAGAATGCAATTGTCCGGTTCCTTCACGTTCGGGAACGCTGGAATTCGTTCGTGCTTGAGCGCCGCCTGCCCTAAAAGAAATGGATAGAGGTTCGTCATCATGATGGGCACGCCCAGGCTGCGGTGCAGGATCAGCTTGGTCAGCATCGCCATCGTGTCGGCCTCGCAGCCCCAGATCAATCTTTCTTCTTCGTAGAGAATGTTCCAGGCGAGGCACGGAGTCGAGTCGGAGAAATGCGACTCGTTGAGGCAATTGATCCCAGCCGCTTCAAAAGCCGGGTCAGCGTCAAGCTCGCGTTTGACGGCCAGATAAACCTTGAATGCACTCAGCAGATTTCGCGAGGACAGTCCGTCGGTTGGAACCTTTCGTAAGTCGGCGGCTGCCTGGGCCTCCGCGTCGGGAATTGCCTGCGCTGCTTCGCCGAGCGTCTTGAAGCTCTTGCGGACGATTTCAACTCCAAACTTTTCTTGAATCCGCTGGGTGCACTCGTCCTCCCACCAGTAGAAACGCTTGAAGATGCTGGCCTGGAATCCCGCTCCAGGATTGTCCTGGAATACCAAAAACTTTGATTTCCGAAGCTGCCGCTTTACGCCTAGCGCCCGACAAATCAGTCTGGCCTGCTCGAGATTAGTCGGTGCGAGCGAATCGATGCCCTCCGAGCGCATATAGGCGGCGATCTCCCAGTCCCACATGGATACCGTTCCGAACTCCGATGTGATTAGAAGAATCGGAACCGGTATCGCCTTCAAGCTCGACACGTTCCGATATGCCGCGCCCAATACTTCGGGCAGCACCACTGCATCCACGGAGCCGGGGATGGCTGACCCCAGCGCGGCGGGAGCCAGGATTGTCGCATCGTTGTCGAGCAACTGATGCAGCGCAGCGAGCTGCCGGTTGAACTCCTCTCCGGGTTCGGTGGTGAAGTGAAGCGGCAGCAGAACTGCTTTCTCTACCCGATGTTTCATACAGCTCTCCAGTGCTCGCTCTGCCTTTGCGACAGATTCTTTTCAAACCAGACGCCAAGCGCGTCCCGCACTGCGCACCCTCTTCAACCCTTCGAGGCCAATCCTGGTTGTACCGTGGCAACCGGACGGATTACCTCCGCTATCGTGCCCAAGCGGTTGAAAGTCGCTTGATCCAGGCGAATATCCAGCACTTCTGCGATCACCTGTGTCCAGCCGTGCAGAAAGTACACCCATCCATCTTCGACTGTCAGGTTACGCTGCTGGCGTTGCGCCAGAGCCTGATGCAAGAAGTCAAGTTCGCCGCGATAGTTCAGCTCCCAGGCCACACCATTCACTGGAAAGAGGCCTGTATCGGTGATCGGCGATCCAGGCAAGTCCTTGCCCATCCCGGTCGCGTTGATTACCACCGAACCTTCGGGCAGCGTCTGCATCAATGCATCGTTTTTTCGCGGGTCCTGATGGCAGTAATACTCAACCTGCAGTTGGACGCTCAAGGAGTCGACCATGCGGCGCAGCTCGTCAAGACGTCCCTGTGTTCGATTGACGACGATGATGCGCTGCGGCCGGTCCGCCGCATCTGCTTTGCGGCTGAAGTGCAGAAGAAGCGCGGTTGTAGAACCTCCAGAGCCCAGGGAGAGCACATGACCACCAGTTCGTGCGAAATAACCTGGCCCGAGAATTGCGTAGAGGCTCAACCCACCTGTGATCGGATCCTTCGCGTGGCCTCGCAGTTTGCCGTCCCGCTTCGAAATGGAAGAAACTTCTCCAGCAATCTCTGCCAGCGGGTCGAGATAGTCGAACAGGTCGCGGGCAGCCTTCAGCAAGTCGATCTTGTGAGTGGTGACCAGGGCTCCATGACAGGAGGGATCGTCTTTGATCTGGGTCACGGCACGTCGATAGTTCGCAGGATCGTCATTGAGCTTGAGATCCATGCCTTCCAGCGAGACTTCAGGCCTCCCTAGTTCCTTCATCCACAAAGGAAAGACTTTCATGATGGAAGACTGGCGAGTGCTCACGCCGAGGAAGTGCATGTGTTCCCGCTTCTGGCCTTGCAGGGAATTCATGCGGCAACTCCCAGGGTGACGGGATAGAGCGGAGTCTCGCCGCGTAGAACGGCGAGGCAGTCGTGCAAGGATTGCCGCCCCATGCGATCGGCAGCGCCATCGGTATGGGCGGCGCAGTGGGGCATCGCGATGACCTTAGGGTGGCGGCGCAATGGGCTATCGGCCGGTGGTGGCTCCTTCTGATATACGTCCAGGGCCGCGCCGCCGAGTTGGCCTGAATCCAGGGCTTGTAAAAGGGCGCCCTCGTCCACGATTCCTCCGCGCGCGGTATTGATAAGGAACGCCCCCGGCTTCACGCGCGCAAAAAAATCTGGATTCACCATGCAACGGGTCTCGGCTAAGAGCGGGGCGTGCAGCGAAATGAAGTCGGACTCTCGAATCAGCTCATCCATCTTCACCAGTCGAACTCCTAGCGACTCCGCCGCAGTTGCATCGCCCAGCGGATCGCAGGCGAGCAATGTCAGTTGCCACGCTTGTAGCCTGCGCGCCACTGCTTTCCCAACAGTGCCGAAACCAATCAGGCCGAATACCTTGCCCTCCAGAACTTTTCCATGGAGCCGTGGCCATTCGCCCTCTCGTACTGCTTCGACAGATTCTGGAATCGAACGCGCGAGCGCAAGCAAGAGAGCAATCGTTAATTCAGCAACGGAAGTCGCATTGGCATGCGGGGTGTTGGTCACCGTAATTTTCCTTTTCGCGGCTGCGTCGAGATCGATGTTGTCCACCCCAACGCCGTAGCGTGCAATCACCCTGAGGCGGTCGGCGGATGCGAGCGCCGCGTTATCAATGCAATCCAAACCCGCGATGAAACCATCACAACCCGGAAGCAACTCCTGTAGTTCGCCCGAATCCAGCGGACGCCCACGATCGTTGTAGACGACCTTCCCGACCATGGACTCCAGTTCCTGGCATAGTCGCTTGTCATGTCGGCCGAAACTAGTGGGCGTCACCAGAACTCGGCAGTGCCTGAGATCTTCCAGGCTCATTTGCCTTCCTTCGCCCTTTGAGGATTGTCGACCAGAGTCGGCACACCATTTCTCTCGACGAGGCACTTGCGGAATCCAGTGGCATCGATCGTGCCGTAGTCGTGTCCCGCATTCCCGGGATAGACAAAAAAGGTGACCAGATCTTCCTTGCCGGTGTTGATGGAACGATGAGCCCACTTTGGCGTCACATACACGACGCGGCCGGGATAAAACTCTTCGACCGCCGTATCGCCCGCTTCGTTCTCCATCAGCAGAGCTCCCTTTCCTTGCATGCAGTAGTAGATTTCCGCGGTGTCTCGCACCATGTGGTAGTGACCCTTGGTCATGAAGTACTCATCACCGACTCGCCCGGAATGAATGATCGAGAGGCCATTCGGTAACTCACCGGCCGCATTTGGGCGCTGGTTTTCATAGACTTCATACACCAACGGATCGCCGGCGCTTGCCATCGCCTCGTACGCTCTCTGGTCCTGGAATTTGCCACGCAGAGACGAAAGTCTGCGTTCGATGTGGTTGTCGAAAGAAGACGCTCGATCATCGCGTTGCGAAATCGGATAGCCGTAAGGTCGGCTTTTCACACTAACCCCTTGCCAGAATTGATATCTAGAACGACTTTCAATGAGTTGCCCGCGCGCACCGCAGCGAACGCTTCGTTCGCGCGGTCCAACCTGTAGTGACCGCTGATCAACGGCCGCAAATCAATCTTTCCCGAACTGATCAGATCCATCGAACGCTTGCAGTCTGCCGTATTGCAGCCAGTCGTGCCCGTGACGATCAGTTCCTTGTAGTGAATGAGATTGGCGTCCAGCTGGATCTGCGGGGCTTCGCTCGGCAGGCCGGCAAACAAATTGATCCGCCCGCCAATTGCACCGAGACGGGGCGCTTCTTCCATCGCCTGGCGCACGCCAGCGGCCACCACGATCACATCCGCTCCGCTCCCGCCAGTCTCCGCAGCAACAACATCCCGCAGGTTTTCCTCGAGAAAGTTCACGACACGGTCCGCGCCAGCCTGCGAAGCCTTACGCAGCCGTTCCGGCGACTGCTCGCTCACCAGAATCTTCTTCGCTCCTGACGCCTTCGCCGCGATCGTGTGCATGACTCCAATCGGTCCTGCGCCGATGATCAGGACCACGTCGTCGTTGCTTACACGGAGCGCCTGCTGACCATGAAGCACACATGCAAACGGTTCGGCCAAGGCCGCAGCCGCGCCTTCTATCGAATCGGCAAAGTGAATCAGGTTGCCTTGTTCGAGGTACGGCGCGGGCACTCGCATGTATTCCGCGAAAGCTCCATCCAGCGTGATGCCGAGAGCGGCGTAGTTCGCGCATAGATTGTTTTCGCCACGTTCGCACTGCCGGCACCGGCCACAGCCTACGTTCGGCGCAACAAACACGCGCTGCCCGATGCGATAATCGCCAACCACACCCTTGCCGAGTTCGACAATCGTGCCTACCACTTCGTGACCGGGCACTCGTACCGTTCCCGGAACATATTTGCGATGGGAGCCTCGCAGGATTCGCAGATCCGTCGCGCAGATGCTGGCGTGGTCGACACGCAGCACTATCTCACCCGGACCAGCGGCGGGAGTTGGATGCTCTTCCACTCTTAGATCTTCGGGACCGTGATAGACGGCAGCGATCATTGCGTCACCTGCTGCACGGAGATGGCGCCATCAAACACCTCCGCAATGGATACGCTGCGCTTATCAAGGAAAGATCTGGTCGCGGCCAATACGCCGGCGAGCGCCCAGCGGCCGTCGGCTCCGCCTACGCTTGGCAGCGATCCGTTATGGATGCAAGACAGGAAGTGCTTCATCTCCCGCACGTACGCCGAGCCGAAGCGCTCCGGCCACGAGCGATAGATGGGAGTCACAAGCCCGTGATTGCGGTCGGTACAGACCACCACGGATTGTCCGCGCACGTCACCAATCTGCAAGAGGCCCTTTTCGCCGACAATCTCGACCCGCGCGTCGTATCCGTAGTCGCACGGACAAATGCCCGAGATGGCGCCCAGAGCCCCGCTTTCGAAGCGGACGTTTACCAGCGCGGTGTCATAGAAATGCGGGGTGTCGACGCCGTGCTTCTCGCCTTTGAAGTTCGACACTTCGGCGTGGACCCGCAGTGGATTTGACCCGACCAGCCAACGCGTTGAATCCCAGTCATGGCTGTTTACCTCGGCCAGCATGCCGTTGGAAGTCTTCAAATCGCGGGCCCACGCGGGCGGCAAACCCGGACCGTGCGTGAGCGACCTGATCATCATGGGCCGTCCGACCTCACCCGCGTCGATACGTTCCTTTGCTGCCTGGAAATCGGGGTCGAACCGCCTCATGAAGCCGAGTTGCAGGATCACACCGTTTCGCGCCGCGGCCGCGATCATCTCGTCACATTCGGCGATGGTGAGCGCCATCGGCTTCTCACAGAAGATATGTTTCTTGTGTTCGGCGGCGACGGTTGCGATTTCCCGATGGGTAAAAGTAGGAGTGGTGATAACTACCGCATCGAAGTCGGCACTCTCTACGGCCTGCTCGATCGAACCGAATTGTGAGTCAACTCCAAAACGCGCGCCTGCCTTCTCCAACGCTGCCGGATTCGGATCGACCAGCGCCGCAAGTCTCCCGTCGGGTATGTGCTGCGTGAGCGATTCCGCATGCACGTGGCCGGCGCGGCCCGCGCCTACAAGGCAGACTCTAATTGGGTTTGCCATATGTCTGAAATCCGGATTTCAGCTGCGATTGCCAGCATAGGTAGTGCTCCAAGGCTGAGTCATAGGTAGCACGCAAGCTGCGGTCGGGTCTTACTACCTTTCCGCCCAGCGGAGCCAAGGTTGTGGCAGCCTCCACCAAGTCCGGAATCAAGCCAGCGGCCTTCCCTGCAATGAGCGCGGCCCCCCACGTCGCGCATTCTTTGCGCGCCAACGGCTGATACGGAACCGAAAGAATGTCGGCCTTGATCTGATTCCAGGCCTCGCTCTTCGCTCCTCCACCGATCACCCGCGCGCCGGTAAAGTCGATTTCGGGAGCGAGGCCGCGCAAAATTCGCAGGTACCAGGCGTACTCATAGCCGATGCTTTCAAGGATCGAGCGGAAAAAGTGCGCGCGCGAATGCCCCCACGAGAATCCGATCCAGGCTCCGCGCATCTCGGGAGCGGCGGGACAGATACGACCTCCGAGGTGCGGTGAAAACAGCAAGCCTTCACACCCAGCCGGTGCCGTTGCTGCCATCGCAATCAATTCATCGTAGGATTCGTCCGACTCACCTGCTGCTGAATCCTGACTCTTCAGGAAAC
>Ga0075434_100002206_pt1 | contig 16975 bp, 12 predicted proteins | sample RhiMethybrSRZTD3_FD_75298 | JGI IMG/M metagenome (GOLD analysis project Ga0075434, IMG submission 75298) | Populus rhizosphere microbial communities from Tennessee, USA - Rhizosphere MetaG P. TD hybrid SRZTD3 | ecosystem: Host-associated > Plants > Roots > Rhizosphere > Soil | place: USA... | reverse complement strand
CAGACGCGCGTGAACGATCTCGTCGTCGTCGGGGCGGGGCCGGCGGGGCTTGCCGCTGCGGTGTACGGCGCGTCGGAAGGGCTCAATGTGCTCGTCCTCGAATCGAACATGCCCGGCGGACAGGCGGGGTCGAGCTCGCGCATCGAGAACTACCTCGGGTTTCCGACCGGCATTTCAGGGCTGGACCTGACGGGCCGCGCGTACGCGCAGGCGTTGAAGTTCGGCGCCCACGTGATGGTCGCGAAAGGCGCGACGCGGCTGGCGTGCGACGGGCAGCAGCGATACGCCGTGGAGATCGACGGGGGCCCCAAGGTCCTCGCGCGGACCGTCATCATCGCGACCGGCGCCGAGTATCGGAAACCGGCGCTCGAGAACCTGTCGACGTTCGAAGGCGCCGGCGTTTACTACGGCGCGACGCCGATGGAAGCGCAGCTGTGTCAGGGCGACGAAGTCGTGGTCGTCGGCGGCGGCAATTCGGCCGGACAGGCCGCGGTGTTTCTCGCGCAGACGACACGACGCGTCCACCTCCTCGTCCGGAGAGACGGACTGGCGGACACGATGTCCCGCTATCTCATTCGGCGGATCGAAGAGACCCCATCGATCGTCCTGCGGCCCCGTACGCAGATTGTCGGCCTTGAAGGGAACGGACGCCTCGAGCGGATCCGGTGGCGCGACGAGCGAACGGGCGACATCGAGACGCACGACATCCGCCATGTCTTCATGATGACGGGCGCGGTCCCCAACACGCGCTGGCTCGATCGGTGTATCGCTCTCGACGACAAGGGATTCGTGAAGACCGGCCCGGATCTCTCGCGCGACGAACTGGCGGCTGCGAAATGGCCGCACACCCGCTCACCGTATCTGCTCGAGACGAACCGCCCCGGAATCTTTGCGGTTGGCGACGTCCGCGGCGGCAACGTCAAACGCGTGGCGTCCGCCGTGGGCGAGGGATCGATCGCCGTCGCGCTCGTGCATCAAGTGCTTCGGCCTTAACGCGCACGTCATGCCCGAGCCCGAGGGCGCCGTTCAACGAGCGTCGCCGCGCTGATCGCGCTCGCGACGCTCAGCGCGGCGGCACACCAAAGTACACGTTGATATCCGGCGACGAACGATTCGTCGATGGCTCGACGGGCGCGCCGGTCGTGCGTCTCAGCGCCGGCGAGCTTGGTGCGTTGGGCGTTGACCGCTTGCCGGACATCCGACGGCAACTCGCTCACGTGACGATCGAGCTCGCGGCCGAACACCGTCGACAACACGACGCCGAACACGGCAATGGCGAGCAGACCCGCCACGCGCGACACCGCGTTGTTGATGCCCGACGCGATGCCGGCGCGGCGTTGATCGACGGCGGTCATCACGACCGTCGTCAACGGCGCGACGGTGATGGCCATCCCGAGCCCGAGCACGATCACCGCAGGGAAAATCGTGGTCCAGTAGGTGTCCGCGATCCGGGCCCTGGCGAGCAGGGCGAACCCGACGCCGGCGATCAGCGGCCCGACGACGAGCGGGCGTTTCGCGCCGTAACGCCGGATGAGACCGCCAGACCAGCGCGACAACAGAAACATCAGCAGAATGAAGGGGAGGAGGGCCGCACCCGCCTCCGTCGTCGAATAACCCTGGACCTGAATGAGGTTGAGCGGCAGGAAGAAGAACACAGTGCCCAGAGCGGCATACAGAAGGAACGTGAGGATGTTCGCACCCGTGAATGTGCGCGAGCGAAACACGGACAACGGCACCATCGGATGCCGCACGCGGGCCTCCACGAGCACGAACGCGACGAGCAGGAGAGCGCCGACGCCGCCGATGCGCGGCGCCGATTGGATCAGCCCGAAGACGATTGCCCCGAGACCGGCGGTGGTCAAGAGCGTTCCCGGCCAGTCGAGAACCGGCGCTGAGCCGTCCTTGCAGGCTTCCGGCACGCGAAGGACGGCGATCGCAAGAACGATCGCGGCGAGCGGGACGTTGATGAAAAAGACCCAGCGCCAGGAGCCGTGCTGCACCAGCCATCCTCCCAGCACGGGACCAATCGCGGCGGTGATGGAGGTGAAACCGGACCAGGTCCCAATCGCCCGGCCGCGCTCCTGCTCGGGAAAGGATCCACTGATCAGCGCGAGGCTGTTGGGCACCAGCAACGCCCCGCCGACACCCTGCAGCCCGCGTGCAGCGATCAATTCGCCGATTGTTCGTGACACGCCGCACCAGACCGACGCAACCGAGAACATCAGCACACCGATCGCAAACACCTTGCGTCGGCCGTAGAGATCGCCGAGCGATCCGCCGGTCAACAGGCCCGCCGCGAGCGAGAGCGCGTAGGACTCGACCACCCACTGCACCTCGGCCAACGTCGCGTGCAGCGCCGACTGCAGGGCGGGCAGCGCGACGTTCACGACGGTGCCGTCGATGAACGCCATGCTTGAACCGAGGATGGCAGCCGCCAAAACCCACCCGCCGCGTATTGCCATCGCGTGACTATTCGTGCCGGAGGGCGACCATCGGATCGATGCGCGACGCATCGCGCGCGGGCAGATAGCCCGCCAGCAGCGTGGCGGCGACCATCGTCGACACGGCCGCCGCCAGCGCCAGCGGATCGTTGCGCTTCATCCCGAAGAGAAAGGATTCGACGATCTTCGAGGCCGACAGCGCCGCGGGCACGCTGACGGCGAGACCTATCGCGGCCAGCGTCAGCACTTCGCGCAGGACCATCCACACCACGGCCGCGCGCCGCGCGCCGAGCGCCATGCGGATGCCGATCTCGCTGGTTCGCCGGGCCACGCCGTACGACACGGTCCCGTACAGACCAACGCACGCCATCGTCAGCGCGAGGACGGCGAACACGCCGCAGAGGCGCGCGAAGGTGATCTCCTGGTTGATCGTGCCCTCGATCAGCGCGCGCTGCGTCTTCACCCGCGTCAGCGGCACGCGTGAGTCCGCTCGCGCAACGATGTCGCGAACGGCGCCGACCGCCGCGAGCGGATCACCGGCCGTCCTCAGCTCGAACGTGGCTTCGGCAACCGGTCCGCGCAACGCCTGCGACATCGACAGAAAAACAGTGGGCGGCGGGCCGGCGGGTGTGAACGTGGTGTCCTTCAGTTGCCCGTACAGCGTATTCGCGACCAGTCCGACGATCTCGACGTCGCACGTGGGACAGGCGCGTTTCAGCATCACATGACGCCCGATCGGATCCTGGGTTCCGAAAAAGATCCGCGCAAATTCCTCGTTGACCACCGCCGCGTACGGCGCGCCGGGCCGGTCGCGGGCGTCGATTTCCCGTCCGCGCAACAGCGGGATCTGCAACGTGGAGAAAAAGGCGGGGCCGATCGTCAGTACGTGGCTGCCCTTCGTCTGACCTCCCGGAACGGTCACGTCGGTTGCGGAATGGCCGGCGCCGACGAGCGGCGTGTCCGACAGCGTCACGTTCCGTACGCCGGGAATGGCCGCAAACTCGGACAGGAGGCGGTCGTAAAACGTGACGATCTCCGGATCGCGGTGTCCCGCCTGCCGGGCGTTGATGTGGAACGTCAGCAGCTGCTCTCGGTTGAAGCCGAGCGGAATCGAATCGAGGTTCGAGAGCGTGCGCAGGAACAGTCCCGCCGCGACGAGAATCAACAGCGTGAGCGCGATCTGCGAGACCACCAGCACGCGGCTGAGACTGATCCGGTGCTGGGCATGTGCGCGCGATCCGCCGGTCACCGTTTTGAGCGCCGGCATCAGATCCACGCGCGTCGATTGGAGAGCCGGCGCCAGGCCGAACAGCGTGCCGGTCAGGACGGAGAGCGCGGCCACGACGGCCAGCACGCGCCAGTTCACGCCGACGGCCAGCGCGAACGGCTCGTCTCCGCGCCCGTCCATCAGGAGCAGCGTGAGAAACCGGATCCCCCAGATCGCGAACGCGACGCCGAGCACGCCTCCGATCCCGGAGAGCAGCAGGCTCTCGGTGAGCAGCTGCCGGATCACGCGCAGGCGTCCTGCGCCGATGCTGAGACGCACGGCCATCTCACGCGCTCGCGCCGATGCGCGCGCAAGGAGCAGATTGGCGATATTCGCGCACGCGATCGCGAGGATCAACGCGACCAGACCGAGGAGCAGGTACAGCGGCTTCGAGTACGTCCTCCGAAGGCTGTCCAGTCCGCCCGCGCTCGGCTTGACGACGAGCGTCGGCAGGTCCGCTTTCGGGCGCAGGGTGTCGGTCGCGGCCTGCCACTCGAGGAATGCCGGAGCGAGCGCCGCCTGCGCCTGCCGGGCGTTGACGCCGGGACGCAGCCGAGCCATCGGCACGACCCAATCGAAATTCGGATCGGCGTATCGCTCCGCCGCGCGGGCATATTTTTTTCCGGCCTGCAAGAGGAGGTTCGCGTGCAGCGGCACATACACCGCCGGCAGCACGTTGGGATCCGCCCCGAAGAATTCCGGCGGCGTCACGCCGACGACGGTGAACGGGATCTTGTCGAGAAGAATCGACTGGCCCGGCGCACGGCCGGGACCTCCAAACCGCGCCTCGCTGAGCGCGTAGCTGATGACCGCTACCGCCGGCGCTCCCGCACGATCGTCGTCGGGAGCGATGAGGCGGCCGGATGCGGGCGACACACCCAGACCGCTGAAGTACTTCCCCGTCACGTACTCGCTGTGGGCGATCATCGCCTCGCCTTCGAGCGCGAGATGGAGATCCCCGGCACTCTGGTATCCGAACACGCTCGCGAAGACGGATGTATCTCGCTCGAACAGCTCGAACGCCTGGAACGCGAAGGCGCCGCCGACGTATCCGCCGTTCGGATCCGGGTAGCTGTCGTCGTGCGAATCGGAGCCGTGGAATTCGGGCCGTTTGGTGTGCCACGCCAGCGTGACGAGCGATTGGGGATCCGGGACCGGCAGCGACCGCATCAGGATGGCGTCCATGAAGCTGAAGATCGCGGTGTTCGCGCCAATGCCGAGCGACAGCGAGAGAATCGCGAGCGCGCTGAACAACTTGTTCGCGCCCAGCATGCGCACGCCGTACCGAACATCCTGAACCAGCTGCTCGAGAAGCGTCCAGGTCCACGCCGCCCGCGTGTCCTCGCATACGATCGCGAGATTCCCAAAGTCCCGCCGAGCCACGCGGCGCGCCTCGTCCATCGGCAGACCGCCGGCAGCACGCTCGTCGGTCTCCTCGTCGAGATGGAACTGCAATTCTTCCGCGAGCTCGTCTTCTTTCCGATCCCGGCGCATCAGCCAGTTCAACTTCCGCAGGAACGGTCTCATGGCGTTTCTCACTCAGCCGGATTCAGAATCAATCCCATGGCCCGCGCGAACGCCTGCCATTTCGACCGTTCGCTCGCGAGCTGTCGACGTCCCAGCGCCGTGAGGCGATAGTAGCGGGCCCGCTTGCCCTTGTCCGACAAGGCCCACGACGCCGAGATCCACCCTTTCGCTTCGAGCCGATGGAGCGCCGGGTAGAGAGATCCCGTCTCGACCTGCAGGAGCTCCTCGGACGTGCGCTGAATGTGCTTGCCGATGGCGTGGCCGTGACAGGGTCCGGCCGAGAGGGTGCGCAGGATCAGCAGGTCGAGCGTGCCTTGAAGGAGGTCGACGCGAGACGGCTCTCTGCGAGCCATAACGTAGGCATCCTACACAATCATTACGTAGGATGTCTACAGAGCCTTATTCCGACAGCGCTTCTCGCGGATCGATGTGACTCGCCCGCCACGCGGGTATCGCGCAGGCTGCTGCCGCCACCGAAGGCAGGAGCGCGAAGACCGCGCCGAGGACGAACGGATTCGACACAGAGACTCCGACAAGCTGGTTGGCGAGCACGCCGCGCAGCGGCACCAGTCCGACGGCGCCGAGTCCCAAACCCATGGCCGTGACGACGAGCCCTTCGCGCATGACCAGCCCGAACGCCGCGCGCGCCGTGGCGCCGAGGGCGAGGCGGATCGCGATCTCCTTGCGGCGGCTGGCAGTCAGGTACGCCAGCACGCCGTAAAGGCCGATCACCGCCAGAAACGCGGCCACTGCGCCGAAGATCAGCGCAAGCACCATCGTGGCGCGGCGTGTCGCGAGTGATTTTGCCGTCCAGTATTCCATCGGGTAGACATTCGAGACCGGCAGCTCGTGGTCAACGGACTGAATCGCGTCGATGACGGATCGGGATAATGTCGTGGGCTCGGTGACCGCGGTACGGACCGCGAACGTGAAGCTCCTTCCGCGCTGCTGCGCGGTGGGGAAGAAATACGCGCCCACCGATTCATGAGCGTCTACCAGCGCTTCGAGCTTCATCGGCGCGACAACACCCACGACGGTGAACGCGCGACCTGTCGGGTCGACACCCAGGTGCAGGCGCTGGCCTAGCGGATTCGCGCCGGGCCAGAACCTGGCGCCCAGCGTTTGATCGACGATGACGACGGGCGGCGCCGTGTCCACGTCACGTTCGTCGAAGAATCTTCCGCCGACGAGTCGCACGCCCATCGTCTCCATGTATCCCGGCGAGACGAGGACCTGCGCAGGCGACACGGATGATTCGCCGGCCCGCTGCTGCCGGCCCTCGGGAAGAATGACGACGCTGTTGTGGGCGAAGCCGAGCGGAATGCTATCGGTCGCGCCAGCCGACCGAACAGATGGCAGCCCACGCAGACGTGTCAGCACGTCGTCGACAAACCGTTGAACGAGTGAATCCTTGGAATATCGCGACGCCGGAAGGTTGACGTGGGCCGTCAGGACGCGATCGGACTGGAACCCTGGATCGACCGCGAGCACCCGTTTGAAGCTGGCCGACAGCAGGCCCGCGCCGAGGAGCAGGACACACGCGAACGTGACCTGTGCCACGACGAGTGCTCGCCGGACGGCGCCTGCGGCGACACCGCCGGTCGTGGAACGCTCGTGATCACTGAGGCCCGACGCACGAGCGATCGACAGGGATCCGAGAGCCGCCAACAGGCCGACGCCGAGGCCGATGATCGTGCTCGCCAGGAGCGTGACGCCGACCGTGCGCCCGTCCATGTGAATGGCGTCGCCGCCTGGCAACTGCTGCAAGTTGAGCATGTCCAACGCGTGTAAGCCGCCCCATCCAACCGTGAGCGCGGCTAAACCGGACGCCGTCGTCAGAAGCAGACTTTCCGTGACCAACTGTCTCGCGATACGCGCCGGTCCCGCGCCCAATGCCAGGCGCGTCGCCAACTCTTTCGTGCGACCTCGGACGCGTGCGAGCGTGAGATTCGCGACATTCAACGATCCGATGAGCAGCACGAACAATGTCCCGCCCCATATCAACCGCAACGCGGGGCGCACGTCCTTGACGAGCGCGTCCTGAAAGGGCTCGACGGCGGTGTAAAAGCCCGAATCCTCAGCCAGGTGCCTCAATTGCGGAAGGCTTTTCAGTGCGTTGCGGTTGATAGCCTCGATCTCGGCTCGCGCCTTCTCGATTGACGCGCCAGGCTTCAACCGCGCGAGATAACCCCAACTGTTGTAGCCGATGCGCCTCGCCCGTTGCTCGGACGTGAGCGCCGCCGGCGTCCAGAGATCCACGGCGGACGCGTCGCCGGCGAGCGCAAAACCACTCGGCATGACGCCGACGATGGTGTACGGCAGATCGTCCATGCGCAGGCTGCGGCCGACCACTGATGGATCCGACCCGAATCGGCTCTGCCATGTCGCAAAACTGAGGACGGCTTCCGCGTCACGACCCGGCTCGGCTTCGTCGTCAGAGAACGTCCGGCCCAGGATGGGTGTCACGCGCGCCAGGCGGAAGAACGACGGCGTCACATTCAGAGTGGCGATCGAGGTGGCCCGCCCGTTCTGGTCGATCGTCGTGCGGCCAACCCAACGAAACAACGCCTGTTCTTCGAAGACATCGGTCTGCCGCAGATACTCGATGTAATCGCCGGCGCTGACGTTGAGGCTTGCGGTTACGCCGGCTTTCGGGAAGCGATTGCCCAGCACGACGATGCGATCAGGCTCCGCAATCCGCAGCGGCCGCAGCAGGACCTGATCGACGACCGCGAAGGCTGCGGTATGTGCGCCGAGACACACAGCGACCGTGGCTCCGACCGTCGCAGAAAACACGGGCTGCTTCCGCAAGAGCCGGCAGGCCAGTTGAAGATCACGCCACACGGAATCGAGCCAGATCGCGCGGACATCTTCGACGGCCTCTCGGTTCTGATCGAGGCCGCCGAGCTCGATGCGCGCCTGCCGCGCGGCTTCCGCCGGCGACATCCCGCGACCGATATTCGTGTCGATTTGCTGATCGAGATGAAACCGCAGTTCGTCCTCGATCTCGCGACGAATCCGGCGCCGTCGAACGAGGCCGCGCAGGTACGCCATCGATCGTTCGAACATGTCAATCCGCCTTCAACACCCGCGTCATCGAGAGGACGAACTGCTCCCAACTGGCGTGTTCGACGTCCAGGCGGCGGCGGCCCGCGCGGGTCAGCGTGTAAATGCGGGCGCGGCGGTTGTTCTCCGACGCGACCATCCGGGATTCGACGTCGCCTCTGAGCTCCAGGCGATGGAGGGCGGGGTAGAGCGAACCCTGGCTGGCGTTCAGCCCGTCGCGGGAGATCTGGCGGATGCGGTTGCCGATGCCCCAGCCGTGATTCGGCCCAAGCGCCAGGATCTTGAGAATCAGCAGGTCGAGCGTGCCTTGTAATAAGTCGGTCTTTGGCAGACGGTCCTCTCGGAGGTTGACAGGAGCATAGAACCCGTCCCCTCGGAGGTCAAGAGGAGAAACATTCCACCTCGAAAAACGTATCGACGAATACGTGAATGTCGATACCCTCCGGTGGCTCGGCGATCTCGGCCAGGACGCCCGCTACGGGCTGCGACAACTGCGACGAAACCCCGGGTTCGCTCTTGCCGCCCTGCTGACATTGGCCCTGGGGATCGGTACGACGACGGCTTCACGGATGCCGATGAAGACCGTCAGGTTGCCCGTCGTCTCGAGGTCAATCGCACAACGTGCGTGGCCCGGTGACGATCCGATCGGAAAGCGCTTCCATTCCGGTCCGCCGACCGCTCCCGATCGAGAGGTCATCGGAGTGATCAACGACGTGCGCGGCGTGAGCCTCGAGGCTGGTCCGTCGTTCAGCGTCTACATACCGTATTGGCAGAGTTCTTTCATCGCCGGCTCGTTCGCCATCAGGACCAACTCGGATCCCGTGGCGATCGTGCCGGCGATTCGAGGCGCCATGCACGGCATCGATGCGGAGCTGCCACTGTCCGGCATCCGGACGATGGAAGATGTCGTCGAAGGTTCGGTCGCGCAGCGTCGGTTCCAGACGAATCTTGTGCTCGCGTTCGGTGCGGCGGCCATGCTGCTCGCCAGCCTCGATGTGTACGGTGTGATGTCGTATACGGTGACGCAGCGGACGACAGAGATTGGAATCCGGTTGGCACTGGGTGCCGAACGAGACGCGGTCTTACGAATGGTGATGCGGCAGGCGCTCGGTCCCGTGGCCGCGGGCGTCGCGGTGGCCGTGCCGCTCGCGCTCCTCGCCGCGTCGTGGCTGCGGTCCCTGCTGTTCGGCATCAGCCCGCAGGATCCCGGGACGATCGCCGTCGCATGCGCCACGCTGATCGCGGCAGCCGTCCTGGCCGCGTACCTGCCTGCGCGGCGGGCTGCGAATCTCGATCCGCTCGACTCGCTGCGCTATGAGTAAACGTGCGTCGCGTTGAACGCATCTGATCGGACGACCACCGCGGGTCGGGGCTTGCGTGCGTAGGCGCCCTTCGCGGCGAGCACGACTATGGCGCCGCGGGCGATTTCCACCCGCGGCGATCGGCAACGGCGTCGAGCAACGCGAGGGTGTCGCGTTCGGACCGCCGCTTGCTGACGAGAAGAGATTGCCGCCGTGCTTCTGCCAATAAATCGGGCTCACTCGATCCCTCGACGCGTTCCTGAAGGATGCTGCGCGCGATGTCGCCGCGCGTCCGCCGGCGCCGCCTCGCTTCGCGCGTGAGGTAGCGGTGGAGCTTGGCCGGGACGCGCAACGTCAACACGGCGGAATCGGGCTTGGGTCGCGACATATGTATACAGCATACAGCGTCAGAATTTCACGCGCAGACCGCCGTTGACGATGCGCCCGTCGAGCGGCGCCCACGCGTCGACCGTCCATCGACCGTCGACGCCCTGCGCCCTCCGAAGCAACGGATCGTACCGGGTCTGCCGCACGTTGTTCAGATCCTCGACGTTGATGAACAGGCGCACTTTGCCGACGACGCGCTCCCCCAAGAAGCCGACGGTCATGAATGAAGCGCTTTCGTCGCGATACGGATTCGCTTCCAGCCGTTGCCGCCCGGTGTAGAACCACTCGAACACGAATCGACCGGCATCTCCATCTTCCAGCCCGCCGAGAATCGTGACCGAGTGACGCGGCGTCAGCGGCACGTCGGCGAACGCCGTGTGCTCGTATTCGCGGGCGCGGACGAAGCCGTACACGGCGTTCACGTACAACGGTTCCTTCCGCCACGTCGCCAGCAATTCGGTTCCGACATTGGTGGATGCGAACGGTTGATTGGCGACCACGTACGCGATTGTGCGCTCGACGTAAATCGGATCGTGTATGCGCGACGCGAACAGCGTTGCCGTGGCGGAGAACGGACCAATCGCTCGTGTCACATCGACCGATCCGCTGTCGCCGGTTTCGGCGCGGAGCGCCGCGCCGACCGTCAACCGCATCAATCCCGCTGCTTCTGTTTCGTCTGTGAGCGCCGACGACGGGTAGAACCCGGTGCCGACCGAGAACCGGCTTGTCCATCCGGCCGCGCGAATGAGCGCCGACACACGAGGACTGAGGAACGTGCCGTAAGCGCTGTGATGATCGAGCCGCGCACTGCCCGAGACCGAGAGCCACCGCGTCACATCGACGTCGTCCTGTCCGAAGACGCCGGGCGTCGTGAAGGCGTAGCCGAACTGCGGCACGTCCTTCGGGTTGAAGACATCGCGGTCGAGTGCGGCGCCGACAACGACCGTGTGCGGGCCGAAGGTCCGGCGCGCCGATACTTCCCCGAAAAACGTGTCGTGGGTGTCACGTTCCCGCACGTCTCCAAACGTGTGGTCGTGCCTCTGCCACGTGCCGCTGCCGCGAACGGAGATGACGGAGGCATTCGACACGAGCGTTTGTCCAACGATCCCGAAATCGTAGCGTCCGGTGTCGAGCGTTTCTCGATACGACGTACCCGTTGCCTGAAGGACCGACCCCGACACGGTACCGCCCGTTCGACGTTCCCGGGTGGCGCCGGCCGTGACGAACAGCGAGGAGCCGCTGTGGTTGTCCCAGAACAGGCGCGGGCGGACTTCGCCGCGGCCGTAGCCCGCCAGGTCGGCCCAACCGTCACCATCTACGTCGTTTCCGGACTGCCGATGACCCCCCACGATCAGCGTGCCACCCCATGTGCGATTGAATGGCTGCGAGAGATACCCAACCGCATCCGTCGTGCCACGGCTCGATTGATTGACGATGAATTCCTCCGACCGTTCGGTGGGGCGTCGGGCAATCAGGTTCACGACCCCGCCCATTGCGCCGGCGCCGTACAGCGCCGACGCGACACCCTTGATGACCTCCACTCGACCCAGATCGGCGGGCGGGATTTGGAGCAAGCCAAGTCCGCCGACTTGTTCCCCGAACAGCGGCAATCCGTCCGACAGGAACCTGGTGTAGCGTCCGCGCATCCCCTGGATGCGCACGCTCGCCGCGCCGAGCGAGGGCGACGTGGACGCCACCTGGATGCCGCCCATCTCGGACATCATCGACACGATATCGCCAGGCCGCTGAGATATTTGCTCCTGCACTTCTTGGGGTGCCAGCACCTCGACGCGCATCGGCACGTCCTCAACGCGCTTGTCGGTGCGCGTCGCGGAAACGGTCACGTGTTCTTCGACGGTGGCGTTGCGATTCAATTCGATCACGACCGGCTGTTGTTGGCCCGCTTGCACGTCCACGGACGCCGACGCGGGCGCGAAGCCTTCCTTGACGACCACGACATCGACGGAACCCGGCGGTACGGCAAACACGGTCATGCCCTGAGCGTCGGTCCTTTGAGTGACGCCGTGGATGACGACTTCGGCATCACGAACCGGCCCGTCACCGGTACGAATTTCCACCCGGATTGTTGCCGTCTGGGCGACCGCGGTCGCCGCGCTCAGCGCAAACAGCAGTGCCAACGCGCCATCACGCATATACGTCTCCACCGAGCTCCGGTACGCGATGGTTCTCCGACGCGTGCGGAGACACGTCGGCCACCAGGGTTCTACCACAGCGCAGCGCCGGCGCAGTCTTGTGACGAGCGTTCGCGCTGGCGCGTGCGTGCTACCGTAATTGGCATCGCTCCCGAAAGGCTGCCGCGCATCTTCGACCTGTTTCTCCAGGAACAATATGAGAGTCACGATCCTCGACGATTACTTCGATACGCTGCGGACGCTTCCATCCTTCGCCAAGCTGACGGGGCACGACGTCGACGTCTGGAACGATCATGTCCAGGACATCGACGTTCTTGCCGGGCGCCTGAAGGACACCGAGGCGCTCGTCCTCATCCGCGAGCGCACACAAATCCGCGCGCCGCTGCTCGAGCGTCTGGACCGGCTCAGGCTCATCAGCCAGCGCAGCGTGTATCCGCACATCGACATCGACGCCTGCACCCGGCGCGGCGTGATTGTCTCGTCCGATCAGCATCCCGGCACGCCGTCCTACGCGACGGCGGAACTGACGTGGGGACTGATCCTCGCGGCCCTGCGCCAGATTCCGCAGCAGATGCGATCGCTTCGGGCCGGCCACTGGCAGATCGGCGTCGGCACCACGCTGCGGGGCAGGACTCTCGGCATCCACGGATACGGCAGGATTGGCAGCGCGGTCGCCGGCTATGGAAAGGCGTTCGGGATGAACGTGTTGGTGTGGGCGCGGGAAGCCTCACGGCAACGCGCGCAGGCCGACGGTCATGCCGCCGCGGCGAGCCAGGCCGCGTTCTATGAGGAATGCGACGTCGTGTCGCTGCACATGCGGCTGGTCGCGGAAACCCGCGGCGTCGTGACCGCCGCGGACCTCTCGCGAATGAAGCCGACGGCGCTGCTGGTCAACACCAGCCGCGCGCAGCTGATCGAGCCGGGCGCCCTGGCGCGCGCGCTCCGAGCGGGACGGCCCGGCATGGCCGCCGTGGACGTCTACGAGGAGGAGCCGCTGCGCGAGACGAGCTATCCACTGCTCACGATGGACAACGTTGTCTGCACGCCGCACATCGGCTATGTGACGCGCGAGGAGTACGAGCTTCAGTTCGCCGACGTATTCGACCAGATCCTGGCCTACGCCGACGGACATCCGATCAACGTGGTGAACCCGGCGGTGCTGGAGCGCGTGAGATAGAACCGCTTCAGGTGCACAGACCGTCACCGGGCCAGATAAATTCCGGAGATGTGGATCGTGGACTGCGCGGGCACGCGGGTTGCGTGAATCGTTGCCGCGGACATCGCAGCGCCGAATTTCCGGCACGGCGCGGGCCGTATCTCCCGCGTCTCAGACGCGATCATCCGGGGGCAGGCGACCATGGTGGCACGACACGCGAAAACGGACGACTGCGTGCAGCTGGTGAAAACGGAATACACCGAGATGCCCGGCCTCTCGTTGACGCTGCGCCAGATCGAACGGCTGTGCCGTCCGGCCGACGCGGTGTGTGTGGGGGCGCTCGATCGGTTGGTGCACGAGGGGTTCCTGCTGCACACGGGATCCGGCACCTACGTCAGGGCCCGGACCGACGACAGGCCGACGCGCTCCTAATCGCCCGGCCTCCAGTCGACGCCGCGCTGCAGCAGCAGGGCGGTCGTCAGCGCATCGGGCTGCACGAATTCACGCTCCGGGCTTCGCACCGTCAGCACCGGGCACGGCGCCAAGCGGACGACGCGCTCGGCCACGCTGCCCATCAACAGATGCGTCATCCTGCCGCGGCCGTGCGTCCCCATCACGATCAAATCGACGTCCGCTTCGCGCGCGTACGCGATGATCGCGTGCGCCGGCGCGCTGGCCACGCGAATGACGGCCCGCGCCGCGGCGCCGGGCGCTGCCTCGTCGACCAGTCGATCGAGCCTGCCGCGCGCCTCCTCCTCGGCGTCGTCCTGTGCGTCCGCGGACGCCATGAGGAAGCCGTCCGCGCCGACCGCACGCGCGGCGACGTGATCGACGACGTGCAGCACGTCCAGCTTCGCGCCGAACATGGCGGCGAACGCGCGTCCGTAGGCGAGCGCCGACGCGCTCGCTTCGCCGAAATCCGTGGCGACGAGGATCCGTGCGAGCGAAATCATGATGGCCTCCGTCATCGTCCGGCAGACGGCGAGGTCGCCGAGTGCCACGATTGCACGACGCGCTCGTAGTGCTCGCGTTCGCCGTCGCGCTCCTGATAACCGAACAGGCTCATGCGGCCGCGCAGGCGATCGATGCGCTCGTAGCCGTTCGCGTCGCACCACCGCTCGAACTCGTGCCGGATGACGGCCAGCGCCGTCGGTCCCGCGCGCAGCAGCTTCGAGACGATTTGAACGACGGCCGCGCCGGCCATGACGGCCTTCACCGCATCGATCGCCTGGTGAACCCCTCCGCTCAACGCGATCGGCGCGCCGATCTGGTTCGCGAGGATCGCCGTCCACCGCAGCCGCAGCAGCAGCTCTGATGAATCGGACAGGTGGATGCGCGTGCTGGTCTCGCGGGACGCCGGATCGAAGTCCGGTTGGTAGAACCGGTTGAACAGCACGAGGGCGCCGGCGCCGATGCGATCCAGCTGCGCGGCCAGATGGGGCAGCGCCGAGTAGAACGGCGACAGCTTCACGGCGAGCGGAAGGGCGACCGACTCCTTCAGCACCGCGACGATGTCGACAATCCGCCGCTCGACCGACGCCGCGTCCTCGAAGGGATCGGTCGCCACGTGGTAGAAGTTCAGCTCCACCGCATCGGCGCCCGCCTGCTCGATGAGGCGCGCGTAGTGCAGCCACCCTTCGGAGTGCGTGCCGTTCATCGACGCAATCACCGGCGCGCGCACACGCCGTTTGATCCGCGCCAGCTGCTCGAGATACGCGTCCGGGTCGGCCGCGAAGCCGACGACGTCCTCCTCGAACAGCGAGTGCATGACGATCGCCGCGGCGCCGGCGTCCTCGAGGCGGCAGACCATGTCGAGATCCTCGGTGAGCGGGGAAGCGCCCGGCATGAACGGATGCGGCAGCCTCAGACCGAGATACTCGGTGGACAAATCCATGACCGCACGAGCTGCAACACGAGTGCTCGGACGAATCAGGCGCGGATCGATCGATATTGCCGCGCGGCTGCCGGAAATCCGGCGCGACGCGCGCGGCGACGCTGCAAGAGTCGCCCTATGGCCGGCACCGCGATTGCGAAGGCTCCCGATAACCCGGAGGGAGATCGCCATGATCGATCGCCAGAAGCTCGAAACGCTGCTGTCCCGCCGCTTTCCCGGATCGACGAGCGATCAGGTGGCGGCCGCCGCCAACGCGGTCATGGCGCTGGCGGAGACGTCGGAAGATGGATGGCCGCGCGCGTGCCCGGGCCGTCGGCGGGCGTCAGCTCGATCCGGCCGCCGTGCGCTTCCACGATCCGGCGCGCGATCGGCAACCCCAGCCCCGTCCCGCGATGCTTCGTCGTGAAGAACGCGTCGAACGCCTTGTCGCGCACCTCGGGCGGCATGCCGGGCCCGTAGTCGCGCACGGCGATGCGGCATCCGTCCGCGTCCGAATCGATCGTCACGTCGATCTCGCCCTGTCCGCCCATCGCCTGCGCGGCATTCATCAGGAGATTCTGCAGCGCGATCCGCAGCTGCTCCGGATCGGCGGACACCGGTCGTCCGTCGCCGACGATCCGGAGCCTGGCGCCGCCGAGCGCCGGATCGCGGCGCAGGAGCTCCGCCGTGTTCGCGATCAGGCTCTTGACGTCGACCGGCTCGCGCTTCACCTGGCGCGGCCGCGAATACAGCAGGAGGTCCTGGACGATGCCGTTCAGCCCGTCGAGGCGCGCGATGATGTCGCCCATCACCGGCCGGTCGCGATGGTCGCCCGGCATGCGCGACATGATCACCTGCAGCGCCCCGCGAATGCCCGCAATCGGGTTCTTCACCTCGTGCGCGACGACGGCCGCCATTTCGCCGAGCCGCGTCAGCGCCGCCTGCTCGCGCAGCTGCTCCTCCTGCCGCTTGCGCTCGGTGATCTCGTAGCGGATCGCCATGTACCGATACGGCTTGCCGCGCGCGTCGACGAACGGGACGATCGTCGTGTCCACCCAGTAGAACGAGCCGTCCTTCGCGCGGTTGCGAATCTCGCCGCGCCACACGTGGCCGTTGGCAATCGTCACCCACAGGCTGCGGAAGAATTCCTTCGGGTGATGGCCGGAGTTCAGGATCCGGTGATCCTGGCCGAGCAGCTCCTCGCGCGTGTACTTCGAAATCTCGCAGAACTTGTCGTTGACGTACGTGATCGCGCCCCTCGTGTTCGTCGTCGCGACGATCGCGGACTGGTCGAGCGCGTAGGTGTAATCGCCGACGCTCCGCGCGCTGTCGGCGAGCTGAATCGACGTCCGGCGCAGCCGGACGACGATCCACGCGATCGCCCAGACGATCGCGAGCGACACGGCGCGGTTGACGAACACCAGGCGCGTCAGGTCGCCGGCGGGGGCGGCGAGCGGCCGCGCGATGATGAGCAGCGTCGCCACCCACGCGCCGTAGACGGCGAGCTGGAGCGGCCCGGCGTACGACACGATGAGCAGCGGCACGCCGTAGAGCGCGCTCACCGCCGTGCCGAGCGGCGTCAGCGCGTCGGCGATCAGCACGGCGAGCATCAGCGCGTTCGCGACGACGAGCGCCGGCCGGTAGGATTGCGGTCCGTCCGCCATTGGATCGCGTTTTGAAGATGCGACGAGCGTTCCCGGTATGCTACGCGAATCCGGGCGGGAAGCCAGGTGGATCGTGCAAGGTCACATGATCGAGCCGCGGAATTCCTCGCCGACCGTGAAAAATTCCCGCGCGCTCCGCG
>Ga0075434_100002200_pt1 | contig 16990 bp, 10 predicted proteins | sample RhiMethybrSRZTD3_FD_75298 | JGI IMG/M metagenome (GOLD analysis project Ga0075434, IMG submission 75298) | Populus rhizosphere microbial communities from Tennessee, USA - Rhizosphere MetaG P. TD hybrid SRZTD3 | ecosystem: Host-associated > Plants > Roots > Rhizosphere > Soil | place: USA... | reverse complement strand
TCTGCACCCGCTGCCCGTCGCTGACATTTCCAGCCTCGTGCAGCTCGATACCGTTGACAGCAAGACCATGGTCACCCAGGCCAACACCACCAAGCTGGGCATGTCTTATGCCAACTGCGAGGACTACCAGCGGCAGAACCAAGTGTTCACTAGCCTGTCCTGCATCTCTGGCACACTGCTCACCTGGAGCGGGGAAGCTGAAGCCAAGCAGGTCGCCGGACAGTTGGTGAGCGCCAATTACTTCGGCGTCTTGGGTGTCAAACCCGCGCTCGGACGCTTCTTCCTTCCCGACGAAGACACCAAACCGGGCGGAAACAATATAGCCGTACTGAGCTACAGTCTCTGGGCCAACAAATTCGGCTCCGACCGCAAGGTCATCGGCAGAGCAGTCACCTTCAATGCTACTCCATTCATGGTCATAGGCGTCGCGCCCAAAGGTCTGAAGGGAACATTCACCATAGGGCCCGCCGACCAGGTCTGGATTCCGGTCAGCATGTACGGCCAGGTTCTGGCCGGATTTGTGAAGGATAATTTCAGGGACCGCCGGTTTCTAAACACGTTTACGGTCGCACGCCTGAAACCAGGAACAACGCCAGCCCAGGCCGAAGCTTCCCTGAAAACCATCGCCGCTGGGCTTGAGCAGGAATACCCAAAAGACAACGGCGGCCGCAGCGTCGCGGTTTCCGCGCTGGCCGATGCCGCGGTGGGCATCAATCAGCACGATCAATTCGTGCTGGCGGGGGCGCTCATGATGGGCGTGGTCGGGCTCATCCTTCTAATAGCCTGCGTCAATCTTGCCAATCTGTTGCTGGCCAAGGGTGCACGCCGTGAACGTGAGATGAGCATCCGCAGCGCCGTAGGGGCCAGCCGCGCACGTCTGGTTCGCCAGCTCTTGACCGAAAGCGTGGTGCTATCTCTCTCCGGTGGTGTGGCCGGACTGCTTCTGGCCTTTGCCGGCCGCCGGATACTTTGGGCATTTCGTCCGCCATTCATCGAGAACAATGATCTTGACCTCGCGCTCGATTCCCACGTGCTGATGTTTACTCTTGGCCTGACGCTGCTGACCGGAATCATTTTCGGCCTGGCACCCGCCATTAAAGCTTCCAAAGCGGACATTGCCGAGAGCCTTAACGCGGGCGGCCGCAGCGGAAGTGCCACCTGGTCACGCGGTCCGCTGCGCAGCATACTTATCGTTTCTGAAGTTGCGCTAGCACTTATCACGCTTGTCGGGGCAGGCCTTTTTGTTCGCAGCATGCAGAATGCGCAGAAAACCGATGTAGGCTTCGAATCAAAACGCCTCCTCGTGATGGCTGTTGACCTCGGTGCCCTTCATTACGACGAAGCCCACGGCCAGCAGTTTTATCGGGATGCTATTCAGCGAGCCGTGACCTCGCCCATGGTGCAAGCCGCTGCCGTAGCCTCCAACCTGCCGCTCGGCGGAGGACTTGCCCGCACGGTATTTCCCGAAGGTAAAGACGAGACCTCCGGCTATCGCGGCACATTGACGCAATTGAACGATGTCTCACCCAGCTTTTTCGACACACTGCGTATTCCGCTGAGGAGGGGACGAACATTCAACGATCTCGACAAGAGCGACACCACTCCGGTCGCCGTGATCAGCGAAGCCATGGCCCGCCACTTCTGGCCGGGTGAAGACGCCATCGGCAAGCGCTTCCACTTCTTCGGTGATCCCAAGTTGCTGCAGGTAGTCGGAGTTGTCGGCGACACCGTCATTAATCAGATCGGCGAAGATCCGCAACCGCTGGCCTATCTGCCGCTCACCCAAGATTTCCCACCGGCCGCAACCATTCAGGTGCGAACGTCCGGAGACCCGGACGCAGTCATCGCCACGGTGCGCAACCAGGTGCAATCGCTTGATCGTAATTTGGCAATCACCAACGTTCAAACCGTCGAAGCGGTTTTGAACCAGGGACTGTGGGCACCTCGCGTAGCCGCCGCTCTGCTCACGTTGTTCGGTGGGCTGGCGCTCATTCTCGCTGCGGTAGGCGTCTATGGCGTGCTTTCCTATTCCGTCAATCAGCAGACACGCGAGATCGGAATTCGCATGGCACTGGGGGCCACTCCTGCCGAGGTGCTGCGCTGGGTGGTTGCACAGGGACTTCGATTGGCCTGTGCAGGTGTGTTGATTGGGGTGTTCACTGGTCTCGTCTTGATGCGCTACGTCGCCAGTCTCCTGTTCGGCGTTAGCACCCACGATCCGCAGACCTTCGCGGCGGTCGCAATGGTATTGGGCCTCGTCGCCTTGCTCGCCTGTTATTTCCCGGCTCGACGAGCGACGAAGATCAATCCAGTCGTGGCCTTGCGCAACGAATAGCCGCGCTTGTGCGCCGTACAGATGGACAATCTTTTCCCTCCTCAGAGCTTTGGGTCCTGTCCACCAGGGTTCCACCTTCGACGCGGCTACTTCTCCCGATACCCCGTCCTGAGGCGGAAAGGTACTTCCGTTACACGGGAACACCATGAGCCGGCCCCGATATAGCTACCGGGTAGTCTGCCCCAACCGGAAGCCTCCGAAGGCTGGTGAGGCACGAGCTGTGCGCCGAGGCTGTTGCACTGCCCATCAGAGAATCGCATAGGGTCCTCGCAGGCATGGATGGAGTATTTGAATGATGGAGCGGAGTTCAATCGGCTCGGGACCGACCTGTGAGATCAAGCGTGCTGGTGCTTGAGCAATTCGGTTCATGTCACCAGCACTACCTTGATCAAATGGTTGTCAAAAACCCTGCTCCTTAGAAGTTAAACTTGAAGCCCAGTTGCACCTCGCGTGGTCCCACTGAGGTGTAACTTATCGTCCCGAAGGTGTCATCGCCGACCTGGGTGTCCGGTGTCCCGAATACCGGATGATTAAAGGCATTCCTGGCCTCGACCCGGAACTCGAAGTTCATCTCCTCACGTATCTGGAACTGCTTACCGACCGATAGATCAGTCTTGAACGACCGCGGCGTACGGACACTGCCCAGCGTTCGCCGAGCATCGCCCAGGGTGAAAGGTGCCGGACGCTGGAACACGCTGGTATCGGCAAAGTAGTTGTCCACCCAATCGGAACCGTGGTTACGCTTGGGCGTTCCCACAATATTGGGTCGCTGCGCGCCATATGTGGGTAGAGGCTGTCCGCCGTCGTTAAGGAAAAAGGCCAGCGGACGTCCATCAGAGATGCGCCAGATCCCGTTGGTCTTCCATCCACCGATGATCAAGTCCGCCCAGCGCGGCATGTTGCCCAGGAATGCCCGCCCGTGCCCAAACGGCAGATCGTAGCTGTAGCTGAACTGAATTACATAGGGAATGTCGAAGGTTGACAGACTCCGTTCCAGCTCCGGCTTGTTGGGATCCTGCAAGCTGTCGAAGCCGCCCGCCCAAGACACATTGGTGTCGGCCGCGGAAGCGTCGTCGATCGACTTCGACCAGGTGAACGTTGCCAGTAATTGCAAGCCATTGGAGTACTTCTTCTCGGCGGTCAACTGCAGTCCGTGGAAAATGGAATTCGCGATCATCTGCGGTTCCGTAGAAACCCCAGTGAATTGAGGAAACGGCCGCAGCAAGTGATAGTACTGAATCTGCGGAAAGCCGCTGCCTATGGTGCTGTTCGGGTCGGTGATGAGCCCGGCGAAAGGATTGCTTACCGGGGTGTTGAGGCACGCTACAGTCAGGGCTTGGCATGGGTTGGCTGCGTTGGGATCTCCGATCGGGAGACTCTCCACCCAGGGCCCCAAAAAGTTCCGCTCCACCGAGTTGCTGAACGGCAGGTGGGTGCCCTTTTTGCCGATATATTCTGCATTGATCAGGATATGGCTCGGCAGTTCGCGCTCGATCCCGAAGCTCCAGCTCTGCTCATAAGGTGTCTGGTTCGCGGCCGGGGTACGCAGCGGGCCGTTCGCACCGAAACCCACATCGTTCAACAGCCCGAGCGAACTCCCTGCAGGTTGAATCAACCCGAACTTAAATGGATTGCTCAGGTTCACGAAAGGAGTTGCAAGGTCGTTTGGATTGACAGTGATCACATTTGTGTACTGATTGAAACCTGCGCTGCCATAGGGGACGACGCCAGTGACCCCGGAGCGCGACTGCCCATAGTAAATGCCATAGCCTCCGCGTATCACCATCTGCGGAGTAAACTGATACGCGAAGCCGAAGCGCGGCTGGAAGTCGTGCCAATCGGTTACATAGTTAGTGCGTTGTTTCGAAGAGGCGAAGACCTCACCCCCTTTCAAAGCAATGTTCACGGGTTGGCCGGTAACGGGGTTGGTGTAGGTCAGGCTTCCACCATTCAATGGACTGGTGGCATTCGGATCGAACCAATCCTGGTGGTTAAAGCGGTCGGTGCGCGGCAACGTAACGTCATAACGCAAGCCCAGATTTAATGTCAGTTTGGGCGTGACCTTCCAGTTGTCTTGCGCAAAGAATCCGTATTGGTAATTCGTAGTGGCCGGCCGGAATTGGATTTCTTCGTAGGACCCACAACCATTGCTGGCACAGCCCTGCGTCATCTGGCCCATCATAAAGCTCGCCATGGAGTCGCCGCCGCAGTCGTCTATTCCCGATGGGCAGGCGTCAGAGGCATCTGTATTGAAGCTGAAGAATCCGACGGCAGCGTTGGTTTGGATGTAGTTAATCTGGTGAATTCGGCCGTCAAACCCGAACTTGATGTCGTGCCGCCCATGTATCTTGTCGAGCGTAGCCGATAACTGTCCTGTGTCCTGGCCCAGGCGGTAATTGCCATAGGGATCCGTGCCTATGTTGGGGTAGCCGGCAGGGGTGTACTGGTCGATAAAGATCGCAGGCACTCCCTTGAAGCCGTTGGCCTGTAAGTAGGAGGGGAATCCCAGCGTCCCGAGAGGATCATCGACGCCGTGTGGGTTGTAGGCATCAATGTGCCAAACTCCGCGCGTGAACCCCAAGGTTGTAGTCAACAACAACGTCGAACTGAAAGTATGCGTCTCATTGATCGCGAACGCGTGGGAATTAGTCCAACCCGGACCGCCCTGACAGGGATCTGTAAAGTTTTTGAAACAATCGAGACCCGTGCCTGAGGGGCTGTATTGATACGCGAACTTTCCAGTCAGTAGGTCGTTCTGTGTGAAGCGATGATCGATTCTGATATCGAACTGCTTATTGGAGCCGTGGCTTGAACCAGAGCCGACCCAGTTCTGATAGATGCCTCCGCTGGGAAAGTTGGGCTCTGGAAAGTAGCTCATCATCTTTTGTGCCACGGGATCAATCAGATTGCCGGCAACACCGGGATTGGGACCGCCCGGGCTCGCATAAAGGGCGAGGTTATTTTTGGGGATGAAGGTGCTGCGCACGATGCCGCCCGCATTTGAGTCGAAGACCCCGGAGTACGGATCCCAGATCTGACCGGCTGCCACGCTGCACAAGTCATTATTATCGAATGTCCCTCCCTGGGCGGCACACACCTCGCCAAAATTGCCGGCCCGCATGGCATCGCTGGGAACGGCTCCAGTAGCTGTGCTCAAACCTGTTCGACGCAAGCCGTCGTAGTCGAAAAAGAAGAAAGTTTTGTTCTTGATGATGGGGCCGCCGACAGTGAAACCGTAGTTGTGGCGGCGCAGCGGCGGAATGGGATTTCCAGCTCGATTAGCGAACCAGTCGTTCGCATCGAGGCTGGCGTCGCGAAAGAACTCGTACCCGCTTCCGTGAAACTTATTGGTACCGGAGCGCTGAATCACATTGACCACCGAGGCACCCGAAAACCCGTATTCCGCGCTGAAATTCGTCTGCTGAACTTTGAATTCTTCCACCGCCTCCGGTGAGGGGAGATAAGTTACTGATGTGATTCCCCCGTTGGGTTCGGAGTTCGTGACGGATGCGCCATCCAGCAGGATGTCAGCCGTAGCCCCACGGCTGCCGTTGGAAACAAAGTTCGTGCCCAGACAGGGCTCTGGGCATTGATCATCCATCTCCGTGACGCCCGGCGCCAAAGCGGTCAGTGACTCGATATTGCGGTCAATCAAAGGCAGATTATTGATGAAGCGGCGATTGACCACCTGTCCGGTTTCGGCATCTTCGCTCTGGATTGCCTGCGCCGCCGCCTCCACCTGGACGGTTTGAGCGGCAGCCGCCACCTTCAAGGTCACATTGGCGGTCGCATTCTCGTTCACGTCGACCTTGAACCTGGCGCTTTCGGTCTTGCCGAAACCCTGAGCTTCGACGGCGACCACGTACACGCCCGGAGGAATCGAGCGGAACAAATACCGCCCGCTACTGTCGGAGGTCGTCTGGAAATTAAACCCTTTTTCCTGGTCGGTGAGGGTGACCTTTGCCCCTGTAACCACGGCGCTCGTTGCGTCGGTCAGTTCGCCACTGACCGTTCCGAAGTAAGCCTGGCCCAGACAGGTTAAGGAAAGAAATAGAACAAGCGCTGCCACGAGCAGAACGCCAAGTTTCCGTTTGATGGGTGGATTTGAAAGGTGCGCGCAGCCCTTACCGGTCGGTGCCATAGCTTCCTCCGCGCTGAGATATTAAAACGGTTTATCACTTGTGAATGCCTACGTTGTCAAGCAAAAACGTCGCAGAGGGATAAGAAACTAGTTGCTGGGCCCCTCTACAATCTTGTGATAACGATTAGGTTCAAGGTTTGAGGCGTTTTGCAGGGTCCCACTCGGCCAGCGGATCTCAGCATCGACCGTACTGGACTTTGGAGTGTGCCCAAGTCCGACTAATACCCGTTTGTCGGAAGATGAAAGATAACTTGACCCCCCAACAATCCACCTTACAATCCGGCGATCGCCAATCGTCACGACTATCTTCGCCCCGATCGCATCACGGTTGCTCTTCGTCCCTTGAAGTTCGAAGCCTATCCATCCGCTGTCTTGCCCCACGTTATTGCGCAACAACAGCGGTGTTGCGTTAAGGCGCGTAATCACCACATCAGAATCACCGTCGTTATCGAAGTCTCCAATTGCCAGGCCACGCGCAACATAACTTGAATTGAAAGCAGGGCCCGCTTCCTGCCGGACATTTCGGAAGACCGCCTTGCCATCGTTATGAAGGAGTAATGGAGGCTGTTGGTACTTGACGTCTCCCCGAGTCGATTCGATCGATTGATTGATATGACCGTTGGCGATAATCAGATCCAGATTTCCGTCATTGGCATAGTCAAGGAACTTCGTTCCCCAGCCTACGTCGGCTTTTGAAAATTGCGCCAGGTGGGATGCAACCGTGCCTTCCTCATAGGGAAACGTCGCAGAACCGAAAAATAAGGAATGATATTGGTCGTTGAAATTCGTAATCACCAGGTCTGGAACGCCATCTCCGTTTACGTCGCTCGCATCCACTCCCATGCCGGCTTTGGCATTTCCGCTGGCGTCATAGGCGACTTCCGCATCGAGCGCCGCATCCTTGAAAGTTCCATCTTTGGCGTTGATGAGCAACAAATTGGGAGACGCATCGCGGGCGACGAACACATCAGGCCAACCATCATCATTGAAATCAATCGTCACTACCCCCAACCCTCTGCCGATGAGTTTGTCGAATCCCGATCGGGCGCTGACATCGGTGAACGTCCCATCGCCGTTGTTGTGATAAAGGGTCAGTGGCATACCCTTGTACGCCACCTGCGCGCAATAGGAGCGCACGCCTTTGATCTCGCACTTTTTCGGATCATCAAATGAAAACTCCGTGTAGTTCGTGACCACCAGGTCGAGCAAGCCATCACGGTCATAGTCAAACCACGCCGCCCCTGCGGCCCATTTACCCGAATTCTTGACTCCTGCGTGGATTGTGACGTCTGTGAAAGTGCCGTTGCCATTGTTATGAAACAGCGCACACTCCGGATAACCGGTGATGAACAGGTCAGGGAAGCCGTCGTTGTCGTAGTCTGCGATTGCCACGCCCATGCCGTAAAAGTTAATGCGGTCAACGTCGGCCTGCGCGGCAACATCCTGGAATTTCCCGTTGCCAAGATTGCGATACAGTGCGTTGCGAACCGGAACCGGACTCTTGCCTTTCGGAGTCTCGCCACCATTCACCAGGAAGATGTCCTGCCGTCCGTCGCCATCGAAATCGAGAAACCCAACGCCTCCGCCCATGGTTTCGATCAGGAAGCGATCGGGTGATTCCCCGGAAAATTGGCTCCAGGTGATTCCGCTTTCCTGGGTGACGTCCGTAAAAATGCTCTTGGCGGGTGAAACAGGCGAGGGAGATTGGCTGAGGGCAACGGAAACCAAAAAGATGACAAGCAGAAAGGTTGGCAATTGCAGCATCGGAAAGCGACTCATGTTATTTTGCCGACTGGCTCGCTGGCTCTGGTGTGGCGGGAGCCTCCGGTGCGCCGCTTAGTTTTTGGTAGAGGTCCATTTCTTCAGACGACTTGTCCTTGCGGCCCAGCCGGCGATAGGCATTCGCAAGCGCAAAGTGAACCTCGCTGCTTTTCGGTGCGAGCTTTTCCGCTTCCTCCAAATGTAGCAAGGCTTCGGCAGTCCGTCCTTTGCGAAGAGCCAGATTCCCCAATTCATAGTGGGCCGCTGGAAGCGAAGGATTGGCTGCCAGTGCTGATGTCAGTAAATTCTCGCCACGAGTCTCAGCGAGAGCATCACCAGTCTCGGCTTGCTTCAGAAGCACTGACGCGTACTGCACTTTGAAACGAAGATCTTGTGGAAATGTCTTCATCCCCGACTCAAAGGTCGCGGCGGATTCCTTCGTCATACCCGCTGAGGCCTGCGCTTGCGCAACGCCCAAGAGCGCGACTGACCTGGTTCGGTCAAGATGCCATGCTTGAGAGTACGAGTTGACGGCATCGGTGAACTGTTCCACTTTCTCCTCAGCCAGTCCTCTGAGCTCAAACGCTCCGGCACTGTTCGGAAAAGCGAGCGTCGCCTGTTTTGCGACTCGCAATGCCGCGGAGAATGAGCGCCCCGCAATGAGAATCTTCAAGAGATCCAGATAATTTGCTTCGTCCGTTGGAAACAACTCGATAGCCTGCTCGAATGTCTGTCGAGCTTTGCTTGATTCGTTCTGGTTGTGATAACACCAACCCAGCAGGTTATAAACTTCGCGGCTGCCGGCATTGTGTTCGATCAAGTTCAGCAGGGTGCGCCGGCTCTCGTCAAACTGGTTCGCGTGGAACTGAGCGAGTGCGATTCTGTAACCGATTACTGGGTGGTTTGCCGCGTCAGGAGAAATGGACATAAGCATCTGCTCGGCAGTGGCATAGTCCCCCGCCTCATCGGCGATTTGCGCGCCGAGAAAAACTGCGTTGGTTGCAGCCGGGAAACGGGACAGTTTGCCCAGCGCAGATCGAGCATCGGCGGTCCGATTCAGGTGATAGTACGATCTCGCCAGCGCTACGATCGATTCAGGTTGTTGCTCAGTTTGCTCCGGAACGCTGGCCAGCATTTCCGCAGCTTTGGCGTATTCCTTCATGTTCTCCGAAACCATGCCCAACAGCAGGCGCGACTGGTTGTCTTTTGGGGCTTGTTTGAGGAGAATTTCCAGATTCTCTCTTGCTTCAGGATAGCGGTGCATCTGCCAAAGGTTGGCGGCCAGATAGCGTCGCACGGTGACGTCCCCAGGCGTGACTGTCAATACCTTCTTGAAGATTGCGTTCGATTCGGCGAATTTCTTTTCCATCGCCAAAACCGTCCCAAGACCCGCCAGATATGAATTCTCGCCGGGCGCAAGCCGAACAGCGCTTCTTAGTTCTGCTTCAGCGGTCTCAAGATTTCCAGCCTGTACCTGTTCTGCGGCCCGGTTGGCGTGAGCCTCCGCCGTGGACTCACCTTGCGCGCACAGGGTGCCGGAAGACAGCACAAAAACCGTGCTGACGGCCAATGCTACAACGGAAATAATCCTGCCGACGAGCCTACCCACTCCATCTCCTTGTCATGGTCCACACCCATCATCTGACCGCGGCCCCTGCGGATAATCGTGAGCACCGGTAAACATCTATCGTCCCACAGATACATGATCCGAATCTCCGCCTTGGTCATTCCCCATGGAGTTTGAATCACCGGCTGGAAATTCATTCGTTCCTGCAGGATGTAATCGCCTCGACGTTTCCTTCACTATAGCCGCTATGTCCGACTTCGTCGGGTGAGATTGATCCCAAGTCCAGCAAACGAGAACAGAGGTTTGAGGATGCAATTCTCAAGATCCGGCGCATCGTCCAGGAACTGGGTTCGAGGAACGTACTCATGCTGCAAGAATGGTAACGAATACTTGCTCATGCGGAAGAGCCAATTGGGGTGTCCCGCCCATTCCACATCAAGGTCATCGGTGAAACGGAATGAGGTCTGGATGTTCCTGCGGATTACTTCATCTACGATAACGCGATTGTAGATTCGCCTGATTGGGTTCCGCCTCCCATTGCGCTGATAGAACAAACGTTTTCGGTTTTTCTGAATCTCAGCCACGTCGACGGTCGTAATTCCAAGCATCTTTTCGGTCAGCAAGAAATCCGGCAGGGTCTTCTGATGCAGCGGCTCGATCTCCATCAGAACAACGTTTTCCGGATCGCAATCTGCAACAATCAACCTGGCAGCAGGTTCAAGTACTTTCCGAATCCAGACCGCTCAGAAAAAAGCGATTGTCTTCGAGTTCAAACACCTCGGTGTACGCCTGCGAAAGCATCGGCTGATATGCGTCCTAGCGAACATACACGAAGATAAGGGGGAGATCTGCGCTGGTGTATTGCTTCCCAGCAGACAAATTGGCTATGTCAACACACGAGGAACTCTCAAGCGCCTTGCAACAACCTTTACAGCAAGAGACATCATGACCGTCCGCAGCGCCTTGATCTTGGAAAGGACGAGGCAGATGCGATAAGGGCCTCAACCGAGCACGCCGATTTCGACGTAATCCCAATCATCGTGGGTCGAGAGGTTACTGGGTATTTCGAGCGGGACTCTAAGCGAGCGACTAACATCGAGGTGAATGACCTGATCAGCGACGGCACTAGTCTCATTGATCTCGTCGACATTTTCCAGCAACGTAAGTTCTCGTTCGTGTTGAGCCATCAGTTCGTGAGCGGATATATTCAATTCAGACCTGAATCACGAACTAGTGAAGTTGACGTTTTACGTGCTGTTGGAAGCTCGTCAAAATGGATGAGACGATCGTGAGATTCATGAAGGATGCTCGCAACGGCTCGGCTCATGTTTGGGAGAATCTAGTTCCTGCTATTCCGAGGTTAACTAACTAGTTCAGGTTAAGCGCGAGGCGATGCGTATATTGGGCAGCGCATAATGTAGCGACGCGTTGTTACCAGGCAATTGCCGTATGCTCTAGCAATTTGTCCCAGCGCTAAGACAAACGAACGCTCATCCAAACGGCTCGTCAAAATGAAGGAGAACGACAAGGCAAGCGAAAAACCCCAAAGCGCGGCGCTTGGAAGTGGAAGATGTGATGTCGCTCAAAACGGTGGAGCTCTTCGCCTTGGCGTGGTCTTCAAGCTGACTCCTGTATGTGACCCTAGGCAGCCGCGGCATCGTCATCAACCAATACTTCCGCCCTGCCTTCCAGCCGCAAAAGCCGCTGGCACAAAAATTCCTGACGCGGGAAGATGCTGACAAGGCGTTAGCGCAGACACGGGCTTGGATCGCGCGGACCGTAGAACCGGAGCATTCGTTTAGTCATGGCGGCCCGCAAAACGCGATTTCCGGCTTCGCTAATGATGAAAAGACTATCCGCTTTTTCAGTGCTCTGGGGGTAAAGGATATGAAGGATATGCAGGACCCGAGCCTTAATGACACTCCTATGCCTCCGCCTCGTACCTCCCGTGGCGGGCTCCCTTGCTACCTGGTAGGGGGCACGCAGTCGCAACGGATCGACGAGGGATGTTAATGATGTGCGCATAAGTAACAGAGATTAGATACGCAAAAAGGGAGGGAGGTCGGAGGCAGTCACGAAAAAACAGAGAAGATCCCGTCGTTTGTGAACTTTCTTGGTCGCGCACGCGCAGATTGAAAACGGGGTCGCCCAAAGCAATTAGCCCGATTAGTTTTTCATTACTCTGGTCCCATATCAGGAACCTCTGACGCCCGTACCCCCGCGACACAGGGACACTCCAAGTGATCTTTCAAGTTCATAAACTCAGAAGGAGTACAAGCCAGTGCGTACCTTCCTAATGCAACACACTGACTGGGTAGCAAAGAGTTGTTGCGTTTAGAGCGCAGCGTTTGCCGCTGATTATGAGAGTTTTTATCCTTCGCACTGTGCGCTGGTGTTGCGAGCATCGGTGACGTCAATCGGAAAACTCTGAATGAATTCTTCGAGTTGCGCCTCGGAGTTGCGCCTCGATCAGGTCTGCACAGCGTCCGTCGAGTTGCACCAATTCGAATAATACGTCGCCGGGCCAGATCGTGCGGTAACGGGTGGAGGTCGGCAGATTCAGGGGATCTGCTTCACACTCAAAAATTAATTGCACCCTTTTGAAACTTGTGTCCAGTAGTGCTCTAGCGGCAGCGCGTGACTCCAGCGACCCGAGCTCGAAGTTGCCTGGTTTGGGTTATCCAACTTTTTTCCTCTAGCGCTTGCTGCCGATTTTCGATTACGTTGTTGCTTGCGGAAACCACGAGGGAAGAGTCCCATCCCGAGCGTAGGCCTCCAACTCCAGTCGCGTCATCCGCTCAAAGAGCTGATTCATAGTAGTGAGCTCAGTGCGATCAATCCATTGACCTGTCGCGTTGATCTTGCTGTACGCCTGCACCGCCGCCACAATCGCTCAAGCCGTGACATCAACGTCGCCTGCTTTTTCGATAATCCGCTCCAGAGCAGCACGCACATTGCGCTGCCGCTTGGCGAACAATCCCAGCGCGTGGGCATGCCGATAGATGCTCGTTCGGTCTGAGAGCCCGTATTGCTGCACGAGTGCGGACGGACTACGCCAAACTACAAACTCCGTTTCGATCTCCTGGCGTTGCTCGTGCATACAGATAGAACAATTCCGCCGGTGGCGGCCGAGGCTTATTGGTTTCTGATGACTACTCCGCATTATGTATGTCACCAGGCAGCAACGGTACATAGTGCTGTCTCAGTCGGACATTTTTTAGTGCTCTACACGGAATCGCCAATGGACCGGAATGATTCAGATGTTATTGTGCCCGCCACACATTCGCTCGGCGTGCAGGTGAGGCCGATTACTGATCCACAACTACGACATCGCCACTAACTATCTTAGCGAAGTTGTTACGCAATTTTTGAAGGTCGGTACTGGCAATTCGAGGCGGATCCTGGGGGAAATAAGCCGAGAAGCGGGGATCGTTCTTCAACTCGTCTACAGTGGGGCGACCTGGACCAACATCAACGGTAATCTGCACCGACATTGCGGCCAACGACATCGTGGTTGACCCGGTGCTACCTAACACGCTCTACGTCGGCACCGATATTGGAACTTTCGCTACCACTAGTGGCGGCACAACCTGGTCCACCCTGGTTAATGGCTTGCCCCATACTTAGGTACTCAGTCTGAAACTGGACACACGCACCCGCACGTTACGCGCCGCCACCCATGGCCGAAGCGCTTGGGATACCCACCTTGCTCTGGCCGATCTGGCCGTCACAATGACGGAAGCGCCTAACCCGGTGCCGCATGGGACGAATCTCACCTACAGTATGAAGGTGACCAATCACGGCCCCGACGCTGCCACGGCGTCGCGCCCTCCGGAGCAACCTGCAGTGCGCCCGTGGTCGGCGGGACGGGCACGGTGACCTGCACTGCTGCCAACCTGGCCAAAGCTGCGAGCTTCAGCGTGGTGCTGACGGTGAACGATACGGCTGCTTCCGGCAGCACGATCACCAATACTGCCAGGGGCACTTCGACTACGCCCGATCCGAAGACCACCAACAATAATGTGAGCGTGAAGACAAGTGTGAATTGACGCGTTCCAGACCGACCCAACTGGCGTGAAGCGTGCCGTATCCGCCAAGAGCTAGGCTCGTCTTTTGCAACGAAGACAATCGCACGGTCACCCGCTTCTCCTGATACCCCGTCCTGAGGCGAAAAGGTACTTCCGTTGCACGGGAACACCATGAGCCGGCCCCGATAGCTGCCGGGTAGTCTGCCCCAACCGGAAGCCTCCGAAGGCTGGGGTAGGGGAGAGCGAGCGCGCAATATTCACCGATGTGGTACAGAAGGACGGCAGGCGGTGACGGAGAGTCGCAACCTCCGAGAATCGACAACCTTCCTGCTCCGATAAGGAATTGCTTGCCACGAACCAGGAACATGATGCACGAGCTGTGCGCCGAGGGCGGTCAGGGCTCCCATCGGTCGGTTCAGTTTATAGGGTGTAAGTCACAAATCTTAATCACGCATTCTCATGCGGGATCATCCTGATGTTACGGGTTTTGCAGAACGCTTCGATTTGGCGCAAAATAACCCGACCCCGAGGTAGTCTTATCCATGAGGCACCGGGATTCCTGCACGACGGCGTGTATTTCCAAATTCATAACCCTGACTATCCTGATCGCGCTCCAACAACTGGCTGCGACGCCCGGCGCCGCGCAGACACGGGTTTCCCTTCAACCCTTCGCTCAACACGTGCGTCAAGTGGAAACCACGCTTGCCTATCTAGGGCAGCCGCTCACTCAGAATGATCACGAAGCGATCAACCAGTCACTTGCAAGTGTTGATGAGGCTTCTGCGATAGCGCGTTTAGAGCGCATCCTCGACATGTACACACTGGCGATCGTCGACATCAATCCAGAGAGTCGTGTCAAGGTGCAGGCCGGCGCAGCGAAGGCTGAACTAAATGAGGCGGGAACACGCATCTTTTTGGTTAAGGTCGTGAACAAGGCGGGAGTGACCGCACCCTTGGTGGTACAAAGTCCGAATGCTCTTCCCATTTTTGTTCAGTCGGATTCGAGCCCGGAGCCGCCCAAGGTAGTTGTGCCTGCCGACGCGCGCGAGAGATGGATGAGTGTTGAACTATACGACAGAGATCCAATGTCGCCGAGGCTTTCCGGCCTGCCACTGGAATACCGAATACTGGCAATTTACAGTCGGGATCGAGGCCAGCGCTCTGGGGTGATCGGATTCAATGTGGGGCAGGGTACACAAGACGTCGGCTTTCGTAACGAAATGTCGGTGCTGTTTAATGCGCTACCGGCACTGCCGCTGCGCCTGGCCGTTTGTGATGAGAACGGTGCCGCGAGCGTGGCGGCGTTTACGATCCGCGACAGCTTGCGGCGACTCTATCCAAATCCAATCAAGCGTTTGGCCCCTGACTTGTTTTTTCAGCCGCAGGTCTATCGCCAAAATGGCGACACTGTTCAGGTTCCCGCGGGTCGTTACACGATCACCGCCTCGATGGGACCTGAATATCAAGCGCAAACGAAGCAGATCGAGGTGAGCGCGGCAGGCACAAACCAAGTTTCGTTCGTGATGCAACGTTGGATTGATCCGCCGAAATACCATTGGTATTCCGGCGACCATCACGTGCATGCAGCGGGTTGCTCGCACTACCAGAATCCCACCGAAGGGGTACGGCCCGACGATATGGTGCGTCAAATCCAAGGCGAGAAATTGAACGTCGGGGCGGTGCTGACGTGGGGACCGTGCTACTACTACCAGAAGCAGTTTTTCAGCGGCAAGGATGATCCTCTTTCAAAGCCAAATGAGCTCATGCACTACGACTTGGAGGTCTCGGGATTCCCCTCGAGCCATGCGGGACACTTGGTCTTGCTCGGCCTGACCAATCAGGATTACCCCCATTGTGTGCGGATCGAGCAGTGGCCGACGTGGGATTTGCCAGTCTTGCGGTGGGCGAAATCACAGGGAGCGTTGACGGGGTTTGCACACTCTGGATGGGGACTTGCGGTAAAGTCGCAGGAACTACCCAATTACGAAATTCCGGGGTTCGACTCGATCGGCGCGAACGAATACATCGTGGACGTGACGCATGCTGGCGCTGTCGACTTCATTTCCACTATGGATACGCCTTACCCCTGGGAACTCAATATCTGGTATCACACGCTGAACGTTGGATTCCGGACGCGGATTTCCGGTGAAACCGACTTTCCCTGTATCACAGATGCGCGCGTGGGCCAGGGGCGTGTTTATGCCAAAGTCGAAGGACCGCTTAGTTACAGCGCGTGGCTCGAGGCCCTGCGCGCCGGACGGACCTATGTTTCCGACGGCAGAAGTCACCTGATGGATTTCAGCGTGAACAAGGTGGAAGTGGGGACAGGAGCAAGTGAGCTGAAGCTCGCTGGAAGGGCGACGGTGCACGTAGGAGTGAAAGTCGCAGCTTACCTGAGTCCAACTCCGCTGAACGCCGATAGCATTCCGTCTGATCGCGGTGATCAGTTCTGGATGAACAGTCTCGACAACCGGAATGCCCCGAACTCAGCGGAGAGCATACACGACCGTGCTGTTGATCAAACGCCGTACTGGCATATCGAGCGGGCACGTATCGGAAACACTCGCGAGGTGCCCGTAGAGCTTGTGATGAACGGGAAACCGGTTGCTCACAAGAACATTGTGGCGAACGGAAGCGTCCAGTTCGTTACTTTTGATGTAATGGTCGAGCGGAGCAGCTGGCTGGCAGTGCGCATTTTGGGATCATCGCACACCAATCCCATCTTTGTTCTGGTGCAGGGAAAACCCATTCGTGCCTCGCGTGAGAGTGCTCAGTGGAGTCTTGCTAGCGTCAACCAATGCTGGACCCAGAAGGCTCCTAAGATTTCAAAGAAGGAGCTCCCCGAGGCCAAAGCAGCCTACGACCACGCCCGCGAGGTTTATACACAACTGATCGCGGAATCGGATCAATAGCAACAACCGAGATCCGCCTGAATTGCCCTCCACTACCCTGGAGTGCGCCCCTTTCCGGTCACAGAGCGGTCACAAGCCAATTCTCAGGCCCGTTCAATTCAGGTCGCTGCTGAGTGCTTAAATGAGGCAAGACCCGCGTCGGACAAGGCTTTGAGGCTGGTGCCGGGAGGGGGAGTTGAACCCCCAAGGTGCTAAGCACCGGCGGATTTTGAGTCCGCTGCGTCTGCCAGTTCCGCCATCCCGGCT
>Ga0075434_100002199_pt1 | contig 16994 bp, 18 predicted proteins | sample RhiMethybrSRZTD3_FD_75298 | JGI IMG/M metagenome (GOLD analysis project Ga0075434, IMG submission 75298) | Populus rhizosphere microbial communities from Tennessee, USA - Rhizosphere MetaG P. TD hybrid SRZTD3 | ecosystem: Host-associated > Plants > Roots > Rhizosphere > Soil | place: USA... | reverse complement strand
ACGCGGCCAGCGCCGCGGCCTGGTGCCGGCAGCAGCGCGCCCACAAGGGGTGGTGCCCGGAGGCTCGCGTCTCGATGGCGGCGCCGGGGGCCGTGTTGCGTGCTGCGCCAGAACTGTTGCAAACATAATGGACGCAGTCCTCGGCCATCGGCAGGACCGGCGCAGGAGGGCTTTGCGGTCGCTTTATGACCCGGCGATCAGAGGAGAAATGTCAATGCTGCAGCCCCGCTTCGTCCTCGCCTTTGGCGGCGCTCTCGCAGCTATGGTCGTGCTGACGCCGATGCCGGGCGGCGGCCAAACCCAGCAGAAGTTCATAAGCATCGGTACGGGCGGCGTTACGGGCGTCTATTACGCCGTCGGCGGTGCGGTTTGCCGCCAGGTGAACAAGGACCGTGCCAAAACCGGCATCCGCTGCGCGGTCGAATCCACCGGCGGTTCCCTATTCAACGTCAATGCGATCAAGTCGGGAGAGCTCGATTTCGGCATGACACAGTCCGACGTGCAGTACAACGCCGTCAAGGGTCTGCAGCAGTTCAAGGACAAGGTCGACAGTGAGCTGAGGGCTGTCTACGCCGTGCACCCCGAGCCTTTTACCGTGCTGGCCCGCAAGGAGGCCAGCATCAACAAGTTCGAGGATTTCAAGGGCAAGCGCTTCAATGTCAGCAACCCTGGTTCGGGCACGCGCGTCTCCATGCAGCAGTTGTTGGAGGAATTGAAGTGGACGATGAACGATTTCGCGCTCGCCACCGAGTTGAATGCCGATGAGCAGGGCCCAGCCCTTTGCGACAACAAGATCGACGGCTTCTATTATGGCGTCGGGCATCCTTCGGCCGCGATCCAGGATCCGACCACGACCTGCGGGGCAAGGCTTGTGTCGCTGACGGGGCCTGCCATCAACGCCTTGCTCAAAAAATATCCCTATTACTCGGTGGCGACGATTCCGGGCGGCATGTATGCCAATAACCCGACCCCCGCCACGACCTATGGTGTGATGGCGACCTTGGTCGTCAGCGCCAAGCAGCCCGACGACGTGGTCTACCATCTGGTGAAAGCGACATTCGACAATTTCGATGAATTCAAGCAGCTGCATCCGGCTTTCGCCAACCTTGACCCCAAGGCGATGATCAAGGCGGGCCTCTCGGCGCCGCTGCACCCTGGCGCCCTCAAATACTACAAGGAAAAAGGCTGGCTCTGATCGGGGGCAATCGCACCTGGGCTGGGGCGCGCTGCTAGGCGCGGGGCGCGTCGACGCCGCCGCAACGATCGGGCGGCGGCGGGCTCAGGCAAGGAGCGCGCCGCCCGTGCGGCTTGAGGCCGGCGGGCAGGGGCGGGGGGCGCGAGCCGACCAGAGGCCTGGTCGGCAGAGCGTTGGTCGGCCGCGCCGCTCGGTCGATCTCCGCCGAGGCAGCGTCGCGACTAGGGTTTGCTGTTGGCGCGCCGGGTAAAGGTTGGGGCGGCCTGCACGCCATCCTTCACGGCGTCAATGACAATGCGCCGGCTGTCACCTTGCCGTTCCACGCGCAACGCCGAGAAGGGAACGGCAATCTCCTTGTCGCCGATGCCGAGGAAGCGCCCAACATTGATGATGGCGGCAGTCGCCTTGCCATCTGGGCCGATCATCAGATCGCGGATGGTACCAAGGTTTTCACCCGCGGTGTTGTAGACGTCCTGGTTGGTATACTCGTTGGGCGAGGCACCGATCGAGGTCCAGTCTTCGCGCGCCGTCGTAAGATAGGTAACCTTCACGGGTGCATCGCTGCTCGCCCGGGTCGGCAGGCTCGTCGTTTGTGTGGCCGGCACGGCCTCCACTGTGCGCTCTTCTCGGGGGAAGAGGAACCAGAGCAGACCCGCAAGGGCGAGCAGGGGTAGCGCCCAGTAAGCCCAGTTCGTGCCGCTTGCAGGGGTCACGGTGTCGTCGGCCACGCGCAGGGTCGCTGCCCGCGGCGTCTCCTGCGTCCTATCCTGCGTCGAGAAACCGCTCTCCTGCAGGAGGCGCGTCAGTCCCGCGGGCATGGCGGATGCTATCTCATCCCTTTGCCCGCTCAAGGCGCGCGCGAGCCCATTGGCATCCAGGCCCTGGGCGCGTTGCTCGCGCCCGAGTACGCCGAGAATAACTGGCGTGATGAGACCGAGCAGCATGCGCATCGGACCTTCACCGATGCCCAGGAACTTGCCAATCGTCGAGGCCAACATCCCTTGCACGCCGCCGCCGAGCAAAGCCGACAATTGGCTGCCACCTTTGTCGGCCATCTGCTGCGCCCCACTGAGGCTATTGGCGATGTTGCCGAGCAGGTCGGTTGGTTGCTCGGCCACAGCATTGGCAAGTTGTCGTGCGCCGCCTCCTTTCGCGGCCATGTCGGCCAGTCCGGTGAGGATTGCGGGCACCGCCGCCGCCGTTGCCTTGTGTGCCATGGTGCGGTCGAGCCCGGTTGCGGAAGCCATCTTGCTGATGAGCTCCGGCGTCAAGAATCGCGAAATCGTCGATACAATGTTGTCGGTCATGGCTGCATTCCCTTCTCAAATGAGGCAGGCCGCTTGTCCTGCAATCGCTCGCACGTCGCTTCCTTGCTTCTTGTTGCCTGCAATAAGGGGGAGACACGGGGCCTTCGCCAGCGCGTCGGCTGCGCGGATCTCACTGTGCGTCCAGACGGACGCGAGCGCACTCAGGCATTCTCCGCAGAGCGCGCGCAGAATGACCTGAGTATTTCGGTCGGCTTCGCCGCGAACGCGCTCGTGCGCGTCGCACGCCAACAGTCGGTGCTATTTTGCCAGCATGCCCGTCGGCGAGGCCGCTCTGGCGTGGCTGGCACAGGCAGACGGATCGATCGGCGGCCGGTCGAGAAGCTCGGCGAGCGCCCCGCCCTGGCGCTCGCCGCACAGGCGTTGCAGGTATGCTTCGCCGCCGAAACCGCGAATCGGCAGGGACGCAATCAGTGTCGATTCGGCCTGTGCCCACAGGGTCTCGAGCAGCCGTTTGATTTCCGGACGACGCATTCCCTCCCAGGTCGTCGCCTTGCGCTCCCGCGCGACCTCCACGTACTCAAGGAGAAAGGCCATCAGTGCGGCGAGGCCCGCGCGGTGATCGACCTCTCCGTCGCGCAGCTTGAGGCCAACCAGTTTGCTGGCGGAGGCGAGATCGTGGCTGTAGGCATTCAATTCGTCGAGCAGATAGATGACATTGTCGGCCGAGGAGGCGGCACCGCGGCGAAGGTAGGTCTGCACATAGCTGTCGGGCTTGAACTTGCTGGCAATCTCGCGCGGGGGATAGAATTGCGAAACCAGGTGCTGGCGCGGTAGATAGCCCCCCGCGATCAAGGGATAGGCGTCGCGCTGCTCGGTTAAAATGTGCACCGACTCGTGCACCGCCGTGGAAAGGCCGAGCTGAACATCCGCACAGGTTAGGAAAGCCAGGAACTGTTTCTTGTCGCGCATGGCCTGGTAAACGGCATATCCCTGCGGGGCCAGGCGTTCGAGATCGCGAATGGCTTGCGGCTGACAGTCCTTGGGCGCAGCGGCGAACGCATCGGTTGCTGCAAGGCTCAGCAATGCCGCCAACGTGGCGACCAGACGTACACGCATGTGGATTTTCCCCCGGGTATGCTTGGTCGCTGAGCGAGCCGGAGGCAAAGAGGGCCGCGCAATTTGGCGCGAGCACGGCAAGAGCAAGGTAATGGTGCGGCAGGTTGGCGGATCCGCCGCGGCTTTTCGCCCGGGAAGTCAGGGTGTTTCGCGTCCCGGTTCAGGTCATCGTCCGATTGCTGATTCTCTTTGGGTTCGGAAGAGTCGCCGCGGGAGCGGAGAGAAGGACATCCTATTCGGAGATTTTAGCAATGACGAGATCTGTGAAGGGATTGTGCGGCGCCGCGAGCTTGCTGGCAGCGATATCCATAACTTTGCTGGCGCCCGAAGCTCAAGCTCAGCGGTCCAACTGTGCCGAATGCAATCGGCCGGCCAACAAAGTCAGCACGAGCTACAAGTACAAGACCGTGCAACGCGTGCGAAATGTCACGCAGTACAAAGACGTCAATCGGACGAACTACCAAAAGCACGTCAATCGCATCATCAATGTCACGCGCGTGCAACCGGTGACGCGCGTCAACGTGGTGACCCGCGTGCATCATCGCACCGTGGTGCTGCACCAGACACAGCACGTCGCCCAGACCGCAACCTTGCCCACGCGCACCGTGACGACGGGCAAAACCATCCAGATCAATCACCCAGCCGAACACCGCAACTGCAATTGCTAGCCCCGCAACGCCGGGGCAGCAACCAAGCGCAGGGCGCAGAGGCCGGCCAACTTGGCCGGCCTCGAGCCACAAACGCCAAGCTTGCAACGCGCAGCAAGCAGCCATCGCCGGGAAGGATCAGACCCAATGGCCAGCAAGACGAACTTTACCCCCGAGGAGTGGAATCGCATTTTGGAGAGCGTCATGCTTTCGGGAATGGCCGTGAGCGCCGCCGATCCGAGCGGGCTTTTCGGCATTCTCAAGGAATCCATGGCAACCGGGCGAACGTTGCTGCAAGCCAAAGCGGACCCGAGTTCCAACGAACTGATCAAGGCGGTGGTCAGCGATTTCGAGAGCGGCGATGGGCGCCAGGCAGCCCGCACGCAGGTGCAATCCAGGCTCAAAGGGGTCGCCATTGGCGAGATGAAAAACAAATCGATCGGCGCACTGCGCGACGTGGCGCAGCTAATCGACAGCAAAGCGCCGGGGGATGCTGCGGGGTTCAAGACCTGGCTGCATCACATTGCCGAAAACGCCGCCGAGGCCTCCAAGGAAGGCGGTTTCATGGGGTTTGGCGGCACGCCCGTCAGCGATAAGGAAAAGGCAACGCTGGCCGAGCTCGCCAGTGCGCTGGGGCTTGCGGCCTAGGGTTGCGGCGGCCTCGGGTTGCGGCGGCCTCGGCACGGCCCCGCGCTGTGCGTCAGCCTGGCGCTCCTGGTTCTCAGCGACGCGGCGGGGGTGGTTTGGCGGACTGGGCGTAGCCCGCGTGCCGGGCCAGCGCCGCCGCCTCCCAGGGATGGGCCCGACATTTGCAGCTCTCGACATAGGATGTGCGATAGATGAAAGCGGTCTTCAGATCGCCATAGTAGCGACCGTTTTCGTCGCGCATCTCCTCGAGCGGGGTTTCCGCGTCTTTGGCGAGGTACAATCGGGAGGGCGACTCGCAGCTCTCTTCACACTTGCGCCGGTCCGCGGCGAGGCTGGTCCGCGAAGCCGCGAAACTAAGCGGCCAGAAATAGCCGTCGCATAGGCGCACGCACACCGTGCGATAGCTGCCGCTTGCGAAAGTAGCCGCTTTCGAGCGCCCCTCGTCGCGGCGCTCGACCGGCGCGTACCGGTGTCGTCCTTCCAAACGTGTCGCCCCGGGGGCGCGGCGGGACGTGTCGTCCTGACGCGACTGGGGCGATCGCATGTGCTGCCAGAAGTCCTCCGAGCGCAGCCGGTCCGCCCAGTCCGCGTTAGCGATGCGCTGCTGCGGCTGGGCTGGCCCGGCGGCGGTCGGCGGCGCGGCGCCCTCGCCCCGACGTTCCGCGGCTGGGGCGTCCTTGGGGCCGTCGATCCGCACGGAAATCGCCGCACCGCTGAAACCTAGCAACAAAATTGCCGCGCAACCGACCGAACCCGCAATTCGCATGGGGAGCAAGAGGTTTTCCAGGACAACAGAGCGCTTGAATGGCGTGACGTTAGCCTGACCCCATCCTGAAAAGCTCCGCGGCGCGCGGCAATGCGCGTAACTCCTGCAATCGGCGCAGAAAACACCCGAACCTCGTCACGGCGAACCCCGCAAATTCATGGCGGCAATTTGCCGGCTCTGAAATTTTTTTGCTGTCGCGCACGCCTGTTTCGGCCGCGGCCCAGCTCCTGGCGCACACGCGCGCCGTTGCTCAGGCGTGACGCTCGCCCCAGGCATAAAGGGCCTTCAGCACGGGCGCGAGGTCCTGGCCCTTTGGCGTCAGAAAATATTCATAACGGGGAGGATGCCGCGCGTAGAGACGGGTCGCGATGACGCCATGCGCCTCCAACGCCTTGAGACGCGCCGACAGCGTGTTAGGGGCGGCGCCCGGCAGGCCCGCCTCCAGCTCCTGAAAACGCAAAGGTCCCTTGCGCTTGAGATCGCGCAAAATCAAGAGCGACCAGCGTTCGCCCAGCACATCGAGCGCCCGCGCCACCGGACAGACTTGGCTATATCGTGCAGCCATGCAGCAAATGTACTCCTCTCATTCCTAAACAGCAAGTGACTATAGATTGACAAGTCACTTTATGTTCTATAGCAGAGCCGCAATCGCCTGGACCTGGCCAGCGGAGTGCGGTTCTCTTGACCGACGCAGCACCAACGATGGGGTCGGCATCCCTGCTGGCGCGGCGTGCCAGCGGCAACGCGCTGTTGCAGGCGCCCTTGTTGCCGACACTGTTGCGCCTCGCCCTGCCAAACCTGATCGCCCTCAGCGTCACCGCCGCCGTGGCCATCGCCGAAACCTCTTACGTCGGAATGCTCGGGACGGCGCCGTTGGCGGCCATCGCCCTGGTTTTCCCCATGGTCATGCTGATGCAGATGCTATCCTCGGGCGCCATGGGCGGCGGCGTTTCCTCCGCCATCAGCCGCGCGCTCGGTGCTGGTGATGAGCAGCGCGCCAGGGCGCTGGCGCTACACGCCTTGGCGATCGGCCTGGGCACGGGCCTCTTCTTCTCGTCGCTGTTCGTCCTCTTCGGTCGCGAGCTGTTCGCCGCGCTCGGCGGACGCGGTGCGGTATTGGAGCAAGCCATGGCCTACGCCAACGTCGCCTTGTCGGCGGCGGTCTTGCTGTGGTTGCTCAACACGCTCGCCTCCATCGTGCGCGGCACCGGCAATATGCAGATCCCGTCGCTGACCCTGCTCGGCGTATCGGCCCTGCAGATTGGCCTTGGCGGTGCCCTCGGTCTGGGCCTCGGCCCCATCCCGCGCTTCGGGCTGCCGGGCGTGGCCGCGGGGCTGGTGATCAGCTGCGCCACGGGAACGCTGGTTCTCATTTGGTATCTGCGGTCCGGTCGCGGACGCTTGCTGTTGCGCTTTGCCGGCATCCCTTTGCGCCGCGAGATGTTTCTCGACATCCTGAGGGTTGGTGCCATTGCGGCTTTTTCGCCCCTGCAGTCCGTTTTGACGGTTCTGATCCTGACGCGGGCAATTGCGAGCTTCGGCACGGAGGCCTTGGCCGGCTATGGCATCGGCGCGCGCCTCGAGTTCCTGCTGGTTCCGATCGCCTTCGCCGTCGGGGTTGCGTGCGTACCGATGGTCGGCATGGCGGTGGGCGCCGGCAGAATTGGCCGGGCTCGGCGTGTGGCCTGGACCGGCGCTGCCGTTTCCGCCGTTGCCCTCGGGCTGATCGGCGTGCTGGTGGCGACGCTGCCGCACCTCTGGTCAGGACTGTTCAGCGCCGACGCCGAGGTTGCGGGGGCCGCCAACCTCTATCTCAGGTTCGCCGGACCGACCTTTCCGCTGTTCGGCCTCGGATTGTGCCTTTATTTCGCCTCGCAGGGGGCGGGTAGGGTGCTTGGGCCCGTGTTGGCCTCCAGCCTCCGGCTTGGCATCATCGCCATCGGCACCGGCGTACTGGCCTGGAGCGGGGCGCCGCTGTGGTGCTTGTTCGCCCTCGTCGGGGTATCGCTTGCCGCCTATGGCAGCGCCACGGCGGCGGCGGTCTACCGCACGACATGGGGACCTGAAAGCCCGCCGAGCGGCGTGCGGGCTCAATAGAAGAGGCTCGAGACACTTTCTTCACGCGCGGTGCGCGCGATGGCTTCCGCGAGCAAGGGGGCCATCGGAAGCACCCGGATGTTGGCGGCGGCCGTGACGGCTTCGGTCGGTTGGATCGTATCGGTGATGACAAAGGTCTTAAGCCGCGAGCCCGTGATCTTGGCGACCGCGCCGCCCGACAACACGCCATGCGTGACGTAGGCCAACACTTCGGTGGCCCCCTGCTCCAGCAGCGCATTGGCAGCGTTGACCAGTGTGCCGCCCGAATCGACGATGTCGTCGATCAAAATTGAGCGCTTGCCTTTGACCTCGCCGATCACGTTCATGACTTCCGATTCGCCGGCCCGCTCCCGACGTTTGTCGCAAATGGCGATCGGCACGTTGATGCGCTTGGCAAGGCCACGGGCGCGCACCACCCCGCCCACGTCGGGAGACACCACCACCAAGTTCGCGGTCCCGTAGCGCTCCTGGATGTCGCGTACCATCACGGGGGCGGCAAACAGGTTGTCGGTCGGGATGTCAAAAAAGCCTTGCACCTGCCCGGCGTGCAGATCGACCGTCATCACGCGATCCACGCCGGCGCGCTCGATCAGATTGGCAACAAGCTTTGCCGAGATCGGCGTGCGCGGACCGGGCTTTCGGTCCTGCCGTGCATAGCCGAAATAGGGCATGACGGCCGTGATGCGCTGCGCGGAAGCCCGCTTCAGGGCGTCCACGAGGATCAACAATTCCATCAGATTGTCGTTGGCTGGAAACGAGGTCGATTGCAGGACGTAGATATCCTGCCCGCGCACGTTCTCCTGCACCTCGACGAACACCTCCATGTCCGCGAAACGGCGCACCACGGTGCGGCAAAGCGGCAGCTTCAATGCCCCGGCGATGGCCTCCGCTAAGGGGCGATTGCTGTTCCCTGCGACCAGCTTCATCTTCAGCGCCCCCCGGCCACGGTTTGCGTCTCGGGTATCGAAGGGCATCTACGCGCTCCGTTCGCACTGCCGAGGCCTTCTAGCAAGGACATCGGGGCCCTGTAAACGGCATGGGCGGGTGTAAAACCCGCCCATGGGACCGGTCACAGCGCCAGCCTTGGTGTCAGTTAACCGCTTTCTGCGGCAAGAGCTTGAGAATTCCCTGCGCCGCGGCGCCGGCGGCCTGTTCAGCCGTCTTACCCCAAGGACCATCCAGAGACCCCTCGGGGATCTCGTTCTTTTGTGAGACGGTGCCGAGCTTCTTGCCCTGCGGATCGCGCACCAGCCATTCGATTTGGATGGGCTGCTTGCCTTCCTTGGCGGCCCCCATCGTCACCGTGCCTTCCACCCGATAGGCGGCCGCGGCCGACTTATTTCCCACGGTTATTCCCTTGCCCGACAGCTCGCGCTGCAGGGCGCTCGCGAGCGCTGTGCTGCCGTCACCGGGCGCACCATTGACGTTCGGCACGACGGCGGCCAGCGGGCCCTCGTTGCCGATGCTGCCCGTGGTTGTGCCGCCTGAGGCGGCTGGCGCGGCGGTGAGCGTAGCGGCGGCTACGGCGCTTTTGCCGGGCGCCGGTGCCTTGGCTTCCGCGGGTGCGCCTTCGGTGGGCTGCGCGCCGACACCGGCGGGATGCGGGGCCGCGCTGGCGACCGCCGACTGGCCGCGGGTTGTGAGCCAGGTCGCGAAGGAATTGGCGGCCTTGCCGGCGATCGATTGCGCAACGGCCGGGGTGAGAGCCGCCCACGGGTCCTTTGCACCACCGGCCGAGGCCATCTCTTCGCCGGTGACGCGGTTGACGCGCTTGCCGGTCGGATCGGTCACATCCCAAATGTAGGAGACCTTCGTGCCCTGCTTGTCCTTGGCAGCGACGATATAGCCGCGCAGCGTATAGTCGACGCGCTCGTCTTTGCTGGCCGCCACGGCGACGCGCTGCTTTTCGATGGCGCTGGTAAATTCTTGCTGGATCTGTTTGGCGACGGCGTCGGGTGCACCGATGATTGGCGCCACCACCACCTTGGCGAGCGGCGGTTGCGGTGCCACGGGCGCGGCCACGATGGAATCTTGCGGTGGCGTCGCGCTTGAGCCGAAGAGCGACGTGGCGCTCTCGCACCCCGTCAGGCCCAATGCCGCCAGCGTGGCGAGGACGGTGAGCGTGCGCCCAAGCTGCTCACGCCGCGCCGCAGCAGCGTTTCTGGTTCTCACAGCGAAGTCCCCCTTCACCGATGATCCCTGCTGAACCGGCTGCCGACGTACAAACCCTGCGGCGGATGACAGGTGGCCGGTACTGACCCCAATGGCTTCCCTAACGACTGTCGGCGACGGCGTCCAGAACCCAATAGGGGAAAACCTCGCCCGTCCCCCAGTCCGGACCGATCGCCGTTCTTAAAGTTGTGGAAAACGTTCGCTAAGTCAAGACGATGGCGGATATTTGGCGTCCGTAGTCGCCGTCGTTTTGGCGGCTGGCGCGTCGATAGCTGAATAAAACGTCGGCGGCAGCGAAGGTACAGGGCATCGGCGCGGCGGCGCTGGCAACGCCGATCCGGCGCAGACGATCAGCGACGTAGGCCGGCAGGTTGAAATGGGGACGCGATCCCGCCGCGGGCAAACTGAAAAAGCCTCCGCTGCGGGGATCACGGGCCAGGAAGGCGTCTTGAAACTCCCAACCGACCTCGTAGGCCGCCGGTCCGATGGTCGGTCCGACCGCAGCGGCAATCGCCTCCCGTTTGGCGCCCAAGCCTTCCATGGCAGCAACGGTGGCTTCCAGAATGCCCGCGAGCGCGCCGCGCCATCCGGCGTGGGCGGCGGCGACCACGCGGGCGCGCGGATCGGCGAGCAAGACGGGCGCGCAGTCCGCGGTTAAAGCGCTGACGGCGAGCCCCGGCGTGGCGGTGACGATCGCATCCGCGCGCGGGCGCTCCGCCGCGGGCCAGGCCGAGCTCGCCACGACCGCCAAGGCCCCGTGCACCTGGTGCGCGCTCAGGAGCGCTTGCGCGCCGAGCTTGGCTTGCACGCGGGCGCGATTGGCGAGGACTGCGGCGGGATCATCGCGCGAGCCCGGGCCGCAATTGAGCGATGCATAAACCCCGCGCGAGACGCCGCCCAGGCGGGTAAAGAACCCGTGCGCTAGGCCGGGCAGCTGAGCCAGAGCAGTGGCGGTGAGAGGCTTCGGCATGGCCAGGGATTTTTAGGCGAAAGGCGCGGGCGATGGAAGCTGAGGCGATCCCACGGCCAAGACTTTGATTTGCCCGCCCATGCCGGTCGGCATCAACAGCCGCTGCACCGCCGCTTCGATTCGGCCGGCCTCGCCGGGGTTGGCGGCCATCAGGCGCGAAGCGCGCTCGATGATGCCGAGGCGACCCAAAAACTCCGCCTGGGTCAGGGGCCCATGCGCGGCGAGGCCGGCGGCCCGGGCCTTGTCGAGAAGCGTGGCAAAGCGAACATGGGCAGTGAGGTCGACGTCACCCGGGTCGCTCAGGGGCGGCACATAGGCGTGGTGCCGCACCGCCTGTAACGTGTCGCCATAGGCTGGCGCGGCCGGTCCATAGTCGATCAGGAGGGCGCTGAGGGGGGCTGAGCGCGTCTTGAGCTCGCCCAAGACGACGTCCTCACCGCCGCGCAGCTCGGTCACGTCGCCCGGTCGGGCCGGGGCGTGGCCTGCGAACGGCACGACCGCGCCAAGCCCGAATCGCAGGGCGCCCTGGTCGTCGAGCTCAACCGTGCGCTCGCGCCAGACCCCGTCGCCGAAGACCAATTGCCGGATCGGCAGCGCATCCAGGAACTCATTGGCGATTACGATCGCGGGGCCGGCCGGCACTTCGGCCAGGTCCTCATGCCAGCTGAGGGTCGCTGCGCCGGCGCTGGCCAGCACGGCTTGCTGTTGGTGACGCAACGCCGGGCTCTTTTCGATCAAATGCACGCTGAGGGCGGCGCGAAACGGAGCCACTACCGCCGCCGCCCGCAGCGCGTCGCGCATGAGCGTGCCGCGGCCCGGGCCCAGTTCGACCAGGCGGACGAGGGCCGGATTGCCCATGCCCTGCCAGGTCGTCGCCGCCCACAGCCCGAGGAGCTCTCCGAACACCTGGCTGATCTCCGGCGCGGTGATGAAATCGCCGTCGGCGCCGATCGAGTGAGGTTTATTCCAGTATCCGTGCACAGGATCGGTCAGGCACGTTGCCATATAGGCATCGAGCCGCAGCGGGCCTTGTTGGCGAATGCGCGCGCGCAAAACGGCAAGCAGCCCCGTGGCGGCGTGCGTCGCCTCAGTGCTCGACATGACCCGGCAGGATCGCTGGCTTCGGCGCGCGCTTGCTGGCGCCTCGCGCAATGAGAATGCCGGCGATGATCATTGGCAGGGAGTAGATGATGCCGGCGGTGAAAGGACCAATGGTGAAGAAGTGTCCAGGGTCGGGCTCACGGAAAAATTCGCTGAAGGATCGGGCCAGCCCGTAGCCGGCGAGAAAAACGCCCCCGAGCAGCCCCGGTTGACGCAAGGCCTGGCGCCGCTGCGTGAGCCAGAACAGCAGCGCAAACAGCAACGCGCCTTCGAGCAGGGCCTCGTAGAGCTGGCTCGGGTGGCGCGGCAAGGGGCCGGCACCCGGAAAGATCATTGCCCACGGCACATCCGTCACGCGGCCCCACAGCTCGGCATTGATGAAATTCGCGAGCCGCCCGAAAAACAGCCCCATGGGTGTGGCCGCCGCGCTCAGGTCCAACACGCTCCAAATATTGGCGCCGACGCGGCGGGAAAAGAAGAGCATGGCGAGGATGGAACCGAGCAAGGCGCCGTGAAACGACATGCCCCCGTTCCATACGGCCGGGATGGCCAGCGGGTTCTTTAGGAAGAACTGGGGTTCATAGAAGAGGACATAGCCGAGGCGTCCACCGAGGAGGACGCCAATTGTCATCAGCAACAGCAAATCGTCGGCCTTTTCGGGGGCGAAGGGCGGGCCCGCCGCGGGCCACAGGTCGCGTCGCCGTAACAGGTATTTGACGTAAAACCAGCCGAGCAACAGGCCGGCCATGTAAGCCAGGCCGTACCACTTGACCGACAAAGGCCCAAGCCGGAGCGCAACCGGGTCGATGGTGGGATATGCGATCGTCAACAGGGGCATGTGACGGGACCTATCGGCAGGCTCGGCACCGTGTCAAGGCCGAGGTAGCGCCGCGGGCAAGCGGCGGCCTTGAATGGCCCCGCCGCGCTCGCCATAGTAGGCGAGCTGGGTGCTGAGCGCCCGCGAGGTCGGATCCAAGCATGACCCAAAGCAACAACCGTTTTCTCGATGAGCTCGCCAAGCTGATGACGGATGCGGCGGGTGCGGCGCAAGGCATGCGCCGCGAAGTCGAAACCTTGCTGCGGGCGCAGGGCGAGCGTCTCCTACGCGACCTCGATGTCGTGCAGCGTGAGGAATTCGAAGCGGTCAAGGAGATGGCGGCAAAGGCGCGTGAGGAAAACGAGCGTCTCGCCCAGCGCATCGCCCAGCTTGAAGGCGAGATCGCGGCGCTGCGCAAGCCGGCGTAGGGGTGCCGCAGCGCAAAGACGTTTCACAGCTAATCGACAGTCTGTCCCCAACTTTGCCGGCGCTGGCCCGCCACTTGGCGTGGCCTATTTGCCCGTGGACAATCAGGCCGCCGTCTTGCAACGCACGCCGGCATGCGATTACGCAGTAATGGGATCGAAGCAAACGCCACAGCTTGACTCGATAAAGACTCAAACGCAGCCATCGCGTGCGAGTGAAAAACAGAGGGACGGAATGGCCATCGCTGAAATGACGCGCACCCGCACGAACAACCCGATTAGCCTGCTCGAGCAGATCGCCGGCAGCAACGACTGGGCCTTCGACCGTGGCAGCGAGGACGAGTTGACCCTCAACGTGGCCGGCGCGTGGACCGACTATCACGTGTCGCTCAATTGGCGCCTCGATCTCGAGACGCTGCATATCGCCTGCGCCTTCGATGCCAAAATTCCCGACAATCGTTTGGCCGAAGTCTATCGCCTGGTGGCGCAGATCAATGAGCAACTATGGGTCGGCCATTTCGACGTCTGGACCCAGGAAGGCTTGATCATGTTTCGCCAGGGGCTGATGCTGAACGGCGCCCTGGCTACACCGCATCAATGCGAGGCCCTGCTGCGGGCGGCGCTCGAGGCCTGCGAACGCTACTACCAGGCCTTCCAATTCGTGGTGTGGGCCGGCAAGGACAGCCGGGAAGCCTTGGCCTCCACCATGTTCGAGACCGAAGGCCAGGCCTGAGCCGTTTGCGCCGCCTTCGACCTCCCAATTCGTGCCGCGCGACTTTAAGATGGCCCGCATCCTTGGCCGGGCAGGTGCCCGAGCATTGAAAGGGGGCGGTGCAACATGACCCTGAAAACCGATGGCCCGCTGGTGCTCGCCGGTGCCGGCAACATGGGGGCGGCGCTGTTAGCGGGCTGGCTCGAACGCGGCCTCGATCCGAGCGCCGTCTTGATCCAGGATCCCTCCCCGCCGCCGGCCAGTCTGGCGCTACTCGAGCGCCATGGCTTGCGTGCCAGGGCGCGCCTCGATGCGGCGGCGGCGCCCGCCGTGATTGTCGTTGCCGTCAAGCCGCAGATCATGGACGAGGTCTTTCCAGCGTTGGCGCGCCACGCCGGCCCGCGCACCGTCGTCTTGTCGATCGCCGCCGGGCGCACGCTTGCAGGCTTCGAACGGCATCTCGAGCCCAGCGCCGCAGTGGTGCGGGCGATGCCCAACACGCCGGCTGCCATCGCGCGCGGCATTACCGTGGCAGTGGCGAACGCGCACGTCAGCCCGGCGCAGCGCCAACTTTGCGATGCCCTGCTGAGGGCCGTCGGCGAGGTCGAATGGGTCAACGAGGAGGCTCTGCTCGACCCGGTCACCGCGGTCTCGGGTTCAGGTCCGGCCTACGTCTTCTATTTGGCCGAATGCCTGGCCGCGGCCGGCGTCAAGGCCGGGCTTGCGCCGGACCTGGCCATGAAGCTGGCGCGCCACACCGTAGCGGGGGCAGGTGAACTGCTCGCGCGTTCAAGCGCCACCCCCGCGGCCCTGCGCGAAAGCGTCACCTCCCCCAACGGGACCACCTTCGCCGCCCTCAAGGTGCTGATGGGCCAAGACGGTTTGGAGCGGCTGATGGGCGAGGCCGTGGCTGCGGCCACCCGCCGCTCGTGCGAGCTTGCCAAATAGATCAGCCAGCCGCTGGCCAAGTCCCTGGTCTTTGCCTATTTTGCGCCGCGCAAAGACAAGAGCACCCCCATGCCCAACACGCAACCCGTGCCGCAGCCCGGCATCCTGGAGATCGAAGCCTACGTTCCCGGTGAAAGCAGCGTCAGCGGCGCGCTCAAACCCATCAAGCTGTCTTCCAATGAAACGCCGCTCGGACCAAGCGCGCAGGCAATCGCCGCCTATAAGGCGGCCGCCGACACGCTGGCCCTCTATCCCGACGGGAGCGCGGCAGACCTGCGCCGGGCGATCGCCGGCCACTATGGGCTCGATCCCGAGCGTATCGTCTGCGGCTCGGGCTCCGACGAGCTGATCAATCTCATCGCGCACGCCTATATCGGTGCGGGCGATGAGGCGATCTACAGCGAGCACGGCTTCCTGATGTACAAGATCGCCACGCTGTCGAGCGGCGGCAAGCCTATTTCCGTCCCGGAAAAGAACTATCGCGCCGACGTGGACGCCTTGCTGGCGGCGGTCACCCCCAAGACCCGCGTGCTGTTTCTGGCCAATCCCAACAATCCGACGGGAACCTACCTCCCCCATGACGAGGTCCGGCGCCTGCATCGTGGTCTGCCGACGCACGTGCTCTTGCTGCTCGATGCGGCCTACAGCGAGTATGTGCGGCGCAATGACTACGAGGCCGGATTGGAGCTCGTTGCCACCACCGGCAATACCGTGATGACGCGCACGTTCTCGAAAATCTACGGCCTTGCCGCGCTGCGCCTCGGCTGGGCCTACTGCCCGGCCGCCGTTGCCGAGGTGCTGAACCGCGTGCGCGGCCCGTTCAATGTGACGGCGCCGGCCCTGGCGGCGGGTAAGGCGGCCATTTTGGACCGCGCTCACCTCGAGAGCGCCGTTGCGCACAACGAAAAGTGGCTGCCCTGGGTGGCGGCCGAGCTCGCAAAGCTCGGCCTCGAGGTAACGCCCAGCGTCGGCAATTTCCTGCTCATCCACTTTCCGGGCGACCCCGCCCGCAGCGCTGGCGCGGCCGACGAGTTCCTGAAAGCGCGCGGTATCATCCTGCGCCGGGTCGCCGCTTATGGGCTACCTGGTGCGCTGCGCATGACGATCGGCACGGAGGATGACAATCGGCGCGTGGTCGCCAGCCTCAAGGAATTCCTGGGGCGGGCGCATGACTGAGGAGGTTTTTGAGCGCGTCGCCCTGATCGGGCTTGGACTAATCGGTTCATCCTTGAGCCATGCCATACGTCGGGGCGGCCTGGCGAAGAGCATTGTCGGGCATGCGCAATCAGAAAAGACGCGCGATACGGCGCTGCGGCTCGGATTGGTGAGCTCGGTCTACGCCACCCCGGCCGAGGCCGTGCGGCAAGCCGACCTCGTCATCCTGTGTACGCCCATCGGCGCCTACGCGTCGATTGCCAGCGCGATCGCTCCTGCCCTCGATCGGGGCGCGATCGTCACGGACGTGGGCTCGGTCAAGGGCTCCGTGGCGCGCGACGTTGGACCTTTTATGCCCGCGGGCGTGCATTTTATTCCCGGGCATCCGATCGCCGGAACCGAGCATTCGGGTCCGCACGCGGGTTTCGCCGAACTGTTCGACGGGCGCTGGTGCATTTTGACGCCCGCGCGTGACGCCGACCCCGCGGCGCTCGGACGGCTCAAGACCTTTTGGATGGCGCTTGGCAGCCACGTCGAAATCATGGACGCGGAGCATCACGATCTGGTGCTGGCCATCACCAGCCATGTGCCCCATCTCATCGCCTACAATATCGTCAATACCGCCCGGCACCTCGAGCGCGTGACCGATAGCGAGGTGATCAAATTTTCCGCCGGCGGCTTTCGCGATTTCACGCGCATCGCCGCCTCCGATCCCGTCATGTGGCGCGATGTCTTCCTCAACAACAAGGAAGCCGTGCTGGAGATGCTTGCGCGTTTCACCGAGGATCTGACGGCACTGCAGCGCGCGATCCGCTTCGGGGAAGGCGAGAGCTTGCACCAGCTCTTTACGGAGGCGCGCGCCACGCGGCGTGGCATCATCGAGGCCGGGCAGGACACCGCGGCACCCGATTTCGGCCGGCACGCCGGCAGCAAACCTTCCGGCACATGACGGCGCCG
>Ga0075434_100002192_pt1 | contig 17025 bp, 16 predicted proteins | sample RhiMethybrSRZTD3_FD_75298 | JGI IMG/M metagenome (GOLD analysis project Ga0075434, IMG submission 75298) | Populus rhizosphere microbial communities from Tennessee, USA - Rhizosphere MetaG P. TD hybrid SRZTD3 | ecosystem: Host-associated > Plants > Roots > Rhizosphere > Soil | place: USA... | reverse complement strand
TACATTGATGGAATTATATTCTTATAATGAACATGTAAAAATATTAGCAAATATATTCTGGTAAAAACAATAGAGTAAAATTCTTTATTCAGCAAGTATCCTATGTCATCAATTCTCTCCATCAAGCAAGTTGTATGTGACGTAGGACGCCAGAATTGATATTGAGTGGGCTATAAATGATTTATAATATATTGATTTATATCATATATGTGCGGATTGTTCAATCTCAAAGATTTGGCTTCTGATGAAATAGATCAGCTTACACGGGCAATTGATGAATATAGTTCAGAAGAGAGAAAGGCAATAGCTGATTTTCAAAAAGCCATGAATGGGTTTGCAACAGATAGATCATTCGAAACGTGTCTAGAATCTCTAAATGCATCTATGCAGATAGCTAATATCAGGGCTAAATTAGTCGAATCATACCAATATTATGCGAGATTATTAGAAAAAGAGATTACTAAATTGAACAGACAAATAAAGGGTGTAGATAAATGAAATATAAAATATAATACTGACCGAAATTTAGCAGGGTTGACAGGTTACGTAGCACTACTCAGAGATAATATATAAATCACTACTATTGGAAGACGATGCGGTTCCTAATTGTGCCTAGCTTTTCAATACTGATTTCAACTACATCACCATCTTTCAAATATTTTGGATCCTTCATTGACATTGCTACACCTGCGGGAGTACCTGTAGAAATAATATCGCCTGCTTCGATCGTCATAACCATGCTCAAACTTGAGATTATCTTCTTTATTGGAAGAACCATGTTTTCACTTGATGAATTTTGTCGTAGCTCTCCGTTCACTTTAGTGACAATTCTCAAACTTTGTGGATCAGCCACCTCATCTTTAGTTGTAATCCAAGGACCACAAGGAGCAAAAGTGTCAATGCTCTTTGCGCGAGTATATTGTTTATCCTTGAATTGTATATCTCTTGAAGATACATCGTGTAAAATCATATACCCAAAAACAGATTCTAAAGCTCGATTTTCTGGTACTTTCTTTACATCTTGTCCGATTATTACTGCTATCTCTGCTTCATAATCTAATCGTTTTACAAATGAAGGACATATTACATCATTAAAAGGAGGATTTAATGTTGTTCTTGGTTTCATAAATATTACAGGTTCGTCAGAAGGTGTCAGGCCAGCATCCCTAGCATGATCATAATAATTGAATGCCAGGCATATTATCTTAGGCGGATTTGGGATAGGCGCTAATAGTCCAACGTTTTCAATGCTATGATTATACTTTAATTTATTCTGATATTGTTTTACTTCATTTAGCCAACCCTTGAACATGAATTCCTTGATACTTGATGGTATAGGAATTCCTGTTTGTTCCTGAATTTCCGATCTTGTGATTAAATTCTTTAGGTCGTTAGAAACAATGGCATATGTGTCTCCTAACCATCTGTCTTTTATTCTTGCGATCTTCATTGGTGGTATCCTACCTATGAGTAAATATCGCTGTACTACTGTCGTCAAGCCTACAGAACCCAAATCTTACAAATTGAATTCTAGTATCAGGCTTGAGGGTTGACACAAACGATTCTGCAAATCCTTCAAAGATCTCCAAACTATTTGCGTTATATTCTTCCCCTATGTATAGTTCTCTTGCCATAATTACCTTGTATAGAATTGCGTCATTCTTTGCAACCCAATGAATCTTTGGAATATTTTGTTTTATAGCATCTCCCACTGAATATGCGATTATTATTTGCTTATGATTTTCAGATGTAATAATTTCTGTTACCTGAATATTATATAGATCCATTAGCCTGATTTCATCGCCAGTGTTAAGCTTAGCAGCATCGTCTCTAGTGATATAAAAAGAGTCTGAAACGCTCACCTTTCTGATTCCAAGATCAGCACTAGGATGATTCTTTACTACTACCTCCTTTTGAGAGGCATTTTGAATATGTAACTCTACAGGCTCCCTGACGAACGACAATCTCATACAAGTAGGATCGATTATTTTTCTGTTAAAAGCTTCAAGTGCTTCAATAGGTGGTTTAGTTTCAGCAAGTGTCAGTCCTAATGAAAGAACAAATTTTTTTATTGCCTCAGGCACGAATCCCCTTCTTTTCATTGCTACCAAAGTTGGAAGGCGAGGGTCACTCCAGCTCTTAATAATACCCTTTTCTAATAATGGCTTTATCTTTCGTTTCGAAACTGGCAGTCCTTTAAATTCTAACCTTGAAAATTCCAACATAAAAGGTTTCCTAAGGCCAAATGCGTCGAGTATCGCATAATAGAGTGCATTTCGTAATTCATACTCTTTTGTTCGAAGCGCATGTGTCACTCCGTCAAGACTGTCTTCAATGGGTACTGCAAAATCGTATGTTGGCCATACTCGAATTTTACTACCTAATTTTGGATGATCAGCATCTATTATTCTAAAAAGCGTAGGATCTCTCATTGCAGTATTTTGATCAGACATATTTCCTTTGAACCTGATTATTGCATCATTTTGTCTAAATGATCCATCAAATATTTTTTTTAATCGATCCAAAGTGAGATCTAAATTCTTTCTACATTCACATGTAACTCCTTTTTCTCTGAGATCATGAATTGTTTTCTGATTACAAATGCATACATATGCCCTGTTAGAAAGAACCAATTTTTTACCATATTCATGTAATAACTGAATATCATCTGAACTATTTTTCACTATATCAGGTTTTATGCCAAGCCATTCTAAGCCATCTTTAATTGCTTCATAGTATTCAAGTTTTTCATTTAGAGGATTTGTATCATCAAAACGTAAAATCAATTTTCCATCATACATACGTGCATATTCTTTATCGATAATTGCTGCTTTGGCATGTCCTATATGTGGATAGCCATTGGGTTCAGGTGGAAATCTTGTAACTACTGTTCCCATTTCTGCAAACGCTAAAGGAGGTAGATGTGCCTGAGAGATTACAGTTTGCTTATTTCTTCTTTGTGAATCTCCAGGTTCCATACTATCGAGTAATGCCTTTTGATCTGTTAATGATAGTCCATTAATCTCCCGTACCATATCTGCAATTTTAGGTATCAAATTCTTCAGGTTACCTCTAAGCTCGGGTTTATAACCAACAATCTTTGCAATAACGGGGTCTATCCTTGATTTCCCGTTATATTCAACAGCATTTTTCAGACTGGTAATTTTAATGATTTTTTCAGTGTCTTCATCTAAATCCACTATATATTACAGACTCCTTTCTACGATAAAACTGGCAGAAGATTCTAGCGCCCTCTTAGCATCTGAATCTTCATATTTTTCAATAGACTTTATTGCTGTATCTATGTGTGCTTTTGCAGCATCCCTTATATGTTGGTCTATGCCAATAACAGAAATAATTCTGACTGCTTCTTCTAAATCGACGCTTGAGGCATTCTTTGAGTTAAAGACTTTGAGAATTTTATTCCTGTTCTCACCGTCTGCATTGTTTAATGCCAAGAGAATCGGATATGTTTTTTTCCCTTCTCTGATGTCATTTCCTACTGCTTTACCGGTAACTTTAGGATCTCCTATTATTCCAATTAAATCATCAATTAATTGAAATGCTATGCCTACATTCCTACCAAACGATGAAAGATTCTCAATATCTTGCATGTTTGGATCTGCTGCGGATAATACACCTAATCCACAGGACACCTCAAAGAGAGCTGCGGTCTTTTTACCAATCATATTGATATACTGGGATTCAGAAGAAAATATTCTGTCTGATGCCATGCCGACATCAGTAGCTTGGCCTTCGCATACATGTATGCATGCGGTTGAGAGCCTTACAATCATTTCACAGATATCCTTTTCTGCTATCCCCACTTTTCTACCGTTTATTGCAATTAGTTGAAATGCCTTCGAAAATAAAATGTCCCCTGCAAGAATGGCTAATGGTATACCGTAATATTTATGAACCGTTGAAACGCTATGGCGTATGTCGTCATTATCCATAATATCATCATGTACAAGAGAGAAATTATGGATCATTTCAACCGCTACAGCTGCGGGCATACATCTTTTTGAATTACCTCCAAACATTTCACATGATTTGGCTACCATGAAAGGACGTAACCGTTTACCGCCAGTTGTAATGTAATGTGATGATGCATTATAGAGTTCGCTTGGCTCACCTTTTAAAATCGAAATAACGAACTCTTTTATATATGAAGCATTAGTTTCAAGCTCGTCCCTAATACTGCTTGCCTTCATCTACGGTTGACCCTCTCTGCTAAAGCTCCTGTTAATATATACCTTGAGCTTTTCAATGCCGAGATATTCTCTGCGCCTATAAGGAACATTGTACTTTTAAGTTCTGCAAGAACAATATCTGCAAATTTAAACAGATTTTCTTCAGATTCTGAAGCCTTTCTCAAAAAGGGAAAAGCCATAGCACACATATCCGCACCTACTGCAATACACTTTGCAATTTCCAACCCATTACGCAAGCCACCAGACGCAATAAGAGGTGTTTTCACCACTTTCTTCACTTCGAGTAAACTTGCTGCAGTAGGAATTCCCCAATCCCAAAACATTTCACCCAAATGAATTTTAATAACATCTTTCGCGTTCTCTGCTCTCAATTTTTCAACTCCCGCCCAGCTAGTTCCACCTGCACCTGCGACATTAATTGCAGATACGCCAACCATCTCCAGCTTTATGGCTACTTCTTTAGATATTCCCGCACCCACTTCCTTTACGATAATCGGAATATGAAGATTATTCACTAATTCTGCAATTTTTTCAAGCACTCCTCTGTATTTTGGTTCTCCCTCTGGTTGAATAAGCTCCTGCAATGGATTAAGATGAACTGCAAGAGCATTAGCTTGTATCATGTCTACAATTTTTCTTATATCATCTATTGAAAGACCGCTACTTAGTTGCGCTCCTCCGATGTTTGCAATAAGAAAGGCATTAGGAGCATTTTTTCTTGCTACAGAATATGTTTCTGCTAATTCTTCACTTACTAGGCCTGCCCTTTGACTGCCTAAACCCATTGCAAATCCATATTTATCAGCAAGTTGTGCTAATCTTGAATTAATGTTAATTGCATCAGGAGTTCCCCCTGTCATGGAGTCTACAACAACTGGTGCAGAGAATTTGTGATTCAGAAAAGTAGTTGATGTGTCGATATCACCATAATCAACTTCTGGTAAAGCATTATGGATAAATCCGATATATTCTAAATAGTTTGATGTTGTTTTTGCCTGAACATCTTTATTTAATGGTATATTGATTCCATCTTTCTTACGTTCTTTTATAATTTCAATATCTGATGGCAAAACATCTATATCTGTCATATTATTTGCAGCTCCTTTTTCCTTTTACTAAGGTACCCTCGAAACCTGTGCCAGAAATAGCATTTATAATTCTCTCTGGTTTTAACCCATTTACCATCATTACATCTATCCCAATATCAGATATCTTTAGCGCCTCGGCAACCTTTCTTCGCATGCCACCTGTCACATCTTGCATTACTTTTGAAACCCTAACAGAATTATTATTCTTTAATTCTTTTAGAATTTCTCTTTTTCTCATATCTTTATAGATGCCATCTACATTGAGTGTAAAAATTACTTTCGATGGTCTTAAAAATTTAGAAAGAAGTGACATTAATACATCACCTGATAAAATCGAATACATTTTATTTTCCACATAGATAACATCTCCAAATGTTATTGGAATTACACTGCTTTCTACAATTGATTTGAGTTCTTTGATTTTTTTAATAATTGGCTTGCTATCATAGATAAACATAGAAGGTATAACCGTATAAGGATTCATTCCTACTTTAACCATAGAATCAACTATAATTTGGTTTAATGCTATCATGGATTCATGTACTATCGATACCCCATGTGAATCGTATTGATCTGGTTTTGAATGCATATTATATTTTACAGACCAATAATGTCCAAATGAACCACCGCCATGAATGAGTATGATTGGTGTTTTTATAGATGCAAGTACGTATGAAATACGCCTAATTGCTTCAAAATTGGCAGCAAGGGGTTTTTCCTTGAATGTAATAACGGATCCACCAAGCTTAATTAATATAAGATTACGCCCCATTTATAAAAAATCATAACTTTTGAGTGGATTTAAAGTTTAGTATGTTATCAAACCATTGTAATCGAATTTCACAGGAATACATTCAAATCTATTTTTTTTGATCTCAGAAATTACTCTCATCTTTTTTTCATGTGGAATAAGCGCAATTATGCTTCCACCTCCCCCTGCACCGGTAAGTTTCGCTCCCAAGGCACCATTTCTAACACAAATTTGTACTGCGCGGTCTATCTTTCTGTGAGAGACTCCAATGTGCCGTAACAGTGCATGGTTTTCATTCATCAATTCTCCAAGTTTTTTTTCATTGCCATTGTTAATTGACGCAAGTGCTTGTTCGCAGATAGTATCTGCATGAGAGGTCAGGTCGATAAAGAGTAAAACATTTTGATCTCTAAAATTCTTGACCAAAGAAACCAAATCCCCAGTCGAATGTTTCATTCTCGTATTAACAATAACCAAAGTTGGATCGTTCTTTGACTTAATTTTTTTGAATCCTTCATCCTTGACATAATACATTAAACCTCCAAACACTGAAATATAACAATCGGCTCCAGAAGAATTTTTGTGAACTAAGCGTTCACATTCAACCGCTTTTACACATATCCATTGTCTGTTGGGCTCACGAAATAATGAATCTACTGCAGCTACCGTAGCTACACAACACGCAGCAGAAGATCCTAGTCCAACTCCATATGGAATATCAGAAATCAAATTTATATTGATTCCCAAATTTTGATTTCTTTCTGAAAGAACAGAGCTTACACATTTAAAAATCAGATCTAGAATTTGTTTCGCTTTTTTTCCACCCTTTATCAACGTGAATTCTGAATCCTTATAGGATCCTACAATACCTAAGTTTGATATAATATTGATTGTGTGGTTTTTATTCAAACATACATTTACCTTAATACGTTTGTTGATTGACGCTAAAATTGCATGACTGCCGTATACAACGAAATGTTCGCCAAACAGGATAATCTTTCCAGGAGCTGATGCTGCAGCTGAAGTCTTCCTCAAACTCATATAAATATAATAGATGAGTAGCCAACAACCGCGCTCATATCTCCTGTAATGTTGCCACTTGTAGCATACCTTAGCAATAGACCTTTGGTTGCGCCCAAATACTTTACTGCTTTCATTACCGAAGCAATTGCACCGTACCCACAAGCAGATACAGCAAGTCTGTCCAATACATCATAGAACTTTGAAACATCTAGAGATAAGATAGTCTTTATTAATTCGCCATCTTTTCTATGTGCTTCATCATTTGATTCGTAATGAGTAAAGTCAGATGATGCAATAAGTAACGCATTATTAGTATTTGCTATTGAGTGGGCTATGGACTCACCTATGTCTATTGCTGTTTTAATATCTTGCATTATCAGTATAATTGGAACAATTCTGATTTTCTTATTTTTGTTAATATATTGAAGAAATGGGATCTGTACTTCTAAACAATGATCTCTACTATGAGCAAAATCATCGAATTCTGCAATCCCAGACTTGGAGATTTCTAATGCCAGATCTTGATTGATTTCAATTTCTCCTAATGGAGTTTCCCACACGCCTTTTCGCATTATAGATACTCCGTTGCCAATCCCATAGTGATTAGGACCTATCATAATCACATCATCAAACCCCATAGACGATACTTCATAAAATCCATTTGCAGCAACAGCGCCTGAATAAATATACCCTGCATGGGGTGAGACAATTCCATAAATTCTGCGTTTAAATTCAGAGGGTGGAATTTGGCCTGGCCCAAATTTCAGATCTTTAAATGATCGCTCTATTAATTGCTGAAGCTCCATAGGCTCGCTTGGGTAGAATATTCCAGATACGGCAGGAAGTCTTCTAGGGCCACCACTCAAGATATTTCCTCGACTAGTTTAGTTTCAAAGTCATCAATTGACATTTTCATTTCGTTGTCAGATTTGATCGCACCTTGTCTCTTCAATACCTCTCTTGCAAGAAGCCAATATACAGTGGCAAGAGCTTTTCGTCCCCTGTTATTTGCAGGAATCACGAGATCTACTTTTGAAGTTACATTGTCACTATTAGATATTGCAATTACTGGAACACCTGCTCTTGTAGCCTCTAATACTGCTTGCTGATCTGCCTGTGGATCGGTAACAATTACGATCTCTGGTTCCATATACTTTGGCAAAGATGGGTTTGTGAATGTACCTGGCATAAATCTTCCAAATATGCTTATAGCACCGGTGAGTTCACAAAACTTTTCTACAGGTGTTTTACCATATTCCCGCGCAGAAGTAACTGCAACTTTGGAGATATTAGCACGCCCGATGAATTTGGCTGCTACATCAATTTTTGCTAAAGTTTTACTAATGTCAAGAATATACAAACCTTCGGGGTTCGCGCGAACAATGAATTGAGTCATGTATTTTGTTTTTACTGGTGTGCCAACACGTATACCAGTAGATAAGATCATTTTTTCTAAATTGTTGGCTTCTGATGCATAACTACCATCCTCCTGAATTTCTTGACCAGGAGAAGACGAGATCGAGTCTTCAATAGGCTTATCATCATTAGATTCTTCATGTTTTTCAATAGGAGAAGAATCCGTATTTTGAATTTCCTTATCATCACTCATTTTATGTAGAGGACAGATCGGCCATACCTTCTATTAAATCATACTCTCCAACGCGCAAAAGTTCGTTTAATTTTGCAATACGTTCTCCGCCCAGAACTCCTGACTTTAACATTTTAGAATTGGTAGCTATTGCAATATGTGAAATATGTGAATCTACCGATTCACCAGATCTGTGTGACGTTATAATTTTTACATTATTTCTAATACATACATCAGCAAACTGCATGGCATCATAGAGAGTTCCAGTCTGATTAACTTTCAAAATTGCACCACTGCAAGACTTGTACTTTGCTGCTTCTTCGATTCGATTTGCATTTGTAACTAACATATCATCGCCAGTAACTATGCATTGTGGATTCTTTTTGGTTATGATAGCCATGCTTTGAAAGTCTTCCTCATGGACAGGATCCTCCGAATATATCAGTTTGTATTTGTTGATTAGATCATTAATAAAATCAATTTGTTCTTCACTATCACGTATTATTCCCTGTCTTGCATAATTATAAGCCTTCTTCTTTTCGTCCCAAAATGAGGAACTTGCAAAATCAATTCCTATAGATACATCGCTACCAAGGGAAAAGCCACAATTTTTAACAGATTTCTCCAAGATTTCAAATGCCTCATCATTATTCACATTAGGAGCCCATGCACCCTCATCTCCTCTACCATAGGTAAAGCGTTTATCTATAGATTCAATAACTTTCCTAACTTGCTTATGTACCGTAAAATTAATTTCCAGAGCTTCCATGATGTTTCTTGCTCCGATAGGGCAAATCAGAAATTCCTGTATGTCAGGTGTACCCGGGCCAGCATGAGCACCACCACCTAAAATATTGCCAAGCGGGAAAGGATATCTGTATGGCTTTGTTAATTTCAATACTTTGAAAATAGGAACATCCAGTGCTTTTGCTGCAGACTCAATAGCTGCAATGCTCAAAGCATAGGCAATAGACCCACCAATTTTATTATATGTTTCGGTATTATCAATATTTCTTAAAACATCAAAAATTGCCTTTGGATCTTCTGCATTAAGTCCTACAAATTTTTTTGAATTCGATTTGAATACGTCTAGCGCCTTTTCAGGATTATCGTCAGGAAAACTTTGAGCTTCGTGTTTTCCCACGCTTGCGCCAGATGGTGCACATGCTCGTCCAAGGTATTTACTATCTGAAATGACATCAATCTCAATAGTTTTATTTCCTCTACTGTTAAAAATAATTCTTGCTTTGAGCGATGTAATTGAAGGCATCTGGTTTATTATTATTCCATTTCTGATTGGATTTCAGACATTCTTCGCCTTAAAGCTTCATAATATGGTATGACTTGATATATTGTCTCAACAGTCGAGGTGAACATTCTTCTACAACAGTATCGTTTTATGTTTAGTGAATCCATTACTTTGCCTGGATCCTCTCCAGCTTTTATTCTAGTTGAATATTCTGCATGTTTATTTGCAATCAAATTACCGCAAGTAAAGCATCGCACAGGGACTAGCATCTTTTTTAGTAGACCTTAAAGTCTTATAAAAACTATCGCTAGTATCTAACCTATTCGAGATTTCCATTGACTAAAGTTGTTGCTTACATAATAACAACTGTTGGTTTAGTATTTTTAATTAGGCCTAACCCTTGTTTATACAAGGAGTCTGTAATCTCATATTTTTATAATCCATAATATTCAAATTGGTGCAAGAAGCCATTCAAATGGCGAGCGGGAGTCGCCCAGCTTGGTCAAAGGCGTAAGACTGAGGCTCTTATCCCTCAGGGGTTCATGGGTTCAAATCCCATCTCCCGCATTGTGACCAATTCAAAAAGATCACTAAAAGCGCTTAGTCGACTATATTCATAGTCTTTTTGATTTGATGAATAAAAATATATAACATATTTTGAGTTCTCCTTATAAGGAGGAAATGTGGATGAGGTATGGCAAAAGGCATAGATATTAGGAGTCAAAGAAATTGGAGTCCAGAATGTTTGCATTTGTAGGTCTTGGAATTGGATAGAATAATAATTTGCGGAAGATGTTAAAGATATGCCAAATAAAAAAGAAATAGAAAGGTGAGCAATTCTTGGACCTTTTATCCCGGGAACTAGAAGACGGCGAATTACTTGTTTGCCAGCTTTTTAAACGAACCGTCTTTGGCAGTGATGACTCCAGTTTCCACCACTGGTCCTTCCCCTAATGCTTTCTCTATTGCCCTGTTACTTAATTGTAGAACTTGCTCTACACTCATGTCTGCGTTATACTTTCTGAATTACATCAAGAGCTATAGGAACACGTAGCGTTGAAGTAAGGATAGCCAGACATATTTTAGAGAATCAATTGCCGAATTAACTTCTCGAATTCTTAAATAGCCATGGGATATAGAGAAAATGTCTCTTAGTTGAGCCACAAAATATCTCTTGGAACACTACTATTTGGTTTAATTTTCATTAATCTTTTTTCTTCCGTATTTTTTCAGGGTCAATCCCAGGCTGTCCTAGCTGAGCCAAGGCAATCAATCCTCGTCTGACAACAACAAATTATCGACTATGATTTTAGATAAATACAAACAAAGGGTTCTTGAACACTTGCTTAATAACAAGACCGGTATTTCTAATTCCACTATGCCCATATCAATTGTAGTAGGCATTGTTACCCCAAATGTACTCAAGTTTCAGAATATGGTAATATTTCCAAAGCTAATCATACAAGGGTTGATGGAAATACAATATTCAACATAGCTTCTCTAACGAAACTATTTGTTGGCCTTTCGTTGATGGATATGGTAAATCAAGGCTTGGTAAAATTAGATGATCCTCTGGAAAAATATCTTCCGGCCAATGTGACAGTTCCCACATATCAAGGACATAAAATAACATTAGAGGATCTCATAACGCATACATCTGGTTTACCATATTATCCTCCAGGCTGGTGCAACCCCTCATGCTTCCACAACTATACAACTCAACAAGTATATCAATTCTTATCAAATACCTCTCTAGCAACTAAACCAGGAGTAAAAGACAAATACTCTAATTTTGGTGTGGGTTTGTTACGACATGCCCTATCATTAAAAGCAGGAATGCCTCTTGATCAGCTCATCAAGGAAAGGATATTGAATGTTTTGGGAATGAATAGTACTGGAATTGCAATGAACGCTACCGGTGTATCAGTATCTGAGGATATCAAATCAAGATTTGCAAAAGGCCATATAGCAGTAAATGAATGATATATCACAGCACTAGCAAGAGGAAATTGATAGATGAATTAGGTATGGGATATGTCAAATGATGGATGAATTATGAAAATATCTGTCAGTTATTAACTTAGACATGAAGTTAATAAATTGTTATTTATTAAAGTTAAGTAAATATATTGAAACACCGTCTTTTATCGATTTACAGAAAATTACTAGAGATAAGTTCATACTTTAACACATCTATATCTATAGGCACAACTGGGAAACAGGAATAAGAAATTCATATAGTATATAATCACACTGTGACAGCAGTCCCTCGTTAATGCCATTTTGTTTCCGGGAACAACTGGAAACATTTGAACGCTAAGAAGGAATCACAGTGTGATTATACACACATTTAATTTCAAAATAATATATTAATGCTTTGAGCTTTTGATACTTTAGGTAATAGGTATTTGGGCTTTTGAATTTGGATTAAAAATTACCACTATAAAGATATCCTTGAGAGTAGCACAGTAGATCGTATAACTTGTTATTTGACAATTAGATATAGTACACATATACTGGAATTCTACGATTAACTAACACCAGCCTTTGGGCTGCAATTCTTGGCTTGTGGATGTAGATTACAGATCTTTTTTTATTTATTATAAATTTTATATTTTAATACATAAACTTACTAAATTTTTTGGGTAATAGTAAAAATTAAGTTTCATAATAAAAAAAGAGTGGTTAGATATACGATATTTTTCTCGATTTACGCACTATTTGATGTCAGGTTGAGATCGAGCTGTTTAAGCTCCGCCGCCGCTGCTTCCACCGGTAGTGTTACCGCCAGATGCGCCGCCAGTCATGTTACCGCCAGATGCGCCGCCAGTCATGTTACCGCCAGATGCGCCGCCAGTCATGTTACCCTGTGCTAATGCCTGTTGTACATAGCTAATAGCGAATACAGAGGCAACAAGTACTGTTGCAATGACTGCTGCATATAGTGCTGTTGTATGTTTGTTAAACATCGCACACCAACGATATCTATGGAATTTATAATTTTGTATTTTCTCTTCTATAACTAGATTATTACATAGTCGTATAGAATAAAATTGTATAGTAACAATTCAGTTTAATAATATAATATTACTTATACTACTATAGTGGTAACTGACAGAATGCTGTTGCTAGTGGACATAAAATTACCGCTTATAGGTGTTCGTTGTGTCATGAGTGAGTATACAAAATACTAATTCGCAAGATCCGAAATTATCAGTTGTTTATAATAATCAAATAAGCCACCGCATTTAACCACTTCCTACCCCCTCTAGTTAACAAATCAAATACGGATATACTATCTACCTAATTAAGCTACGTCAATGATTTCATTTTTTCAAGTGCAACAGAAATGGCTTCTGGATTTGCATTTAAGCCGAGCATATTGATCGAGGATGCGATAGAGGATAGAGTTCTCATGACATGATATTTGTTAACTTCTCCCATAGATCCAATTCTGAAGACTTTGCCTTTAAGTTCACCAAAACCGCCTGCAATGAGAACTTTAAATTGCTCTGAAAGCAAAGTCCTGAACTTCTTATCATCCATTCCTGGAAGGTAATTAACCGATATTACTACATTGCTTCTGGCATCAGGCTTCGCAAATGCAGTCAGTCCCATGGCATCCAAACCTGCATAAAATGCTTCTGCGCATATCTTGTGACGTTTAATTCTGTTTTCCATTCCCTCTTCTATAATTATATTCAGTGCTTCATCAAACGCATAAAAGAGGGGAAGAGCTGGAGTAAATGGTGTCTCAAAGTTTTCCTCATAGTATTTAAAATACCTTTTTAGATTAAGATATAGAGTCGGCGGCGGGTTAGACTGCATATATTTCTTAGCTTTTGAGCTGATAGATATTGGTGAAATCCCTGGTGGGGCGGCTAGTGCTTTTTGTGAGGCAGTTACGCAGATATCTATATTCCATTTGTCAACTGGTAATTCATCTCCGCCTAGAATAGAGACAGCATCGGCAACAAAAAATGCCCCGTTCCTACTGCAAAGTTCTCCTATTTTGTCCATATATCGAAGTGTAGTTCCAGTGGATGTTTCATTGTAAACTGCATATATTGCCTTGACATCTTTGTTTTGGTCAAAAGCCTCCTCGATCTTCTCAAATGGAGGATTTTCACCAAATGGTGATTTAATCCTGATCACTTGGCCCCCCCAGATTTCAATCAAATCTGCAAGCCGCATACCAAATTCACCGTTGACAGGGATAATTACCTTGTCACCTTTTCTGATCAAATTAATAACAGATGCTTCCACTACTCCAGTTCCAGAGGTGGTGAGTAAAATGATATCACCATTTGTCTGATATACTTTCTGAGTCTTTTCTATAATAGCTTTATACAATGTACGAAAATCATTGCTTCTGTGATTTATTATGGGTTCAAGCATTGCATTCATAACTTTGTTAGGGACATTAGTGGGGCCAGGAAGCATAACCAAATATTCCATGCTAATTCTCAATTAGACGGGCATGTCACCGATATTTATAATTGCTTTGATCAGCAAAGGTCATAAAACTGACTGAAAAATATGTATTGGTTACCAATGTCATCAAATATGAAAGAACGGCGTTCTAAACTTTTACAGTATGTCACTGAAATTGGATGCGATGCTGTAGCTGTATTTCAGCCTGAAAACGTTTTTTACCTTACTCAATTCTGGGGAGAAGCAGTTGCCATTTGTTTTATTAATAACGATGCTAAAACTAAGATAATTACTCCTAAATTGGAAACAGATAGAGCTCAACGCTCATCCAGAGATTGTGAAATTATTTCAACAGAGAGAGGTGGTGACATGATTTCTTCTATTATTTCTGAACTCGACGGAAACCTAGTATGTACTGACTGTAATGATTATTATAGCATAGATACAATTCAAAATAAAATTGGCAAAAAATCATTTATTGTAAATAGTGAGCCATTTTTTCAAACTCGTAGGGTTAAAGATGAAGAAGAAATTAAAACCATTTCAAAAGCAGCTAGAATTTTGGATACTCTCTTTCAGATTTGCACCGAAGAGATCAAGGTTGGATTGTCAGAACGCGAGCTGCAAGCTAAGATGATTTTTGAAGCTATGAAAATGGGCGCCAGCCCGGCATTTTACCGATCGACTTTGAACCCACTAATTATCGCAGGAGGTTCAAATAGTGCCTTACCACATGCACAAGTTTCCGATCGAAAATTCATTAAAGGTGATATGATAGTAGTAGATCTTACTTTGAGATACGAGGGCTATATAGCTGATGCAACCAGGACTTTTGCCCTAGTTTCAGCTACGTCAGAAATGAAAAATGTATACAATATTGTTAAAAAATCTCAGCAGGCCGGAATGGACGCTGCGAATGACGATAGCCTATGTGGTGATGTTGATGCTGCATGTAGAAGTGCGATAGAGAAGTCAGGTTATGCAAAATACTTCATACACTCTACTGGGCACGGAATTGGTCTTGAAGTACATGAGCCTCCGTGGCTGCGGATAAAAAACCAAGAAGTTTTGAAAACGAACATGACAATAACAATTGAACCTGGAATATATATTAAAGACAGATTTGGCGTAAGGATAGAAGATAGCGTCGTAATCAAAACCCACTATGATGGAAATATAATGAACCTTAATGCATTCACAAAAGAGTTGCTAACACTTGGGTAAGATTACTTGCATATACATATATATGCTCCCATTTCATAGATTGATTTTTCAACTGTGGCATACGTGATATATACAACGTTATAACGGTAAATACAACGTGAGGAATACATCCTAATTAAATCAAATCATTGCTAACTCCGCCTTCCTCTTCTACATGATCCTATTCCATCTAAGCTGGAGTGGTATTTGAAGCCTCGGGTCATGCACAGGGATTCTTAAGATATTGTCTGGCTGGGTTCAGCGATTCTATTACTTTTTCTAGCATTGGTTAGATGATGGTTTATCTTTTGCCTAATGAAATAAGCTGCAGACTAATTAGACTGGTTGATTCCAACCTATTAGCTGATATAAAGAGGGCTAGGGACAAAAACATAATCATACAATAGAGGTCTACTAGTAGAGTTGTACAAGTATGGGGTAAGCAATGAGCAATTACCTAATCTGAATGCGCTAGCCCATTGCATACCGGGTGCTAAATACGGAAAGACCGATATTTATTGGGCCATAGACTGTACTATAGCACAGCTAGCTGGCTACTTTGACAATATAATCAAAGCAGCAGCCGAAGATTCAGGGAGTTCAGGGAGTCCCTAAATATAGAGGTCAAAAATTTTTGAAAAATGGGAAAAAAGCTATTAAGAAAAGGAGTGCTCTGGAAACTTCAAAGAATTTTTCCTTTCCAGATTTGTTGACATCAGTTACACAAAACTGAACCTTCTTGACTGGCTTGCCGCAGTCCAGGCAGACATAGTTTATTTTTTATAAACTTGCTACATTCTAGCTTTAAGAAAAGTAGCAAGTAGTTATGACAAATAATAAAGTCATCACAGGAAAATAGATAAAACTACTGTTTCACAGTATGAAACGTATGATATTTTTGTTACACCTAATAGGCATCAAATGCAAACATACCATTAAAGCTAATAACATAAGTCATACAAAATTGAAATCTTTTAGGATTGAGGCTTTAACGGTTATATCTGTAATAATCTTTCTGGCATCTAGCTTTTCAGTATCTAGCACATTTGCTCAGTCATACTCTTTAATTGCATCTACACGTGGGTCATTTAATTTAGAAACTGGAGAATTATTACGTTGTTCTTGTCCTTCTGCTCCCTTCTTTTTTATCATAATGGTAATATTGCCTTCAGCTATTTTTGTGAATTTGACAGCATTATCTAAGAGGTTAGAAACCACTTGGCTTATTCTTCCCTTATCTGCATAAACTGAAACATGCTGTGGTTGTTGACTGTTCAATAATTTTATTACAGGGCTCTTAGTGTTAGGAGAAGTAACAGAATGATGAGATGGTGAGAAGACTTTTTTTGTCATCATGTCTTCTATAGCATTTGTAATTACTTGATTTAGATCAAATTGCTCTTTCTTGAGATTTAATGACCGACTTTCAATCTTTGTTACATCTAGTATGTCCTCTGTAAGCCGCTGAAGTCTCT
>Ga0075434_100002191_pt1 | contig 17027 bp, 15 predicted proteins | sample RhiMethybrSRZTD3_FD_75298 | JGI IMG/M metagenome (GOLD analysis project Ga0075434, IMG submission 75298) | Populus rhizosphere microbial communities from Tennessee, USA - Rhizosphere MetaG P. TD hybrid SRZTD3 | ecosystem: Host-associated > Plants > Roots > Rhizosphere > Soil | place: USA... | reverse complement strand
TGATCCAGGTCTCATCGACGTACGCCGGATCCCACAACGACCGCGTCGATCGGTTGCGACGCAGCTGCATCGCGCTCGAGACGTCGTCGCTGAACTCGCCGCCCTGCGGGTAGTAGTGCACAGTGAAGACGTCGAGCAGGCGGCGTGCGGTGGCGACGTCGTTCTGATGCAGCTCGTTCAGCAGCCACGGAAGATAATCCTGGCCGCCGTGGTTGGCGCGGTCTGGCAGGAAGCTCCATCCGTGCGTGCCGCCGTACTGCTGGTCGTAGCCGCTGAAGAGATATCCGCTCCATCCCCATTCTTCCGGGCCAACGACGAGCGCCGATGGATCGACGGCTTTGATCTTGCCGGCGTAGTCGATGATCTTGGCGCGAATCTCGTCGAGGGTCTGGCCGGTGGGGTGCACATCGCGATGCGTCGAGTGCCACAGGCTGGGCTCGTTGTCGAGGATGTAGTACCGCAAACCGCCAGCGGCGTTGGTACCCCAACGGCTCACGAGGTGCTGGACCCACTGCTGCTGCAGCGTCGATGTCGACGGCACGTTGGCGTCGGCGGGATCGTTGTTCGTCACGTACCCGCCAGACGTGCGGATGCCGTTTCCCGCGTCGGGCATCCATTGCCAATCGCTGCCGGTCTGCGCGCCGTACTTCGCAATCGAGAAGCTGGCGAGCTTGCTGCGATTGGGGCCGGCCTTGGCGACCCAGTCGATGAGCGGAATGGTCAGCATCGCCTGCGCGCTGGCGGCGCGCGCGTTGGCGATGAACGTATCGCCGCGCTCGCCGGCCGTGGCGCTCGAATCGGTAATGCTCTCGAAATACCAGTCGCTGCCGCGATTGTCGGCGTTCTGCTGCCAGTTGTAGCGCGTCGTGTTATTGCCGCCGTTGCGATTCAGGGGGCTGCCGAGATCCGCTAATTGCGCCGACGTCGCATGCGCGACGCCGTAGACGTTGGGATGGATCGGATGTCGATTGGATGCGACATCGACAGCGATCGTGATGCCGCTTTGCGCGACCGGAAAGGCGCCGGCCATCGCCGCGAGCACACTGGTGACGGCCAGGCACAGCGACGTCCGAGACACACCGGTACGTGTAAAGAGTCGCATCTGAAGTGGAGGATGTCAGCGGAAGAGGCACGATCGATGCCGCAGTCGAACGCGTCAATCTTGCCCAATGCGGAAGGGGTTGACGGGAGCCAGCTGAGCTCGCCGGCGACAGAATCGTGCGTCGAACTGCACAAACGACATTCCCTCGCCGAGGAATGGAACCTGCAGCGACGCGCGATATGGCTAACAAAACTGCTATCCCTGAGCTCGAGACGCCGCAGAAAGGCCGTCCTGAGATAAAGCCCGAGATGAAGCGGCCGCAGAAGCGCGAACCCGAGATCCCGCACTTGCCCAAAAGCGACGAGCGCGTGGTCGACAAGGACGATCAGGCGGACAGCGGTCCCGATAAGGGCAACCCGATCACGCGGCAGTCGAAGGGACAGACGGCCCCGGGCGATGGACACATCGGCGCGCGAGAGGATCAAATGTCGGACACGCAGGCGCCCGCCGGCGACGCGTTCGACGACGAACCGAAGCAAGGCTGATTTGGTCCTTGGTTCTTGGGCCTTGGTTCTTGGTCCGCTAGTCCTTGGTCCGCTAGTCCTTGGTCCGCCGGTCCTTGGTCCGCCGGTTTGTGCGATGATGCGCGCGCCATGACGAACGCTCGCACATCGATATTAGTGATCGCGGTCGCGTTGGTCTTTCCGTCCTCGCCCGTGTGGACGCAGGCTCCACGCTATCCGATCACGATCGTTGCACCAGGCAAAGGGCCGTTCACGTTTCCGCCTGGATATCAGACACCCTGGGACAAGATCGAGATCTCGGTGACGGAGAAGATGTCACCGAATCTGTTCGTGCTCCACGGATCGCAGGGACTCGACCCCGCGCACCCAGATGCCTCGGGCGGCAGGGCGATGGCGCTCTTCGGCCCCGACGGCGTGCTCCTCGTCGACACCCAGAACCGGCAGGTTGCCGGGAAGACTCTCCAGGCGATCCGCTCGTTCACCGACGCGCCGATCAGGGTGCTGGTGAACACGCACATCCACAGCGACCACACCGGTGCGAACGCGTTCTTCGCCAAGCAGGGCGCGCTGATCTACGCGCAGGAGAACCTGCGCAACGAGATGCTGCGGCCGCCGCCGCGCTTGAACGGCCAGCCAGCTCCTGCCCCTGACATGGGTGCGGTGCCGATCGTGACCTACAACTACAACGCGAACACCAAGGGACAACCCGCCGTCACGTTCAACATGAACGGCGAGACCGTCGACTTCATCCCGATGATGCCGTCGCACACCGCCGGCGACACCATCGTGCGCTTCCGCAATGCGAACGTGATCTACATCGAGGACTTCTACCGCAACTTCGGCTACCCGTTTGCCGACCAGAACAACGGCGGCTCGATCAAGGGCATGCTCGACGCCGTCGACCTGATCGAGTCACTCGCAGGACCGGAGACGACGCTCGTGCCGGGTCATGGCACGCTGGTGAAGAAGCAAGACCTCCTTCCCTATCGTGCGATGCTCGTCGACGTCATGAGCAAGGTGAAGACGCTGCGCGATCAGGGCAAGACGCTGAAGGAAGTTCTGGCGATGAATCTCACCGCGCCCTACGACAAGACGACGCTCGGCGATACGCAGCAGAGCAAGGACCGCTTCATCACCGAGGCCTACGACGAAGTGAAAGACTTCCCGCCGATCGTCGACGGCAAGCGGACCATGCCGGTGCACTAAGAGCGTGTAACAAAACCGCCGAAACCTGATCCTCGTCGGCAAAGTCGCGTGAACGGGTATGGCCGCGGCACTGGGATCTCATTCACTTCGCGCTGCTGGCGTTGGTCGATGCGATTCCCCCGCTGCACGGCGAACTGCGGCGACCCCGGAAGCGGCCAAACTATGTGCTCGGGGATCGCCGCTACATGGAAGTGGCTTGGGTCGCTGGCGCCGGGTCGTGAGCGCACCTTTGCCTGGCTCAATCAGCTCCGCCGCCTACGGGTGCGGTATGAGAAGCGGGTCGACATCCGCGAGGCATTCCTTTCGCTCAGGTGCGCACTGGTTTGCTGGCAATCGCTGCGCAAGACATGGAGAACCGCTTGAGGCCGATGCCATCTTTCCCTTCTTTCTGCCGAAGTCGGGTCCCCGCGGCTGCTTGCGCCCTCTGAGCGGCAGGCCCTGGACATCGGTAAACGCTACGTTTTTCGCTCCTAACGAATGCGGGTGCCGCTGACACGATCGAACTCCTGACTGGCTCTTGCGCTGCCGGCAGCTAGCGGCTATTTTGCAGATTGCGCTTCAGGGCGCCTCCGTGTCCGCGGAAAGGACTGAGTCCACCTGAGCCTGTTCCGGACAATCTATCGTCGATGAACTCTTTTCTGCCCGAACGAGCGGACACCGGGCATCGGCTGACGCCAACGCGTCGCCATGAAAGGAGCTCATCGTGAACACACCGATCCGTCCGGCGGCCCGAACGCTGCCGGCGCATCCCGACCTCGATCAGCTGAAACGCCAAGCGAAGGAACTCCTCGACGCATATCGCAACAGTAACGACACCGCGCTTGCCGAGGTCAACGCGCACTATCGCGCCGCGAATCCGTCAACCTTTGCCCTCCACGATGCGCAGCTGGTGATCGCGCGCGCGTACGGCTTTGACAGTTGGGCGAAGCTCAAAGCGCATGTCGAAGGCGTCACGCTTCAGCGTTTCGCCGACACGGTCCGTGCCAATAACATTGCCGGCGCGCGGACAATGCTCGATCGCCGCCCGGAACTCGTGCACATGGACATGGCGGAGAGTAACGAACACCGGGCGATTCATTATGCGGTGCTGAATCGATTGCCCGACATGGTACGTCTGCTGATGGAGCGCGGCTCGGACGCGCGCAAAGGTATTTGGCCGCATCGCGACGCCACGAGCGCGCTGACGATTGCCACCGAACGAGGGTACGACGAGATTCTCGACATCATCCTCGCTGAAGAGCGGCGTCGACAAGCGCAGCATCGTCCTGACCCGGTTGCTATGCCCGCGCTCCACGAGTTCGTCGCACAGGCCGAACGAGGCGACGAGGTTGGCGCGCTCTCGGCCCTGCAGGCGAACCCTTCGCTCATTCACGAGCGCGGGCCTGATGGATGGACACCACTGCACGTCGCCACTGGGACGCTCAGTGAACGACTAGTGGGGTGGCTGCTCGACCATGGCGCGGACGTCAGAGCGAGGAATGTAAATGGTCGCACGCCGCTCGATACCACGGGGGGCCGCGTCAGGTGGGACGACCGTATGGCCGAGCGCGCCAACCGCATCGGCGCGATGCTACTCGAACGAGGCGCCGACTTGAACGCGAGTACCGCGGTGCGGACGGGCAACACGGAGTGGCTCCGGCGCCGGTATGCCGAAGATCGGTTGTCGGGTGAATACGGATTGATCACACATGCCGTCGTCAGCAACCAACTCGGCGCGCTCGGTGCGTTGCTAGAGCTCGGTCTCGATCCCGACGAGCGGAGCCGGTCGACGGCGGTGGAAGAGCCGGTGTTTTCATGGGGCGAGCCACTGCGTCAATGCGCGATCGCGCGCAGGTACGACATGGCGGAACTACTTCTCGCGCGAGGCGCCGATCCGAATACGAACGTCTACGCCGCCTCGACCGCGATGTTCAACGCGTATGAGGCGGGCGACCAGAAGATGATCGCGCTGCTCGAGCGATATGGCGGGATCGTGGACGCGGCCATCGCCGGCTCCTTTGGGCTGGTCGATCGCGCGAAACACATGCTCGCGGATGAAGCCGCGGGGCGTCTACACGAACGCGCCGTCTGGCCTGGAGGAACGGTGGCTGGCGCTCTGCTCCAGTCCGGCGCTGATGCAGGCCATCCCGAGATCATTCGGCTCGCGCTCGATCACCTCGACTGGCCGCCGGGTGACGGCCGATGGCATTGGAATCTGATGCGGCCGCTTGGTGGCCACGCGGACGCGGAGCGCGATCGCTTCGCGACCTGCTTTCGTCTGATGATCGAACGATCGGGTGCCAATGTGCTCGGGCCGTACGGGCGCACGATTCTTCATGACGTGGCCGCCGCCTGGCCTCGCGGATCCGTTTCCACCGCTGACGAGCGCGTCGTGCTTGCGACGATGCTGCTGGATGCCGGCGCTCGCCTCGATGTTCGGGACGATCTGCTCAAGAGCACGCCACTCGGGTGGGCGTGTCGATGGGGTCGTACCGAGCTGGTGGAACTCCTGCTGACTCGCGGCGCGGATCCGATTGAGCCTGATGCGGAGCCGTGGGCGACACCCGTCGCATGGGCAACAAAGGCAAAACATCATGAAGTGCTGACGCTGCTACGGGCGCGTGTGGCGGAATAGCTCCTGAGAAGTCGCGCAATGTTTATCAATCCGCCGCGAAGGCACCCCACCCGACGGCCGCCAATTAGGGTTTTGTTACAAGCTCTAAGCCAGGTGGACCGGCTGTCGAAGCGCCTGCATCCGGTCTGCGAATTGGACGAAGCCCTTGACGAACGTCTCGAGGCGCGCGCGGATCGCTTCATCGACCAGATGTCCGTCCTTGTCGAAGACCTTGGCGGCACCCGACACACCCAATCGTCCTTCGAAGTACGGCAGCGTGCCGAGCGTGCGCAGGATCGGCAGCCACGCGGCTTGCGACAGCAGCGTGCCGCCTTGGCCTGGCGTGGCCCCCATGATCGCGAACGGTCGGCCCTTGAACACGCGCGGGATGTCGGCAGGCGGACGCGACAGCCAATCGATCGCGTTCTTCACCACGCCTGGAATGGAGTTGTTGTACTCGGGCGTGACGATAAGTACGCCATCGCTCGCGGCGATGGCGTCCTTCAGTGTTTGTACCGGCGCCGGAATGCCTTGCGTCGCCTCGACGTCGTAGTCGTAGAGCGGAATCTCGCGAATCGATCCGATCTCGATCGAGCTGCCCGCCGGCACCACGCTCACCGCGGCGCGCAGAAGAGAGGCGTTGAACGACTCTCGACGCAACGCGCCGCTGATGCCGACGATGCGCGCCACAAGGGCTACTTCGCTGGCGGTGCTTTACAGGACCAGTTGTTGCCGTCCTTCAGATCGCCGCTGCCTTTGTATTCCGCGTACTGCGGATACGGGCACAGTGGACGCGTGAGGCCGTTCGCGCCCGTGCCGAGCATCGTCGCCGGCGCTTGCCCCTTCTCGACCCACTTCTCGAGCGTGCCGATCGAGTCGAAGGTGTTGACGCCAGGACCACCGCCGCAGTGGCCCATGCCAGGAGCCATGAACAGACGCATCCAGTCGCTCTGCTCCTTGCCCATCTTGTTCAGCACCGACTCGTAGTACCACACCGTTGTTTCCGGAGTGATGCCGGTGTCGCCCCAGCCGTGCGTGATGAGCAGCTTGCCACCGCTCTTCTTGAACTTGCTCAAGTCGGGATTGACAGCGTCGACGTAGCCGATCTTCTCGTCGAGGAACTTCATGTCGCGATCGAGATCGAACTTCTGCCAGTCGACGTTGGGATCGTTGTAGGCGATGCGCACGAGATCGAAGGTGCCGGGCGCCTGAGTCGGCGGGCGCTGCGCGCTGATCGGGTTGCCGAGCGCCTGACCCGAGAAGATCAGCTCGCCCTTCGAGTTCTTCACGCCGCCGTAGAAGGTCTCCACCGTTTTCAGCTGCGCGTCAGTGAGGCAGGAGCTCTCGGCACTTCCGCCCTGGCTGCCGGCCTGACACTTCAGCGACGAGAAGTCCACCTTGCACGAACGCGGATTGTTCAGGAAGCCTTCCTTGAGCGTGTCGCACGTGTTCATCACGAGGTTGTTGACCGCTGTCGCCTGCTCCATCGAAATGGAACCCTCGGGATGACGCACCAGGTTGACGCCCCTCTCGACTCCCGCCGTCCACATGTGAATGTGACGGTTCGCCAGCGAGCCGGCGATGATGCCGTCGTAGTCGTCCGGGTATCGCTGCGCTTCCATCAGCGCCATGCGTCCACCCGTCGAGCACCCCTTGAAGTACGAATACTGCGCGCTGCGATCGTAGAAGGCCTTGACGATCTGTTTGGCCTTCAGCGTCATCTCGTGCGTGGCGCGATAGCCAAAGTCGATCATCTTCTCGGGATGACCGATCGCCCATTCGCCGCCTTGCGTCTGGTGACCGGTGTCGGTGCCAGCCGTCGCGTAGCCAAGGCGCAGCGCCTGCGGCATGTCGTTGGCGAGGCCCTGAATCGATCCGGCGAAGCCGCCGTTGCCCACGCCCATGAACTTGCCGTTCCACTTCTCCATCGGCGGGAGCCACATCTCCATCTCGATGTGCGAGTCGGATGTGGGCGCGAGCACGAGTTGCAGACGGCAGTGCTCGGGAATCATCGCCGGCGGCGCATTGCCGCGTGCGGCATTCGGAGCGCCACCCGCGCGTGGGGCCTGCGCGTTGGCCGCATTGGCGTTGGCGCCTGGCGCGCCTGGGGCTGCGCCGCGCGCGCGGCCACCGCCTCGGGCTGGCGCAGGACCCTCTGGCACCATCTGCGCGCTGGTAATCGTGGCTTTGTCCAACTTCACGCCGGAGAGACTTTCACACGGTGTTGCTGCCGCCGCGGCGCTGAGAAGCATGAATGCCAGGCTGCCGATCATGGCGTCCTCCTAAACGAATGGAAGAGATCATCCTCCTGGTGGCTTGAATGTCAAGCAATCGCGTCGATTCCCGGCCGAGCTCGCTACGGAGTCGCCGACAGCACTGCAACCGCGCGCAGAGGACCGCCGCTGCCACCTTTGATCTTGATCGGCAGCGCGTACACCGTCGCGCCGCGTGGCGGAAGCTGATCGAGTGCGGTGAGATTCTCGAACGCCGGAATGTTGCGCTGATAGAGGATCTGATGCGACTCGAACTGCGTCGACTGCCCGTAGTCGATGCTGGCGGTATCGAGACCGACAGCTTTGATCTTGCGCGTCTCGGCGAGCCATGTCGCGGCGTCACGATGCAAGCCGGGAAAATGCAGCTTGGCCACCGCGCCTGCGCCCTTCTCGTCGGTACCCAGATATGTTCGCGCGTCCGGCCACCGCTTCGAGAAGTCGGTGCGAATCAGCACGATCAGATCGGGTTCGAGCTGACCGTGCGCCTGCTCCCACGCGGTGAAGTCGGCGACCGATACCTGGTAGTCGGCGTTCTTCGCGCTCGCGGCCGAGACGTCCAACACGACCGCAGGTCCAATCAAGCGGTCCAGTGGAATCTGATCCACCGTCCACCGGCCCTGCGCGAAGTGCACCGGAGCATCGATGTGCGTCCCGCCGTGCTCGTTGCCCGAGTAGTTGTTCGACGCGTAGTAGTAGCCCTTCTCGGTCACGCCGTCGGCAACCTTGTCGAGGCGAAACGTCTCGCCCGTCGGCCAGAACACCGATTCGCTGCTGAGATCGTGAGTCAGATCGACGTAGCGCAACCGACCCGACGATGCGTTGGGAACAGTCGGTGCACAGCCGATGCTCACGACAAGTAAGAGAGCTGTGACGTTGGATGCGTGTTTCATGACTGCTTCGTGGCTCTTCGTGGCCCGATCTTAACGCCACGCTGAAGTAAGCTGAACGCGTGCACGAAACGGCGACTGCGTTGTCCACTTGGGAGAGCTTCTACGTCATCGTCGGGTCGTCCGGCGGCGCGCTCATCGGTCTCCAGTTCGTCGTCGTCACCCTGCTCGAGAGCAGACGGGGCCTCGCCGATTCCGAGTCGCTCGGCGCGTTCGGAACGCCGACCGTCGTGCATTTCGGCGGCGCGCTCATCGTCTCCGCGATCATGAGCGCTCCGTGGCCATCGCTGTTTCCAACCTCGATCGCGCTGACGGTCTGCGGCGTCTTCGGACTGTTCTACTGCGGCCTCGTCGTTCGACGCGCGCGCCGGCAGACGACATACCAACCGATCTGGGAGGATTGGCTCTGGTACTCGATTCTGCCGTGCGCGGCGTACGGGGCGCTGGCACTCAGCGTCATCTTCTTCATGCGGGAGAATTCGCACGCCGAGTTGTTCGTCATCGGAGCGGCCGCGCTGAGCCTGCTCGTGATCGGCATCCACAACGCCTGGGATTCGATCACCCACATCGTCGTGTCGACTCCCCGCAGCGACGACACCGGACGCGACTGACTAGAATTCGATCAAGCCGCTCCGCAGGCGATCGATCTCGGGTGGGATCTCGATCGGCCCTTCGTAGCCTGGAAATCCGCCGAATCTGAAACACAGGCGCAGGTAGTCGACGAAGAGGAGATCGTGCCGCTGGTTCAGCACCCGCGCATCGGCGGCAGCATCGGGCGCGGCGATTTCGCAGGGGTCGCCGCCACTGATATCGGACTTGTGCAGATCGTCTGGCGCCAGAATCAACGCGCCTTCTTCTTCGTCTGACGCGGCCTCATCTAATCCGATCACCATCAGCGGATCGGGTGCGACGCTTCCGGGCTGGGGGGCGAGACTCGGATGACGGCCGATCAAGTCGACACTGCCGACGATCTCGTAGAACGCACGTATCGATAACGGCAGCGGACCGATCGACGTCTCCACTCGTTGAATACGTGTGGCCACTCGCGTATCGGGCGCAACGTGGACGTCCTTCGCTCGGCGCCTCGCACGTCCCGGCGTGGTGAACTCGAATCCGATCTCTGTGAGCCTGCTCGCGGATCGCTTGTCACCGCCGCGCCCGCAGTCATCAGCTCGGACCATACGGCCGCATGTTCGCCGGCCATATAGCGATCGTAGAGAGGCAAGGTTCCTCCCCCGTGTGCCCTGAGCGCTTGCAGCCGCTCGCTCGCGTCGGTCCGATCGCGGCTGCTTCGTCGCCCGTCATCCGCGACATCGAGTAGTCGTTGAAGAACGCGCTGATGACGAGTCGACCAACGGGATGGCAGATCGTGGCCTCTGCCGTCTCGATCGCTTTGCGGCCGTCTCGAGATCGGCGTTCCGCCTCGATCAACGGGCGCCAGGCGTAATGACGCCGCTCGATCAACAGCGCCACGACCCACGCGGCCGCGAACGGCGAATCGAACCAGCACAGGTGCCGCGGCGCGGCGAAGCCCGCGCTCGCGTAAAGTTCGCGGACAGCAGTTTCCGCACGACCGCGATCGGCTGGTTCAGTCGAGAGCAGTCTCGCGAGCGACGTCTGCTGTCCGTCGCCTGGTGCCACGTCGGCGACTCTAGCACGGCGCTTCGGCACTCGACCCGCCGTGAGCCGCGACCGCTGTCTGCTATTTCGCCGCGGCGATCTTCGTAATGGTGATCGTGTCGCCGGACAGATCTCCGCTGACCGTCACGCGATCGCCGGCAAACTTCTTCAGATCGGCGAGGTTCTGATTCTTGATCATCAACGCCTTGCCCTCGTTGACGAACACGTACTTGGCGCCCTTCTTGATGCACATCTCAGTGCACTGCTTGTCGGTGCCCTTCTTGCCGTGTTCGGTCATCGCCTCGTGCGAGCCGCCACAGCTCGAATCGCTGATGGTGCCGGTCCAGCTTCCCGGTGCAGCTCCCGCCTGCGAGACGACGAACGCCGCCGCGATCAGCCCGAGGAATGTTGTCTTCATAGTTCTCCCCACTGCGGCTCGAGCGGGGGAGGTGCGAGGCGAGCGCAGATTCCGATCTCCAACATTACCGCAATCGCGCGTGGAATGCGAACAGGGTCCGTCACGTCATTCGGCGTTGATGCCCCACGGGATGCCGAAGCGATCTCTCACCATGCCGAACCCGGCAGCCCAGAACGTTTTCTGGAACGGGAAGCGAACGGTTCCGCCTTCGGCGAGCCTCTGGAACACACGCTCGGCGTCGTCAATGCTCGGATGGAGCATGATGCAGATGTTCTGTACAGGCTCGAACGCTCCCGGCGCGGAATCCGATCCTTGCAACACGATGCCGTCGATCAGCAGCGACGCGTGGTTGATCTTGCCGCCCCATTCTGGGGGCACGTCCTTCGCCATCGGCGAGTCGCCCCACGTGAGCATGTAGGTAATCTGGCCGTCGAGACAGCGTTCGTAGAACTTGAACGCCGCCTCACACTGGCCGTCGAACGACATGTTGATCGCCGGCTTGAGCTTCATGGAGGTCATTGTCGTCGCCGCCGAGCTCGTAGTCTTGTAAAAACGGGAGCTCGCGCGCGATCCACTCCTTCGGCGAACATCCGGCGAGCGCCTGCCACTCGCGCGTGAGATGCGCCTGGTCGTAGTAGCCGCACGCAAGGGCGACGTTCACTAATCGTGTTCCTGGGTCTGCCATGAGACGGCACGCGCGCTCGAACCGAACGATCCGGGCGGCGACTTTTGGTGCCACGCCCACAGCCATTCGGAAGCACTCGCCGAAGTGACGACGGCTATAGCCGATCTCATTCGCGAGCACATGAACCGGCACCGTTCCGTGCGTTCGCAACAGTCTGCTCCACGCCCACGCGATCTCGGGCGCGAGGCGCGCAGGTTTGAGCGCCGATAGAAATGCCGCATCCAGCATGCGGAAGCGCTGAGGCCACGTCTCCGCTGCGATGAGGCACTCGATGAGATCGTCGCCTGCGCGGCCCCAGATATCCGTGAGCTCGACGACAAGCGAGGTGATCTCCGTGCTGGCGACGCCGAGAATCGCTCGCACACCCAGCGGCCTGATGAAGACGTGAATACCAAACACCTCGGAGCCCTGACGCACGAGCGCGGGCGCATCCTGCATGCCGCTGACGAGCGCCGTAAAGGACGAGGGACTTTGCGTGGCGCTGGGCATCTTCAGCACGTCGAATGGCGCGGCGAGGCTGATGATCAGATCGACCTCGCTCGACGGATGACCGATATGCACGCCGGGTGGGAGACCAGTCTGGTGAAAGCCCGCGTAGCGAGCGATGAATGGGCGCAGCTGCGGCGCCGGGAGACTGAGCGCGGCGCTACTGGTGGAATCGGCCGACATAGGCCGCCTTGCCGACGATGCTGTCCTTCATCGCGATCTATCCTAATCGCGTTTATGGCGATTGGAGTTGTCGCGCGGCCGCCTGGCTTCGATATTTGACCGCTGCAGCCACCCGCGATTCCAGAACTTGATAATTCAGCGTGACGCCATGTTGATCGAAGAGTCCTGCAAGCAGCATCTGCCGGAGAGCTTCCATGACCGTCACTGCTTTCTGAGCACTCTTCGTATACGAATCGAGCTGGGCGAGGTATGAGGTTGCCGCGCTTGCATTGGGAAGCTGTTCTCGCATCTTCTTCATCACGGCGACGACGAACAGCGACGCTGCGTCGATCGCATCGTCGATGAGCTTGTCCCATGCGACTGCCAGCAACGCAGTCGACATGCGAGGCTCAGGCGGCGCGAGAATGGCAAGCGCCGTCTCGTCGGCGACCCGGTCGATAAACTTCAGGAAGTCGCCGTTGAGAGTCAGCGCTTGTTCAAGCGTGTGATACTCCAGAGCCCTGAATGCGGTGATCGCGTTCGCCATGTCCAACGCGACCGGACCTGCCGCGGCCGCCTGTTGCGTAGTCCGCGGGATGGAATCCGTCTCGTGGACGATCTCTTCCGTCAGTGCCTTCATCCGCTCGCTCGATCGTTCCAACACGACGGAAAGTGTTTCGCCCAGCGCAATGTAGGACCCGGCACAGACGTCGGTGACGAGAATGGCCTTGAGAACAGGCTCCTGAATCAGGACACCGTCTGGCTGGCCGAGTGCATCCACCAGCGGCCCACGTCTGGCTTTGTATGCTGCGCTGACTTCACTTGCCCTACGGGACATACCGCGCTCCTCACTTCTGTTCTCATTCTGAAACAGCCCACACGACTCGTCGTAGCCTGCGCCATAACCTCAACGGAGTCGCGAGCGTCCTAGGTGCTGGTGCGGCGGCCCTGATGACGCCACGGCCTCTAGTGCCCGGCCGGCGTTCGCGTGCGACCCAAATCGGGTCAGCGCGAGATACATGACGGCGCTCAGACCGAACGTCACGAACCAGGCGTACGTGTACATCGAATCGAGCAGATTCGGATTCGACACTTGCCCGCCCGGCGTAAGCGCCGCTCGAAGGAACCCCGGAACCACCGGCAAGATGCCCAACACGAGCGCCCACATCGCGCGATAGTTGATACCGCCGCTGTAACGATAGCAGCCGTCCATCTTGAACAGGTCGGCCGGAGACAACTGGCGTCGGCGAAGCAGCCAGTAGTCCGCGATCAATACGCCGCCGATGGCACCCATCAGGCTCGAGTACCCGATCAGCCAGGTGAAGATGTACGCGGCGGCATCGGCGTAGAGTTTCCACGGCATCATCAGTATGCCGATCACGGCAGTCATGAGCCCCCCGATGACGTAGCTGATCCGCCTCGGTGCGAGACTCGAAAAGTCATTGGCCGGCGACACCACGTTTGCCGCCATGTTGGTCGTGAGTTGCGCCAGCATGACCACGAGGGCACCGAACACGATCACCGGAGCGCTGCCGATGCGCGCGATCACCGCGACCGGATCCCAGATCGCTTCGCCAAACACCACGATCGTCGCGCTCGTCACCGCCACACCAATGAATGCGAATGCGGTCATCGTGGCCGGCAGGCCGAGCGCCTGACCCAGAGCCTGCGAACGTTGACTGCGCGCATAGCGCGTGAAGTCCGGAATGTTGAGGCTGAGCGTGGCCCAGTAGCCGACGTTGGCGGTGAGCCCCGCGGGAAACAATTGCCAGAAAGGCACGTGCGCGGCCTGCAAGCGCGAGGATTCGCTCAGAATCCTACCGAGCCCTCCGCCCCGGTTCGCTGCCCACGCCAGCAGCAGCGCGCCGCCGCCGAGGAGCAGCGGCGCCGACCACCCTTCGAGTTTCTTGATGCCGTCGAGTCCCTTGAGGATGATGCCGACCTGCGCGATCCAGAACAGCGCAAACGCGATCCAGATGTTGCCCGGAATTCCAGCCCACGCCGGCCATGCCGCCATCAGCAACGCATGGAGAGCCAGACCGCCAATCCATGTCTGAATACCGAACCAGCCACAGGCGACGAGCGCGCGCAGCATCGCTGGAACATTCGCGCCCCTCACGCCGAAGCTGGCGCGACAGAGCACAGGAAACGAGACGCCGTACTTGGTACCCGCGTGTGCGTTGAGGATCATCGGCACCAGGACGATCAAGTTGCCGAGCAAGATGGTGATCATCGCTTGCCACCACGTCATTCCCTGCTGCATGAGGCCCGAGGCCAGGGTGTATGTGGTGATCACCACGCTCATACCGATCCACAGCGCGGCGATGTGGTAGGTGGACCAGGTGCGCCGGGCAAGCGGTGTCGGCGCGAGATCAGGATTCCAGAGTGGACTCGCCGAGACGTCCTCGGACAGCTCCACGAAATCCTGGGCGGCTGGCCCCGACACGACGTTCAGCCTTTGATGCTGCCTGCCGGTGCTTCGGCGGCCGCGTACCCTTCGCCCTCGTAGCCGCCGCGATAGGTCTCGCCGTTTGGCCGACGAATCTTCGAGTGCTCGACGATACGCGCGCGACGCATACCGACGAAATCGGCCAGCGTATTCCATCCGTGGCGATCCATCGTCTCGGCCATGCCGGAGAGGAGACGTTTCACCACATTGGGCCCGATGGCGTGATCGAGCATGGCCGCCGTGCAGACCTGCACCGTCCCGCATCCAAGCAGGAAATAGTTCAACGCATGACTGAATTCGGCCACGCCGCCGATTCCAGAGAACGCTCGGTCCGGGAACGCCTGCGTCAGCTGCGCCATCTTGGCCAGCGACAGCGGCAGGATCGCGGGGCCGCCAAGGCCGCCGCTCGAGACGAAACCGTCGACGTTCATCTCGAACTCGAGCGTCTGTGGATCGATGAGCGGCAGTGACGGAAATGTGTTGGAGGACGAGATCGCGTCGACGCCTCCGAGAAACGCGCCGCGTGCTTCAAGGACGATGTCGGTGGTCGAGGGCGTGAGCTTCGCCCACACCGGCACGCGTGCCACCTCTTTGACTGCCTGGCTGACGACGGAAATGACTTCGGCGTCTTTGCCGATATTGGATCCCATGTCAGGACGATCCATGTGCGGACACGACAGATTCAGCTCGAGCGCGTCGGCGCCTTCGTTCTGACACGCCTGCGCCAGGGTTTGCCAATGCGTCAGCTCGGCGTCGCTCCCCGAGCCGGCCATGATCGACGCGACGAGCACGCGATTCGGATGGGCCTTCTTGATGCGGCCGATGCGCGGCACCCACCAGTCCAGTGTCTTGTCTGAGATGAGCTCCCAGTTCCACGACGAGAGCAGCGCCGTGCCCGACCGCTTCTTGATCGAGACCAGTGTCGAATCGGGAGTGGCGCGAAAGAACGCCGTCTTCGGTCCGGCGACATTCACGACTGGATGCAGACCAATCGTCTTCGTGACGACTCCGCCCCAGCCCGCGTCGAAGGCCCGAAGAATGTTGCTCTCCGACTCGGTCGGAGGCGCGGACGCGAGCAGGAACGGGTTCTCGAACCGGAGGCCCGTGAACGAAACGGCTAATTCTGTCGCCATGTTTGAGCCCTCGAAGAACCCGACGCGCTAACTATAATTGACGCGGTTCTCAGGCTCCACCGTCAATCGGCTGGACGTGGCCGACGTCCGCTCAGGAGAAACCGCATGTCGAGACGCGTGATCGGTGGCCTTATTCAGGCTTCCGCACCGCTCACCGATCCGTCTGAGCCGATCGAACAGGTCAGGCAGGCGGCCATCGATGTCCATCTGCCGCTCATCGAGGAAGCCGGCCGGCGGGGCGTTCAGATCCTCGGCCTGCAAGAGGTGTTCAACGGCCCGTATTTCTGCCCGTCACAGGATTCGCACTGGTACGACATGGCCGAGTCAGTTCCAGGACCGACAACCGAGCTCATGGCTCGACACGCCAGCAAGCACGGCATGGCCATCGTCGTCCCGGTGTACGAGCGAGAGCAGGCGGGCGTCTACTACAACACGGCCGCCGTCTACGATGCCGATGGCAGCTACCTCGGCAAGTACCGCAAGAATCACATCCCGCACACCTCCGGGTTCTGGGAAAAGTATTTCTTCAAGCCGGGGAATCTCGGGTATCCCGTATTCAAGACGCGATTCGCCACGATCGGCGTCTACATCTGCTACGACCGCCACTTCCCCGAAGGCGCACGGCTGCTCGGATTGAACGGAGCGGAGATCGTGTTCAACCCGTCGGCAACCGTCGCTGGACTGTCGCAGTACTTGTGGAAGCTGGAACAACCCGCGCACGCGGTCGCCAACGGCTACTTCATGGCGTGCAGCAATCGCGTCGGCACTGAAGCGCCGTGGAATATCGGTCGGTTCTATGGCTCGTCGTACTTCGTCGATCCACGCGGGAACTTCTTGGCGGTCGGCTCCGAGGACAAGACTGAGCTCGTCGTCGCCGAGATGGATCTCGACATGATCGAAGAGGTCCGACGCGTGTGGCAGTTCTATCGCGATCGCCGGCCCGAAACCTACAACGCCATGGCGGAGCCGCTCCCATGACGCTGCTCATCAAACACGGCACCGTCGTCACCGCCACCGATCAGTATCGCGGCGACATCTTCATCGACGGCGAGAAGGTTGCGGCCATCGGTACGTCGCTCACGATGGCTGCGGATCGCACCATCGACGCCAGCGGAAAGTACGTGTTACCCGGCGGCATCGACGTGCACACACATCTCGACATGCCGTTCGGAGGGACGACATCAGCCGACGATTTCGAGTCCGGTACGGTGGCAGCCGCTCACGGCGGAACGACCACCGTCGTGGACTTCGCGATTCAGTACAAGGGTCAGACGCTTCATCACGCGTGGGACACGTGGATGAAGAAGGCCGATGGCAAAGCCGCGATCGACTACGGCTTCCACATGATCATCACGGAGCTCTCGGATCAGATCGAGCAGGAGATGGACGCGCTGGTCCGCCAAGGCGTGACCTCCTTCAAGCTCTTCATGGCGTATCCAGGGGTCTTCATGCTGGACGATGCCACGATCTTCCGGGCGCTGCTGCGCACCGGGAAGAACGGCGGCACGATCTGCATGCACGCCGAGAACGGCGGCGTGATCGACGTGCT
>Ga0075434_100002188_pt1 | contig 17039 bp, 11 predicted proteins | sample RhiMethybrSRZTD3_FD_75298 | JGI IMG/M metagenome (GOLD analysis project Ga0075434, IMG submission 75298) | Populus rhizosphere microbial communities from Tennessee, USA - Rhizosphere MetaG P. TD hybrid SRZTD3 | ecosystem: Host-associated > Plants > Roots > Rhizosphere > Soil | place: USA... | reverse complement strand
TGTGGAAGCCGAAAAGCTTCACGTTGAGCTTCACGAGTTTAGCTTGTGGGAATTTTTCTCCGAGCTGCGCTCGTTCTACGACGACGGCGTCGCCAGAGAGGTCCAGTTGGTGTGGAGCTACCCCTCCGATTTGCCGTCGGTTCGATGCGACCGGGCGAAGCTCAGGCGAATATTGGAAAATCTCATCGATAACGCGATCAAGTTTACCGAGCGAGGAACCATAGGCATTGTCGCACGGTACATGCAGCGAGAAAAAATGCTGCAGATCAAGGTGCTCGATACGGGCGAAGGAATTCCTCAGGAACAGATCCCGAAAATCTTTGAGCGCTTTCAGCAGGTGCCCGCTGGCGGCGCGACTCTGCACGGCGGTTTCGGCCTGGGACTCTATCTCGTGAAGAAGTACGTGGAGGTTCTCGGCGGAGAGATTCAGGTGAACAGTCGTCTCGGTGAAAGCTCAAGCTTCACTCTGCAGATCCCAGCGCCGGTTGACACTACAACCACGGCACGTCAACAACTTCGCATGGCTACGACAAGCGAGTCCTTCGGCGCGGACGCGCGCTAGTAGGCACGCCGGTTGTTCAAACGATCCAAGATTAAATTCAGTGCGGGGTGTCGATGAGAGCGCGACTATCGCGTTTCAAGTACATGCGCACCCAGAGGTCATACAGATTGTCCGGGCGGAACACATCGATCTCTTTGTGGCCAGACGGTGTCTGGACGACGACGCTTATCGATAACTCTTGCCAGGCGATTCCCAGAAGCCGCTCGCCTCGTTGATTGACAAGATCTCCGACGGTACGCAACAACTGAGATAGACGGTGGCCATCAGTGGTGCCGTTTTGCGGTCGCCGCCGCGCACGCTGCTCGCGTTCAATTCGATCGAGCTCGCGCACAGAATAGCGGAGTCTTCTCCCGGTCTCAGATTGCGATCGCTGATCCGGTTCCTCATGACCGATGGCCAGCGCCGGCATTTTGTCGCGCCATAATTTTCGCAGGCGATTTTTGCTGATGCGCAATACCGGATTCGCCTCTGCCTCGCTCTCCGATCGCACCCAGACCAGATACGCATCGCCCACGTACTCCAGGTTGAAAGTGGATAAATGGAGAGTTTCCAAGTCTTGGCCGATGGCGCGCAAATGGCGGGCATAATCGGCAGGGCTAATTTTGGTATTCATCTCGTGGCTCTGATCTACCCCGATGAGCGTGCGTGATGCGTGCGCGCCAACGATCAAACGGAGCTTCGATCGCCGTAAACGACGCTTCACGGCTCCATTGCCGCGGACAATTGTATGCACAGGAAGCTTATAGTTGCAATTGAGACAAAAATTGGTCAACGACGCCGTTCCGCCGCGTAAGAGAGATTTCGCAACCGCAAAGCCGACGAAGTAATGGCAATTTGGACAATGGCGGGCGCGGTATTTGGATAACATCGGTAGCTCGATTCGCGAGCTTTTAGGAGGAACCGCGATAAAAGTCAAGCAGACTCGGAGTGGTTTGGGTCAATTAGGAACTGGATCGCGTTTGGACTTTGTTTGTCCCAGTTTTCTGTCAAATCCTGTCACTTCTTGGAAGCAAAGGGCTTAGATCGGGTCCGTCCATCGTTCTGCCAACCCTTGGACCTACCCGACCCAAAGAGCCAACGAGAGCCGGGAAGAACCAAGTATGGCGAACGACTGCGGCTAGGCTAGTTCTGGGCAGCGGTCGGAAAAATGAGCGACTTGATTACGACCGGCACGGCGCCGGAAGACGGAATGAGCGCGCCAATATCGATGTAGTCGAAGTCGCTGAGCGCGATGCCATCAATGGAAATGATCGGTACCTCCAACTGCAATTCTTCTCGGAAATGCAGTCCGACGATGCCGCCGATATCGCCGTCGTTGACCAACACCAACGGATGACCTTTGATGAGAATTTCCTCTAGCCCTTCTGCAATGCCGCCGGAGAAAGCCTGTAAGCGGGAAAATGTCGCAGAGCCGTCCCAGTGAAAGGCAACGGCCACGCCCTGGCGACCATGCAAGAGATCCAAGCGACGGAGCGCATGACTCAGAGCGGCATGCACCGTTTCTTTCGTGAAATCATCCTCGCTCAGCGGAAACTCCGGGGCCACCACGGCAACATTGCGGACGGGAACAGCGTCTTCCGGTGTAATGAAGATGGTGTTGCCGCTCACCTGCACCGTGTATTGCGACGCGCCGATGACGGTGGCGCGAATACGCGCGTTGGGCTCCATCACGAGCAGGCCCAGGCTGCCGGCGCGCCGATGCACTTCGGCGGCGATCAACGGGCCCAGGTCGCCGAAGCTATGTTTCGCCCGATTGTAAATAAATTCCGAGACGCCGCCGGAGAACATCACGCAATCGATCTCACCTTCATACGATAAGGGCGGCAGTCGCAGGAGACTCGCGATATCTTCAGTCCTGGATTCTGGCTTTAGGACAGAAAACAATTTGTCCACCATTTCGGAAACCATCGCGCGCAAATTCGCTTCGGGAATTTTGTCTCCGAGGGCCGGCGAAAATCCCGCCCAGGCGGCGTGCTTGCGACCGGCTTCTTCGATGCGTACTACGGCGCCGTCCTGGTCGAACGCTAGCAAGCGGGCGCCGATATCAATAGCGGAAACTTCTTGGACTTTGCCGTTGTTGCAGATAGCGAACTTACTGGTGCCGCCGCCGATGTCGATATTCAAAACCACGCCGCCGATTTTTCCCGAATGCGCTACCGCGCCGGACCCGTGCGCGGCCATGGTGGCTTCCAGGCCATCGCCCGCGCTAACGGCGACGAACTTTCCAGCTTCCTCGGCGAACAATTCGGCGATGGCGCGAGCATTCCGCCGGCGTACGGCCACGCCGGTGAGAATCAAAGCGCCGGTGTCCACTTGTTCCCGATCAATTTTAGCTTTTTTGTACTGTTGATTGATGAAAGCTTCGAGGGCGTCGACGTCGATGCGCGTATCGTCGACGTAAGGCGTCAGCAGAATATCCGATTCGTTCAATACCTCGCGCTTAGTGACGCGATAGCGCGAACCTTCGAGGGTCAATTCGAGCCGGGAAAAAACCAGGTGCGAAGTGGAGGAGCCGATGTCGACGCCCACGCTGGTCAGCTGAAGATTTTCCTCTTCCTGCATGTGGCGGTTGGCGCTCGAAAACGAGCCTCTCGGTACAGTGGCCATGAAACTCCTTCGGAAGGATGATGGTCGGCGTCCGGAGTCTAGGGTCGGCATTGAGCCAAACCGTAAACTCCAGACGCGAGACGCTAGACAAATTGCCTAGTAGGAATGCTGGTAGAGGTCCGGTTCCATGCGCGACTGTGCGCCGACGTTGGCCAGCGTCTCCTCGAATTCCTTGCGCAGGAACGGATCTTCTTCGTTGTACGGGATCGCGGTGCCGCCATCCTTCATGTCGATGGCGCCGTAATCGATCGCTTTTTCGCCGGGTCTGCCTCGGTCGCGCCCCGGCGCATTGGGACCGAACCAGGCGGTCAAGCGGAGCGGCTCTTTGCTCGCGCCGAAATGAGCGTGGAACCAGTTGCCGCTCATCGGTGCGGCGCTGACCATACCCACTGGCTCGTAGTCCTGGCGGCGAATTTCTTCAGTGGTGCCCTTTTCCCACGGGTGCGTCCCGAGCTTGGCCGGCCAAGTGTAGGTGTAACCTTTACCGCTGAGGCAAATGAGCACCGCCGCCGATCCATGTGCGTGGGCTTTCGAGTAGCGGCCGGTTTCATGTTGGCCAATCCAAAAATAAAATTGCTGGCCAACCATGTGCGGTTCGATGCGGCGATAACCCGGCGATCGGCGATTATCGAGGGGCAACTCGCAGGACATGACATCAGGAATGATATTGGTCTGGCGCATGGCCAAGCCGCGCAACGGGTCCGGCGTAACATCTTCTTTGTACTTGTAATAATCGTCCCGGGGATCGAAGCGATCTTTGAAATGGTACGGACAATTGAAGATAAAATCTTCGTTATCGAAGTTGTTCATAATGTTCGGCGCTGTGGTGCCGGCCAACAATAGCGCTGGGCTCGAGGTTGCGTTTACGATCCGATGCATGGCATTCATCGGGACCGCAAAAATGGAACCCTTCTGCCATTCGAAAGTAAGCTTTTTAGGATTGCCATCGACCCAGACCTCCGTGGTACCGCGCCCATCCACGACCAAGAACTGCTCTTCGTAGAGATGTTTTTCCGCGTTGAGAGCCCCCGCGCCCGGAACTTCGACGACGTAGCTGCCCCACAAACCTTCCGTGCCAAGCAACTGAATGAAGGTGCCCTTGCCCCCGGTCCGTTTCCACGGCTTCAGTGGAAGATCCTGCACCCGGCGTACGCCGATATCGCGGTAGATTGGAATATTCTGCGCCTCCATAAAATTGTCGTAGGGCGTGTTCGGCCGGACAAATTTTCCGTACCCGGCCCGGGTCTTTTTATCAGTCGGTTCTTTGAAATTTTGCTCAGCAGGATGATCCATGAATGCCTCCTTATTCTCGTATCAATCTTGGAATCTGCAGATGCGGGCGTGAGATGCGATGCTCAGCGCAAGCCCGGCGGATTTGACATCAATTATTATCGATTGGCTGAAGGGGAGTCAAACGAGGCGCAATTCGGCATCAACCCCGGCACACATCGTCTTACGGACGATCTTTCGGTGCAATCATGAAGTAGAGGTTATGCCAATGTGCCGTTGGTAAATGTCAGGCGACGATAAACTTTCCGCGCACAATCGACGTCTCTTTTGCAGTATTCAATGATTTCGGCGAGCTTGCCGGCGCGGTAGTAAGGATAGACTTTTGCCCCGTCGAGGCTTTTTTTCGGGGACGGAATGCCGAGCGCCTTCGACAGCGCGTCCAAGCTAACGTGCTCGCGACCCCATTTGCTCCATTCCTGCATGGTGTCGTAAACCGGCGCGTTCCGAAAGCGGGCGAAGGGAATGTCCCTCGAGGGCTTGATCTGGTGAATAATCGAGCGCTGGTAAATGAAACGCAAGTCGAAGTCGAGAATGTTATGCCCGACGAAAAGATTGCAATCTTCGGCCAACCGCCAGAAGCCCCTGATAATATCCTGCTCATCGCCGTCGAGGACCTCGATCGCAGTGTGCGCTGCCGGTTCCGTGGCGTAGCACAGGCAAAGAATCTTTGCTGTGGTCGCCGAAAGACTGAGCTTTTTGAGCAAATCGCCTTCGTTCAGTTGCAGCTGCGGCTCGAGAAGACCGTGCTCAAGCAAAGCCTGATCGGTGGGCACAGTTTCGATATCGAGAAAGATGACCTTCATAAAACGAGCGTCAGAAAAGCCAGAGCTCCTGATTTGGTTTGTGGGAACCGAGCTCGACAGCTTTGCCGAGGCGCAAAAAAATCACTTTGAATGCTGCCGGAGAACGCCCGAGGCTTTGCTCCACCGCCTTTAAATAAATTTCCGCTTGCGCCCGATAACGCTCGACGCCTTGGCGGAGCTCGGCTTGGGCGATCTTATCTGTCTTATAGTCCGCCAGGTAAAGCAAGCCATTTTTTTCGTAGATGAGATCGATGATGCCTTCCATAATCTGGCCATCCCACGGCATGACGAGCGGCACTTCACGGCCGAGAATGCGGGCGCTGGCAATTTCGGAGTAGGCGCTCGAGCGAATAAAGCCGGCAAAGATTCGCTGCAGTTCGGACTCGATCGCAGCGAGGCAGGATTCTGATTCGGCCGAAAGCGCATCAGAAACCCAGTCATGAAGCACGCTTTCGAAGCGAGTCACATCATCGGCGAAATCCCAGTGCTGCAGAAATCGATGCGCAAGGTCGCCCACGACGAGCGCCGGCGCGCGGCCATAAACTTCTCGATCGCTTCGGTTGCCTGCTTCCGTAAAAGCTTGTTCCTGATATTTGAGGCGAGATGGTGTTACGAAGGGAGCTGTCCGGCCCGTGCTTTCATAATTGACCCTCCGGCGGCGCCAGCGCTCGATGAAATCCTGCCAATTCACATCCGCCGTCGTACTTGTGCTTTTTTGACTCGCGCTGGGCGCCGTCAAAGTTGCGCTCACAACCTCGATCGCGATCGTTCCCTTGCCTACGGTGATCGTCTCCGATTCCTGCGCGGCGCCGATCCTTTGTCCAAGCGTACTATCCAGCATCGAAAGAAAGCTGCCGGTGGAGCGCCGGCTACCAGGCGCACAGGAAATGATTAAATGCTCGCGGGCTCGGGTCATGCCGACGTAGAGCAGGCGTTTTTGTTCCTCGGCGGTTCGAAGCCGCGATTTTTCCGCAATGTAAAGGCCAGCAAGATCGGAAATTTGGCCGATTCGAACTCCGGTCAGGCCCGTCGACCAATCGAACAATGCCTCCGCATCGGCCGCTCGGCCGCCTTCCACTCCGGTGTGGCAGCCGGCGAGAATGACGATTGGAAATTCCAAACCTTTGGCCTTATGGATACTCATGATGCGCACGGCATCGAGATGCTCTTCGGCGAGCGCGCTCTCGCCTTCATCCTTGACTTCGAGAACCCGTTTTTCCAGTTGGCGAATCGCTTGTTTGAGGGTGGTCGTTCCTTCCCGACCGAGCATCTCGGCCTGTTGCGCCAGCTTTTGCAGATTGGCGACCGCTTGCTCGCCGTGGAAATAGCAGGCCGCGAGCAACTCTACAGGTAAGGTTGAAAACACCTGCGCAATGGCGGCTCCGATCGGCAACGCGCGCGTCTCCTCATGAAGGCGCGCAAACGCGTTATAGAGCTCGGCTAGGCTTGGCGGAAAATTTTTGCCGGAAAGTTTTTCTGCGGCATGGTAATTGAGCAGATTTTGCCGATGCAAGTCGTAGATTTGCTGATCCGTCAGTCCGCCCAACGGCGATCGCAGCACGCCGACCAGCGCTAAACGGTCGTAAGGGTTTTCCACGGCGCGAAGCAAGCTCACGGCATCGATGATTTCCTTAGCGGCGTAGAAATGGCGTTCACCCTCGACGACATAGCGAATTCCCTCCCGGCGAAGAGGCAGTAAATAGTCATGAATATCGGTCAGCTTACGGAGCAGGATGGCTACGTCCTTGGAATGCGCAGGAGCTTTTTCCCCGTGGCTATTCAAGATCGTGGCCTTCCCTATAACCTGGTCTTTGAGCCAGCGTGCGAGGCTCTCACCTTCGAGATGGCGCGCAGTTTCAGCGTCCATGTCGTGCGTCGAAATGATCTTTCGGACCAGGAGCTTCGGAATCGAACTCGATGCGCTCACTCGATTCGGGGTCGGATAGAGCGGAATGTACGGGGGCTGCAGGCCGTGTTGTGCTTGAATGAGATTTTCAAAGATGCCATTGATGCCATCGAGAATTGTGCCATTGCTGCGAAAGTTGGTCGTGAGCCGGCACTCGATGCCGTCCTGGGCTTGGATGACTTTTTCAACGATCTCGAGATAGGCTTCAATATCTGCGCGGCGAAAAGCGTAGATCGACTGCTTCGGATCGCCGACGACGAAAATTTTTCCGGGAACTACTTTTACTCGGCGCCAGTCCATTGCGGCGTGGCCGGGCTGCTCGGCAAGGTAGAGGAGGATCTCATACTGGACCGGATCGGTATCCTGAAATTCGTCGAGGAGAATCGCGCGGTAGCGCCGTTTGAGGTCGGCCCGCACGCCCGTGTGATCGCGCACCAGATCGCGGGCGCGCACCAGCAATCCATCGAAGGAGATATGACCCTCGCGAACGAAGCGCTCGCGGAAATCCGCTGCATAGGTAACGAGTAAACGCCACAGGAGCCCGATCAGTTCGCTATCGACCCCGACGAGGCCCTTGGCGGCGCGCACGATGACTTGAGCTTCTTTGATATCTTCGGGCGACCATCCTTTCGTCGTGGGGCTGAGCGATTTCTCGGAGAACAAGAGTGAAATTTCGGAGTTGCGCTCCAATCTATGCCCGAGCTGATTGAATTCGCCGATCGTGGCATGCGCCGCGCGAAGTAATTTTTCATTCAGCCGGTCCTCGGGATGCCGTTCGAGCAAAGTTGTCGCTCTGTTCTTCAGCTGAGAAAGCCACTCGCGCAAAGCGGCTGGAACCGCCGTCAGGCCCTCGACGTTCTGCCGCAAATCGACATTTTCCATCACCAGAGACTTGGCTAAAGCTTTGACCTGATCGAGCCGGCAGCGGGAAAGAATGGTTTGCCACTCCGCCGCGCGCGCGCTTCCCAGCGACAGCTCCTGATCCAGCCAAAGACTCCACTGCTCGTCGAAAAGCTGCTCGAATGCCGAGCCATCGTCTTCGTGAAATTGCGGATCGAGGCAGGCTTCGAGCGGATACAGACGCAGCAAATTAGCGGCGAAGCTATGAATCGTGCCAAGATCGCTTCTTTCCAGATTTCTGAGCGCGTCATGGACGCGGCTTTCCAACTGATCTTTCGAGAGACCATAGAGCGCAATCACTTCGTCGCTCGCGAGCTCGCGCTCGATCTCGCTTTGTAGAAAACCTTGTAGGCGTTGACGGAGTCTCAGCTTGAGCTCATCGGCGGCTTTGTTGGTAAAGGTAAGCGCGACGATTTCGGTGATTTTTAGCGGCTCGGGATTACGCAGCAGTAAGTGAACCAAGCGCTCGATCAGCAACGTGGTCTTGCCGGTGCCCGCGCCCGCCGTGACCACAACGCTGCGATCGAAGATCGTGACGGCGGCCCTCCGGTCGGCGGCGTCGCCAAGTTCAGTCGCACTCTCGGTCATGTTCGTCGATTTCGAAACTTTTCTCGCGTAGAGCGCGATGCGGTTCAGTTACCGGATCTTTGGTCGCCCGCCATAAGCTCGGCGGGTGATTTTTCCGGCAGATCGGCGCAGCCTCGCATTGGCCGCAATATTCGCCACGATTGATGAAAAAACGACCGCTCCGGACGCCGGCGGCGAGGTAAGCGAGCGTCTTTTTCGTTTCAGCTCCGGTTTTCCCGCTGAGCGCTTCGCTATCGTAGGCCTGGGAAGTCAACGGCCCTTCCAACCAGCGCGGTGCGATATAAAAAAAATCCGCCTCGATACTCGGCGCTGCTCTTGGCACGCGCCCTTTGGCCCAGTTCCGCGCAAGTATGCAATAGAAGGGCGGTTGCAATCGCTCGCCGCGGAGCGCGGCGCGGATGAGATTTTTGTCCGGGCCTGCCGCGGTTGCACCGAGTTTGAATTTGTAATCGATCACCCTCACGGCGTCCTGTTTGCAATCGATCCGATCCAGGCGACCACGGATCAGGAGTCGATTCAACGGTTCCGGCCAGTCCTCCGGCAGATACGTCCTCAGGTTATTCTCCAAGCCAACAGGTACAAATCCGGACGACTTCAATGCGCCAAGATCCAGGGCGATGACCGTGCGCAGCAGGTCGAGGATATTCCTTTTCAGGATTTCCCAGGCGAGCGGATAACCGATTGGATGAGTGTCCTGATACTCCGCGAAGACGTGGGTTGCCGCGAATTCCAGCTCGTGATCGATATCGACCGCTGCCCGAGCGTCGCTAAAATAATGCGCTCGGATCAGGGCAGCGTAGAAGCAATGGAGAATTGCGTGGCCGAGCTCGCCGAACTCGGCGGGGCTTGGTCCGAGGATTTCTTCGGGCCGGTCGAGCGGCACCAAGCCGAGCACGTGGCGCGCAAAAAACTGGAACGGACAGCGGGCATACGTTTCCAGCGCAGTGGGCGAGACGCCACGCCCGGAGTAGCGCTCCCAGAAATCTTGGAACTCACCGAGCGCCCCGTCATACGCCAGCAAGCGCTGACCGCTCCGATCGATTTCGGCGACAGCCTTTCGTCCGTGCCGGTAAACTGCCGGGAGCGGAGCGAAGGCTTCGATCAGCGGCGTCGGATTACGGCCTTCTAGGCTCAGGCGAATTGCCCATTCGTGTGGCAGCAGCCAATCTTCGCGCTGGTATGGCGCGGTTGCAGCCTTTTCGGTGACGCTCCGAGGAATATCGACGATCTTGCAGAGTCGATCACTATCCTGGATAGCGCGCGTGAGTTCGTCGATGTACCATGACGCTGCCAACGCCCTGCCGCTCTCGTCGGCGCGCTGAAACGAGCAATAGAGTCGCTGGCGCGCCGCTCCGACCAGCAGTGTGAAGAGCAATTTCTCCTCATCGAAGGCCGCAAGCTTTTGGCTGATTTTGTATCCCAGATCGCGCTCGAGAACTTCTCGGTCATGGTCGCGCAGAAAAGCGTCTTCCCGAATGACCCGCGGGAACACTCCTTCATTCATGCCGAGCACGAAGAGTACGCGAAATGATAAGCCGCGCGCGGCAGTGGCATTGAGCACCGTGACACCGTCGTTATCGCGCCGGTCGTCGATGATGCTCGAGCGCTCGAGCCAATGCTGAAAGGTGTGAACAAAATCAGCGAGGCTAACGCGATCCTGCACTCGGTCGAGACCGGCGAGCTCGTGTAGGATTCCGAGAATAATTTCAGGCGGTGTCGACGGGCGACCCGGCGGCGTCTCTGCGCATTCGCCGATAGCGAGATATTTATTCAGCGATAACTTCCAGGCGGCGGCGTATTTCTGCCACGAAGCTTCGGCCGGCAAGCGAACTAGATCCGCGATCAAACTCTCGACGGTATCTGCGAGGCAGGTGAGCTCGGTCGAGCGGATACGAATCGTGCGCGGCGCTTCATCATCGGATACCTGGCGCAGCTCCAAATCCCGATGGCGATAACGGCGCAGCCGGCGCCATTCGCCGAGACCTTTGCAGATGGCAAGCTCACGGGTGGCGCGATCCCAAAGCTCGGGCCGAACCGAAGCTGGATCAAGATCGATGTTGTGGAATTGAAAATACGGCGATGAGAGCAGGTCAATGACGTCGCTGCGCCGAAAATCCTTGGCGGGCAGGTTTAGCAGCAGGATAACCGCTTTGGTCAAAGGCGACTGCGCCAACGGCTCCTCCAGCCCGCCGGACACAGGAATGCAGTGCCGGTGAAAAACCGTTTTGATGATCGGTCCATAGGAGTCGAGAGTTCGAGCCACGACGCCGATCTCGTGAAATTGTATTTTGCCGCGGTCAAATTGCTCCAGAATTTGTTTCGCGACCGTGGCGACCTCGTCGTGGATGCCGAAAGCGCTAGTGACCTGGCAGGCCCAGTCGTGGGGAAACGGCGCGAAGCTCCTGTGGCGGGCATCGTCGAAGAGTCGGGCATGCGCTGGCAACGACTCTGCCGAACTGTCCTTCTGAGCCGAGCCGCTGCTCTGGCCTTCGATATAACGTTCATAGAACCGTTCCGCGAAGCGCCACGCTTCGTGACTCGGACTGGTCTTGAGCAGAGGAAAAAACAGCATGGTTGGAAACTGGCGTGCCACGGCATGAAAAAAATCCAACTGAATTTGGGTCAGATCGTAAAATCCGTAATAAAAGATGCGGGTAAATTGTTTCAGGTAGCGCGAAAAGCGAACTTGCTCTGTCGCGGAGCGGTTCAGGTCCGATTCACTGGTGACGTTCTTCTCAGCGCAAAATTGCTGAAAGGTCTGCAACAGGCGCAGCAGCGCCGACGTGCGTTCCGAAGCGGGACCAAAATGGCCTTCGGCGAGCGCATCCAAGCCCATCGTAGGATCAACTAAACCGTCGCGGAGATCGCGCAAGGTCTGCCACAGCGTGGCGCAGCCGCCGGCGCGTTCCTCGAGCCCGACAAATGGTTCTGCCCCCGGGCAACGATTGCGGATCAGTTGCCGAAGCGCTTCTTCAAAAAACAGATCCCGTCGCGCCTCGAACAGCGGCCCCTGGTGCTCTTCGCGCAATCGTAACGCCAGCTGATGGAAAGTCAGCAGTTGCAGATTGAGGAACGATAGTCGGCGCTCCCCCGCCAAGAGAATCTTCAACCGACGGCGCAGCGAATCCGAGGGAGTCACAACCAACAGCGGTGAGAGTAAGTCCTGCGCTTTGCACGTCAGGATTTCATCGACAAAAGCGGTTTCGAGATCCGGATGAAACGGTCCGAGAATGGCTTGCATACCCACGGTAACGATCGGTGTGCGGAAGGTAATCGATCTTCAATATGAGATAAGCTTCCGATAAGCGCAAGTGAAAATCGTGCTGCCCTTCGATCCGCCTCAGCGCGGCGAAGCCGCAATCAAAGTGAAGAGAATTTGCACCACAAAGTGTGTTCATGAGCTTAGTGCTCGCCTACAGGAGATGAAGACGCCTCGCCGAGCGGCGACCATCCCTCGATACGCGCTGCGCGCTACTCGGGAAACCGGCTTAGACCGACCTCCTGAGTAGGCAGCGGCCGCGCTGCCGTAGCGAAGGACGCCGGTCTTTTCGAAGGAATGCGCGAAGATCACGAAGATAGGAGGAAGAAAAGTTGGAGAAACTATCCGAAGTTCGTGTCCTTCATGTCTCCGTGGTGAGATTACGCCGGAAAAATTTGCCGAGCCGCGAGGATTTTCAGCCATAGTAGTATGAATGGCGCGCATGCTAAGTTGCAAATCCGCAGACAAAGCATTAAACCAAAACGGTCTTCCTACGTCTGCTATGCGACTCCGAATATTTTTCTCCTGGATTTTCTTTTTCACCTTTGTCTCAACCGAAGCCGGTGCACGAACGGTGCAGTCGAGCGCCGGACTGGTCGTTGCCGACAGTGAGTTGGCGAGTGAAGCCGGAATGGAGATGTTGCGCCGCGGCGGCAATGCCGTGGATGCAGCGATTGCTACCGCTTTCGCCCTGTCAGTGGTTGATCAAGCGTCATCCGGTCTGGGTGGCGGCGGATTCATGGTGATTTATCGGGCCAAAGATCAACGGGCGTTCACGCTCGATTTTCGCGAGACCGCTCCAGAGGCTGCACGACGCGAGCTCTATATGAAAGACGGCAAGCCCGTGCCGGCGCTGAGTCTGACAGGCGGATTGGCCGTCGCCGTACCGGCCGAAGTGGCGGGACTGGCTGAGGCGCGCAAGCGCTTCGGCACGCTTTCCTTGGCTACGCTGGTTGCGCCAGCTGTCAAACTTGCGAACGAGGGTTTCCCGCTGGATGCCGCGCTCCGAGTGGCGATAGAGCGACAACACTCCGCGATGAAGCGTTTCGCCGATCTCGGACGGGTTTTTCTGCCGAACGGGACGGTTCCGAAAGAGGGCGACATCATTCGCCAACCGGATTTGGGCGCGACTCTCAAAGCGATCGCGCAGGACGGCAGTGAATCGTTTTATCTGGGGCGGATCGCGGCCGCGATTGTCGATACGGCGCGCTCCAGTGGCGGCGTGATCACGCGCAATGACCTTAAAAACTACAAGCCTGTCTGGCGCGAGCCGCTCATCGGGAGCTACCGCGGGCGGCGCGTCATCACGATGCCGCCGCCGAGCTCAGGCGGCGTGGCGATCTTAGAGATGCTCAACATTCTCGAAGGATACAACTTGGGCCAGATGGAGCACGACTCGCCGGTCTATTTGCATCTCGTCACCGAAGCCATGAAACATGCATTCGCCGATCGCGCGCAGTTTCTCGGTGATCCGGATTTTGTCCACGTTCCAGTGGGCAAGCTGACAGCGAAAGATTACGCGGCGTGGGTGCGCCGGAGAATTTCCCCGGAAAAGACACAGCCGACGAGTTTTTACGGCTATTATCATTACAATGCCGAAAAGGGCGGTACCACGCACTTTAATGTTGTGGATCGCTTCGGCAACGCGGTGTCGTGCACACAAACGGTCAACACACGGTTCGGTTCCAAACTGCTTGCCCCGGGAACGGGAATCGTGCTTAACAATGAAATGGATGATTTTGCCATTCACGGGCAAGCTGGGAATGTTTACGGGCTGATCGGCAATGAGGCGAACGCACTTCAGCCGAACAAACGACCGCTCAGCAGTATGGCGCCGACGATCGTGCTCCGTGAGGGTCGTCCGGAGCTGGTGGTGGGAGCCGCGGGCGGCCCGCGGATTATTAGCGCGACTCTCCAGACGATTCTAAACGTGCTGGATTTTCACATGCCGGTCAGCTCGGCAGTGGAGGCGCCGCGCATCCATCATCAATGGATTCCGGATCGGCTGAATTTCGAAGCCGCAATCAGTCCGCAAACCAGAAAAGGGCTCGAGGAGCGCGGTCACGCGCTGAGAGAACAGAACGCGTTGGGTGTCACGCAAGCCATCGCGCGGCGAGGCGCGCAACTCAGCGGTGCGGCGGATTCGAGAAAGGTCGACAGGGCACGGACGGAATAGCTGGTGACCTCAAGAGCCGCGGCGCCTCACCCACCAAACCCAGAGCGGCAAGACCGCTTGCCGGAACTTAAAAATCAGACGCGCGAAGCGAAACAGCTTTTTGCCAAAGCCGCCGATGACGAAACTCGATATGCCTGCCGCGGCCAACGGATGAGCGCTGAGGATCCCAACGAATCGAGAAAACCTCCGGCCGAGATTTAACGGCGAGCGGATCTGCGCGGCAGCGGCGGCGAGCTCGAGCCGCTCGAGCCGAGCCTTGTCAATCAAGACGTGCTTGCGCCTGGCGATCTCGTCAAAACGGTTCGTCACGGAGTGACTTTCTCAACTGTTCACAATCTTTGCCCAATTCGGCGAGGGTCGCGGGAAAGAGCCCGGGGCGGCGAAGGATAGCGCTGCGCAATCTAAGCGCGGCAGCGCAAGCGACGCCGAAGTAGAACAGCGCTAGAACGCCGATGGCGGCGATCCAGCCATGCTGCCAAAAGAGGGCGACGGCAAAGATATTGAGCAGAACAAAACCGAAGGCGAGCCCGACAATGACCAAGACCACCAAGATGAGAGATCGTTTGAGCCGTTCCCCTTCCTCTTCGAGCTCGGTAACAAATAGGTCGAGACGGGTGTGCAGCGCCGAGCCGAAGCCCGCGAGTAAAAATTTTAACGTGTGAAAAAAGCTCGCTGAGCCATCCTGGCCAAGGTTGCTGTCCGAGTCGTTCATCGATAGGATTTATTTGCCTCGAATCAGAAGCCCGCAGGCGAGGCCGATAGCCGCTGCCATTCCGACTGCGCTCCAGGGGTTTTCTCGGACATAATCATCGGCGATTTCGGCGCATTCTTTCGACTTTGTGACCAATGTCTTTTCGGCGTCGGCTAAAGCTTTTCTGCCTTCGACAAGGCTTTGCTCAATTCTCTGGCGCGCCGCGCCGATCTTTTCGCCGGCCTGGCTCGCAGTGACCCTGAGTAGCTCTTCAGCATCGGTCATCAGCGTCCGCAAATCGTTAACCAGTCTGTCCTTGTTATTGTATTCTTCGCCGTCCATATCTACCTCCCGCCTCTTAAGCTTCGGATGTTTGCATGATAATCGCGGGTGCTCACGTATTCAAGCGACTGGAGCAATCGCGGTGTGCAGCCGAGCGCACGAGAGTTGCTCCAGATTGATTTACGCTTTGTAAATGGTATCCGTGCTTTGGTCCGCAGCGGCAAGGAGGTAGTGGTAATGATCCATTGGGCTCGGTTTTACGGACCCTGCAGGGTTTTGACGGTTTTGCTGATGGCGCCAATTGTCGCGATGGCCCAAGCCAGCCCGGACCAGAAGATCGTCGATGCGGCAAAACAAGAAAGTGAACTGATTTACTATACGACGATGACGCTCGATCAGAGCAAAATGGTCGTCGATCGCTTTCAGAAGAAATACGGTATCAAAGCTACGCTGTTTCGCACGGGCGGTGGACCGTTGCTGAACAAAATTTTTACCGAGGCGCGCGGCGGCCGCTATGACTGGGACATCGTCGTCGGCCGTGGCGAAATGGTGTTGCCGCTAATCGAGCGCAAGCTGGTGGCTTCCTACCGTTCGCCGGAAACCAAGATGATCGAAGCGGAGTTGTTCGACAAGGACGGATACTGGACGGCCTATTACGTGAACAGCTACGTTCTCGGATGGAACACCAAGCTAGTCAAAAAGCCGGACGTGCCGAAAACATACGACGAGCTTTTGAATCCCAAATGGAAGGGCGCGCAAATTTCCGTCGATACCGAAGCTTACGGAATGCTCGAAGGATTGAAGCGCGTCTGGGGTAAAGAGAAGGCCGTCGATTATTTCAAGCGCCTCGCCTCCCTCGATCCGGTCTTGAAGCGAGGAAATACCGAGCGCGTTCAGCTCGTGGTCGCCGGGGAATACCCCCTGATCCTTGCGTACAATCAGACGCTTCAGCGTATGACTTCGCGCGGCGCGCCGGTTGATTGGCTGCCGCTCGAGCCGGCGGTCACACAGGTGAATCCCGTCATGCTCGCGGCCAAGGCGCCCCATCCAAATGCTGCGCGCTTGTTTTACGACTTCGTTTTGTCCAAGGAAGGGCAGGAGATGCTGCGCGGTTTTCAACGCATACCGGTGCGCAAAGATGTCGAACCGGATCCGCCGCGACTGTTCCGCGGGTTCAAAATCGCGGTCGAGGACCCGGAAGATTACAAGGACTTCGACGCGACGGTAAAGCAGTATCTGGAAATTTTCAAATTGCGATAGCGCAGCGGCGAGCACGCTGCGCCTCTATCAATCGAATGGATTCTTGAGCAGAATGGTTTGCTCGCGCCCGGGCCCGACAGAGACCAGAATGATTTCGGTGCCGATTACTTCTTCAATGCGCCGAACATATTTTTGCGCGGCTTTTGGCAGGTCGGAAAAAGTGCGGACTTTTTCCAGCGGCTCCTCCCATCCCTCGAGTTCTTCATAAACCGGCTTTGCGCGTTCCATTACTCTGCAGCTCGCGGGGAACTCGCTTACGAGTTTCCCCTGATCATCATATGCGGTACAGATAGGGACTTTTTTAAAGCCGGTCAGGACATCGAGCTTAGTTAACGCAATTCCGGTCATGCCGTTCATTCTGACGGCGTGACGCACGCCCACGGCGTCAAACCAGCCGCAACGCCGCGAACGGCCGGTGGTGGCGCCAAACTCGGCTCCTTCGCGCCTGAGGGTGTCGCCCTCGGCTCCGTCAAGCTCCGTAGGAAATGGTCCGCTGCCCACCCTGGTCGTGTAGGCCTTCGAAATGCCAATCACCTGCTGGATTTTTTGCGGACCAATGCCCGAACCTGAACACGCTCCGCCGGTGACTGTGCTTGAAGAGGTGACGTACGGGTAGGTCCCATGATCGACATCGAGCAAGGTTCCCTGCGCGCCTTCAAAGAGCACCCGCTTGCCGGCGCGGATCCGCTCATCGAGCAGCACGCCGGTATTGGTG
>Ga0075434_100002186_pt1 | contig 17048 bp, 11 predicted proteins | sample RhiMethybrSRZTD3_FD_75298 | JGI IMG/M metagenome (GOLD analysis project Ga0075434, IMG submission 75298) | Populus rhizosphere microbial communities from Tennessee, USA - Rhizosphere MetaG P. TD hybrid SRZTD3 | ecosystem: Host-associated > Plants > Roots > Rhizosphere > Soil | place: USA... | reverse complement strand
CCTCCTGTGACCACTTACGTTTTTCTCGCAGGGCTCGCACCCTCGCTCCGAGATTCTTGCGTACGCTCATTACATCTTGCATGCTCCATACAATCGATGTAAGCTGTGATCCGCGTCCACGCTCTATCGTAGGACGCTCTATCATAGGCAATACGACTACGAGAGATCGGATTGCGACGCACGTTGGCTGTGACTTGTGGAGAAGACAGCATGGGGCTCGGCAAGGTAAGACTGAGTCCGCTCCCCAGCAGTGAACCTGTGAGTATTGAAAAGTAAATCGATTATGTGAGCGGTGATGTGCGCGAAATCGCTTCGTTGAAGTGCAGATTAAGTTAAGGTCCGGAAAGTCCAGGACGAGCAGGGAAGTGCTCAGACCGTAAGGCCTGACTCGATGTGCTGGCTTGGGCCACATGCATTCCTCCAACACAATTCGACTGCCAGGCTTCGTGGTCGCCCAAGAACCAGCGCAAGAGGTTAAGGCTCCAAGTTCACCCACGTATGCAGAGGAACTCTCGGACGAATGCCTGGTGGCTCGTGTCATCGACAAAAACAGGGACGCGCTGGCGATCTTGTTTCGCCGTTATTCCCGACTAGTACGAGGAATTGCGCTCCGCATATTGAGCGATGCGTCGGAGGCGGACGATCTCCTGCAAGACGTTTTTTTGTTTGTGCACCGGAAGGTCTCGGTCTTTGATCCCAACAAGGCGTCTTTTCGCTCCTGGATTGTGCAGGTGACCTACCAGAGAGCGATTGATCGACGCCGCTACCTCCACTCTCGGCACTTCTACACCCATCTTGATCTTGAGGGAGCAGAAGAGGTCGTCGACCACCGGGAGGGAAGGGAAGAGGACGAACTCCTCAGCGGACTGGTCGGAAGGGCGACCATTCGAGCGCTCCTCGACACCCTGACCGCTGACCAGCGCGATACTTTGACCCTACACTTTTTCGAGGGCTATACATTCGACGAGATCGCCCTCAAGCTCGGTCAGTCTTTTGGAAACATTCGCAATCACTACTATCGAGGCTTGGACAAGCTGCGGAAGCAGCTTTTCCCGGGCAAATTGCCGAGCCGTAACGGATATGGTAGAAAGTGACTCTAAAATCAGGAGCCGGGACGTTGTCCCAACCACCCCATGACGAGTTCCTTGAGCTGTGTGCCCTGTCTACGTCCGGTGAGCTGACCGGGGAAGAGCAGAAACGGCTACAGGAGCATTTGGCTGGTTGTCCCTCTTGCAGGGAAGCCATGAAGCAGTACGAGGCGGTCGTTGTAAAGACTATTCCTGCCTTGGCGCCGGCCCTGGAGAGTTCCGAATCCGATCCGGAGTGGTCGCAAGAACAAGCCGAAGCTGCCTTCTTCCAAAGATTGACACTGGAAGAAGAATCGGGGACGGATCGAGGAAGAGCTAAGCACACTTCCTCGAAAGATATCGGTAGAGTCCCATTCTCGGCCGGTCAAGCAACGTGGCGTAGCCTCTGGACGCTCTACGCTGCCGGCATTCTGCTCTTCATCGCTCTGGGCGTTTCCATCTATCAGGTCGGAGTCCAGCGAAGCGCAAAGACTACCGCAGTTACGGCCCCCGCGAGCCAAAACATTGCTGCCGTGCTGGAACAGCAAGTGAGTGATGCGGGGCATGAGCGCGAAGGCCTGCGCTCACAAATGGTGCAACGCGACCACCTGATCGCTGATCTCCGGCGCCAGCTCGCGCTGCAGTCGGCCGAAATTGGCCACATGAAGATCTCGCAAGACCAACTGGAGAACGATCTCCAGAACAGCCAAGTAGACAGGCGGGCTCTCCTGCAAGAACGATCCGAGGTTGCCCAAAGACTGGACATTGCCCAGGCCAAGACCCAGAGTCTTCAGGACAAGCTGGATACGCTCGAACGCCAGTCGTCCGAGGATAAGCGGCGAGCTACTGCGCTCGACGCCAAAGTCACTGATCTTGATCGCTTGCTGCACGATCGAGAGGTTACTATTGAGCAGCAGGAAGAGCTTCTGGCTCACGATCGCGATATCCGGGATCTTATGGGCGCCCGAGATCTCTACGTCGCGGAAGTATACGACGTTGAGCGGACGGGAGTGACGAAGAAGCCCTATGGCCGCGTGTTCTATACGAAAGGGAAGTCGCTGATCTTTTATGCTTACGATCTCGACCAGCAGGCCGGTGTGAGGAATGCCAGCACCTTCCAGGCTTGGGGCCGGCGTGGACCTGACTGGCAACAGGCGCTCAACCTGGGCATCTTCTATGTGGACAACTCTTCCAAGAAGCGGTGGGTACTAAGGTTCGACGACCCCAAAGCCTTGGCTCAGATTGATGCTGTTTTTGTCACGGTTGAGCCGAACGGCGGAAGCCAAAAGCCGAGCCAAAACCCGCTATTGTTCACATATCTGCATATCGATGCAAATCATCCCTGAAAACCTGTCACGAGCGTTTCAAGTGTCTTGCTACTAACCACTGCAATAGGGGCGATCCTTGTTCTACGGCGTACCTGATGGTGCTCCTGCGATCTGCCATGAAAACGCCAGGAATGATGAAGCGGTCAGGTCGGTCGCAGGCTCCACAGTTGAGTAGGACTGCACAAAGTCCTTGTATACGGCCTTGCCGTTGAATTGCGCGAACACGTCCACTCCGTTCGGCGGGCACGCAACCATTCCCGACAGGGTTCCTCTCGCCGCGATTGAGTTTGGACCTTCGACCGCAGCTCCAGACAGGAACGGGGAACCGTTGGGTGGGGTAGGGATCAAGTTCGCAACCTGGTGCTGCATACATAGCGGGAACGTTGAGCCATCATTCACAATTAAGGAAGTCCCCCAAGCGTTTGTTCCCAAAATGTTGCCCAACTGCCGATTTGCATACACGGCTGTAGGGGTGCTGCCGTTTGGAGTGCAATTTGCGCCGATCGAAACTAGGTAACTGCATTCCGACGCCATGACCGCAAGCCCGGCGCCGTGTGAGGTCGTGTCGTAGGTAGCCCACGGAAACCCAAAACCAAAGGGATCGGTGGCGCTTTGCGCTAGTGCCTTGTTCAATTGCTTGACGAGATCTGCAATTAATGCGGCTTGCGTTGTCTCCAGATTCGTTGGATTTCCGGCCAACGCGAGCGCGCGGTACAGCTCGAAGTGTGCGAGACCGCTCACGTCGTAGAGGTTCAGAGTGTCGGTTGCATCATTAGGACCCGTGACGTATGCGTTCGCCCAATGCGCTGCTTGCTCCAGGTAATAGGACGCCGGGTGCAGGTTAACCGGGCAAATGTTTCCACATCCTTGAACGGCGAAATAAAGCTCGGTTGCTCCGAGTTCCATGTCGTCACGCCACTCCGCCTCCGGGTAAAAGCTGAAGGGAATGGCAGTGAGCAGATTCCCAGTGGGTGCGAGGTTTGCAAGATCAAAAATGTGCTCCGCCGACGACAGACATTGGTTGGCATAACTGGCATTGCTGTTCTGATAGAGGTGATAGCAAAGGGCGAGGTCAGCGGCCATCCTTCCGGCTAAATTCGGGCTGATCAGCGCGCCGCTCTTGATCGCTGAGCCATTCAGCGCAGCGGGATTTACGAAGACTGGTCGGTGGCAAATATAGCGATACAGGGAGGTGCATCCGCCGTAAGTATCGTCCGCCTGGGGCAAACGCCAGATGTCGTGATCGCTGATGGTTTGTGAGTTGCCATTCCCGATCGCCATCTGGTAGTAGAGGATCTGGTTCGTGTCGTCCCACATTTCTTGCAGCCAGTCCAGCCCAAACCTGCCTTCATCCGGCCAATGCAATCCATTTTGCGTGACACCGCTCGCGCCCATCTGGTTTGGAAAGTCCCGTATACCAATCAGCATCAACGCCACCGTATAGCTGGTTGTGTGCACGAATTTCATGTAGTCACCTGCATCCCACCAGCCCCCTTCACCGTTGATGATGACTTGTGTTCCGTTGAAGGTGGCCGGCGTCAGGTCGCCGGAGAAGCGCCCATTGTTGTTCACATTTGGAGTAACGTAGACTTTCCCGCTTTGATCGTTCAGGTGAGCGGCCGCGTTGCGCAGTTGCGTGGCCACGAAATTCGGACCGTCACGCTGGTTCTGGTAAAAGAACAAACTATTCGATAGTGCTCCCGCATAAACATTGACGGCCGTGTCAATCTTGAAGTTAGGAGAGATAGCAGTAATGGGACCACTTACGCTGATGAAATACGTTCCGGCCTGGGTAAAGCTGTCGAAATCAAGCGCATAGACATTGGGATACCTGTTGCTCCAGGAGCCCAGATTGGCGCCGATTGAAGAAGGTCCGAATACTGTGGAACCACTCGAATTCTTGATCGAGAAGGTAGCGCCAGTTTCTGCGCCAGAAGCCATCAGGTAAGCGCGCTTTGATGCGCCGACGACATACCCGACCTGATTCACTCGAACAAAGGCGGACTGGGCCAATACTTGTCCGGAAATCACCATGGTGAAAAGAAGGAAACTGAAGAGGAGTGTTTTCGAACTGAGAGCGGAGGCAGGTCGGACCATGGGGCTCTCCTAGTGAAAGGATTTAATAAAACGTGCGAATGCTGCTCCAGAAGAACAACTCTGTCAATAGGATTGATCCCTTAGAAACGGAAATATCAGCTGCTAAAAAGGAATAAACGAAGCGGCCACGTGAAAAGCCTCTGTACCGACGGTTGTTGAAATATGTATGGTCCGCCGCCAAACTGCAAGAAGAATCGGTCCCGACGAGAACAGTCTGCGAAAAGCGCTTTGTGCCTTGGCTGATAGTCGTTCCCGCTCGCCAAAACTGCCCAACTGATCGCCAGCTTATTGGCGGTGGCGACAATCACCACATTGCGTGCCGCCCTGGTTTCCAATCCGCTCATCCACTTTCCCAGGCTGGAGCCTTGGCGTTTGAGGCGTAAGACCGCAGCCCGTGCGCCTACGAAAGGACGAGAGTTTGCGGCCTGGCTGGGACGCGATATCGTCAGTTGCTACCGTAATACCTGTCTGTCGCCCAATTTTGTCGCCCTGCGAACGGCTGCTCCTGAGGCTGACGTCACTGACGTGGCGCATGCGATTATAAGGGTTGTGGATGCGCCGTTTGAAAAACGTCCGTTCCGGGTCCACATCGATCCTGCCGCTGATGGGGCTGAGGTCGTGAACGCCGTTGCGGACTGGTCCGTGTTGAGCTTCTCCGCAACATGGGACCTGCTAATCTGCAGCATCCAACTTCGGGCAGCTCATAACTATTGGTCTAAAGGCGACAATGGCAGGCTTGGGTACGAGGATCTCCCCCCGTAGCGTCTTTAATGATCAACTTCTTATTCATACAACATCAGGCTGCCATTCTGATCATGCGATTTCGGCAGATTGTCCGTTCTCGAGAATCATAAACGAATCGTCTCGCCTGCAAGCCATAAGTTGTTTCTGTGGGGTGGCGATGCCGTCATCCGCCAGTTGGAAGGTCCCGTGGTGGATCGCAATGCTAGTTTTGGCCCCGAGAATTTCGTGGGCTCGAACCGCTTCTTGGGGAGCCATGTGCACTGGCGACATAAACCAGCGTGGCTCAAATGCACCGATTGGCAACAATGCAAGCTGTGGCGAGCCGAACTTTTCCCGAATCTGGGCGAAATGACTTCCGAAAGCAGTGTCCCCCGCGAAGTACACGAGGCTTTTGGGATATTCAATGACGTACCCGCACCACAGAGTCTTGTTACGGTCAAGAATGCCACGGGCTGAGAAGTGCAGTGCCGGTACGCAGTGAATGATGAAACTTGAAATGGCCAGTGACTCTCCCCAATCCAGCTCGTGAACGGATTCAATTTTTTGGGAGCGAAGCAGGCGAGCACCGCGAGCGGCCACGACAAAAGTAGAACTTCCACGAGCGGCAAGTTGACGCAGAGTCGGCAAATCCAGATGATCGAAATGATTGTGGCTGATTAGAACTGCATCAATGGGAGGAAGGTCTTCCATCCGCACTCCGGGCGTTCTCCGGCGTTTGGGACCTATCCAGAACAGTGGACTTGCTCGTTCTGACCAAATTGGATCCGTCAACAGATTAAAGCCGCAGCATTGAACAAGCACAGTCGAATGGTTCACCATCGTGATTCGGATTTGACTGGCGTCCACGCTACGGGGTGGTATGGATGGCACCACGTCTTCAATGAAAGATGGCGATGATTCGCGATGGCTCGTCAACTTCCATCGAAGGGCGTCAAGAAAACCCCGCGCCTGAGGCGCATTGGGGTTGTAGAAACGCCTTCCGTCAAAGTGCTTTGGGAATCCTTGATCGGCCATATGTTTCTTGAACTGACTAGGTCAGATGGACATCAAACAGCGCCAGCCAATACTGAAGCGACTGCAATACGAAACCGCAGAAGATAAGCCCAATCCCGAGAACGCGCCTAGCCGTCGCTCTGGAAGATTGTCAGCATAGTATTCGATGTAAGGATTAACGGTAGCCCCAATGCCGGTGACGATACCCGTTATTAGGCCGACTCGGATCGCAAATTGCCAAGGATGATCGACATGATGGATAAGAGCGCTACAGATAAGAGCACTGGCGATGTAGCCAACAGCGCGGACCACCGTTCCCCAAAACTGACGACGCGTGAGCCGAGGTCGACGAGCCGCGACATAATCGATGGCAGGACGCATCCCCCGAGAGTAAGCCCAAATCTGGCCGACCGTGATCAGGAGGGCAAATGCGACTGCGAATCGACTGCCTACAATCCTATATAGTCCAGCGCCGAAGCCGAATCCTCGGATCGCGGAAAACATTCCTTCCCACGGCAACGAGTAATATTCAAGCCCACGAGCTGCTCGATTCAATTCAATCGATAGAGTTAGCCCGGTCGTGATTCCGGACGCAAGTCCAAAGACAAGACCCAACCCCAAACCGTAGCCGACTCCGAAAACTATGGAGTACGTGACAGCGCGGGTCAGCAGTCGTAATGGACCGTGCTGTCCACCCAGCAAGTCGTAGGCAAGCTACAGACTACCGAGCACATCAAGACAGGTACCGGTAATGCTAACAGCCGCGACTATGTGGTGGTCCATCGAGCAACTAGGCTAACACTGATCCAGTGCCTAAGTGTTCGAGGCAACGCCAGCGACTGGCGCCAGCATTTTCCTGACGCCTCGTTTCGGTAGTATCGGAAAACTACAGGTTGGGATGCTGAGGACCAAGCTTAAAGTGTCTTGATGAGGCCGCCGTCGATGATGTAGTTCAAGCCCGTGACGTTTTTAGTGTGCGGGGAAGCAAGCGTTACCACCAGGGTCGCGACTTCTTCTGGCGTTGTCATCCGCCCCGTGGCGAGACCACCGATGTTGGCGAGGACGTTTTTTCTGGCCGTCTTCCCACCGGAAGGACAGGAAAGTGAGATTCGACCCCCTAGTCGGCCAGGTCGGATTTGGTGTATTCAACTGAAGGCAGAGGGACTATCCCTCTGCGGAAGTAGGATTGAAGAGTCTCATCGCGCTGCCCTATGGCTGATTCCTCTGCTCGATCGACCGAAAGCCTCTGGCGGCCTATGCGCACGGCTACGTTTCGTAACCTCCTGATCGCCGACGTTGTCTCCGATGTTGGCACGTTCATGCAAACCGTGGGCGCTGCCTGGCTGATGATCGCTCTCGGCGCGGGACCGATCTACGTCGCTCTGATTCAGACAGCGTCTGCGTTGCCATTTTTCATCTTCGCTCTTCCGGCTGGAACGATTGGCGACATCGTCGATCGGCGCAAATTGATCCTTTACACCGAGACGTGGATGTTTGCCGTCGCTGTCGCGATTGCAGCGCTCACCATCACGGACCGGATTTCGCCGCTGTTGCTTCTCGCCTTGACCTTCGCCCTGTCAGCGGGGGATGCATTTGAGACGCCAACATGGCGTGCCGTCTTGCCGGAAGCCGTGCCGAAAGACGATCTTCAGGCTGCCTCCGCACTGAACGGCATCGAATTCAACTTTGCTCGTGCAGTCGGTCCGGGGCTTGCCGGTTTCATCGTCGCCGCGGCGGGAGCTGGTACGGCCTTCATTCTGAATGCGGTTTCATTCCTCGGCGTCATCGTAGTAATCGCCCGTTGGAAGCGAGCTATTCATAAGAGGACATCTCCTCCGGAGACGGTTTGGCGCGGCACGATCACAGGCGTGCGCTACCTTCGATACTCGCCGGCTATTCGAAATCTCTTCATCCGAACGGGAAGCGTCATATTTTTCGCAACGGCGCTCACCGCCTTGCTGCCTCTTGTTGCCCACGATGTGAAGAACAGCCCAGTCACGTTCGGGCTTCTCCTCGGTTGCTTTGGCTTCGGCGCAGTTGTCGGCGCGCTCCTGATGCAGCACGCTCGCACGCGTTGGTCTACGGAAACGCTTGTATCGACGGGCCTCGCAATATACGGCTTCGCAACCCTGGCGGCAAGTACGGTCCGGTCGCTGCCAGCATTGGGCGCCGCCACCTTCGTCGGCGGAGCAGCCTGGATCATGTTCATTTCTCTGGTCAATGTACTGATCCTGAATCATGCTCCCGACTGGGTCCGCGCCCGCGTACTGTCCGTCTCAACGCTGGTGGTACAAGGCGCTGTGGCTGCCGGAAGCGCGGCTTGGGGCACTGTGGCCGCGCATTGGGGCTTGCGTGTGGCACTTGTGTCTGCCGGCGTCGGAACCTTGGCGACACTTATGTTGGCGTTGTTTTTCCGTCTCCCCGATGCAACTGTGGACCTGACTGCCTGGAACCATTGGCCTTTGCCCGACATTAGTGACGGTACGCTTCCCAGTGGATATGAGTCAGGTCCGGTATTGGTAACAGTGGAATATGAGGTGGAGCCAGAAAACGCCAACGAATTTCTGAAGGCAGTTCGTCGCTACGGCCGTATTCGCCGCCGGGACGGAGCGTCTCGGTGGAGTATCTTCCACGATCTGGAATCGCCCGACCGCTTTATCGAGACTTTTATCGTAAGTTCCTGGGGCGAGCACTTGCGGCAACATGAGCGGATGACCGAGGCTGATCGCGACGTGGAGGAACGGTTGCAATGCTATATCCGTCATGACCCCAGGGTCCGTCACCTGGTCTCGGCCACCACGGAATGAGTAGAACCCAGGTCTGACTAGGCGCAGGCCTAGCTGTGTTGCACCCTGCACGTAGTGCGTCTTGCCTAACTGTTGAGGAGATCCATGATCCCGCTGGCCAGAGATCAAGCCGCTGCTTGATTCAAGAGATCTTCCACTTTCTCGTCCAGATCCTGCGCGACCTGAAGCGCATTGGGGTTCCCGTAGGAAGCTAATAAACTTAACATCATGTCATAGGACAAATGTACGCCATCTTTTCGTTCATCCACCAAGACTGTGACAGGTGCGTATGAGCCAGCATCGGGAACGACGCCCTACGGAGCGTCATCGGTTTCCGGACAGAACACAGCCCGCCGACAGCTGACGACTTGAGGTCGCGAAGCATTAGGGTACACGCGTGACCCAGGTGGCTGAAGCTTTGAAGGCCTTCGCGAATCGAACCTAGCGAGGGGGAAAACCTAGTTGCGCGGGGGCCACGGCAGAGCTGCACGGCGTTTGCTGAAGTGACCACGACGTCCGCGGCATGATCTGTGCTGAGAACCTCTCACCTGACTCAGGAGATCTCAGTTCCAAAAACTGCCAGCGCGGTGTTGGAACCTGTGGCTGGTGCTAAGATTTCGCTGGTAGTCCCCTCGCTGGAGCAACTCCATGTCCAGTTCCAATCCCCGCTTTGGCAGAGAATTGCAAATGATTCGGGGATACGGAGCGGCCGTGGTCTCGGTTTCGATCGCGCTGTTGATTTCACATTGGCCGTTCTTGCACTTGGAATCTGCTCCCGTGTCGCTGTTTCTTTGTGCCGTCATACTCAGCGCGTGGTTGGGCGGTATCGGTCCAAGTTCGCTGGCGATCATTCTTTCTGCTGTCGCTTTTTACTACAGCTTCCTGCCTCCAGTTGACTCACTCGCTGCAAAGCCTGACCAGATCCCACGATTCCTTATCTTTATCGTGTCAGCCGTGTTCGTGGGCTCCCTGAGCGTTGCGCAACGAAGAACCACGGAATCGTTACGACGGACACGTGACCATCTGAATGAAACCGTTCAAGAGCTACAGAACACCAACGAAGCGCTCGGTAAGAGCGAGACGTATTTGGCCGAAGCCCAGTCATTAAGCCACACGGGCAGTGCCGGCTGGAACGTCTCCACCGGAGAACTTATCTGGTCAGCAGAGACATTCAGAATTTGGGGATACGAGCGAACGGTAAAACCGACGATACAACTCATGCTTGAGCGCGTTCATCCTGACGACGTTCAACGTGTACGGGAAATCGTGGATGCCGCAGCTCGCAGTGGGGCAGACGTAGATGTAGAACATCGATTGTTGATGCCAGGTGGCTCTGTCAAAAGAGTGCATGTTCTAGCCCACGCCATAAATCACCGACCTGGCGACCTGTCTTTCGTTGGAGCGGTGATGGACATCACGGCAATGAAGAATGCGTTCGAAGAAATTCAAATACTCAGAGATCAGCTGTACAAAGAAAACCTTGCTCTTCGCGAAGAAATCGATATCGCTAGAATGTTCGAAGAGATCGTAGGTTCTTCTCCTGCCCTCCAGGCCGTGCTCTCACGCGTGGCAAAGGTTGCGCCGACAGACTCGACGGTTCTGATCACCGGGGAAACGGGAACAGGCAAGGAACTTATTGCCCGAGCGATCCACAAGCGATCGCAGCGATCCTTGCGTGCTTTCGTCAGCGTGAATTGTGCCGCCATCCCACGCGACTTGATTGCTTCGGAACTGTTTGGCCACGAAAAAGGCGCTTTTACGGGGGCTACCCAGCGGCGGCTGGGGCGTTTCGAGTCTGCCGATAGAGGTACGATTTTTCTGGACGAGGTCGGTGAACTCCCAGCCGAGACACAGATTGCACTCCTGCGCGTTCTGCAGGAGCGCGAATTTCAGCGCGTTGGTGGGAACGAATCTCTCAAAACTGACGTGCGGGTAGTCGCAGCAACCAATCGCGATTTGCAAGTAGCCATAAGCGAGGGCAAATTTCGTGACGACTTGTTCTATCGATTAAATGTTTTTCCAATCGAAGTTCCTGCTCTACGCGAACGTAAGGAAGACATCCCTTTGCTGGTTGAGTATTTTGTGGGTCGGTATGCTACTCAGGCTGGAAAGAAGATCACCGCCATAAGCAAGAGTAGTATGGAACTTCTGCAATCGTACAAATGGCCAGGCAATATTCGTGAATTGCAAAACGTGATTGAACGCTCCGTAATCATTTCAGACTCGAAAGATCTTTCGATAGACGAAAGCTGGCTCGTGGGGCGTTCGCCGGGTGGGGATACTGCAACTCAGCCGTTCTCTGAAACGCTCCTAGCCCACGAAAAGGAGATGATCGAGGCAGCCCTAGCCGAAAGCAATGGCAGAGTGTCCGGTCCTCGGGGCGCCGCCGCGAAGCTTGGGATTCCGCAGTCCACGCTAGATTCCAAAATTAAGGCTCTCAAGATCAACAAGCAGCGATTCCGAAAGATCTAACACCCGGTTCTGTCCTTTGCCCCGTTCTCGCCCTTTCTTCGAATCTCGCTCCCGACATTTCGGAAATTTTCGAATTTTCGCGACTTGGCAATTGAGCTAAGGCATTCATTTCCATTAGCTTAGCATTTGGTTTCCTCGTTGCTCTTAATGAGCATGCGAGGAAGCGAATGACCTTACGAATCGACATCACAGACGAAAGCGAGTGCGTCGTTTTCACTCTCACAGGTCGGATCCAAGCCGACCAGATTGCTGAGCTCCAGAGATTGCTGGAGCGCCAAGTACCAGGTCACAAGCTCGTGGTCGATTTGAGAGAGGTCAACCTCGTCGACCGTGACGCCGTGCGCTTCCTGGGGGAGATCGAAAAACAGGGCGCAAGACTCAGAAATTGCTCTGCGTTCATCCGCGAATGGATTTCGAGAGAGCGGAGTGGGATGCGGCACACGGAAGATGAGCAAGCTAAGAGAGCCGGGGAATAAATATGTGGATCGTTAAACTAGCGCTGAGGCGGCCGTACACCTTTGTCGTGATGGCCATTCTGATCGTGGTCACGGGTGGCGTTGCTATCTTCCGTACGCCCACCGACATCTTTCCGAACATTAACATCCCGGTGGTCAGCATCATCTGGAATTACAACGGCCTCGTCCCGAAAGAAATGAGTGACCGCATCGTCAGCGTAACCGAGCGGAATCTGACGACCGTCGTGGATAACATTGAACACGTTGAGTCCCAGTCGCTGTATGGCATCGCAGTCGTCAAAGTCTTTCTCCAACCAAATGCCAGTCTCGATCGGGCGATTGCGCAGATCACGGCGAGTTCCCAGACCCAACTCCGACAATTACCCGCTGCAACGACGCCGCCTCTCATCATCGCGTATAGCGCCTCGACTGTGCCGGTAATGCAGCTAGCGCTTTCGGGCAACGGCCTGTCTGAACAGCAGCTTAACGACTATGGCCTGAATTTCATCCGAACTCAACTGATCACCATTCCGGGCACGGCCGTACCGTACCCGTATGGTGGGAAACAACGCCAGGTTCAAGTCGATTTGAACCCCGCAGCGCTCGAATCCAAAGGTCTTTCTGCGCTGGACGTGGTGAATGCAATTGCCGTGCAGAACTTAATTCTTCCAACCGGCACGTCGAAAATCGGCGGCAAAGAATACAACGTCGATATCCCCAATGCTGCCCCACAGACCATTAACGACTTGAATCGCATTCCGATCAAAACCATCGGGGACACGACAATTTACATGAAGGACGTCGCTTGGGTACGGGACGGATTTCCACCGCAAACCAATATCGTGCGCGTGAACGGCCAGCGATCGGTGCTCCTCACCATTCAGAAGGCAGGCGATGCCTCGACTTTGAACGTCATCTCCGGAATCAAGTCCATCTTGCCACGAATCGCCGCCACCGTTCCACCTCAGCTGAAGATGGCTCCTCTGGCAGACCAGTCGATTTTCGTACTCGGAGCCATCAACGGAGTGGTACGCGAAGCGCTGATTGCGGCCTGCCTGACGGCATTCATGATCCTCATGTTTCTCGGCAACTGGAGAAGCACACTCATCATTGCCACTTCGATACCGCTGGCAATTCTGTGTTCGATCATCGTGCTCAGTGTCAGCGGCCAGACAATCAACATCATGACGCTAGGCGGACTGGCGCTCGCAGTCGGCATCCTCGTGGATGACGCAACTGTCGAGGTAGAAAACATTAATCGCAACAGGGAAGCGGAACCGGACAAGAACATGGATGACGTGGTGCTCGACAGCGCAATGCAAATTGCCACGCCGGCGTTCGTTTCAACGCTCTCTATCTGCATCGTGTTCGCTCCGATGTTTCTGCTGTCGGGTGTAGCTCGGTACCTGTTTCTGCCTTTAGCCGAGGCCGTCGTGTTTGCCATGCTCGCCTCGTACGTCCTCTCGCGAACCATCGTTCCGACGATGGCCAAGTATCTTTTGCGGAGCGACAGATCGCACGAGAAGTCTGCCGCAAGTCGGAATGTATTTGTTCGGGTTCAACGCAGATTTGAAGCTGCTTTCGAACGGATGCGCGAAGGCTATCGCAATTTGCTGGAGCGCTGCCTCCATCACCACCGAGCTTTTTTGTTGGGTTTCTTTGCGGCATGTGTAGGATCGCTGGCCATCATCGTTCCGTGGCTTGGCCAGGATTTTTTCCCTAGTGTCGACGCCGGCAGTTTCAAACTGCATTTGCGGGCGCCTACGGGGATGCGTATTGAAGACACCGCTTTTCTCTGCGACCAAGTAGAGAATTCAATTCGGCGTCAAATCCCATCCGGCGAAGTCGCTAGCATTATCGACAACATTGGATTGCCGTATAGCGGGATCAATCTCTCGTACAGCAATTCGGCCCCGGTGGGTGCGTCCGATGCGGACATCCTTGTCACGCTCTCGCCCAAGCATCATCCGACCTCGAAGTATGTCGACCAGCTGCGCCTGAGCCTGGCAAAAGAGTTTCCTGGCGTGATGTTTGCCTTCTTACCGTCGGACATGGTGAGTCAAATTCTCAACTTCGGACTTCCGGCACCCATCGACATCCAGGTAATCGGAAACGATCTCGAAGGGAACCGAGTATGGGCGGATCAACTGCTGCAAAAGGTCCGGTATGTGCCGGGCACGACGGATCTGAGAATTCAGCAGCCCTTCGACAACCCCTATCTGCATTTGAGAATCGAGCGAACAAAGGCTCAGGAACTCGGGTTTTCTGCTCACGACATCGCACAAAACCTGTTGGTTTCGCTGAGTGGCAGCTTTCAGACCGCGCCCACCTTCTGGCTCGACCCCCGTACCGGAGTGAGCTACTCCATTGCCACCCAAACCCCGCAGTACCGGGAAGCCAGCATCCAGCAGCTCGTGAACACGCCCGTAACGGGAACGAATCCAAGCTCTCCTCCTTCACTGATGGCGAGTCTGGTGTCAGTGGAGCGCGGAACTGGCATGGCGGTCGTCTCTCACTACAACGTTGCGCCCGTGATAGACATTTTCGGTTCGGCCGATGGGCGTGACTTGGGAGGAGTGTCACGCGACATTAACAAGATCATTGATTCATCGCGCAATCAACTGCCACGCGGCTCGAGAGTTGTCGTCCGCGGGCAAGTGCAGACGATGCGGTCCTCCTATACCGGCCTTCTGGTTGGGCTGATATTTGCGATCCTGCTCGACTATCTGTTGATCGTGGTGAATTTCCAGTCCTGGCTCGACCCCTTCATCATGATCTCCGCATTGCCAGCGGCACTGGCGGGAATTGCATGGTTCCTTTTTATGACGCGTACAACGCTAAGTGTTCCCGCACTGATGGGGACGATTATGTGCATGGGCGTGGCTACCGCGAACAGCATTCTGGTGGTGAGCTTTGCGCGAGAACAAATGAGTGAAGGCAGAGATGCGATTGCCGCTGCATTGCAAGCAGGGTCCACGCGATTTCGACCCGTCCTGATGACGGCTCTGGCGATGATCATCGGTATGGTTCCGATGGCGCTGGGTCTGGGCGATGGCGGCGAGCAAAACGCTCCGCTCGGGCGCGCCGTGATTGGTGGCCTCCTGTTCGCCACCGTTTCGACGCTCTTCTTCGTTCCCACACTTTTCAGTTTGCTGCACGGCCGCCAGCGTGGATCAGCAGAATTGGCTCCATCGAACAGGTGAATCATCATGAATGATATCGAAATTGTAGAAACCAATAATCGCGTTGAAATAGTTCCATCAAACATGAACGGAGACGGTAGGTATCCGGCAGGCCGACGCTGGTTCATGCCTACCCTCGTCGGCGTCGTGGTCGTGAGCGTCCTGGGCCTCGGAATTCGGTCACGCCTGAAAACAGAATCCAACCTACGCACGGTTACGACAGAGATGGCAGTGCCGTCGGTGTCCGTTGTGCAGCCGAAGCCAGCTGCCCCGGCTCAAGAAATTATCCTGCCTGGAAACATTCAGCCGTTCATCTCGTCACCGGTTTATGCGAGAACGGATGGTTATCTGAAAAAATGGTACTTCGATATTGGGGCGCACGTAAAAGCCGGACAACTGCTCGCCACAATTCAGTCACCCGAGATCGATGAGCAACTGTCACAGGCGCGCAGCACTCTCGCTACGGCTCAAGCCAATTTGAACCTGGCAGAGATCACCAAGACACGCTACGAAGCCATGTTTCAAAAGCATGCTGTTGCTCAACAGGATCGAGATAATGCAGAAGGAACGTACAGCGCGAACAAGGCAATGGTCGATGCGGATATGGCTAACGTACGCCATTATGACGCTCTTGTTTCCTTCGAAAAGGTATACGCGCCCTTCGACGGAGTGATCACGGCGCGCAATACCGATATCGGCGACCTGATCAACGCCGGCAGCAGTTCCACTCCCAAGACCGATCTTTTTCAGATTGCGCAGGCCGGCACTTTGCGTGTGTACGTGAATGTTCCGGAGGAATATTCACGAGGTATTAAGCCCGGTGAGAGCGCCGCAGACCTCGTCCTCGCTGAATTCCCGGGGCAGAAGTTTCCGGGAAAGGTCGTTCGAACGGCCGAATCCATTAACGGAACGACCCGCACACTGCTAACAGAAATTGATCTTTCTAACCCAGGAAATACTCTCCTTAGTGGCTCGTATGCAGAAGTGCATCTGCGCATACCCTCCCAGAGCTCTACGTTTCTGGTTCCGGTCAACACACTAATTTTTCGATCGGAGCACTTGCAGGTAGGTGTGGTGAGGAACGGCAAGATCGAGCTTGCAGATCTTACGCCAGGTCATGACTTGGGCAACGAGATCGAAGTTGTGGCTGGATTGAAACGCGACGACCAGGTGGTAGTCAACCCGCCTGATTCGCTGGTGTCGGGGCAAGCAGTGAATATCGTGCAGGCTTCGCTGCCGGGAGATGCACAATGACAGGCACACTCGTAACCGTAATGACTCATAGCGTCGGAAAGGCTGGGCGCTTTCTGGTCTTGACCACGGCGATCCTTTCACTCGCCGGTTGCGCAGTGGGTCCTAAGTACAAGACTCCACCAGTACCGGCGCCACCGGCGTACAAGGAGATCGGCAACTGGAAGATGGCTCAGCCGAGCAACCAGAACTTGGGCGGAAACTGGTGGGAGATCTTTCAAGATCCTCAGTTGAACGCACTCGAGGCGCAGATTAGCGTCTCTAACCAGAACCTGAAGGCGGCGGTGGCGCAATATCAGGAAGCACGTGCGGCGCTCCGCTACGCTCGCGCCGATTATTATCCGACGATCAGCACGGCTCCTTCGGGGACGCGGCAGAGATACTCAGACAATCGTCCGGGTAGCGCCGCTCGCGGGATAACCTTTAACGATTTCGTATTTCCGGTCGATCTCTCTTATCAGGTCAACGCGTGGGGCCGGGTGAGCAAAAATGTCGAGTCCTATCGAGAGCAAGCGCAAGCAAGTGCTGCCGATCTTGCGGTAGTGAATCTAACCCTGCACGCCGATCTCGCTATTGATTATTTTGCAGCACGGACGCTCGATGCTGAAGAAAAACTACTTCAGGACACCGTTGCGCAGTACCAGCAGGCTCTGGACTTAAATGAAGAGCGATA
>Ga0075434_100002185_pt1 | contig 17048 bp, 12 predicted proteins | sample RhiMethybrSRZTD3_FD_75298 | JGI IMG/M metagenome (GOLD analysis project Ga0075434, IMG submission 75298) | Populus rhizosphere microbial communities from Tennessee, USA - Rhizosphere MetaG P. TD hybrid SRZTD3 | ecosystem: Host-associated > Plants > Roots > Rhizosphere > Soil | place: USA... | reverse complement strand
TCGGCGCGCGCCGCGAGCGCGGCCAGGACCAGCGCGACCGCGGCGCCGATCGCCCGCGGCCAGAGGCGCTTGCGCGCCACTCCCTCGATCGAGCCCGGCCGCATCGCCGGAGACGGCGGGACGCGGGTCGCCTGGAGAGCGGGCACGAGCGTGGCCACGAGGGACGCCGCCATTCCGACCGCCGCCGAGAGAACGACGGCATCGGTGTAGCGTGCCCCGCCGATTCGCGCGGTAGGCAGGTAGATCGTCGAGACGGTGCCGCCGACGGCCGACAGCGCGGCGCGCGAGACCCAGAGGCCGAGGACCTCGCCGAGAAGCGTCCCGCACGCGCCGACGACGAGACCCTCGGCGAGGAAAGCGCCGAAGACCGCGGCGCGGGAGGTCCCGAGGGCGCGGAGCGTGGCGATCTCGGGCCGCCGCCGCAGAACCGCGATCGACACGGCGTTGGCGATCAGGAAGAGCCCGGTCAGAAGCGTCAGCGACCCGAGGGCGTTGAGGTTGAACCGGAACGCGCGGACCATCCGGTCGGCCGTCGCCGCCGCGCGCGTGGGAGGCTCGAGGACCAGCCCCTTCGGCAGCCGGCGCGCGATCTCGGCTCCCGCCGCGGTCCGATCGACTCCGGGATCGAGGACGATGTCCACCCGGTCCACCAGTCCGGGCTTGCCCAGCAGGTCCTGAGCCGTGAAGACGTCGGTCAAGAGGACGTCGCCGCCGGAGGCGCGGGCCACGCCCTCGAGCGCCACGATCCCGGCGACCTCGACGTCCCGAGGCTTTCCGCCGGCGGTCAAGGCGATGTGGCTGCCGACGTCGAGCCCGCGCCGCCGCGCGAAGGGCTCCGAGATCAGCACCGCGCCGCGCGACAGCAGGCGGGAGCGCTCGCGCCCCGGCTCCGGAGAGACCAGGCGCACCTCGCGCACGACGCTGTCTCCGCCCCAGTCGATCCCGAGGATCGAGACGACCTCCCGGGCGCCGCCGGCGATCACCGCGGTTCCGGTCACGGCCGGGGCGAAGGACCCGATCCGCCATAGAAACGCCAGGGAGGCGAGGTCCGCGACCGGCACGCCGGAGACCCCGGTCACGACGAAGTCGCTTTTTCCGGAGAAGGCCGAGGCCGACTCGCGAAACGACTCGGTGACGCTGCGGTTGGCGTAGTGGATGGCCGCGACCGCCGCGACGCCGATCGCAACACCCACGACCGGCAGCAGCACGCGCGCGGGGCGGCGCCGGAGGGGTCCGGTGACCAGCGCGGCGAACACCAGCCCGAAACCCTTCACCCGATCTTCCCGTCGCAGACGCAGACCGAGCGGTCCGCGCGCTCCGCCGTCGCGGCCGAGTGCGTGGCCAGCAGCAGCGTCACTCCTCTCTCGCGCCGGACTTCGTCGAGGAGCCGCATCACCTCGCCGCTGTTGCGGCTGTCGAGGTTCCCGGTGGGTTCGTCGGCGAGGAGCAGCCTCGCCCCGGTCGCGAGGCTCCGGGCGATCGCGACGCGCTGCATCTCGCCGCCCGACAGCTCGTAGGGGTGGGCGGAGCCGCGGCTGCCCAAGCCGACCCGATCGAGCAACTCCCGCGCGAGGCGCGCCGCGTCGTCGCGTCCGTCGAGACGTCCGGGCAGAGCGACGTTCTGCTCGACGGTCAGATGCGGCAGCAGGTTGAAGAACTGGAAGACGATCCCGACCTCGCGGCGCCGGTAGAGAACCAGCGCCTTCTCGTCGAGCCGGTCGATGGAGCGGCCGCCGACGAGGATCTCGCCCGAGGTCGGCCGGTCGATGCCGCCGATCAAGTGGAGCAGAGTGGACTTTCCGCTGCCGGACTCGCCGATCAACGCCAGGAATTCGCCGGGGGAGACCTCGAGGTCCAGCTTTTCGAGCGCGACGACGGGCCGGCCGCCCTCGTAGACTTTCGAGACCGCCCGGCAGGAGACTGCGGGAGGCGAGGTCGCGTCGGACGGCACGATGCGAGAATACCCGAGGCATCTCGAATCGACGTCCCCGGCGAAAAACTGAGACTTGAGCTTGAGACCCGAGACATCGTCTTTTCTGGCGCCCGTCCGCCGCGCGCTTTCGAACCGGGCGCTCGTCCGGGCGCTCGTGCGCCGCGAGCTGACCGCGCGTTACCGGGGAGGGGCGCTCGGCTTCCTCTGGTCCCTCGTCAACCCGCTCCTGCTCCTGCTGGTCTACGCGACGGTGTTCCGGTTCGTCTTCGCGCCCCGGGCGGACGTGCGCCCGTACGCGCTGTTCCTCTTCGGCGGCGTGCTCGTCTGGAACTTCGTGGCGGCCTCGCTCAACGACGCCGTCGAGACGTTCCGCGCGAACGGGCCCCTCCTCCGCAAGACCACGGTCGCGCCCGAGGTCTTTCCGGCGGCCTCGGTCGGAGCGCGCCTCGCGCACCTGATCCTGGCCCTGCCCGTCCTGGCGGCGGCCATCGCGTACGCCGCGGCGAAGGGGAGCGCGCGGCCCGGGCCCGCACTGCTGGAGTTCCCGCTCGTCCTGGCGCTGCTGGCCCTGACGGTGTTCGGCGGGGCCCTCGCGGTGTCGGCCCTCTCGGTGCACTTCGGCGATGTGCGCGACATCGTCGCCAATCTCCTGACTCTGGCCTTCTTCGTGACACCGGTGCTCTATCCGGCCGAAGCGGTGCCCGAGAGATTCCGGCGTCTGCTCCTCGCCAATCCGTTCGCGCCGTTCTTCAACGGCGTGCACGACACGCTCTTCGCGTTCCGCCCGGTCTCCGCGGCCGACTGGGCGGCGATGATCGCCTGGACCGCCGTGTCGCTGGTTGTCGGAGGCGCGCTCTTCGAAAAGCTACGGGATTCCCTGGCGGAGGAAGCGTGACAGGACGCCCCGAGCCCGCGATCTCGGTTCGTTCGGTGACGAAGATCTACCGCCGCTACGGACGGCGCGCGCACGGCACGTTGAAGTCCGCCTTCCTCTCGCGCCGGGGGAGGGAGGCGCCGGACGGCGTGACCGCCTTGTCCGACGTCTCGTTCGACGTGGCAAGCGGCGAGACCCTCGGAGTCGTCGGCTCGAACGGATCCGGCAAGTCGACGCTTCTGAAGCTCCTCGCCGGGATCGTGCGCCCGACACGCGGGAGCCTCGCGGTCTCGGGGAAGCTGGCGGCGCTGCTGGAGCTCGGCGCGGGCTTCCATCCCGAGATCTCGGGGAGGGAAAACGTCGAGATCACCGGCCTGCTGCTGGGGCTGACGCGACGGCAGATCGCCGAGCGGCTGCCCGACATCGTCCGCTTCGCGGGCGTCGAGGAGTTTCTCGATGCTCCGGTCAAGACCTACTCGTCCGGGATGGCGGTGCGCCTGGGGTTCGCGATCGCGGCGCACAGCGACCCCGACGTCCTGCTGGTCGACGAGGTCCTGGCCGTCGGCGACGAAGCCTTCTCGCATCGCGCGCTGGAAAAGTTCTCGGAGTTCGAGCGTGCCGGCAAGACGCTGGTCTTCGTCTCCCACGACCTGCCGCTCGTGGCCGAGCGGTGCCGCCGTGCGCTGTGGCTCGATCGGGGGCGCCTCGCGGCGGACGGTCCCGCCGCCGAGACCGTCGCCCTCTACCGCGAACGGGTGGCGCAGGAGGAAGGGGGCCGGCGCCTCGCCCAGCCCGGCCGGGGCACGCGGATCGGCTCGGGAAAAGCCGCGATCCGGAGCGTGCGGCTTCTCGACGCCGCGGGTCAGCCGGCCGCGCGCCTGCGCGCCGGGCAGCCCGCGGCCCTCGAGATGACGCTCGACGCGCCGAAGCCCCTGTCGGACTTCGTCCTGGGTTTCCGGATCGCGACGGTCTCCGGGGCCGTCGTCCTGGCCACGAACACGCGGCTCGAGGGCTTCGAGCCGGGATCTCTTTCCGGAGAAGCATGCGCGACGCTTTCTTTCCCGTCGCTCGACCTCGCCCCCGGCGTCTACTCGCTGGACGCCGCGGTCCACGCGAAAGACGGCGCGCCCTACGACGAACGGCACGACGTCCTCCGCTTCGAGGTCACCTCGGAGCGAGCCGGCTCGGGAGTGTGGGCTCCGGAAAGGCGCTGGAATTTCTCCGGAGGGATCCGCTGGAGCGGGTGAGCGCCGCGCGCTGGCGGACGGGCCTTCTCGCCGCCGGTTTTCTCGCTGTCCTCGCGATCCGCCTCGCGCTTCTGCTGACGGTCCGCGCCAATTACGACACCGAGTCCTACGACATCGTCACCGAGATCGCGCGGAGGGGAGGGGACTTCTACGGCGAGACCGACCGCTACAACTACTCGCCGCTCTGGTCGCGCGTGCTGCTCGGGACGGCGTTCGCGGCGGACCTGACGGGTCTGCGCCACACGACGGTGCTGGGCCTCCTGCTGCTCGTCGGAGATGCGGCGACTGCGGTCCTCGTCTTCCGGCTCGCGAAACGCCGGCGTGCCGGCACGGCCGCGGGGATCGCCGCGCTCTCGTTCTTCGCCAACCCGGTATCGGTGCTCGTCTCCAGCGCGCACCTCCAGTTCGACGGTCTCGCGATCCTGTTTCTCGTGGGAGCCGTCGTCCTTTCGGAGAAGAGGCGTGACTTCAGCGCGGCCGCGTCCCTGTCTCTCTCGCTTCTCGTCAAGCACGTCACGGCGCTCCATCCGCCGCTCTTCCGGCGCCGGCCGGGTGTGCGCGGCTGGATTCCGGTCGTCGCGCCGTACGTCGTCTTCCTGGCGTCGCTCGCGCCTTATGCCGCTTCCTGGCGGGAGATTCGGGATCGAGTCCTTCTCTACCGCGGCCTGACCTACCAGTACGGAATCGAAGCACTGCTCCTCCTCGGAGTGCCCGAGTGGGTCCCGATCGCGTTGTTCGTCGCGGCCGTCGTCGTGGCGCTGGTCTTTCTGCGACAGGTGGAGCTCGTGCGGGCGAGCCTGCTTCTCTTCCTGGTGATCCTGGTATTCGCGCCCGGCTTCGGGCGGCAGTATTGCGTCTGGCCGATCGCCCTCGGGGCCGTCGCCGGCGGACTCGGCTACGCGCTCTACAGCGTCGTCGCCGGGGCGTTTCTCCTCCGCGAGATCTTTCGTCCGACGTCGTTCGCGTGGGCGCTGCCCGGCTGGTACGGGCCCTGGTGGGCCGCGATCCTGTGGCTCCTGTGGGAGCTACGCCGGGGCCGCGCGAAGGCGGAAACGGCGAATGCGGTTAAGATCTCGGGCGACCCGTGATGCGATCGATCTCGCGCCGCTCGGGGACCGGCGTTGCCCGCCCATGAAGGTCTCCGTCGTCGTCCCCGTCTACAACGAGGAGGGCAGCCTGCCCGAGCTGCTCCCGCGCCTGCTCGCCGTGATGAACGCCCGGGGAGCGCCGTACGAGCTGGTCTTCGTGGACGACGGAAGCCGGGACCGCTCGCTCGAGATCCTCAAGGACGCGGCGCGGTCGCGGCCTGATCGCATCCGCGTGCTCGAGCTCGCCCGCAACTTCGGGCAGCACCAGGCCCTCCTGGCGGCTTTCCAGCACGTCGAGGGGGACGTCGTGGTCACCCTCGACGCCGACTTGCAGAATCCGCCGGAAGAGATCCCCAAGCTCCTGGACAGGTTCGCCGAGGGGTACGACGTGGTCGGCGGCGTGCGCCAGGGGAGACAGGACTCGATGTTCCGCCGGCTGGCTTCGGGAGCCGTCAACCGCGTCACGGCCGTGATCACGAGGATGAAGCTGACGGACTTCGGCTGCATGCTGCGGGCGTACTCGCGCGACGTCGTCGAGGAGATCAACCGCTGCCACGAGGCCTCGACCTTCATCCCGGCGCTCGCCCAGAGCTTCGCCCGCAGGCCCGCCGAAGTGCCCGTCGCCCACGCGCCTCGCCGCCACGGCACGTCGGCCTATTCGCTCTACCGGCTCATCCGGCTCAACTTCGATCTGATGACCGGCTTCTCGCTGGTTCCGCTCCAGCTCTTCGGCCTTCTCGGGACGGCTGTCGCGGTCGGGGGTATCGCGTTTGGCATCTTCCTCTTCGTGCGCCGGTTGATCGTGGGCGCGGAGGTCGAAGGCGTGTTCACGCTGTTCGCCATCCTGTTCACGCTGCTCGGCATCGCCATGGCCGGACTGGGCCTGGTCGGCGAGTACGTCGGACGCATCTACCAGCAGGTGCGAGGCCGTCCGCGCTTCCGCGTCAAGCGCGTCTACGGGCTCGGCGCCCCCGCACAACCGGAAACCAGAGACCAGAAACCCGAAACTTCCGTCCTGGCATGACGCGGATCGCCGTCTTCGCGTACTCCGACACCGGGCACGCGTGCCTCAAGCGCCTGCTCGAGCGTGGCCGTCGTCCGATCCTGATCGCGACGCACCGCGACTTACCCGACGAAGCCCGCTGGTTCCCGAGCGTGGCGGAGCTTTCGCGCGCGCACGGCATCGAGCCGGTCGTGATGGAAAACCCTCTGGACGCGCCGTCGATCGCGCGCGTCCGGACCGCCGCGCCGGACCTTCTCTTCTCCTTCTACTACCGCCGTGTGCTGCCGAAGGAGATGCTGGCGGTGCCGCAACTGGGCGCCTACAACATGCACGGCTCGCTCCTCCCCAAGTTCCGGGGCCGCGCCCCCGTGAACTGGGCGGTGTTGAAGGGCGAGACGAAGACCGGCGCCACGCTGCACGTCATGACCGAGCGCGCGGACCGCGGACCGATCGTCGACCAGGAAGAAGTGCCGATCGGTCCCGACGATACGGCCCTGGAGGTACAGCGGCGCGTGACGGAGGTGGCCGTGCGCGTGCTCGACCGGCGTCTCGACGAGCTCGAGGCCGGGACCGCGAAGGCCACGCCGCAGGACGAGTCCCGCGCGTCCCGCTTCGGCCGCCGCCGGCCCGAGGACGGCCGGATCGACTGGAGCCGCCCCGCCAAAGAAGTCCACGACCTCGTGCGCGCTGTGACGCACCCGTATCCCGGAGCCTTCACCGATCTCTTCGGAAGTACGACGTTCGTCTGGCGCACGCGGCTTCCGGGTCTCGCCGCCCACGACACGTTCCCGGGGCAGGTGCGCGGGGACGGCGGACGCCTCCTCGTGGCGTGCGGGGACGACCGCTACGTCGAGATCCTGCGGGTGCAGGCGCCGGGGAGCGAGGAGACCGACGCCGGGAAGTTCGCCGCGGAAAGGGGGCTGTCGGGATGAGAGTCCTGATCCTCGGGGTCAACGGCTTCATCGGCAACGCCCTGACCGAGCGGATCCTCCAGACGACGGACTGGCACGTCTCGGGCCTCGACATCGGCTCCGACAAGATCGCCGCGTTCCTGGACGATCCGCGCTTCACCTACCTCGAGGGCGACATCGCCATCAACAAGGAGTGGATCGAGTACCAGATCAAGAAGTGCGACGTCGTCCTGCCGCTCGTCGCGATCGCCACGCCTTCCGCCTACGTCAAGGAGCCCCTGGCGGTCTTCGAGCTCGACTTCGAGGAGAACCTGCGCATCGTCAAGCAGGCCGTGCGGTACGGCAAGCGTGTGGTGTTTCCGTCGACCTCGGAGGTCTACGGAATGTGCCCGGACGCCGAGTTCGACGAGGACTTCTCCAATCTGGTCTACGGTCCGATCCGCAAGCAGCGCTGGATCTACTCGTGCTCGAAGCAGCTGCTCGATCGGGTCATCTGGGCTTATGGCGAGCGGGGCCTGGCGTTCACGCTGTTTCGCCCGTTCAACTGGTTCGGCCCGCACTTGGACGACATCGACTCCCCGAAGGAAGGCTCCAGCCGCGTCCTGACGCAGTTCCTCCACAACATCCTCTACGGCGAGCCCATCAAGCTCGTGGATGGCGGCACGCAGCGCCGCTCGTTCACTTACATCTCCGACGGCATCGACGCCCTCATGGCGATCCTGGAGAACCGCGGCGGCTGCGCCGACGGCGGGATCTTCAACATCGGCAATCCCGCCAACGACCTCTCGATCCGCGAGCTCGCCAAGCTCTTGATCCGGGAGGTCGGCGCGTGCCCGGGCTACGAGGAGACCGCGAGCAAGGCGCAGATCACCGACGTCACGGCGAGCGACTACTACGGCGAGGGCTACCAGGACATCCTGACGCGCGTGCCGTCGATCCGGCGCGCCCGAGAGTCCCTCGGCTGGGAGCCGAAGGTGTCGATGGCGGACGGCGTGCGGCAAACGCTCGCGTACTACCTGAAGGGACGCCGGGCCACGCGATGAATGGTCGTCGCGTCGCCCTCAAGGTCGACTGCGACACCGACGAGGGCACCCGCGAGGGAGTTCCGCGGCTGTCCGAAATGCTCGCGGGCCGCGGCGTCCGCGCGACGTTCTTCTTCACGTTCGGCCCCGACCGGTCGGGTGTGGCGGTCCGGCGCGTCCTCACGCAGAAGGGTTTCCTGACGAAGATGCTGCGCTCGCGCGCGCCGTCGCTCTACGGCTGGCGCACGATGCTGTCGGGCACGCTCCTGCCGGCGCCCCGGATCGGGGAGCGCGGGGCCGATGCGATGCGGACCGCGGCGAAGGCCGGCCACGAGACGGGCGTCCACGGCTGGGACCACGTCGGCTGGCATGACGGCCTCGCGCGCATGTCGTCCGAGCGCGTGCGCGAGGAATACGGACGGGCCCACGCCGAGTACCTCCGCGTCTTCGGGTATCCCGCGCGGGCGAGCGCGGCGCCCGGCTGGACGGTCGACGCGCGCTCCCTCGAAGCCCAGGAGGAGCGGTCGCTCCTCTACGCCTCCGACACGCGGGGAGGAGCCCCGTTCTTTCCGCGGGCCGGGACCCGCGTCTTCCGCACGCTCGAGATCCCGACGACGCTGCCGACCCTCGACGAGACGCTGGCGTGGAGAGAGCTTTCGGACGACGAGGCGCAGCGCGCTTTCTTTCGAAGAGCGCCGCTCTCAACCGAGGTCCACACGATCCACGCCGAGGTCGAGGGCCGGTCCAAGGCGAGTCTTTTCGAAAAGATCCTGGACGACTGGCTCGCCGACGGCGTGTCGTTCCCGCTCCTTTCCGATCTCGCCCGCGAGGCCCTCGCGCGCCGGGACGCGATTCCGGTGCGCGACATGATGACGACGAAGCTGCGCGGACGCGGAGGCACGGTGGCGACGGGCTGGCCGGCCCCCGCATGACCTCCCGCGCGTCGGCTGGTTTCCGGGTCCTTCTCGCCGCCGGCTTCCTCGCGGCTATGGCGATCCGGATCCTCTTTCTCGCCGGGTTTCGGGGAAATTTCGACGTCGGAGCCTATGCGACCGTGGCCGGGCTCGTCCGCAGCGCAGGCAGCCCGTACCAGGCGGGCGTCCCCTACAACTACTCGCCGGTCTGGGCGTTCCTCGCCGCCGGGCTTTCATCCGTATCCGATGCCCTGCGTGTCCCGTTCGCGACGCTCGTCGGCGCTTTGCTGATCGCCGCCGACGCCGCCACCGCGTTTCTGCTCTACGTGCTCGGCGGCCGGGGACGAAGAGGAGCCGGCGCGGCCCTCCTTTTCTTCGCCAATCCCGTGTCGGTCCTGACCTCGGGGCACTACCTGCAATTCGACAACGTCGCGATTCTCTTCCTCGTCGCCGCGATGTGTGCCGCGCGGAGGGATCCGCCCCGGACATGGCTCGCCTCCGGCTGGCTCTCGGTATCGCTCCTGGTCAAGCACATCGGCGTCTTCTTCCCCCCCCTCTTTTTTCTGCGCGGCCGCGAGCGCCGGGAGATTCGCGCGGCGGCGACGCTGATCCCGTACGCCGTGTTCGCGGCCTCGTTCGCACCGTACTGGCGGTCCTGGCGCGTGCTCCGGGCTCAGGTCGTCGAATATCGCGGAGGAACCGAGGAGTACGGCGTGGAAATGCTGCGCTCCATCGCGGGACTGCCGGGCTGGCTCCCGGCGGCGATCTTCCTGGGAGCCGTCGCGGGCGCGATCCTCGCGTTTCGGACGCGCGCGCTTCCGAGCGCGTGCCTCCTGCTGTTTCTGGTCATGCTGATCTTCGCGCCCGGGATCTGCGAGTACTACTTCGTCTGGCCGATCGCCCTGGGCTCGCTCTACGGCGGCGCGGGGTACTTCGTGTACACGCTGGTGGTGTCCGGGTTCTACATCGGGGGAGCGCTGGAGGGGCTCGGCGTGCCCTTCGCGCACTTGCCGGGATGGCACGGAGTCTGGTGGAGCCTGGTGCTCTGGCTGGCCTGGGAGCTGCGTCGGCGGGATATCCTCCGCAGCCAATGACCCCCAAGCGCGGTGTGCGGCCCGAGCTCTGGCTGACCCTCGCCTCGGTCCTGGGTTCCTTCCTCGTCTACTGGCCGTTTCGCGGCGACATGTCCACGATCTATCGCTTCTGGGACGGGCCCAACTACCTGACGGTCGCGCGGACGCTCTACGCGATCCGGCCCGACAATCCGCTGCTCGCCTACGTCTACGATCCACGCTATTACCTGACGCACCTGCCTCTCTACCCGCTGTGCGTGCGCGCGCTGTCGTGGATCGCGGGATACGAGCCGGCGTTGCTGCTCGTGTCGGTCCTCTCTTCGGTCGCCGCCGTTCTCCTCTTCTACCGTCTGGCGCGGGACGTCTGGAAGCTTCCCGCGCCCGAGTGGCTCGCGCTCGTCTTTCTCTTCCTGCCCCCGCGGTGGCTGCTTTACCGATCCACCGGCGCGACCGAGGCGCTCTCGGCGGCCCTGGTCCTGGCCTCGATCTGGTTCTTCGAACGGGCGCGCATCGGACGCGCGTCGCTTACGGGCGGGCTCGCCGCGGTCACGCGCATCTCGGGAATCATGCTCGCTCCGGCCTATGCGATCGCGCTCGCGAAGCAGAAGCGCTGGCGGTCGCTGCCATGGCTGGCGCTGATTCCGGCGGGTGTCTTCGCCTACTGTGTCTTCTGCGCCGTCCGCTTCGGCGACTTCTTCGCGTACTTGAAGCCCCATGGCGAGAAGATCGCGGCGTTTCGCCCGTTCGGCTTTTTTCCGGCACTCTTTCAGAAAGGTCTCTACCACCAGGCCGAGTTCCATATCCTCCTGTTCGTCCTGTACGCCGTCGGTACCTTCCGCCTGCGCCACCGCTTCCCGGTTCTGTTCTGGTACTGCCTGTTCACGCTCGCGCTCTTAGTCTGCGTCTCGACCGAGGACTGGAGCCGCTACTTCCTGGCGATGGCTCCCTTCGCGCTGATCGTCGGGTTCCACGACCTCATCGACACGCGGGAGTTCCGCTGGATGTTTCCGATCTTCGCAGCGCTCTCGCTCTACTACGCCTGGAGCGTGATCCCGCTGAACGGCTGCCGGCCCGACATCTACGAGGCGCTGCGCGTTCATCTGGGGCTGCCGGCCGCGCCCGCGCCTCCTTAAGCCGGAGCCGCGGATCGGGGTCGGGTCGCCCATGCCATTCCGAGCGCGATCGCGAGCGTCGCCGCCTGGATCGCGACGCCGATCCGGAAGGGCGCTCGGTCGTAGGCGATCTCGATCTCGTGGGTTCCCGCCGGGACGGGGACTGCGAGGTCGCGGCCGTTGGCCACGAGAACCCGCGCGGGCTTCCCGTTCAGCCGCGCCTTCCACGCCGGGAAGTAGGTCCGCGAGAAGAGGACATGGCCGGGACCCTGGGCCTCGACCCGCGCACGGACGCGGTCCGGAGTGACGGATTCGACCGTCAGGCGCGCGGCCGTCGGCGCGGCCTCGGCCATCCGGTCCTCGCCGCCGCGCAGAACGACGTCGGTGGCCGGATCGAACCCGTCGGAACGCAGGAGCTCGATCGTTCCCGAGAGGGAAGCGCGGTGGTGCGCGCGGCCGGCCCACCGCAGCTCCGGCAAGGGTTGCGGGTCCTCGAAGAGCACGAGTCTCTCGTGCGCCACCGAGAGGCCGGTGGCTGGACGATAGAGGGGATGCGGATCACCCTCGTGGGCCAGAACCCAGCGCACTCCGAACGTGCGCAGCATCCGGTCCTGCGCCGCGGGAGCCGAAGCCGCGGCGGCTTCGCTCGCGATGCGGTTGTAGTAGCCGTAAGAGCCGTCGGGATCCTGGTCGAACAGAAAGCGCACGCCGAACGCGGCTCCCGTCAGAGGCACCAGCCGCTCGATGCGGGCCCGGGCGGCGGCGGACTGGCGCGGCAGCTTCTCGCGCACGACCGGCTCGAGGGCCGAAAGCTCGAGACGCTCCGCCGAGGGCACGTACAGCCGTCCTTCGCCCCGAAGCTGCTGGAGAAGTGCGGGAGAACGGTCCAGCTCCGCGGCGGCGCCCGACGCGAAGAGCGGAAGGCCCCAGACCATGGCGAGGCAGAGGGACGCGAGCCCGAGAAGGTAGCCCCGGTCCACGCCCTGCGGAGCCCACTTCAGCAGCAGACCCACCAGAACCACGGTCGCCATGCCAATGGCGGCGTCGCCGCGAACGAGCCCGCGGAACGCCTCGACCACCGCAACGTCGTAGCGGCTGCCGGCGAGCGCCGCGTGCGCCCGCTGATCGATCGCTCCGCCCGGAGCCGCGGCGATCCATGCCGCGGCAAAAAGGCACAGAACCGCGAAGAGCACCGCGAGACCTCGACGCCCGATCGAACGGCGGGACAGCGCCGCGGCGGCCAGGCCTGACAGCAGCGCCACGCAGAGCGTCGTCAGCAGGTAGAACTTGATGGGGTAGCGCAACCTCCGCAGGAACGGGACGCCGTAGAGGAGTCCGTAGAAGGGGAGCGCGAAGCCGAACGAGAAAAGGAGCGTCGCGCCTGCGGCGGCGGCGAGCGCGGCCGCGCGCCCGTCCCAGAAACGTCGGTCGAGGGCCGCCAGGGCGACCATCAGGAGCGGTGCGACACCGAAGGTGACGCACCAGATGTACACGAAAATCTCGGAGTCGCCGGGGTGCAGCCACGACGATTCCACGCCCGCCAGGCTCGGGTTGCCGCGGAAGCGAGGCAGCAGCCACTCGAAGAATCTCCACGGCGCAAACGGCGCGGCGCCGAAGGCTGTCTTCGAATAGAGATGCTGGCCGCGGACGGTCAACGGAAAGACGGCTCGCAGCGTCAGCAGCAGCGGCGCGGCGAGGCCGAGGGCGAGGGCTCCGGCGAGGAGCCCTCCGGCGACGAGTCCCCCGAGTCTTCGGGTCCGGAGCTCGCGAGGGCCGCGCCACGCTTCCAGGAGCGTCCACCCCACGATGAAGATCACGGTGAGCGCGGTGATGGCCGGCTCGCCGGCGAGCAGTTGAAGACCCAGTGCCAGGCCGGTGGCGATGGCCGCGCGCAGTCTCTCGCGCGTGGTCGCGGCTCTCGCCAGGTCCAGGGCGGCGGCGGCGCACCACGGGAGCCACGCGGCCGCGGCCCCCGAGTTCATGAACGCGGAGCCGTAGGACAGGAGCATTCCCGAGAACGCGAACGCGACGGCGGCGAAAAACGCGGCTCCCTCGGGCAGCCCCAGCCGGCGCGCCAGGGCACGCGCTCCGAGAAACGCCCAGAAGACGTGCAGGAGGTAGTGGAGGTTGAACGCGGAGGTCGGAGGAACGACGCGTTCGAGCAGGAACGTCGGATAGAGCAGCGCGGCATTGGGATTGGCCAGGAGCGGTTGGCCGCCCGAAGCCTCGGCGTTGACGAAAGGAACCTCGCCGCGCGCGAGCGCCGCCGTGGCCACGCGGCGCCACGGCCAGTGCGTCACCAGAGCGTCGCGGAAGATGAGGCGTCGCGCCCCGAGGATCTCCGGCAGCAGCGGTAGTGCGAAGAGAACGGCGACCGCGAGACTCGAAGCGACCGCGCGGCCGCGTGCGCTCATCCCGGTCCATTGTAGGCGAACGGTCCGGACCGCCGCGGCGACTACAATGACCCATGCCTCCGTTCGAGCGCTCGCCCGTCGCCGGACGTGCGCTCGCCGCGGTGCTTTGCTGCTTCGCGCTGCTCATGCTCCTGTTCCCGGGGACCTTCTCGCAATTCGCCAATCCCAACGAGCTGTCCCGCTACCAGTCGGTCATCGCGGCCGCCGACCGCGGCACGTTCGAGATCTCGAGGGAGATCGGAACGTTGGGAGGACACGAGGACGTGTCGGTGTCCGATGGCCGGACCTACTCGAACAAGGCGCCCGGTCTAGCCTTTGCCGCGATCCCGGTCTATCGCGCTCTCCGCCTGGTCTTACCCGCGCCGTCCAACGTCGCGTCGCCTCTTTTTCCGGCGGTGCGGTTCCTCACCGTGTCGGTCGCTTCGATCCTCGCGCTGGCGGCGTTTGCGCGGCGCGTCTCCGCCGTCAACGCGCGGGCCGCGTCCCTGGTGGTCTACGCCGCGGCTTTCGGCACGCCCTTCCTCTTCTATGCGCGCTCCTTCTTCGCGCATGCGTGGACGGCGGCGCTCCTGTTCCTGGCCTGGGATCGGATCCTGGCGGCCGAGGAGGCCGGCCCATCGCGGCGCGTGACCGTGCCGTACATGATTTCGGGTCTTCTGGCGGGGCTCGCGGCGATCTCGGAGTATCCGGTCGCGTTGATTTCGCTTCTGCTCGCGCTCCGTGCCGCGTCCGGGAAGAACGGCCGCGCCTTCGCGCTCTTCCTCACCGGCCTCGCGGTGCCACTCGCCGGGCTCGCGGTTTACGACACGATCTGCTTCGGGGCGCCCTGGGTCCTGTCCTCGGCGCGCGAAGGGTTCCCCGAGTACCAGAAGCTTTCGACCGGTGGCGCCTTCGGATTCCAGGCGCCGAGCCTCAAGATCGCGCTCGCGTATCTGATCCATCCGGCGAGGGGCGTCCTGATCTTCTCGCCGTTCTTCCTGTGGTGCGTGCCCGGCTTCCTCCGCTGGTGGAGATCGCGGGAGCGCCGTCCCGACTTCGCGCTCTGCCTGGCCACGACGGTTCTCTTCTTCATCGCGATGACGGCGTATCCCAACTGGCACGGGGGCTGGTCGCTCGGGAGCCGGTACCTGTTGCCGGTGCTCTTCTTCGCGGCGTTCCCGATGGCGCAGGCCCTCGATTCGCCGCTCTCGCGGGGACTCTTCCTGGCGGCGGTCGTCTTCTCGGCCGCGGGCCAGTTTCTCCTGACCTCGACGTTCGCTCACTTTCCCGACTCCGTCCCGTTTCCCGCGGCGACGGGCTCGTGGTGGTTCCTCGCGCACGGCTGGATCGCGCCGAGCGTCTTCGGTTCGGCGCCGGCGGCGGGCGTTGCGGCGATCGTCATCGCCGCTATGGCTTTTGCGGCGCCTCTCGCGCTGTCGGCGCGCGCCGGGGCGCCGCTGTCGCCGCGGCCGGCGTTGTGCGTTTTCATCGGCGCGGCACCGCTCGCGGCGCTGCTGTTGCGCTCGCCGCCGCTCTCCTATTCGGCGCGGCTCTGGCGCGCCGGAGTGTTCGGCCAGTACTCGGGCCGCGATCCCGCGCGTGCAGAGCTCGCGGCCGTCGCGCGCGCGGCCGCGTCTCCGGAGGAGCAGCGGCAGGCGGTCCGCGCATGGCGGATCTTCGGGCCGCGAGCTTCGCCCTGAGCGACCCTTAGTCCGCGATCTCGAACACGACCCAGCGCGGGATCCAGCGATCGCCGCGGCGGATCGCGCTCTCCGAGCGAAAGAGCGGCTTGATCTTCGACAGCGGCGGAATCGAGAGCCCCGGAAGCTCGGCGCCCCTTCCACCGAAGTCGTAGAGGCGGGACTGGAGCGTCCGGAAGTACGCCGGCGTCGGAGAGAGGCCCTGGGGCCCCGCCTGGAGCAGAGGAGAGCGGCCGAGATACGAGGCGTAATCGTTCATGCGCGGTGTGAGGTCCGTGGCGACGATCCAGCGCGCGCGGCGGCGCCTGGCGATCTCCAGCGCCTCCTCCTCGGAATCCGCCAGGAAGAAACGGATCGAATCCAGAAACCCATAGCCGAAGTTGTTCGCGACCACCGGAAGCTCCGCCCCGTAGAGAATCCAGTGGCCCATCGACCACGGCGCCATCACGGCGGACGCGTTCGCGAGCGCCGGTGGGAAGGGAGGCGGTCCCAGCAGCGCAGGGTCGTATGCGGCGACCGGGTGCGGGATCTTCTCGCGCATCTTCTCGAGCGTGGCAAAGAAGTCCGAGCCCGGCACGAGGTGCGAAGAGAGCTCGTCGCGGAGTCCCCAGGCCATGGGCAGGATCAGCACGCCGGCGGCCAACGCCGATGCGGCGAAGCTCGTTCGCCGCCGGATCCATAGGAACGCCTCGATCAGCGTCACGGCCGCGAGTGGCGCGGCGTAGTAGACGTTCAATCGCTGCGAGAGGGCCAGAAAGAGCGTCACGATTCCCCACACGGTCAGCCCCGTGTAGGTGCCGGGCCGCTCTCCTCGAAGCGCGCCCCGCGCCCACGCCACGATGGCGACGGGAGCCAGAAAGAACGCCAGCGAGAGCTGCTTCGCGGCGAGGGCGGGCCCGTCGGCCAGGAGCGGCCTCGTCTCGAAAATGCCCTTGAGCCAGTCCTTCGGATAGGAGATGTATCCCGAATCGCCGACCGACTCGCTGGTCTTGCCGGCGACGTAGCCGACGCCGCGCATCAGGCCCCCCGTCAGCTCGCGCGCAAACGGCAGGGTCGCGGCCGCGGCCGCCGCCACGAGGACGGAGCCGAAAACGAGCTCCCTCCGCAGGAGGCGGCGCTGCGCGGCCGAGAGCGCCAGGCCGAGCGCCGCGGTCCCGCCGCAGAGCGCCGCGAGAAAGAGGGGCTGAAAAAAACCGAAAGAGATGTACGTCATCGGCGGCTCGAGCCAGCCGAGCCACGCGCTCGAGGCCGTGGCGACCACCGCCGCGGCGCCGCCGAGCACGATCGCCGCGGGGCGGATGATGGATCGGCGCGTGAGGGCCGCTTCGAGGACCAGCGACGCGGCGAAGATCGCTCCCCAGAAGATCGCGCCCTGCCACGTCAGAACCGCGAGCGCGAGCGCGAGCCCGGCGGCCGCGTCGCGCGCGGCGGCGCCCGGTCGGTCCGGGTCCTCGCGGCTTCGCAGGAAGAGGACAAGCGCGAGCAGACCGCAGAACGACTCGGCGATGTTTTGATCGGTGTGGGCATACTGCGACCAGAGCACGTGGCCCGGACACACGGCGACGAACAGCGTCGCCGCCGCGCCGCCGGCGTCGCCGTAAAGACGCCGGCCGAGCAGGCCTGCCAGCACGGCCGCGCCGACGCCGAACGCGATCGGCACCCATGCGGCTCCCCGTGCCACGACGTCGGGGGACGCCGCCGCGCCGTCGGTCAGTCGGGCGGGCAATGCCAGCGCGAGGTCGTACAGCGGCGGCCAGATCGCGACGCCGCCCGCGGGG
>Ga0075434_100002183_pt1 | contig 17057 bp, 15 predicted proteins | sample RhiMethybrSRZTD3_FD_75298 | JGI IMG/M metagenome (GOLD analysis project Ga0075434, IMG submission 75298) | Populus rhizosphere microbial communities from Tennessee, USA - Rhizosphere MetaG P. TD hybrid SRZTD3 | ecosystem: Host-associated > Plants > Roots > Rhizosphere > Soil | place: USA... | reverse complement strand
CGCTCGTCATCGCCGCCGCCGGATTGCTGAAGTAGCCGATCACTTGGACAGCGCCGGTCGACGGGGCCAGGTCCCACGTCAGCGTGATGCCGACGGTGGACGGGAAATTGTTAGCCGTATTGTCGACGACGCCGGAAAGCGATTGAATCGCACCCGAGGCAATGTTCACGGAGATGGCACCGGCAACCGCAGCGGCTGCGATTGGCGGTGAGCTGACGGTCGATAGCACCTTCGCCTGCGAGCTCGCCGCTCCCGGAAGGAGTGCCGAGCCCGCGATGGCGATGACCCACGACCGCTGCAACCACAACATGGGATCGGATCCGGGAGCGCAGGGCTGGTGGTGCGAGCGCAGGCAGCGTCAGTTCGCAGCCTTGCGTCGCTCCTCGACAGTGAAATTCGCGAATCGGAGCACGAGCTTCTCCGGAGTCGCGTCGTCGCTCCAGGGGATTTCGAGGCTCCGATGACTCTGGGGGAACAGCGGGAAGGCACCGCCCGGAATCGGTTTCTTGCCGTCCACGCTGACCTCACTACTGAGCACTCGGCCTAACGACGGGCTCGTATTTTCGAGCTCGACATGAACGCGTTTGGCCGCTGAGTCGAACTCGAACGCGCGAACCACGACGTCTCCGCGTCGCAGCGGCTCGGGCTGCAACATGTACACGACGTGCGGCAACTCGATCCGGACGTTGAGACCGGTCTGCGTCCGGGCGCCCGACAGTACACTGCTGACGAGAAACCACGCTGGAAAACTCTTGGCGGTGGCTTCGTAGAACACCGTGTAGGCCTCGCGTGGCGGAATCCGAAAGCTCATCGCGGAGAGCTTGACCTGCATGCGCGTCGTGTCGAGCGGCTCCTCGATGAGAGTCCCGTTCGGTTCGACGTGAAAACCGCGCGCCTCGAGCACGACCGTCAACGGAAACAGCGTCTCGTTGACGAGATCGAACTTGCCGCGCGCCCGCCCCGAATACTCGACGACCGCGGGGCGCACGGTTTGCGCGCCCAGCGGCCGAACGAGTCCGAGTACGAGGAGGAGTGGAACGAGGCGCACTCGGCGGATCCTGCGCATCGCTATTGGGTGACGGCGCGCAGATTGAGTGTTCCCGTATACGTGCCGGGAGTCGTCGTCTGGCCGGTGAGGTCGAGCTGCAGCGCCAAGTCGAAGGTGCGGCTCGCGCTCTTGTTCGCCCCGGTGATCGCCTCGGCGAGCAGCGTTAGGCTGCCGCCCGCGGTACCAACGCCACCGACGGCGTTGTTGGTGAACGCCGTAAACGCTGCCGGCGCACCCGATATGCCGGCCGTCGTCACCTTACCCTTCACGGAGCTGCTGGGAATGTTGAACGTACCGTTCGTCAGTGCGGCCGTCGGCGTTGTGAAGTAGCCCACGAGCGTGACCGACGCGGCCGATGGGTTGACGTCCCACGCCGTCGTGATGTTGACGGCTACCGGGAAGTCGTTGGTGGTGCCGTCCGTGACCGAGCTGATGCTATAATTGGCACCCGAGTTTACCGTCACGGTCAACGACGGTGACTTGGTGGCGTTGAGGGTCACGGTCCCGGTATTGGACGTGAGGCCGGCCTGCGCGGAGGCATTCGCAGTGACGATCGTGAGCGCGGTTACGACCGCGGGAAGTGCGCGAAGTCGAATCATTCAGGCGGTACCATAAAAGGGTGAAGGCGCATACCAGGTGCGCCGGCCATTGTGCCGCAGCTCACAACCGAGCTGATCCTTTCGGGCGTCACTTGCGCGGTTGACGAACAATCCATGCCGCCGTCACCCGAGTCCCATCGTTCGGTGACTCGAACACCGGCACGTTCGACCCGGCTGACGCCACGCGAGCGGTCGCATTCCTCGGTCGCGCAGGCCTGCTGATTCACACTATTTGGCGGGGATTTGACTACCACATAAGTCGAAGCGAAGCAAAGGCTTCGAGTAAACGTCTCGGCTTGACCCGGCGGAACAGCTCGCGACGCTTCGTCGGCTCGAGCTCCGCCGACGCCGTTTTGCTCGCGAGTATCATCGCCGCTTCCTACTCGCTTGCTGGTGCGTGCAGCAGAGAGTGCGAGGAGTTCGCGGAAACAGACGTTGCAATCCGCAAGGAGACATTGATTCTGCGGCAAATTCGCAAAGTCGCTGTCGACGTCATCGAATCTTCGATGGGATTGCGTCGTTGCAGCAACATCCAGGTGTATCGCCCATCGTGGACTTTCATCGCTGCGCGCGAATCTTGCGCAGGCTCGCCACGTACCCTCCCCGAGGATTCAATCAATGGCGACAGCATCGAAGTCGTCAGGCAAGAAGACGCGTCGGAAGACCACCGCCGCATCGAAGCGCTCGTCAACGCGCTCCAAGAGTACCGCGAAGGCAGCAACACGTCCGAAGCGAAAGACCTCGACCAAGGTCAGCGCACGGAAGTCGGCCGCCAAGCGGACCGGAACGCGGGCAGCAAGGAAGCAGTCGCCGGTGACGCGCATCAAACGCGTGGCAACGACGGTGCTCCAACAGGGAGCGACTGCGGCGAAACAGGGCGTTCAGGCCGTCGCAGGCCTCGTCGAAAACGTGAAGGACCGAGTCACCACCTAACGGCAGTTCGAAAATGCCAGGACGAGACGGGACGGCTCGAGCCGCCCCGTTTCGCGCTCACGATACTCGCGGTTGCCCGGAGTGATGCGCGGCGCTCGGCACCTTGCCGGAGTGCTTGACGTGAGTCTCCAACCAGTCGGCGACCTCGGCGAACACGGCTTGCCTGCCGTAGTCGACGGTAACGATGTGTCCATTGCCTTCGGTCCAGAGCAGGCGACGGTCGGGTCCTCGGAACAGGTTGAAGGAACGCTGTGCGGCGTCGGGGGGGATGCGATTGTCCTGTCGCGACTGAACGACCAGCGTCGGAGTCGATACCGCCGGAGCGGCCGCACGCGCGCGATCGACGACTCGGCGGAGCTCGTACACGAGCCGGGGCGTTGCAAACCCGTAAGCGAGATTCCGCGCGGCCTCGTTCGGGTCCCGAATCGAGCGGTCGCCACCCCCGCGCAAGAAGGGGAAGAGCACGGCCAGAGTGCGATGCACGCTAGCTGCGCGCCGAAGCCTCGTCGGCATACTGAGGTACGGCGCCAGGAGCACGAGCGCACGAACGTCTCGTGCGTCGGCTGCGAGAATCGTGGCGAGCGCTCCGCCCATGGATAGGCCGACGATGGCGACGCTCTCGTATCGTGCTCGAAGCTTCACCAACTCTTCGCGAGCGTAATCGACCCACTGATCGGCACGACTGCTAGCGAATGCGTCGAGCGTTCGCCCGTGACCCGGCAGCAGTGGTGCGCGCACTGCCCATCCCTGCGCGTGCAGGTGGTCCGCCAGATACCGCAGGGTCTGCGGGGTGTCACCAAACCCGTGCAGGAGCAGCAGACCGTAGCGCCCGTCGGCAGGCAAATCGATCGGTGACGCACCAGTGACGATGCCGTCCGGGCCAGGCGTTAGGCGGGCACCCACGGTCTGGCGCGCACGGGTCGTCGCGCGGGTCCGCGCGAAGAACACGGCGGCGCTGACTACCAGGAGGGCAATGAGACCGGTCAAGCCGCCTCGGCGCGGGACATCGACACGTTGGTCAGTAGGTCGCGACCGTCGGATCGACGTCGGCGCTCCATCGATCGATCCCTCCCGTCAGGTTCCACACACGCCGGAAACCCCGCTCGACGAGGTGCTCGGCCGCTGTCCTGCTGCGCAAACCGTGGTGGCAATACAGAACCACGTCCCGGTCTGGCGGCATTTCCCGCGCCGCGTTTGCGAACTGCCCGAGCGGGATCAGTCGAGCACCATCGATGCGCGCGATTCGCCACTCGTACGGCTCTCGAACGTCGATGAGATCGATCGGGTCGCCTCGCCGAACTCGTTCAGCGAGATCCCGAGGAGCGATCTCCTGAACGCTCCCGGTGAGCTGGCCGGGTGCCGTTACGTGCGGTGCGCACAGCTCATCGTAGTCGGTCAGCGATTGGATCTCGCGAGTTCCGCAGGCAGCGCAACTCGGGTCCCGACGCAGTCGGATGGTGCGGAAGCTCATCGCCTTTGCGTCGACCAGGAGCAACCGACCCGCGAGCGTATCGCCGATACCCAGAATGATTTTGATCGCTTCGGTCGCCTGAATCGTCCCGACGATCCCGGGAAGGACACCAAGCACTCCGGCTTCGGCACAGTTGGGCACGAGTCCTGGTGGCGGCGGTTCCGGAAAGAGGCATCGGTAACACGGGCCATCCGAGGTCGCGAAGACCGACGCTTGCCCTTCAAACCGTAGCACGCTGCCGTACACGTTCGGCTTTCCGAGCAGCACGCACGCGTCGTTGGTGAGGTAGCGCGTCTTGAAGTTGTCGGTCCCGTCGATGACCACGTCATACGCAGCGATGATGTCGAGCGCGTTCGCGGCACTGAGCTCGTCGTTGATCGTTTCGACGTGCACCAGCGGATTGACGGCGCCAAGTCTTGACCGCGCGGAATCTGTTTTTCGTTGACCAACGCTGTTGGTGTCGTGCAGAAGCTGGCGCTGCAGGTTGGTCAGGTCGACCGTATCGAAGTCGGCGATGCCGATCCGTCCCACGCCGGCTGCGGCCAGGTAGAGTGCTGCCGGCGATCCAAGCCCGCCCGCGCCGACAATCAGAACGCTCGCACGCTTCAGCCGGCGTTGACCGGCTTCACCAACTTCGGAGAGCCCGATGTGCCGGCTGTATCTGACGAGCTCTTGCGCCGTGAGCGAAGTGTCGGGAAACGAAACCTCGGCAGGCAGAGGCGTTGGTGTTACGCGGGCCATGGCCTAAGGCGAGTGTTGGGAACCGGGAATTCCCAATATACTCGGCCATACCAATGTCGTCTGTACGCGACGAGCGGTCGAAATGGCGTTGATTCAGTCGCGAACGTCGGCTGCGAGGCGGCCTGTCAAGATGATCGGAACCTCCCCGTCGAGCCTCGCGCCATCGAGGCGCTCCGCGAGCGCACCCACCGGCGAGACGTAAATGGTCGAGCCGTCACGTTCCGCCAGACCTTCGGCGACAAGGCGCGTGAGAACCAGCGACACTGACTCCCGTGTCGCTCCCACTAGCTCGCAGAGCAGCTTGTACTGAGCACCCCCGAGCGCGATGCGACCGTCGTCTGCGGTGAACATCCTCGCGCGTGCGAGCTGGACGAGCGACGAGATCAACCGCTGTTCGACGCTGAGGGTCGCTAGCTCACGAAGCTTCTCGAGGAGGGCCGTGCGTTCCTCGACCATCTGCCCGACCAGAACGAGTGCCTGCTGCGGCCTTTCGCGAACAAACTCTCTGAATCTGGAACTGCTGAGGTGCAGCGTGTCTGATTCTTCGTCGGCGCGGGCGTCAGTGGCGTAGCGTGCGTTGGAGCCGAGTCCTTCCCAGCCGAACGTTTCGCCCTCCCGCGCCAGCGCGGGCACAAACGCTCGCCCGGCCTTTACTCGACTCCGCAGCACGACTCGCCCGCGGACGACGATGAACATCCCGTCCGCTTGGGCACCACGTTGATAAACGAGGAATCCTGCAGGCCAGGTCGCCCTCGCAGCGTATGCGGCAACGGCATCCGCAATGTCGCCGGGTAGTCGCCTGTCTCGGTGTCTCAGTGCAGCATCCAGCAACTTTGTAGCTCGCATCCATCAGACAAATGTCGCACGTCTGCAATGTCTGTTCCGTCTGGACACGACGTGTGTTCAGCGCTTGCTTTGAACAGCAACCTATTTCTCATCATGTCCGCGCCTCTTCATTCGGCCGAACGTCGCCTGGCATCGATGGTGGCGATTATCGGCAACGATGCCGTGCTCGAAGCTGCACCGGCCACGCCGGTGCAGCTGGCGCACGCATGTCTTCGTCGAGGGTTCAGCGTTGCGGTCCCCGCGAGCTGGGGTGACGAGCTAGTCGCGACCGAAACTGTGCGTCGGCTCGCATCGAGGGAGCGCGGGCCCGCGGTGATGTGTGTCTGCCCGTTCGTCCGATCGCGTCTCCTCGCACCCGGTCCCGACCTCGCTCCGTTCCTTGTGTCGCTCGTGGCACCTCCGGTGGCAACGGCGCGCTATCTCCGAGCCGCATACGGAGAGCGCGACGTGCACATTACCTACATCGGTGGCTGTCCGAGTGCTGAGGATCCGTCGATCGATGAGCGCCTAACGCCTGACGCGTTTCTCGCCGACCTCGCCGAGCATGGCATCGCACTCGCGGAACAACCGCTCGTCTTCGATTCGATCGTCCCGCCAGACCGTCGCCGTTGGTGCTCACTCCCCGGTGGCACGCCGACCGCCGAAACGCTCTGGAGCGATAGCGACACGCGCGCCCTCGTCGAGATCGACCGCGACGACCTATCGACCGACCTCGCGCAACACCTCATCACGCACGAGCATGTGCTGCTGGACCTTGCTCCGGGTCTGGGATGTCTGTGTAGCGGTGCCGTCCGATCGTCGCCAGCGCGCGGTGCCCGCGCGGCTGTCACTGCGCTCGAACCGCCTCGAGCGCCCAAATCGGTCGTCGAGCCGGCACCTATGGTCTCGCTCGACGCTCCCGTGGCCGAGCACGTCACGTCGCCTCCGCTGGTCGCGGTAGGGCCGGCCGGAGGACTCGAAGAGCGGTCGTCCTTGGAGAGCCGCCTGGATGAATTGCTGGGGAAACAAATCGATTGCTCGTGGACGGAAGTCGAGCCGGAGATCGAGGTCACCGTCGACTTCACGGTCGAGGCCGCGATACTCGGTCTTGGTGCCGCCGAGATGATGGATCGAGCGCCGACCACAACCGAGTCCGCACCCCAAGCACCCGAGGGAAGTGCGGCAGCGGGTGCCGAACTCGCGGAGGCGGTTGGTGACCACCCCACCGGCCCTCGGACGGTGCCTGAGCCCGAGGCCACGGTGTCAACCGTGTCCACGCCGGAGAGCGTCGCTGAACCGGTCGCCGCTGAACCGATCGCCGCTGAACCAGCTGCGCCGCCGACATTCGAGCGTCCCCGCGTTAGGCGCCACGCGCCGTCGCCAATGCCTGTGCGGTACCCGACGTCGGCCATCCCCCGAGCGACAGCCAGCGACGGGAAGGCGCTGCCGCGTGCATACGTCGCGAAGCGACGGATCTCATCCGCCGGAACCCCACCGATACACGAGGCTCGAGGAGGAGCGGAAGGGGCACTGCCGAAGAGCGAGGGTGAGAACGGAAGCGCTCCACCCATGCCCTTTCCCTCGCCAGCAACCGGGGCCGACATCCAAACGGCATCACAACCGTCAGCGGGTAGTGAGCCATCGCCGGCTGAAGAAACGTCGGCGATCGATACCGAGCGGGCGCCGGAGAGCACAACCGCCCATGAGTCGGAAACGAGTGAGCTGGTGACACCCGCGCCAAGCACGCCATCGTCCGACGCACCCAGTGGCACGCCGGGCTCGGATCAGTCATCCCGCTCCGACTCGAACGCGGCGGGCAGCGCGCCTACCGAGACGGATAGTAGCACTGGCCCGCTCGTCGCACTGCTGGTTGCGCTGCTGCGCGCACTCAAGTGACCCAAGCAGCCACCGTCCGATACGACGGCAGCCCGGCTTCGCCTAACGCCGAAGGATTCTGGTTGCGTCCTCGAGCGCGGACGACGCTGCGTCGAAGCGCCGCGCGAGGTCGTCGATCTCGCGCTGCGTAAGTGCCGGGTCCCCTGTTCGAATCGCCTCGTTGACCGACGGAAACACGATGTTTGCGTAGCCGTTGTTCTCGTCGGCTGCGTAGATGAGGTTGCGGTACCACGGACGCGTCCGGAGACCTTCCGGACGCGTGAGCGATCGTTCGACTCGAAGCAACGCGGCGTTCGCGGCCGTACGCGCCTCTCGTGGGAGCGTTCGCGTCAGCGCGGAATCACGCGCTGCGGTATACGCCGTCGCGCTGCGTGCCATGCGGTCGATCGCCGTCGAGAGCGTCGAGGACGAGGTTTGCCATTTTTTGGCGCCGATCGATTGGTCGACCGCTGGGAGGTAGCGGCGCATCGTCCGCGCAAATTCGATGTAGTCGTATGGCAGGACGTCTGCGTTTGCGAGGCGAAGCACCATCGCGGCGCCGACGCGCGCGGCCGCGGCGTGATACCGATAGCCTGGATCGCCGAACGTTTCCATCCAATGGCGGCTGTCGTACGCCGAGTGGTAGACGCCCCCTGCCCCACCAAACCCCCACTCGGCGTGCGGAATTCCGAGGTGATTGTAGAAGCCCGCGAAGTCCGAGCCGCCACCTGGGTCGCCCATCGGTGGCTCCGCCGTATCCGCCACGGCGGACGCTCGTCGCCACACGTCGTACACGCTTCCCTTCCCACTGGGATCATCGACTGACCGTGCGAGCGACCGAAGCGTAGCGCGCAACGACGGCGACCCGCCTCCACCGAAGCTCGGCCCCTGCGCAGCAACGTCCTGGTTCAGGTAGGCGACTCCACCCCGGAGTAACCGCAGGGTGTCGTCTTCGACATACTCCGTCGATCCCACGAGCCCCCACTCCTCGGCATCCCATGTTGCGAACACGATTGTGCGCTTCGGGCGCATCCCGCGCTTGGCCAGCTCTGCGACCGTACGCGCCGCTTCGAGAACGCTAACCGTTCCGCTCACATTGTCAGCCGCACCTGGGCCCCACGCGTCACGGTGGCCGCCGATGATGATCAGTTCATCGGGGAATTCCGTCCCGCGAATCACTCCGAACGTGTCCCAGATCGTCTTGAACGGTGCGGTGGCCGTGTCGGTCGCCACCGCCACTCGCGCCGTAACCGGCCCGGGACCGACGTGATATCGGAACGGGAGACCACCCTGCCACGACTGAGGAATCGCCGCTCCACGTACGTCGCGGAGTAACTCCGTCGCATTACCATAGGAGATCGGGACGACGGGAATGCGAGAGACGCCGGCCTGCCCCGGTGTGATCCGCGGCGCGCCCGTTCGGCTCGGCGTGCCGGGCGTCGTGGGGTCGCCCGCGCCGTTGAACACACTACCGCGCTGGATCCCGTTCGCGGGCCGCATGGGACCCGCAGGATAGACGTCACCCCGAACGAAGCCGTCATCCTGCGGATCGCTGTAGATGAGCAACGCTGCGGCACCGTGGCGTTCTGCCTCACGCGCCTTGATGCCGCGAAACGAGCGGCCATAGCGCGCCAGGACGATCTTGCCGCGAACCGACACGCCTAACGAATCGAGCGTCGCGTAGTCCTCGATCAGTCCATAGTTGGCATAGACCACCTCGCCGGTCACATCGCCGCTGCCGCCGTACCCGTTGATCGCCGGCACCTCCGGCAATGAGGACGTCGAGTCGACCGAAATCGGCCCCTCGGCAAGCGAGAGCTCGCGGGCGTCCGGCGACACACGCCAAACCCGAACGCTTGTCGGGTGAGGCATCCACACCTGGTACGCGCGAACGCTGGTCTCCAGCCCCCACGAGCGCATTCGCTCGATGACGTAGTCCCGGGTTCGTGCCTGTGCCGGCGTACCCGACATGTGCGGTTCTCGTGACAGCGCTCGGGCATACACCCCCGCGCTCTCGGCCGACGGCAGTGCGATCGCCGCCGCCTCGACTCGGCGCTCGGCGTCGGCGCCGGTCTCCGAGTACCCCGGCACTTTGCTCGGAGATTGAATGCGCGCCGCTGCGACGCCAAGCACGCATGCGCCGGCCAGGAGAGCACGGGATGCATGCCTCAGAAATCCCGAATTGAAGGTCATGAAGAGTCGACCGATTTGTGTTGTGAGGTTTGGCAATGCGACTGTGCGGCGCTGGGCGACGACGTCTCTGCGGGAACTCAGCGCTGATCGTCGTCGAGGCGTTCGATCGCGCGCGCGATAGCCAACTGGAGCGAGGCTTCGCGTTCTTCCGCCGTCGCGGCTGGTGGAAGCGCTGCCGCGAGCTGTACGCACTGTCGCTCCATCTCGTCCTGGACGAACCGCAAAGAAGGGTCCCGGATACCTAACGCTTGGAGCGTTGCGGACGCGAGCACGCGTAACTGATCGCGCGTGGTTGGCGACAGTCCATCGAGTGTCGGAGGACTCGCGACAGGCACCGCCTTTGAGACGCCTTGGGGCTCGCGACCCTTCAGCGCCGCCGTCATCGGCAACAACCGCACGGCGAACGAGCCGGGCGAATGCTCGCTATGGTGCTCGACAACGCCCCGAGTTGAGAGAAATGCGAGCAAGCGCTGCACGGCCTCGCGCACAACCGGAATGCGCGCGAAGCTGTGATTTCCGCGGCCTGTTACGATGAGGACTTCGCGAGCACCCTCAGCTTGTTTCATGCGGAGCCAGCTCTCCGCTCGCTTCACCGCCTCGGCCGCCGTCGGCAGTGAGGCGCGGAGGTTGAGAGTACCGCTCCTGCCGAAACGGAGCTCATCGAGCGCGTGCTGGAGCGGGCGTCGAATCACGCAGCCTCAGCGCAGTGCCGATCGCAGAATGTGCCCGTCCAGCCGCTCGAGCGGCTGTGTGTTCAGCACCGCGGCAAGCGTCGGTGCCATGTCGACTACTCTCGCGAACTCGTCGTACTTGCCCGGCTTGAATGGAGCGCCGTAGAAGACAACCGGCACGTGAGCGTCGTAGTCGTGCGGCGTACCGTGTGTCGCTATGCCCGGTACCCAGTAGTCGTAGGGACGCAGCGTAACGACCGCTTCGACCGGCAAGTCAGGCGGAGCCATGTGCAGCCAGCGTCGCGCGATCGCGTCTTTCGTCGTATCGGCGTGTGCGAGATCACGCATCAGATCGACCCGGAGAACGCCGGGAATTTTTCGTTCAGCAGCTACGAACGCCGCGACGACGGAATCGGGCGACACGCCCTTTGCCTTGAGCGCCGAACGGTTCACCAACAGGAACGGTGTATCCCAGATGAATTGGGACGAGTCCTTCAACGCCGCGGCTACACGGGCTTCCGCAGCCCAGGCAGTGTCGAGCGCGGCATGAACGAAGCCGGCCCCCGCGTTCGGGTCGTGCGACTTGATCCCCGGATAGGGCGCCATGCCGTGATCCGAGGTGAATGCGACAATGACGCGCGTGGAGTCACGCAGCTTGTACAACGAATCGAAGAACGTGCCGAGATAGCGATCCAGCCTGATGATCTGATCGTGAAGCTCGCGCGAATCCGGTCCGAACGCGTGGCCCACGGCGTCTGTCGTCGAAAGCGAGATGGCGAGGATGTCCGTTTGCGGCCCGTTCCCCAGCTTCATCGACTGCAGACCGTCCAACGCGAACTGCAGCGTTAGGTCGTCCATCCATGGAAACGCGGGAAAAACAGCCGCGGCTTGCGCGGAATCGGGAGGCGCACCGTGCGGAAACGTCACCCCGCCTCGGCCCGCATTCTCCTGCTGGACGTCATCCGGTTCCGGGTACTGGTCCTCAGGCAGCAACAATGTCCACACCTTGCCGGCGGACTGGGCGGGGATTCGCCGAGCGTTGAACTGACGCACCCAGGTGGGCAGCGTGTCCGCGTAGTACATGCTCGTCGAAAAGTCGCCGGTTCCGGTATACCAGAACACAGACTGCTTATTGCGCGCAACGGGTAGAATCGCGCCTCGATCTTTGCGGGAGACCGATAGCGCGCGAGAGCGCGGATCGGTCTTCTGCAGCCAGTCGATCAGCGTTGTCCCGCGAAACCGCTTTGGCGAGGCGCCGGGCGCACCGCCGCCGATTACCGGCGCAGCTGGGTCCTCGACACCCGCGGAGTTCTGGACGATTCCCGTGCTCCGCGGGAACCGACCGGACATTGTCGACGCATGGCCTGGTGCGGTTTCCGTGATCCCATGGTCCTGAAAGGCGTTCGTGAAGACCGCTCCGCCCCGGTAGAGTCTGGCCAAGCCACCCGTGAGTTGCGACTCGAACCGGGTGAAGTAGTCGGGGCGCATCTGGTCCACGGTGATGAAGACCAGCAGCGAGGGCGTCGATGACGTCGGCTGCGGCGGCCCTTGTGCGGCCACTACGGCGGGCAACAGTCCGGCGACGAGTTCGATGATGAGCGCGCGAAGCATTCGAAGGGGTGAATGAGGCTCGGTGAATTTATCCGCGAACACCGTCACCGCTATTCCGTGCGGAGCCGTCAAAAGGCAGGCGCGTGTCTACCCTCGTCGGAATCACGCGTGAGAGAATAGCCGTAGTGGCCGCGTTTCCTTTGTTGAGTGTGGCTTTCGGGTTCGTTGACGCGTCGGTTTTCACAACGGCCCTCCTGCCAGGATTTGCTGTTGTTGACCCTTGATGAGGATGGATTTCAATGCGAGGCATGATGCTCTTCGCCATCACGGCATTCGCCGCGATGGCTTCTTCCCCGGCGGCAGCACAGGTGCGTATGACCCAACAGGGTTCTAATCGCCCCGTCTCGTTCGCGTTTGGTGGCGGGGCCAGTGTGCCGGTCGGGAGCTACAAGGACGCGTTGAAGACGGGATGGAACGGGCAGGGCTCGGTGATCTTTCATTTTGCCGGCCTTCCGCTATCCCTCCGCGCTGATGTCAACTACAACAAATTCACCTTCAAGAATGATCTTCCGTTCTCCTCTGGCGGAACGCCCGGAAACGCAACCTCGACAGAAGACATCACGCAACAAATCCTGGGCGGGCTCGCGAACGTCTCGATCCCGTTCCACATGGGCCCGGTCTCTCCTTATATCACCGCCGGGCTCGCGGGGTTCAACATCAAGACCAACCTGGGCGACGTCGTCCCCGGGGAACAGGACGAAAGCGCTACGAAGTTCGCCGTGAACGGCGGCCTTGGCCTGTCGATGAAGCTCTTCGGCGCATCCGCCTTCGTCGAGGCGAAGCTGAACAACATCTATACAGACGGGAAGGCCATCGGCGGCAAGGAGCTCAAGGACCTTCAGTTCGTTCCGGTCACGTTCGGGTTCGTGTTCTAGCGACGCGCCACACTGAGCTCCGCTAAACGAACGCCCGGCATGGAGCTTCTCCGTGCCGGGCGTTTGCCTAACGAAGCGATTTTGTCTCGACCTAGAGCACCTGTTCGAGGATCGCGAGCCCTCGTGCCAGGTCGTCATGAGACGCAATCAGGGGTGGCAGGATCCTGACCGTGTGATCGCCAGCCGTGAGGACGAGCAAGCCCGCCTCACGTGCACGGGCGACAACGTCGCCCGCTGGCTCGCCAACATCGATGCCCCACATGAACCCGACCCCCCGAATGGCCCGCACCCGGTCGGTTCGATCGCTGATCGCGCGAAGCTGCGAAGCCACCCAGCTTCCCTCGGATTTCACATGCGCCAGCAACGACGGGTCAGCGATCCGGTCGAGCACATGCAATGCGATGGATGCGACGAAGGGGCCGCCGCCGAACGTCGTACCATGATCGCCTGCGTTCATTGTGGCCGCGATGCGATCATTCATGAGCACCACGCCCATTGGCAAGCCACCCGCGATCGGCTTTGCCAACGTCAGCATGTCAGGCTCGATGCCGATCTGCTCGTACGCGAAGAGCGAACCGGTTCGCCCCATCCCGCATTGAATTTCGTCGAAGATGAGCGCGACCCTTCGCTCACGTGTCAACGCGCGCACTTCGCGAACAAAGCCGTGATCGAGCACGCGTACACCGCCTTCGCCCTGCACCGGCTCGAGTATGAGTGCCGCGGCGGTGTCGGCATCGAGTACGATGGCGAGGTCCTCGATGTCACGCTCGACGATCGACACACCGCCCGCAAGCGGGCGGAATGGTGCGCGGTAGTTCGGGCGATCGGTGGCCGCCAGCGATGCGAACAACCGCCCGTGGAACGCGCCACGGAGGGCGATGATGTCGGTCTTCGCGGCGCCCTCTGTCGTTCGAGCCCATTTCCGCGCGAACTTGAAGGCTCCCTCGTTCGCCTCGGCGCCAGAGTTACAGAAGAACACCTTGTTCGCGAACGAGAGCTCCACGAGGCGCGCGGCGAGCTGTTCGCCTGGCGACGTTCGGAACAGGTTCGAAACGTGGATGAGGCCGTCGGCGGCCGCACGCATGGCGTCGCGCAAGCCCGGGTCCCCGTAGCCTAACGCGTTGACCGCGATGCCACTCGTGAAATCGAGGTACGCGCGGCCCTCGGCGTCGAACAGCTCCACGCCCTCACCGCGCACCAGCTCAACGGGAGCCCGCTTGTAGAGGCCGAGGAGCGCATCGGCTCCCGCCGGTGCCGTCGTGATCGTGGCCATCGTCAGACCGCCGTTGGAGAGAGAGTGATTGCCGTGCCTGCCGTCGTCGAGCGAATCGCCTCGACGTTGCCAATGCGCACCCGAGCAACGCCCAACTCCACCGCCCGGCGCGCCGCCTGCAGCTTCGCTGCCATACCGTCGCGGGCAGTCCCATTGTCGATGAGCGCGATGGCCTGCTCCACCTCGAGATCCGGAAGGACGACGCCGTCAACGACGACCCCCGGAACATCGGCGACGAGCACGAGCTCATCGGCGGCAATGGCAATCGCGATGGCAGCCGCCGCATCGTCCCCGTTCACGTTCAAGGGCATGCCCGTCTCCTCGTCCCGCGCGAGCGGCGAGATGACCGGCACGACGCCGCCAGCCATCAGGAGCTCGAGCAATCGGGCGTCGACGCGCGTGGGTGCACCAACCTCGCCTAACGTCTCGCGGGACGTGGCCCGGGCCCGCAGAAGCCCGTCGTCCTCGCCCGAGATGCCCACGGCGCGAACGCGCTCGCTGACGAGCGCCGCCACGAGGCGCTTGTTGGCGCTGCCAGACAGTGCCATCTGCACGAGCTCGAGATCGTCACGCGTCGTGACTCGGCGGCCGCCGTTGAATTTGGGCGTGAGGCCGAGCCGCCGCTGAAGCGCGGACACCTCGTCACCGCCGCCGTGAACGACAACCACGCGGTCATTCGTCGTCGCGGCGCGGATGGCACGTGTGAGACCGGGGTCGGCTTGTGCCCGGCCACCGATCTTGAGGACGCGCGTCATGTCGGTAACCCCATCGGCTCATCCAGGCCTAACACGACGTTGGCGTTTTGCACGGCCTGACCCGCGGCACCCTTCACGAGGTTGTCGATCGCCGACAGGATGAGCAGCGTCGGCTGGCGAACTCCGGCGACGTAACGCGCGGAGATCCTCACCACGTTTCGCCGCACCACATCGCGAAGCGACGGTGGCTCGGCAGTGACTTCGACGAATGGCTCGCCGGCGAACTCATCGCGCCACGGGGAAAGCGGATCCGGTATCGTCTCCGTCACCGGGACGGTGATCGTCGCGAGAATTCCTCGCGCGACCGGAAGCAAGTGCGGCGTGAATATCAGGTCGGCGTCGGCTCCGGCTCCCTCGAGAACGGCCCGCATCTCCGCCAGGTGGCGGTGAGTGTTGGCAATCCCGTATGCCCGGAAGTCCTCCGTCACCTCACCGAACAACAGGTCAGTGCGGGCAGTCAGTCCCGCGCCGGTCACACCGCTTGCTGCCGTGGCGTTTACGGTACCGCCCGATGCTATCAGGCCTCGCTTCGCGAGCGGGACGAGTGCCATGAGGATGGCAGTCGGGTAGCAGCCCGGGTTTGCCACGACGGTGGCATCTCGGAGCTGTCGCCGTACGAGCTCCGTGAGTCCGTACGGGACGTCGCTCGGCCCGTTGCCAGGACGGAGGTCGGCCGAGAGATCGATGGCCCTTGCTCCGGTACTGCGGACGCGCGCGATCCAGGTCGCAGACGCACCGTGTGGAAGCGCCGAGAACACGAGCTCGGCGTCCGACAGCGGCGCGTCATCGTGCGCGACAAAGCGGACGTCGGCGCCGCCGAGCCGCGCCTGCTCGCCGCGTCGCTCGTTCGCGGTTGCGAACGCGAGCCGCATCCGCGGGTGTCGCGCAATGAGCGCGCACAGCTCGCGTCCGGCGTAGCCGCTCCCACCGAGGACTCCAACAGGGATTCTATGCACGACGAATGCATATTATTGCATCAGAGGGATGTCAACTGCGGGGGTCCGGGCGACGTTCGGCCGGAGCGTTGCTCTCGCGTCCTGCCGTTTGACGCCGCGCCATGCTATCGTCTCGTCGATGATACGGAGGAGGTTGGGTGGATAAACGGAAACGTCACGCGGCAATTCTGGAGTTGGTCGGCGGGCAGGCGGTTGGGAGTCAGGAAGAGCTCCGGGTGTTGCTGCATCGGCGTGGTTGGGACGTCACGCAGTCCACGCTGTCTCGTGATCTGCGAGAGTTGCGATTGGCGCGCGTCCCGACGCCTGAGGGCGTTCGATACGCGGTTGCTGACGGCGCCATCAGCAGTGCGGCGCGCCCGGCGCTCGATGCCCTGCTCCCCCAACTGCTGACGCGAGTCGACGGCGTCGGCGAGCTGATCGTCGTGCGGACGGTCCCTGGCGGCGCCCAACCCGTGGCGTCGGCGCTCGATGGCGAATCGTGGCCCGACGTGCTCGGGACCGTTGGAGGCGACGACACGATTCTCGTCGTCTGTCGGTCCGCCGCCGCCCGCGAGCGCCTCGAGCGGCGCCTGAGAAAGCTCGCGGAAATCTGACTCGATCCCGCACGGGAGCCGCATTGACGGTGACTGTGCCTGGTGTTTATTTATGCAAGTCACCTGAATAGTTATCTCCTCCTTGGAGCGCTCATGAAGACGATTGTGCTCGCCTACTCGGGCGGGTTGGATACTTCGATCATTGTGCCGTGGCTGCGCGAGAAGTACGACGCGCGAGTCATTTGCGTCGCGGCGGACATCGGTCAGGGACCCGACGAGTTGGCTGGCGTCCGAGCGAAAGCGTTGGCATCCGGCGCGGAGGAGTGCTACGTCGAGGATCTTCGTGACGAGTTCGTTCGCGACTTCATCTTCCCCACCCTGCGAGCCGGCGCGATCTACAATCGCAAGTACCTGCTGGGTACTTCGATGGCGCGCCCGCTGATCGCCAAGCGGCAGGTGGAAGTCGCACGCGCCGTCGGTGCCGACGCGCTCGCGCACGGATGCACGGGCAAAGGCAACGACCAGGTTCGCTTCGAGTTGACGTACATGGCGTTCGCTCCGGACCTGCCGGTCATTGCGCCGTGGCGTGAGTGGGACATCCGCAGCCGCGAGGACGCGATCGCCTACGCGGCCGCCCGCAACATTCCGGTGGCCGCCACCAAGGAGAAGATTTACTCGCGCGACAGAAACCTGTGGCA
>Ga0075434_100002179_pt1 | contig 17077 bp, 22 predicted proteins | sample RhiMethybrSRZTD3_FD_75298 | JGI IMG/M metagenome (GOLD analysis project Ga0075434, IMG submission 75298) | Populus rhizosphere microbial communities from Tennessee, USA - Rhizosphere MetaG P. TD hybrid SRZTD3 | ecosystem: Host-associated > Plants > Roots > Rhizosphere > Soil | place: USA... | reverse complement strand
ACAGACGTCGACGCCGAACTTCCGCGTGTTACCGCGGCCCCCGATCCCCTCTGCGATACGTTCGGACCACGCGTAGTAATCGGGAAAGTCCAGATACTCGCGGCTACCCGCACGGGTACTTCCTTCTTGCCCAGCAGGCGCCACCTGACGCTCGAAGCCGGTGAAGCGCTCCACGATGTAACCGAAGAAGCTCGCCTTGCCCTGCTCGCCGTCGGTGATGACGTCAACGCCGGCCTCGGTCTGCCGGCGCACAGCGTCACCGACAGCCTCGCGCACGAGCCGAGCGTAGGCATCACGGTCGTACGGCTGCCCTCGGTCCTTCGCCGTTAAGATGGGAACGAGGGGATCGGGCCGCGACAGGCTGCCGACGTGCGTCGTGAGAATCCGCTCCGTGCTTCGTTTCATCGCCGATCGACTCGCCTTTCTCCCGTCCTCCGGGGCTCGCAACGCAGAATGCTACACGGTTCCGGAAGACGTGAGGCCGTCATTGCGAGCGCGCGATCGGCGCCGGGCGACGTGCTACGATCGGCGCTCACCCCAGCTGTTTCATGGAGGTTTTCGATGAACGCCGCATTCCACCCGCTCGACCCTCTCACGGCCGACGAGATCAGTCACGCGGTGGCGATTGTCCGCAAGACGCGCGCGCTCGCCGACGATGCGCTCTTCGTGCGCGTCTTCCTCCACGAGCCGCCCAAGGATATCGTGCTCGGCTTCCGAGAAGGCGAGCCACTCGATCGTCAGGCCTTCGTTATTCTGCGCGACCGCGGGGCACGGGCGACGTTCGAGGCGGTCGTCTCGCTCGGGCGCGGCGTCGTCGTGTCGTGGCGTGACGTTCCCGGAGTACAACCGCCGATCACGTTCGAGGAGTTCTTCGCCTGCGAGCGGCTGGTCCGAGCAAGCCCGGCCTGGCTGGACGCCGTGCGCAAGCGGGGCGTGACGAACCCAGAGCTCGCGATTGTCGATCCGTGGTCGGCCGGCTACTACGGAGCGGCCGACGATCCGCGCCGGCGTTTGATCCGCGCCCTGACGTGGATTCGCACCAGCGAGGACGACAACGGCTACGCGCGCCCTATCGAAGGCCTCGTCGCGCTGGTGGACATGGACGCAATGCAGGTCGTGGAGATCGAGGATCACGGGATGGTCGCGCTGCCGCCACGCGCCGGAAATTATTCGGCCGCTGCGCTTCGTGATCCAAACAACGTCCCGTACGTCCCGTCCGGTCCGCGGACCGATCTCCAGCCACTGGAAATCGTGCAGCAGCAAGGCCCCAGCTTCGAGCTCCGCGGCCACGAGGTGCGATGGCAGAAGTGGCGGCTGCGGATCGGTTTCACACCGCGCGAGGGGCTCGTGCTCCACACGATCGGCTACGAGGATCAGGGACGCCTGCGCCCGATTCTCTATCGCGCCTCGCTGTCGGAGATGGTGGTTCCATACGGCGATCCCTCGCCCACGCACTGGCGCAAGAACGCCTTCGACGAGGGCGAGTACGGCATCGGCATGCTGGCCAACTCGCTCGAGCTCGGCTGCGACTGTCTTGGCGAGATCCGTTACCTGGACGCCATCGTCTCCGACGCGGAGGGCAACCCGGTCACTCTCCGCAACGCCATCTGTCTGCACGAAGAGGATTTCGGCATCTTGTGGAAGCACACGAACTTTCGTACGGGCCAGGTCGAGGTGCGGCGCTCCCGGCGATTCGTCGTGTCGTCGATCGCGACCGTGGGCAACTACGAGTACGGATTCTTCTGGTACTTCTACCAGGACGGTACGATCGAGTCTCAGGTGAAGCTGACGGGGATCGTCTCGACTGGCGCCGTCGCGCCAGGAGTCCGACCGACTCACGGCACGCTCGTCGCGCCAGGCCTCTACGCGCCTCACCATCAGCACTGGTTCAGCTTCCGGCTCGACATGATGGTGGACGGACCGCAGAACTCCGTGTACGAGGTCGACAGCGCCGCCGCGCCGCTGGGGCCGGACAATCCGCACGGCAACGCATGGACAACTCGATCCCGGCTACTCGCACGTGAGGCCGAAGCGCAGCGGGACCTGGACCCGCTCGCCGGCCGTTATTGGCTCGTCGTGAACCGAGAGGCGACGAACGCGCTCGGCGAACGCACGGCCTACAAGCTGGTCCCAGGCGAGAACGTTCGCGCGCTCGCCCATCCGGAGTCGAGCATTGCCCGGCGCGCGGGCTTCATTGCTCACCATCTTTGGGTCACGCGCTACGACGCGAGCGAGCGCCATGCCGCGGGCGATTATCCGAATCAGCATCCCGGAGGCGCTGGGCTACCGGCGTGGGTGCAGGCCGATCGCGAACTGATGAACACCGACGTCGTGCTCTGGTACAGCCTCGGCGTCCATCACATCGTCCGACCGGAAGATTGGCCGGTGGCGCCCGTCGCCTACGCCGGGTTCTCGCTCAAGCCGTCCGGATTCTTCGACAGCAACCCTGCGCTCGACGTGCCAGCGCCGACTCACCACGGCAACGGTCACTGCCACCCCGGGCCTTCGTCGCAGTGACTTGCGCCCTACGCTCAGTCGCGTGACGCGTGATGTCACGTAACGATTGGATTGTCACGTCATCGCGGTGGGGCGCGAAGGGCGGTGCGCTTCGATGCTGTCGGACACGGCGGTGGCCATTCTCGCCTTCCTCCGAACGATTCCCGACGGCGGTGCGTGTGACGAATGTGTCGGCGTCTACGTCAGAGTCGGCCGGCATGAGGCGTTAGACAGCATCCGGGAGTTGGTGGACGCCAGCAGGATCCTCTGCACCTATTCCGCGTGCGGCCTCTGTCGGCACCGGCGGCTGGTGGCGCGAGTATGGCGGCCAGCGTCCGCGGCGTGATGCTTATCCTCGCTCGACTACCAGCGGTTGCCTCCTCCACCGCGATAGCCGCCGCCGGAGCGGCCTCCGCCTCGCGAGGCAGACGGTTTAGAGATCTCAACCTTGAGCGTACGGCCACCGAGCTCATAGCCGTTGAACTTTCGGACCGCTTCGTCTGCCGCCTCGGACGTGGACATCTGAACGAAGGCGAAGCCTCGCGACCGACCGGTGTCACGATCGGTGATGACCTCGACGCTCTCGACGCCCGCGACCTGGTTGAACAACTGGCTAAGCTCCGTGGTGGAGGTACTGAACGGAAGACCGCCGACGAAAAGCTTTTGACTCATGAACCTCCTCCTGACTTCAGAAACCACCCTTCCGCATGCAGGTGCGATACGCCGCCTGGTACGCGGGGTCCTTCGCGCCCTCGGTGTCCATCCCCGCAATTTGGGGATCGTCCGGCTTCACGGCGCCGCCGACGCTGCGCGCTTCCGCGGCCCGGCTGTGGTCCTTGGCATTCGGTAGTGGCGAATCTCCCGACGCCGTGCCTGTACCGACGGCCCGCTGCGCCTCCACGTTGCAGGCCGAGATGTCCTCCGCCTTGGGCACCTGCGGATACCCGACGCTCGAGGTTGCCAATACGATGGCTGCGGCACAGAGCGCCACGTGCTGGCGTCGCCGCGCGAAGATCATGGTGTCATCTCCGCACATCGACCGCGTCCATGCTCATCAGTCGCTCCTTTCCGGCTGCGACCGCGGCGGCAATGTTCGGGAAGCCGGCCTGCGACTCTTCGACGATCTCGCCGCCGTAGTTCATGATGCGCCAGCGCCATTCCGGGTGCCTCGGGCTCGAGATCGCGACCACTTGCATGTGTCGGCTCCCCTCCGCGTTTCGACGGACGTATTCGTCCTCGTCGTGCCGCTCGACCCTGCACGTTCTTGCCGGGCCGCGACCTACGCGCGCCGGTGTATCACCTTCTGTCTCAGGCAGTTGCGGCAGGCGGCGAGGATGCTCGCCACCCTCAGCGCGCCGATAAGCCGGGGCAACACGTCGTTAAGCCGCGATGACGGCACACCGGTGAGTCGAACGATGCAGTCGGCGCATAGACCAGCATTTTCAATGCTGTCTTCGATCAGCGTCGCGTCGAGATTCTGCAAGGCCTCTCCAGGACAGCGAAAACACTTGTGCCTGAGTCACCGGAGTCTCGACGCCCGTAGGTGGCGTCAACCAGGAAAGGCTGAGGTGGCGGCAATGGTCAGCGTACCACGTTCAGAACATTGGCGAGCATGCCAATCGTGGCGTGGTACCGTGCAGACGTCTGATCCGGGCTGGCGGTCCGTCGTGGACCTTCTCCGCACCAGGCCCGCTCGAGCGCACGGTTCCGCGGCGCCAGAGCGCATGGTTTCCTAGCGGAGGCTGGAGTTCACTTTCATGGCTCAGAAGCTGTTCATCGGTGGTCTATCATTCAACACCCCAACCGAGCGACTGCGTGAGCTGTTCGCCCAAATCGACGGCGTGCAGTCGGTCACCATCGTCACGGATCGTGATACCGGCCAATCGCGCGGCTTCGGCTTCGTTGAAGTCGAGACCACGGAGGCGGCGAACAGGGCCGTCGCAAAGCTCAATGGCGTTCAGCTCGATGGGCGCGCGCTTCGGGTTGAGATCTCCAAGCCTTCGGCGCCGCGCGGCGGCGGCGGGTACCGTCCCCGGAACGCTTCGGGCAGCAGCCGCGGGCGTTGGTAAAGGAAGGCATGCGACCGACGGTTGACAGACGGATGCTCTGATGTCGCGCGTTCATGTCGTCGACAACCAAGTGGAGGCCGCCCTCAAACAGTTGAAGAAGCTCATGCTGAAAGAGGGCACGTTTCAGGAAATGAAGCGGCGCGCTCACTATGAGAAGCCGTCAGTCAAGCGGAAGCGCAAGTCGGCGGCGGCACGTAAGAAGCGCCGCCGCGCCCTGGCACGCTCGCGCGATTGGGACAGGGACTGATCATCTTGCCTTGTTGGGCCGTCGGCAGGATGCACACAGCCGCTCGTGCCGACCCGAACTGAGGAATGGTGCATCACATGCCAGACACCGCATGGTACGCAAGCCGGTCGGCCACGCGTTCGGCAACGGGCTCTCGGCCTCGTCGCGCTGGCCGGGCTGCGGCGCCACGCGAGGAAGTAATCGCTTGCGGGGGGACATCGCTGGCCGGATCAGCGCACCTGAACGGCTCGATACCGCCCGTCTGGGACCCGCTCGACGCGACCTGACCGTTCGAGATCGTCGAGCAGCTCACTGATTCGCTTGACGATCGGCGCCTTGCTGCCGACCACCATTCCCGCCGCGGCCAGCTCGGTGGTGAGAATCGCTGCCGTGGCGCCCCCCTGATGACCCGTCAGCAGCGCAAGCAGTTTCAGCTCCGGCGAAATCAACTGAGCCCGCCGCAGCGGGGCAAACATTTTGCGGTCGTCAGGCACGCTCACAGTTTGCTCGTTGCTGAAATAGACTTGGTCATAGGCCCTGCAGCCCCGCGCCGGTCGCGCGAGCAGCGTTCTGGCAGACCATGCTCGCCGAGGTCACGACGCATGGGATGCTTGCGCTTCGCTGCGTGGCGCTCATCTGGCGCCGTTCCGGGGCGCGTAGGCCTGCGAGCCATGCTCAGGTCGCGGTCGCACGGATCAACATGTTCGTCCGGCTGCACGACAAGCACCGCGCCGAAGCCACGACGAACTCGGACATCTGTCCGAGGGCCGCAACAGCGGCGGCGGCTTGTTGCAGGCTCAGCCCCGTATGAATCGCAAGGCAGCTCTCGCAGAACGCGCGGCCAACATTGCGACGAAGAAACCGCTCGGACGACAGCTCCGAAAGCCTAGTGTCCATCTTGGCCCCCTCGCCTTTGCATCAGCACGGTCACGTAGATCCGTTCGTGCGTGACCCGCGCGGTTCGTCCGGTGTCCAGGTTCCCGCGCTGTACGCTTGCAGCGCCTGCAGAACTACCGACCGGAGCGTGGTGCCCTGGCTCGCGGCGCGTAGGCGCGCCGCACGATGCAGATCGCGGGAGACACCCCGTATTCGATAAGTCCCGGTACTCGCGTTGCGTTCGTCATTCTTATCCATGGCGGCTTTCTCCCTTATCCATGGCGGCTATCTCCCTCGGAGGCTCGGGCGAGCGCCAAGATCTCCTGGTGCCCGGCCGGTGTACTGAGCATATACTATATTTCTTATATAAGATATGGCGTTGATAGTTCAGGAGGTTGATCGAATGTTCCCTCGTGAGACGCGCGTACTGGTTATCCTCCCTCACGACCTCGTCGACCGAGCCCGCGTGCTCGCGGGGCGGGCCACGACGTCGATAAGGCTGCCCGTGAGTTTACAGATCATCCTTCGAGCGCTCATCGAGGAAGGGCTGAGGCGTCCGACGGACGCGGGCCTGCTCACCAACGTGCGTCGTCAGGCCGAGACGGTTCGCCGAATCCGCCGAGAGGCGCACCGGCGCCCCACCAAAGCCCGGGCTGCGCGCGGGGCGGCGGCCCGATCGCGCTCTGGATCTGGCGTATGACCGTGCTTATCGGGGAGCCTTCGGCATGACCGCGGCATGGGCCGTGCCGTTCGTCACGATCGCGCTGACCCAGATGGCCGTCATCGCAACTTCGATCTACCTGCATCGCGCGCTCGCGCACCGCTCACTCCATGTGCATCCCCTCGCCGACGTCGGCTTTCGTACCGCGCTGTGGTTGACGACAGGGCAGTGCCGCCAGCAATGGGTGGCGGTTCATCGCAAGCACCACACCTTCACCGACCGCGAAGGTGACCCGCACAGCCCGCGGCTACTCGGCTTCTGGCGTGTCCAGCTCTTCAATGTCGCTTACTACGTACGCGAGGCGCGCAACACCGAAACGCTGGAGACGTTTGCCCCGGACCTCCGGCCGGATCGCCTCGATCGCGTTCTCTTCTCTCACGGCGCCCTCGGTGTCGGGATCGGGCTGAGCCTGCTTTGCGCGATCATCGGTCTCTGGCCCGGCCTCGTTGCCGGGCTCGCGCACGCGACTCTCTACGTCTTCGTGATCGCGCCTCTCATCAACGCGCTCGGCCACTGGCGCGGTGCGCGGAACTTCGAAAACAGCGCCTCGAACTGGCGTCTGCTGGCCTGGATCACGGGCGGCGAGAGTCTGCACAACAACCATCACGCCCACCCGCGGTCGCCCAAGTTCAGCATGCGCCGCTCGGAGTTCGACCCTGCGTGGCCGATCATTCGATCCCTGGCGGCAGCCGGGCTGCTCGTCATCCTGGGGCCACCGATCGTATGGACGCGCGCCGCGCGCAGGAGCACATCATGAATGTGTTCGCGTCCTCGACGCCGCGCGCCGCCGAATGGCGATGGCGGCACGGTTTGGCGGCGGCTAACGTGTCAGTGTCGTGGCCGAGCCGAACATGGGTGGCATGACCAACGCGATCAATCCGTACTCGCAAGGGCGCCAACCGTGCCGCGCGTTCCAAGAAGATCGACTGAACCAAGCGAGGACGTGTCCGAGCTGCACGGCAATGGTTCAGTGGTGTCGCAACTGCGCGCAGACTCACCACGCTCGTGGTTGGGAAACCTGCGCCGGAAAGAAAAGCTAACCCGGCGCGTCCCAAATCACTTGAGGTTGACGGTGCCGCCGCTCTCCGCTTTCCCGAGAGACGTCCGAACCGCCAACAGCACACCCTCGGCGATGCGGCGGGGACGTTCGCCGATCCCGCGCACCTCGGCCTCCTCTGTGCGCGGGTCCACCTCGATGACCTTCGTCTGAACGCTGACCGGCACCCCATCACGGGTGAGACCGCGAAGAATTCCATCAAGAGGTGCGGTCAGGGCCATGGAGCCAATCTCGGCGATCTCCTGACCCTTCCGAACTGCATCACCGATGCGGGCTTTTGTGCGGAAGACGCCATCGAACGGAGCGTAGACGTAACGGTCGCGTGCATGCCCGGCGATCTCCCGTGGCTCACCGGCGAGAATGCGGGATGCGCCGTCCGTGATGACGACGCCGAGTCCTTCCCAACTGGTCTCGACCACCACATCAGCGTGTCGTCCGGCCACGAGGTCTGGGCCAAGCCCGATTGTCAGCGGAGCAAGTTCGCGCTGGATTTCCGGCGCCGCGTGCTTGCGCATCCGGGCATCCACTAACACCGCGGGCCGAAGGTGAGCGAGGAGTGGACCGATGTCCCGAACGTACACCGGGATCGCGTTGTGCGAGTCGAGCGCTTCCATAACGCGAGCGAAGTCGTGGGCCCGGACGGCGTGGACGCCGTCAAGAGCGGCATGTCCTTCGAAGACGGCGTCGGCGAACGCCATCCCGCGCCTTGTCGTCGTCGGTATCGGCACATCATGGAGCACGACGGCGTAACCTTCCCGGAACAGGCGATGCGCTACCGCCGACCCGATGTCCCCAACGCCTCGGACGAGCACCTTCATTCCCAGTGGCTCCACCCTGGTGGCAGATCGTACAGCAACGCAGTGAGAGACGCCGCGTGCGCGCGGCGGGGATGAGGCACACGCGACGCTGCCTCATGCCTTTACGCCTCTGAAATCGGCCTATACTACTTGCTCTGAAGGGACGCGCTGAAGGGCGTCGAGGAGACTCGGAGGCGTACGTGGATAGAGGGGCGGCGATGCTGGCGGTCGTGCTTGATGTGTACGAAGGCGGGAAAGATTTGATCCCCGGTTGGAAGCTGAAGGAGCAGGCGGAAAACGCGTTGGCACAGGGTGGCGTCGAAGGACTCAGACGGTACTACGATGCATGCCTCACTGGTTCGGGCCACCGAGTGAAAACAGCCCTCGAAGGTGGCAGACGCAAGACTTTGGAATCGGAGCGCGATCGCTTCATGTCGATGTACCTGGGTGCTGCCCGGTGAGTGAGACACGTGCATCTAGTCGCAAAGCGGAGGTTCACTCGATCACCTGGTCCGCGCGCAGCAGCAGAGACGGCGGAATGGTGAGGCCGAGCGCGCGTGCTGTCTTGAGGTTGATCGCCAGTTCGAACTTCGTGGGCTGCTCCACGGGAAGATCGCCGGGCTTGGCTCCTTTCAGAATCCTGTCGACATACCTGGCGCAGCGTCCGAACAAGTCCGGCAGGCTAGGACCGTAGGAGATGAGTCCGCCGTCGATCACGTTTTCCTTCACCTGATATATAGTGGGCAGCCGCTGAGCCGCCGCAAACCGCACGATCCGCTCTACGAACCGTTGCTGTGCCGGATCGGCGGTCACCATCAGCGCATCGGGCCGCTGCTTCATCATCGCCGCGAAGGCGTCGTCGAATTCGTCGGGGCCACTCACTTGCACGGATAGCAGCCTTAGCCCGAGCGCCCGTACTCCCGCCTGAACGTGCTCGAATTGAACCCGATTGGAGGCGTTCTGCGGATTCAAAAGGAAGGCGACGCGCGAGATTCTCGGGATTGCTTCCCGGAGTAACTCGACGCGCTTGGCGCCGAGGTCCGCACCGAGGATCGTGCTGCCGGTGATGTTGCCGCCCGGCCTCGCGAGGCTTGCGACGAGGCCGGTGTCTACCGGTTCGCCAACACCGACCATAACGATGGGGATCGTCGCCGTCGCGCGCTTGGCCACCTGAGTCGCGGGTGTCCCGTACACCACGATGATGTCAACGCTACGTTTGACGAGGTCGAGCGCGAGCGCTGACAAGCGCTCGCTTCGGCCCTCGGACGAACGGTATTCAACGATGATTGTTCGCCCTTCGACGTAGCCCAGCTCATTCAGCGCTGCAAGCAGCGGATCCCAAAATTTCGCGTAGTCGAGCAACCCGATCCGAGGGACCTTCCTCGCCTGCTGCGCCTCGGCGGCGAGCGGCGCGGCGAGCATGGCCCCGAGCCTGGTCACGAACCCACGACGGTTCATGGTGGGCGCGATGCTAGTGCGCGACGAAACGGTGCGCAAGGTCCGCAGCGGTAGAATCATTTGGAGGTGACATGAAGAAGAGCCGCTCGAAAGGCAAGTCTCCCTCTGATCTGATAGACGCGAGGATCAAAGAGCTGGACGACTGGCGAGGCAAGACGCTCTCTCGACTACGCAGCCTGATCAAGCAGGCGGACCCGGAGGTCGTCGAGGAGTGGAAGTGGAGAGGCGTCCCTGTGTGGTCCCACGATGGGTTGATCTGCACCGGCGAGACTTACAAGAACGTCGTGAAGATGACCTTCTTCAAGGGCGCCTCGTTGAAGGACCCCGCGCGCCTCTTCAACGCGAGCCTCGATGGCAACGCCAGGCGCGCCATCGACCTCCACGAGGGGGAGAAGATCGACGAGGACGCGCTGAAGGCGCTCGTCCGCGCCGCCGTTGCCCTGAACGAATCCTCAGCGCGCCGCTGACTCCGTGGCGATTGCTACCCCGGCCAGGATCGCCACGCCGCCGATCAAGAAGAAAGCGCTGGGAGTTTCGTTCACCCAGACCACCGCGATGGCGGTGGACAGCGGTCGGACTGGCTCTGGCGCTGGCCGGCGTCTACTCGCTCAGCCCGATCAAGCGGGCGAGCCAGGCCCGCTGCCGTGAACTGTGCGCGCTACACGGGCCGCTTCCCTTCAACCTGATGCGGAGTGCTGCCGTCGCGGGCGCGCGCTACGGTCTCAGCTGCCTTGGATGCAGCGTCGCGCTCATGGTGGCCATGGTCCTTCTCGGGATGGAGAATCTATGGTGGGCGGTTCTGCTGAGCATCGTCATCCTCATCTACAAGTTCGCGCCTCCGCTGCGATTGCGATATGAACTGGCGCTTTCGGCCGCTCTGACGGCGCTCGGCGTGGCTTACGTGATGGTGGCGTGAGACCGACGTGGCTCCTTTCTCAGATACTCATCAATTCCTAGTGGCCCAGAACCGGCGAGGACGAGCGCCGTAAGGCACGCAAGGTAGAGCAGGTTACATTCGAAGCCCGGAGGCCCGAACTGGGGCCGGCCAGCCGTCACGCTCATCAACTTGATCGAGCTGAACCCATACGGCAGGTGGACAGTGAAGACTGCCACCAGGAGAAGCGCAGCCATCGGAAGGCTAACGATTGGGAGGAAGGCTCCGAGCAAGACCGCGAGGCCGCCGATGAGCTCGGTCAGAATGCTGAGCCACGCCATGAGATGCGGCGCGGGCACCCCGAGAGCGTGCAGGATCGCGGCGAACGTGTCCGGCCCCCTGGATAACTTGGTGAACCCGTGCTCGATGAAGCCAAAGCCAACAATGAGTCGCAGCGGGATCGGAGCCCAACGGGCAGCGAAAGCTCGGTTCATAGCACCACGACCATCTTTCCGCCGGCCTCACCAGCCTCCATGATGCGATGCGCTTCGCGGATCTCCTCGAAGCGGAAGACCCGTGTGGGCTTCGCCTTGAGACGACCGGCCGCTACCTCTTCGGCAATCTTCTGGAGCGGCACGTCGGACAGTGGAAAACCCGGTTCGCCGAACACGAAACTGCCGAAGAACGTGAGGTAGACGCCGCTGGACATTTGCAGCAGCGGGTTGAAGTCCTTGATCGGCGCGAGTCCCCCCAGCCAACCTGCGAGGCACGCGCGGCCGCCTCGGCGCAGCATGGCAAGCGAATCGAGGATGGTGCTGTTGCCGACAAGGTCGAGCACCGCATCGAGCTTCTTCGCTTCAGCGATTCGCTTCGAAAGGTCTGGCCCCTCCGTTTCGACGCGCGCTGCGCCAAGCTTCTCGAGGAGGGGGATCCGCTCACGGCCACGCGTGGTCGCGATGACCCGCACGCCCGCGTCAACGGCCATGTTGAGCGCGGCCTGGCCGAAAGAGGACGCCGCGCCCCGTATGACCAGTGTTTGTCCCCTGACGATCTCCAGATTGCGGAACAGACAGGTCCAGGCGGTCGCATAGGTTTCCGGGATCGCCGCCAGCTCGGCCCAGGGAAGATCAGACCCGATGAGCGCGACGTTCGACGCCCGCGCTCTGGTGCATTCGGCATAGCTGCCATTGATGGTGCGCCCGAGGCCGCCCATCAGCGCCGCCACCTTGGCTCCGACCGGGAATTCGCCGCCGGGACAGGACTTCACCAATCCGACGCATTCGATGCCGATGACTTTTGCGGCTTCGGCCCATTCGCCCCGACGCATGTGCAGTTCAGCGTGGTTGATGCCGAACGCTTTGATCTCGATGACGACATGACCGGCCATGGGCTCCGGATCCGGAATCTCCTTGTACACGAGGCTGTCGAGCCCCCCGAACTTCTCTAAGACGATTGCACGCATAGTGGTTCTCCAGTTGATCGCTACGGATTCAAGCTGCGAGGAAGTCGCGAATCGCCGCCGCGATCTCCGCGGCATGCGTTTCCAGCGCGAAGTGACCCGTGTCGAGAAAACGCACGACAGCACCCGGAATGTCGCGCTTGAACGCCTCGGCCCCGGAGGGAAGAAAGAAGGGGTCGTTTTTGCCCCACACTGCGAGCAGCGGCGGACGGTGCGTGCGGAAGTATTCGTGGAACGTCGGATACAGCGCGACATTGCTGGCGTAGTCGAGAAACAGGTCGAGCTGGATCTCGTCGTTACCGGGCCGAGCGAGCAGCGCCGAGTCGAGCGTGTAGCTCTCGGGCGCGACCAGCGACTCGTGTTGCACGCCGTGCACGTACTGCCACTTGGTCGCCTCGGGCGTGAGGAAGTTGCGGAGCGCCGCGCGATTCTCGGGCGTGGGCTCCTTCCAGTAACGCTGAATCGGGTTCCAGCCCTCGCTCAGCCCTTCCTCATAGGCGTTGCCGTTCTGCGAGATGATCGCGGTGATCCGCTCGGGGTGGCGCGTCGCCAGACGAAAGCCAACCGGCGCGCCGTAGTCGAAGACGTACACGGCATGGCGGGTGAGCCCGGCGACTTTCGTGAACCGCTCGATGACGTCGGCGAGGTGCTCGAACGTGTATCTGAACCGCGCCCGGTCCGGCGCGTCGGAAAAACCGAAGCCCGGCAGGTCGGGCGCAACGACGTGATAGTCAGCCGCGAGGGCTGGGATCAGGTCGCGGAACATATGGGAGGACGTCGGAAATCCGTGAAGCAGAAGTAGCGCCGGCGACGTCGCGGCCCCGGCTTCTCGGTAGAAAATCTTGAGGCCGTCCACGTCGAAGAAAAGGTGTCTCGTCACGGCTACCTTCCTGAAGAAAAGAGCACCGCAGCTAAACGCTGCGGTGCTCCCATCTGAACGGTAACGCCTGGCCTATTGCTGCTTCGTCAACTGGAAAGCGTACGGACCCGCGTTATCGCGTCCGGTCCCGGAAATCATCTGCTTTCCGGCCTTGCTCGAGAGGGTCAGCTCCGTGTTTTCTGGGCCGGCCGTCGTCACGTTGGGGCCGGTGATGAGGTTGCCATCGGCCATCAGTCGGCCCCCAACCATCTTGATGGTCCCCTGCCCCGTCGTGGTGCCCCTTATCGAGGTATACGAGCCATCCGGCTGGATCTGGACCTCCAAGACCTGGTTCGAAGGTGTCATCCGGCCGACCCACTTGCCGGCCAAGCTCTTCACATCCTGGCTTGGCAGCGCCTGTTGCGCCCAGACGCCCGCCGCGGCGCACGCCACGACCATCAGGGCCAGCAGAGAGATAACCGTCGTCTTCATCTTTCCTTCTCCACCAGTTTCGATCAGGTGTTCATCGACCTCGGCGCCCTGTCGACGTTGAGAGGGTAGATTGGCCGCTCTCGTTTCAACGCGGCGATGAGACGCTCGTCGAGCGCCGCTACGGCAGTGCGCCAGGGCCCCAGAGACGAAAATCCGAAGAATCGTCGGTTACGAGCTTGGCCTCGGCCTCCGCCGTCGCCTCGCGCACGAGCTCGCGATACTTCTGATACTGCTGCTCCGTTCCGGCGTACAGACACGTGCAGCCTTTAGGGTCGGCATAGACGTAGTACGGCTGTCCATTATGCTGTCCACGCACGATCTTCCGCGCGGTGAGTGTCTGCAGGTGCGCGAGTTTCTCGGGCGTGTCGGCGGGCTTCACCTGAAATCCGGCGGAGACCAGCGCGCGCTCCGTGTTCCGCGCGTCGCCTCCCTGCGAAGTCGCACACCCGGCGAGGCCCAGCGCTAGAGCGCTCAACATTATTTCGCGTTTCATGGTCAGTCTCCCGGTCGCGACGGCCCCGACTCCGCGTCGATGACAGCCTCGCCGCCGGAGACGAGCTCGAACGAGGCAACCGAGACGCGATATCCGACCGCCCCGAGAATACTCTCGGAGAAGTACGACGTTGTGCCACCCGGCGCGATGTCATCGCTTAGCCACACGAGACGCTGGCCAACGCTGTGGTTCTCGGCGTCGACGCCTTCGATCTGCACGCGCACGTCGATCGCCCGAAATGGCGATGTGTTCTGGACCTGCCCCTCGATCGTCGAAGGCAGAACACCCGGCTGCCAGCTCACGCGAAACCAGTTGGGCGGCGACTGATCCTGATCCTGCCCCCAGACAGTTGCCGGCAGGAGCGAGACGAGGGCCGCGAGCGCCAGCATCGTGAAGCGCCTCATGGGACCTTTGTTCGTCATGCCCTTGAGACGTATTGCGACGAACGCGCGTTACACGGGTCATGGTCGCCGGCGGCTTCGGTTGCAACGATGCGCCGTCTAGACGCATCGAGACGTTGTGTGGATCGTCCGGGTCGCGCTGAACCGCCCGTACACCTTCATCGTGCTCGCCCTGCTCATCCTCATCGCAAGCCCAGTTGTAATCCTGCGCACGCCGACCGACATCTTCCCCAACATCGATATTCCGGTCATTGCCGTGGCGTGGCAGTTCACGGGCTTGAATCCCGAGGAGGTCGAAGGACGGATTACGACCGTGTTCGAGCGCGTGCTGACGACGACGGTCGACAACATCGAGCACCTCGAGTCGACAACCGTGAACGGCCAGGCGATGGTGCGCATCTTCTTGCAGCCGAATGCGAGCCTCGATACCGCCAACGCACAGGTGACCGCGGTCGCCCAGACGATCCTGCGCCAGCTGCCGCCCGGCATCACGCCCCCGCTGATCATCAACTACAGCGCGTCGTCGGTGCCCATATTACAGTTGGCGCTGTCGGGGATGTCGGAGGCGGAGCTAAACGACGTCGGCCTCAATTTCTTGAGGACGCAGCTGGTCACCGTGCCGGGCGTGGCGATCCCCTACCCGTTCGGCGGCAAGCAGCGGCAGATCATGGTGGACCTCGACCAGCGGCTGCTGCAGTCGAAGGGACTGGCGCCTGCGGACATCGTTACCGCGCTCGGCCTGCAGAACATCGTGGTGCCGGGCGGCACCGCCAAGATCGGCGACTTCGAGTATGACGTGACCATGAACGCCGCGCCCCGCACCGTGGCCGAGCTCAACGCGCTGCCGGTCAAGGTCGTCAACAACACGCCCATCTATCTGCGCGACGTCGCCTGGGTGCGTGATGGCTTCACGCCGCAGACGAACATCGTTCGCCGCGACGGCGAGCGCGGCGTGCTGATCTCGATCCTGAAAAACGGCGCCGCGTCGACGCTGGACGTGGTGGCAGGCGTGCGACAGCTGCTTCCCCGCGTGCTGCAGACGCTGCCGCAGCAGCTGAAGGTCGCGCCGCTGGCCGATCAGTCGATCTTCGTGCGGGCGGCGGTGAGCGGCGTGATCCGCGAGGCGGTGATCGCCGCGTGCCTCACCGCGCTCATGATCCTGCTGTTCCTCGGCAGCTGGCGCAGCACGGTGATCATCGCGGTGTCGATCCCGCTGTCGATCCTGACGTCGGTCATCGCGCTCAGCGCGCTCGGCCACACCATCAACATCATGACGCTCGGCGGGCTCGCGCTCGCGGTCGGGATCCTGGTCGACGACGCGACGGTGGAGGTCGAGAACGTCAACCGCAACCTCGACATGGGCAAGCCCGTCATCCAGGCGATCCTGGACGGCGCCCAGCAGATCGCGGTGCCAGCCTTCGTCTCGACGCTCTGCATCTGCATCGTCTTCCTGCCGATGTTCTTCCTCGGCGGCGTCGCCCGCTACCTGTTCGTGCCGCTGGCGGAGGCGGTCACCTTCGCGATGCTCGCGTCGTACTTCTTCTCGCGGACGGTGGTGCCGACGATGGCGCGATATCTGCTGTCACCTCCGGTGGAGGGCGCGCCGCCGTCTCGCAATCCACTGGCCCGAATGCAGCAGGCGTTCGAACGGGGATTCGAGCGCATGCGCGACGCCTACCGGGATCTGCTCACGCGAATCATCGCGTGGCGCCGCGTCTTCATTCCCGCATTCCTTGTCGTCTGTCTCGCGCTCGCGGCCCTGCTCGTGCCACGACTCGGCGAGAATTTCTTCCCGGACACCGACGCCGGCCAGCTCACGCTGCACATGCGTGCGCAGACCGGCACCCGGATCGAGGAGACCGCGCGGCTGACCGATCTCGTGGAAGCGGCGATCCGGCGGGTCATCCCCGCCGATGAGCTCGATGTAGTGTTCGACAACATCGGGCTGCCCTACAGCAGCATCAACTGGATGCACAGCTTCTCCGGTGTGATCGGAGCCGCCGACTCCGACATCAGTGTCTCGCTCAAGCCGAAGCATCGCCCGACCGCGGAGTACGTCCGGACGCTGCGGCGAGTGCTCCCCGAGGAATTTCCCGGCGTGGACTTCTACTTCCTGCCCGCGGACATCATCACCCAGATCATCAACTTCGGCCTGCCGGCCCCGATCGACATCCAGCTCGAGGGCGCCGATGTTCAGGGCAACCGCGAGGTCGCGGACAAGATGCTGCGCGAGCTGCGTCAGGTCGCCGGGCTGGTCGATCTGCACGTCCAGCAGCGTTTCGACTACCCGAAGTTCGACCTCGCCATCGACCGCACGAAGGCGGGGCAGGGCGGCTTCACCGCGCGCGATGTGGCCAACAGTGTCCTCGTCGCGCTCAGCGGCAGCTTTCAGACGACGCCGTCGTTCTTTCTCAACTGGCAGAACGGCGTCAACTACCAGATCACGACGCAGACGCCACAGTACCGGGTCGAGACGTTGCACGACATCAACAACGTCCCCCTCACTCGCGCTGGCGCATCGAGCGCAGGGACGACCGTCATTCCCGGCACGACCATCGGTACCGCGGCGAACGCCGGCGCGGGCGCGCCAACCGGCGCGGGCACGACGACCGGCCCTCTCGCCAGCAACGGCGCCGGCACGGGACGGCCCGGCCTCGTCGGCGATGTCGCCTCACTCGTGCGCGGCACCGAAATGGCGGTGGTGTCGCACTACAACATCCGGCGGACCGTCGACATCTACGGCGCCGTACAGGACCGCGACCTCGGTGCGGTCGCTGGCGACGTCCAGCGCATCGTCGA
>Ga0075434_100002174_pt1 | contig 17093 bp, 15 predicted proteins | sample RhiMethybrSRZTD3_FD_75298 | JGI IMG/M metagenome (GOLD analysis project Ga0075434, IMG submission 75298) | Populus rhizosphere microbial communities from Tennessee, USA - Rhizosphere MetaG P. TD hybrid SRZTD3 | ecosystem: Host-associated > Plants > Roots > Rhizosphere > Soil | place: USA... | reverse complement strand
GACGAAGGTCACGTTCAGTTTCGGGGCCAGCTCCGCCCTGGCGGAGCAGATCAACGCTGGTGCGCCCGCCGACGTATTCGCGTCGGCGAGCCCGAAGAACATGGACCAGGTCGTTAGCGCCGGCGGCGCGTCCGGATCGAAGGTGTTCGCGACCAACAAGATGGAGATCGCCACCCCGCCCAGCAATCCGGCCCACGTCGCCTCGGTCAACGACCTGGCAAAGTCATCGGTCAAGACCGCGCTGTGCCAGCCGCAGGTGCCGTGCGGTTCGGTCGCGCAGCAGGTCTTCACCAATGCCAAGATCACGGTGAAGCCGGTCACGCTCGAGCCCGACGTGAAGTCCGTCCTGAGCAAAGTGCAGCTCGGTGAGGTAGACGCAGGAATGGTCTATGTGACCGACGTCAAGGCCGCGGCCGAGAAGGTCAAGGGCGTCGAGATTGCCGACGATGTCAATGCCTCCACCGACTACCCGGTCGCCGCTCTAACCAAGAGCGGGAACGCAGCCGTAGCAGCGGCGTTCGTGGACATGGTGCTCTCGCCGGAAGGCGAAAGTGTGCTGACCGCTGCAGGGTTCCAAGCGCCCTAAGCCCGGTACAAGCGCGGATCCGATGGTGAGCACGCTGGCGACACCGTCGCGGTTGAGCCAGCGGGAGCGCCTGCGGCGAGCGACCAAGGGTGGCGGGTCGCGGTCAGTGCCGGTGCCATTGCTGGCACCAGCACTCATCTCGGTTGCGTTTCTCGTGCTGCCCCTGGTTGGTCTGATTCTGCGAGCTCCCTGGGGGGACCTGTGGTCCATCGTGCGGGGCTCGGACGCATCCCAGGCGCTGCGGTTGTCGCTGTGGACCTCAACAGTCGCGACCGGCGTGTCGCTGGTGATCGGCGTGCCGCTGGCTTGGGTACTGGCCCGGACTGACTTTCCTGGCCTGCGGATTCTTCGGGCGCTGGTCACATTGCCGCTGGTGCTCCCACCGGTGGTCGGCGGGGTAGCGCTGCTGCTGGCCTTTGGGCGTAAGGGATTTGTCGGCCAGTACCTCGACCAGTGGTTCGGCATCACGATTCCGTTCAGCCCGGCCGCCGTCATCATGGCCGAGACGTTCGTGGCGATGCCTTTCCTGATCATCACCGTGGAGGGGGCGCTCCGGTCGGCCGACTTGGGGTTCGAGGAGGCAGCCGCCACCCTAGGGGCAGGCAGGATGACCGTGTTCCGCCGCATCACCGTCCCGCTGGTCGCGCCGTCGCTGGGTGCTGGCGCGGTGCTGTGCTGGGCGCGGGCCCTCGGTGAGTTCGGCGCGACGATCACCTTCGCCGGGAGCTTTCCAGGACGCACGCAGACAATGCCGATTGCGGTCTACTACGCGCTCGAGACCGACCCCGACGCCGCCGTCGTGCTCAGCCTCGTACTCCTGCTGGTGTCGGTCACTGTGCTCGTGACGATGCGGGACAAGTGGCTACGCGGCGGCTCGACTCAGTGACCTCCGGGATCGGACGAGAGCTCGCAGTCGACGCCGAGGTGAGCCGCGGCGAATTCACCCTGCGAGTCAACCTGGCTGTGGCCCCCGGCGAGGTGCTCGGGATTCTCGGGCCGAACGGCTCCGGCAAATCCACCCTGCTCAAAGCGGTGGCCGGGTTGATGCCTGTATCGCGCGGTCAAATTCTCCTCGACGGTCAGGTGGTCGACGACGCGGCCACCGGCGAGTTCCTGGAGGCGGCTGAGCGCCCGGTCGGGTTCGTCTTCCAGAACTACCGGCTCTTTCCCCACATGAGCGTGCTCGACAACGTCGCCTTTGCCCCTCGGGCGCGCGGCATCAACCGACACGAGGCCCGTGCGACCGCATCGGATTGGCTTGCTCGGCTCGGCCTAGCGCGCTTCGCCGGCCGGCGGCCGGCCGATCTGTCCGGAGGACAGGCCCAGCGGGTGGCGCTGGCGCGGGCCCTGGCCGGAAACCCCGCACTGCTGTTGCTCGACGAACCCTTGTCGGCGCTCGATGCGCGGACCCGCCTTGACGTACAGACCGAGCTCCGTCGCCACCTCTCCGACTTCGGTGGACCATGCCTCCTCGTCACCCATGACCCCCTCGAGGCACTCGTGCTCGCCGATCGCCTCCTCGTGCTCGAGGAAGGCAAGATCGTGCAGGAGGGCACACCGGGAGCGGTCGCCCGGCGACCGGCGACCGAGTACGTCGCCAAGCTGGTCGGCCTGAACCTCTATGCAGGAGACGTCGACGGACCGAAAGTCAGGCTGCGCAATGGCGGCACATTCGTCGTACCCGACCACGGCCAGCACGGCGAGGTGCTCGTCGCACTCCGCCCGTCGGCCGTGGTCGTCAGCATCGAGCAACCCCACACGAGCGCGCGCAACAGCTGGCCGGCGACCATCGTCGGGCTCACACTGCTCACCGATCGCGTCCGGATCGACCTGGAGGGCGAGCCGTCTGCCCTCGTGGACGTCACGCCGAGCGCCGTCTCAGAACTCGAGCTAACCTCCGGCCGCAAGGTGTGGCTGACGGCGAAGGCGACCGATCTGGAGGTTTACGGCGCCGACGTTCTGACAGGTAATGGAAGTCTGTCCTCGCCCGACCGGTGAGTGGTAGATGCGCGGCGAAACTCAATGAGCGCGGCCCGAGCTCAGCTGTCGACGGCAAGGATGACGTCGGAGGCCTTGACGACGGCCGTCACAGCGCTTCCCTCGGCGATCCCGAGTTCGTTCACCGCCTCGATCGTCACCGATGCGACGAGCCGGGTGCCGTTGGCGTCAAGCTCTACGTTCGCGATGGCTTCGCCGCGGGTAATGCTGGTCACGCGGGCGGGGATCTGGTTTCGTGCGCTGATCTTCACGGAAGAGAGATGCTAGTCGGGCGGCACGACCGAGCGGACAGAGGGGTCCGTGGTGCTGGCCGCTCCAGTCGAAAGCAAGATCACATATCCCCTATGGCACCCGGTGTGCTGATTCATGATCGACATCGAGCCGCGATCCTGCAGTGTCCGCACCTCGGCTGCATCGTCACGGGTCGGTTGACGTTTGGAGTCGCATGGTCTTGACTGAGGCGGCATTGTGGCGCTGTACTCATATTGCTGAATCAACAGCCAGTCTGGGACGTTCCTGTCGCTAATTCGAACCGCCGGGATGGGCGGGATCGCAGGGCCAGGCTTCCATCCGGACGGTGGCCAGCAGGCCGCTCGGACCGATAAGGAACGCGACTGCCGCGGTAATGCCGACTCGCAGCCGTACCGAGTCGATGACATCCGATTCTGAGTTGCGTTCGCCCTCTAGCTCCGTAGGCGGGCAGAGTGCGCCTTCGCCGCTCCTGCTGGGTCTGAGTCCGACACCGAGGAGCTTTTACTACCGACTCGATCTGTGGCGGCCGATGAGGCGGCCACTGGACCTGGATCAGGACCGGAACACCACCTGTGAGCGGCCGACATCCGACATCAACCAGCCCGCGGTCCATGATCATCCGAGACGATCATGGCATGGCATCAAGCTCGAGTTGTGAGGCGATCTCGACAGGCGCATCGAGCCTTCTGCTCAACTCAGCATGTCTCAACAGACACTGTCGACTACTCGGCCCGTGGGACGAGACGTCTCGCGTAAATTGCGGTCCCGCGATGCAGGGGCATGGCCTGTGGCTGTTTTGGCCGATCTGTTCGTGTATGCGACTCGACCATTCGGCGGGAGCCTGCGGAGGCCCATGTGACCACAGCCTCCAGCGGGCTCGCCGGACGAGGGATCCTGCTCACGAGAACATCGTTGAGCGCTCCGAATGCCAATAAGCGACGAATTGCGCATCTCATGCCTCGCTAGCCGACTTGCTGTTGAGACGGCTCGCGTGATCTGCCGGTTGCGGACGGCGAGGATTATGTGGTGCACGGTGATCAACAGGGCGAGCCAGGCGAGGCCGAGTATCCAGGCGAAGATGACGTCGGTGAGCCAGTGGTGGCCGAGGAAGATCCGGCTGAACCCCATTGCCGCCGACCAGGCCACGGCCAAGACGACGGACAGGGCGATGGCGCGGTTGCTGCTGAGCCGACGCGCAACGAGGTAGGCGACTATGCCGACGATGACGGTGCTGTTCAGCGTGTGACCGGACGGAAAGGAAGGCGTGCTCGTACCGCGGTACGGCGGCGCTGAGCGGCGGCCGCTGCCGGCCGACGATCGCCTTGCCGACGGTGGTGAAGGTGAGCGATCCGGCGACCGCGATGATCATCAGGATCAGCGGAGTGAGGGAGCGCCATCGCCACACCATCAACAGCGTCGGGTCAATCCCTGTTCGGATCGGGGCGGGTCGAGGCGGTACCCATACCCTCGGAGGGTGGTGATGGTTGGCAAGGCAAGGTCGGGGATGTGGTGATCTTGGGCGGCGTCGCCGAGCTGTCGCCGGAGGGCGGCCATGGTGACGTCGAGGGTTTTGGTTGGGCCGTACCAGTTCTCATCCCACACCTCGCTCATGAGTTCCTCCCGGCTGACGGCGGCGCCGGGGTGGGCAGCGAGAGCGGCGAGCAGATCGAACTCCTTCGGCCGCAGTGTCAGGTCATTGCCGTTGACGTGGCACCGCCGGGAAGCAAGATCAATGGTGAGTGCTCCTAGCTGGAGGATGGTCTCTGCTGCTGTGGAAATCGGGCGCCGGCGGAGGTGGGCGCGGAGGCGGGCGAGCAGCACGGTGAGGCTGAAGGGTTTGACGAGGTAGTCATCGGCGCCGGCGTCGAGGCCGACGATGACGTCGATTTCGTCACTGCGGGCGGTGAGGATGACGAGCAGGATCTCGGGGTTGTCCCGGCGTATGGTGCGGGCAAGATCAACACCATCGAGGTCGGGAAGGCCGAGGTCGAGGAGAACGATTCCGGGTTTTGTTTCGGTGACGTGAATGAGGGCGGCACCGCCGGTGCGGCACCATGTTGTCGGGTAGCCGTGGCCTTGGAGACCGAGGTGGAGGTGGTGCCCAATGGTGGGGTCGTCTTCGACAATCAGCACTGCCGGCAATGGGCCGGGGTCCGTTCGGCTCATGCGGGCGAACCTACGCGTGTGTCGCAGTCAGTGTCATTGCGCCGCATGGACATGGTCGAGCCACTGCAATGCGTCGGGCAAGTAGCGGCGGTAGTTCCGGTAGTTGTGACCGCCAGTCGTGAAGTCGAGAAAGGACACTCCGCGATCGCCGCGGCTCGCTGCCAGCATCTGCCGGTTGGCTTTCCAGGATCCTTTGTCCTGTCGGCCGCAGATCAGCAACAGTTTGCGCCCGTGCAGGCCATGATGCTGGTAGAGCCACAGCGGCGAGTTGCGTAGCCGCGCGGCGCTGTCTCCGTGGAACAGATCGCCTGTCGTACGGTCGGTAATCGGGGTGAAGTAGCCGCCGAAGGAGACGGCGGCTTGGAAGTTTTTGGGTTGGGTGAGCATGAGCTTTGCGCCACAGAATGCGCCGGTGCTCCATCCGGCCAGGGACCAGGGGCCCGGTTGGGCGCGCAGTTGGTGGTGTACGGCGTTCGGCACCATCGACGAAAGCCAGCTGTACGCCTGCGGCCCGCCGCGAATGTTGGTGCACTCGGTGTCTCGAGGCGGGTCTGTCATCAGTGGCGGGAACACGGCGATGAACGGTTTGATGCGCCCAGCGTTCATCAGGGTCGAAGCGACCTGGCCAAAGTCGTAATGCCGGAACATCACCTCCGGCGTGGAAGGTTGGCCGGGCAAGACCATCACGACTGGGAACCTTGCGGTATGGAACTGGGGCTGCTGATACTCCGGTGGAAGCCACACCAGGATCTTCCGGGCGTGGTCACCGGCTGTGCGTCCAGGCACTGTCAATACCTGAACGCGGCCAGCGCCTGGCCGGGCGAGCGCATTGGTCTGGATGGTCGACCGCTCAGTTCGCACCCCAAAAAGGTCCGACCAGGAGGAGTAGAAGCCGTATTGGTTGTTCACCCACAAAAAGAGCGCAGAAAGGGCGAGTACTTGACAGGCGAGAACTGCCACCAGCGGGCGAAGCGCCGACACCCAACTGGACTTGGTTTTGTGTCGCCACCACCAGGCCAAAAGTAGTGGTGCAACAACCGCAAGCGAGATTGCGGCCACCAGCAGCGGGTTGCCCGTGAGGCTCAACATGACCAACCGGCGAGAGTTGAGTTCGTACGGTGTCGAGGGATTCGCGGCCAGTGGAGGAACCCCTCGACGGCCAGAGCGGCGCCGATGATCGGCCCGAGATCGCGGGCCAGTCTGAAGCAGATGAAGCGGGGCTCCCATCCCGGCCGAAACTTGGCATTTGCCCGGTAGAGGGAGGCAATCTGCCACCATCGGGATGCAACCAACAGCAGCCAAACCCAGGCCCGCAGGAGCGGACCGGCGCCGATCCGCTCTCCACGGGCCAAGGACGATCGGAACACTGCGAAGTTCAAGGAGACGCGGCTGATACCGCGGCCGGGTGCGGCTGCGAGCAGTTCGGCGATCATCAGCTCCATCACCCCGTTGTCGAGATCGGGGTCGCGGCGCACCAGGTCAAGCGACAGCCCGTCGTGGCCCCATGGCACGAATTGCAGCACCGCCACTAACTCTCCGACGAAGTTGTGAGCCTGAACGATCAGGCAGTCGGCGTCTTCGGGTGCCGCGAACCGCGACAAAGCCATGGAAAATCCGCGCTCGCCACCGCGACGCCAGCGCTGTGACAACTGCTCAGCCTGTGCGCGCTGGGCGGGATCAAGGTCCCACACTGGGTCAATCCGTACCTGATGGCCGGCCCGCCGGGCCCGATTCACGGCCTGCCGCACCGACCGCATGGCGCGTCCTTGGAGTGTGAAGTCGGCGACTTCTACCACCGCCTCGTCGCCAATCTCCAAGGCGTCAAAACCGGCCCGGTGGTAGGCCTCGGCCCCTGTCTCGGACGCGGCCAGCACTGCAGGGATCCAGGCCCGCTGCTGGGTCAGCTGCCGCCAGGCCTCGATTGCAGCCGGCCACGCCTCGATGTCCCCGATCGGGTCGCCGGCAGCCAGACACACCCCCGCCTTTACCCGGTACGCGACCGCTGCCTTCCCGGTAGGAGAGAAGATGTAGGACTTGTCGTTGCGGGTGGCGAAGTAGCCGAGCGAGTCAACCTGGCCGTGCCGGGCGAGTAACGCGCGGACGCGATCGCGCTCGGTGTGATCGGCAGCTTCCAACGGGCCCGAGCTGTGCAGCAACACGGCCAGGGCCGCGAGCCCGGCCAAGATTCCCAGTCCAAGTAGCAGGTATCTGGACTCGGCTCCGGAGTCGGCAGTGACGAAACGCAGTGGTCCCGGGATCCCGACCAATCCGAAGAAACTTTGCTGTAGCACTTGCGCACTGTTCCAGGGCCGAACCAGTTCGCGGTGATCAACGATTATCGCAATGGCACCCAACAGCCAGCCTGCTACGGCGACCACCAACAGGCTGAGCGGGATCGCAGCGCGAGACCTGGGCTCCGGTCGGCCGACGAACTGGCGGCGGCCCCACAGCAGTATGGCTACTACGGCGGCCGACACTGTTGCCTGGATCAGCTCCGTGCCGCGTAGCAGGTGAACGGCGATCGCCGTGCAGAGTAGCGCCACCGTTGCCAGCCAGGCCCGCTGCTTACGCCGCCGCAAGCCGCGAGCCATGACCAGCAGCCCACACCCGACGCCGATCCCGACAACCGCAACGGAGGCGACGGCCCCGAAGGGCGGCAGGTAGTCCTGAGACCAGTCCAGCAGCCTGGGTGACCTGCGCACCACCGCGGACGCGATGTTAAGCAGCCCAAGCAGGAACACAACTCGGGCGGCCCACACCGGCAGTTGGCTCGATGGCAAGGAAGAACGTGCGGCCGCCGTTAGCGGGGGTGGTAACGGCGGCCGCGGCTTGCCGCGCTGTTTGAGCGAAGGCCGGGCGAGATCCGCGGAGGACGTGCCCGACCGGGCGGCGGTGGTCATAGCTCGCGGAGCTCTTCGACGGGGGGTCTGGTCGACGTACGAGCGGCGGCGAAAGCGGCGGCCGTCAAAGCGGCCACAACGGCGACCACCGCAATGCCCAGGTAGCCGACCGGCACGGCGATGACCGAAGGCGGCGGGTCGAAAACCCCGGTAAGCACCTTGACAAGCATCACCGACAGCCCCCATGCCACCAGCGCTCCCCCGGACAGGCCGCCGATCGTGACGACTGCGGCCTCAGACAGTACGAGGCCGCGAAGCTGACGCCGGCGGCCGCCCAGTACGGAGATGATCGCGAGGCTACGCCGCCGCTCAGCCAGCCCTGCCGCGAGCACCAGACCGCCGGCGGCGGCGGCGAGGAGCACGGCAAAGGTCAGCTCGAGCCGTGTCAGGCCTGCGAGATTGACCGAGGTGAGGCTGGAACCGACTTCGGCGCGAACGTGGCTGATGTCGGTGACCGTCGCTCTAGTGCCAACCTCGTGGCGAAGCGCTGCCGCGACAGCCGGCTGGTTTCGGCCACCGGTATCGATCAGGAACGCGCCGACGGCGTCGGAGCCGGTCTGTTGCGCTAGATAGTTGGCATTGGCGACCAAGAAGCTGTCCCGGGGGGCCGTTGGGAACTCGTTGACGATGCCTGCGTAGTGGAACGGGATGGTGCGCATCTTCTTCGTGGTGTCGTCCTGGATCCTGAGATTGAGCAGGTCACCGGGATTCAGCTGGAAGTCCTGAACGGTCTCCGCACTTACCAGTACTGCATCGGGGTTCGCGGCTAGCACATTCATCAGCTGGGCAGCGCTGCCCCCTTGGAAGTACGCGTCCTGCAGCGCGGTCGCGCTGGTGATGGTGGCGGGCTGGACGCCGTACAGGTCCTGAAGATCAGCACCCACGTAGGCGAACCGGTGCTGTAACGGTTCGACCTCCCGCACACCGCGCGTCGCTGCGAGTACTGCGGCCTCGCGAGGGCTGGTGCGGCTCCCCGGAGCAGGAGTGACCGTGACGTCAGCACCGTTGCTGAGCTGTGCATCAGCTTCGGCCTGCTGCCGGTAGGTCGCGTTGAACACGGCCGTGGACACCGCGAATGAGACAGCGAGACCTAGCAGCACGATGGATCGCGCCAGCAGGTGACGTTGCCGGGTGAGTGCGGCCGCACCCGGTTGAGCGAGCCGGCCGGTGAGCGGGGCGATGAGCCGGGCGAGCGGCCGGCGGCCATGTGCGAGGGCCATGATCGCCAGCCGCCACAGCAGCAGTGCGCCGCCCAGCCAAAGCAGGGCGGGGCCGAGGAAGGCCCAATACGACACCGAGATTGTGGGAACGCCTTCGGGCGCGAATACGAGTGTGTACTTGTTGCGGCTGGAGGCGATGAACACGCCGACCGCCCCGGCCAGCAGAATCAGGTCGACCCCAGCACGCATCCACCATGGGTTGGTCCGTCCGCGGATGCTGCGCCGGGCATCGGCGACGGTGAGACCGCGCAGGTCCCGGAGCGCGGGCACCAGCACGACGAGGCCGGCGATCAGCAGGCCGACGACGAACGCGCCTGCGAACCACATCGCTGTTGCGGCCGTACTGATGCCGAAACTGGCCGGCCCGAACGCGATCCGCCCGGCGATCAGCGCGGCCACGACACCAAACAGCCCGCCCGCAACTCCGACGACAAGCGCCTCAACGACGGCAAGCTGCCCAATCCGCCGCTGCGCCAGACCACGAGTGCGCAGCAGCGCCTGCTCATTGCGCCGCCGGCTGGCACCGGCTCCGACAAGAGCGGCTGTCAGTAGCGCGGCTAGCACAGCTCCCGGCAGCCCGAGGAACAGAAACAGCATCTGGGCGTACGCGGCATCGCTGCGCGCAGCGTCGAGCGCGGCGGCCACATTGTTGCCGACAAGCGCGCCCCCAGCCAGCTGCGCCTCGAGGTTACGGCCTGCTCCGACGACGGCTTGGTATGCAGCTTCGGGACTTGATTGTGCCGGTGGGCGGCGGGCGACATGAATCTGGACCTTGAACGGGCTGTTGCCAAGCAGCCGGCTGAACGTGGCGGATGGCAACAGCAATAGGTTGTCCGGGGGAGCGGACGGCTGGGACTGAGGTGGTGCACCGACCTTCTGGAACAAGGTGTCTGCCAGCGGCAGATCCACGACACCGGTCACCGTGGCAACGACCGCGGGCCGACCGGCCCGTTGGATGCGGATGGTGTCGCCGGGCCGGCTTCGCAGGTTGGCGGCGGTCTGCTGTCCCAGCAGAACTCCGGTATCGGCCCCGCTCAGCGTCCGGATCTGCTGCGGAAAGGTGCTCCGGTAGTCGGAGGGCAAGCCGACCACTACACCGGCACCGGTGGTCTGTGTCGTGCCACCATTGGTGGCTTGAAAGCCTTTGACCGAGGCAAACTGGAGCGGCCGAGCGGCAATCACATCGGGGGCGGCAGTCACCCGCCGTAAGACCTCGGCTGGATTGGCGCCAGGCTGAACCTCGACCTGCCAGTCCACCGCGACCGATCGTAGGGCGCGAGCAGTCATGGTGGATTGAGAGGCTGTCAAGAACGCCCCGAGTGCCGCGATCAGTGCAACGGCTAGGGCGATACCGGCTGAGACGGCCAGCAGCCGACCGAGGCGGCGACTGAGCAGGCCCCCGAGCCAGGTGATGATCATGACAAGATCCGCTCTCCGGAGGAGGTGTGCAGCCGGCCCTCGTGCATGTACCAATGGGTCTCGAGGCGATCGGCGACCGTCCGGTCGTGGGTGCTCACGACCAGTGCGGCACCGATCTGGCTGGCGGTGCGCAGCAGCACGTCTATCAGGTGTTGCCCGCTAGCACGGTCCAGTTGCCCGGTGGGTTCATCGGCCAACACGAGTCGCGGCCGTTGAGCGAGCACCCGGGCGACCGCGACTCGTTGACCCTGCCCGCCAGACAATTCCTCCGGAAGTCTTCCCGCGAGATCGTCCAGCCCGACGGCGCCCAGCGCCTCCGCGGCCCGGGACCGCCATTCCCCTTCCGGCGTATCGGCAAGGATCAGTGGCAGCGCGACGTTCTCCTCGACGGTGAGGGCTGGCACCAGGCTGGGCGACTGAAAGACCACCCCGATCTCGAAAGCTCGGTCCGGTGCAAGCGGCAAGCCTGGCCATGTCACAGATCCGACCGTCGGCTGCTCGAGCCCGGCAATCAGGTGCAGCAAGGTTGACTTGCCCGAGCCAGAGGATCCGATGACCGCCACCCGGCCACCCGGCTCAATGACACAACTGGTGCCGTGCACCGCCACGACAGCGCGCGAGCCGGTGCCGAACACGCGCGAGACTCCCTCGCAGATCACGAGCGCATCACCGCTGGTCATGGCGATATCTGCCCATCGGTCAAGGTGACGATTCGGTCGGCAATCCGCGCCACCGCAAGGCTGTGAGTGACGACAACCAGCCCGGCCCCGCGCCGGGCGTGGTCTGCAAGCAGCTGCAGCACCTGTTGTTCGGTGTCTCCATCGAGTTCGCCGGTGGGCTCGTCGGCCAGCACCACATCGGGATCGTTCGCCAGGGCCACCGCTAGCCCGACCCGTGCCAGCTCGCCGCCGGACAGCTCCGTCGGATAGGCGTGCCGACGAGCGGAGAGCCCAACTTCGTCGAGCAGATCGTCGACGCGGCGCGGAGGCGCGTCGGTGCCGCGGGCCAACTGCGCCACCCGTACGTTGCCACGCACGTCGAGATGCTGGAGCAGATTCCCGGTCTGGAGCAGCACACCAATCCGGTGCGCTCGGATTCTGGCCCGCTCGGTCTCGGGTCGGTGGCTGAGCCGCTCACCGCGTACGAGCACCGTGCCGCCAGCCGGTTCGTCCAAGCCGGCAAGGCAGTTGAGCAGGGTGGATTTTCCGGAGCCGGACGGACCCAACACCGCAACTGTGCTTCCAGCCTGGACAGTCAAAGACACCCCACGCAGGGCGAGAGTTTCCTCATCACCGGCGCGAAAGAACCTGTAGAGGTTCCGGGCTTCCAAGACGGGAGTGTCCCCGGTGGCGGTCATGATCATCGCCACCGGACCGAGTCCGACACGATCCGCCAGGGATCCACGTTGTCCGCGTTGGTCGGTCCCGACAGTGTCAGATCCAGACGGTGGCCGCCGTGGTAATAGACGTAGCGCTCAAAGGCGTCTCGCACCACTTTCCCCGTGACTGGGTCCTGCGGGGAGTCGCCTTCGTAGCGGACCACAACCACTGTGCTGCCGGCCCGCCGGTCAGTGGTGATCTTGCTGAATTTGAAGTTCGGCACGCTGGACTTCAAATTGGGCACGTCGGTGCTGGTCACCGACGCGACCGTCGGTGCGGAACCCGAGGTGCTGGGGGCGATCTCGATCCGGTTCAGCTTGTCGGTGAACTGGGTCACTGTGCCTGTGGTGGAGCGGGCCCATCCCTCGGGTACCTTGACCGACACCCGGCCGTTTGGTGCCGTAAACGGCACATACACCTGGTTATCCGGGATGTCCCCTGGTGGGTTCGACTCTGTCTTCGCCGGTGCCGCCGATGCTGATGCTGCTGAACTTGGCGCGCTTCCCGACGTGCCGACGGTGGGCTGATTTGGCGTACGCGTGGCCGTCAGCGCGCCGCACCCCGCGAGCAGCGCGGTCAGACCCACCACAACCAAGCTCACCACTTTGTCCGCTCTCAATTCCATGACGCCTCCGCCGGGACTTGCTACGTCTTCGACGCTAGGAGCGGCAGGGTTATCGGCTGGTCAGCCGGAGGTTAAGGGATGGCAAAACGTCTCGCGTAAGAAATGATGGCGGTCGCCAGAGGGTCTAGTCGTCGGGTTTGCGGCGAAGGCACCGGCCATGATGGAGGGCGTGCGCCAACGCATCGTCCGGGTTGCGATTGCTGCCGTCGCGATCGCCCTGCTGCTCTTCGCCGTACCGCTCGCGGTGATCATGCGCACCGCGCTGTTCGACGATGAGAGGCGCGAGCTGGAAGGTGCGGCTTTGCAGGCGGCCGTCCGGATCGACCCGGACTTCGCACATGACGATCCCGTTGAGCTACCGCCCAACGAGCAACAAGTTGGCGTCTACGACGTTGGTTCGCGGTTGCGGTCTGGTCACGGGCCCAAAACCGGAGACCCCGTCGTGCAGCGCGCCGCCGCCGGCTCGGTTGCTGACGGTCAGATCGGTGGAGAGCTGATCGTGGCAGTCCCGGTAACGTCCCAAGAGAAGGTGGTGGGTGTCGTTCGAGCCGCGCAGCCGGTCCAAGTCATCTGGAACCGCGTGCTGCTCGCCTGGCTCGCACTTGCGGCTCTTGCGGGCGCAGCCTTCGGTGTGGCCGTACTCGTCGCGCGGCGCCAGGCTCGACACCTCAGCGCACCCCTGGAAGCGCTCGCGGAAACCTCCGAGCGAATCGCGGCTGGGGATCTCACCGTACGCGCCGACCCCAGCAGCATCCCCGAGATCGGCCGAGTCGCTGAGACCCACAATGCAATGGTCGACGAACTCGGCAACATGCTGCAGCGGGAGCGCGACTTCACTGCTCATGCCTCGCATCAGCTCCGTACGCCGCTCACCGGTCTGCAGTTGGGACTCGAGACGGCCCAAGAGCAAGCTGCGCAGGACCCAGGATTCGACCTGCGGCCAGCGTTGCAGGAGGCCGGAGATCGGGCCGAGCAGTTGCACCGCACCATCGATGACCTGCTCCAGGTAGCCCGCCTTCCATCCGATCAATGGGCAGCGGCCGAACCGATCCCGCTCGAGGACGTCTTGGCGGACGCGGAACGGCGCTGGCACGGCCCGTTCGCCAACCAGGGGCGGCGGCTGACCATGCGCCGACGCCAAGGCATGGCTACAGCAGAAGTCCCCGGCCGAGTGGTCGGGCAGATCCTCGACATATTGCTGGACAACGCAACTCGGCACGGACTTGGCGCTGTGACCGTCACCGCTCGAGACATCAGCGATGCCGCTGCCATCGACATCGCAGACGAAGGATCCCTATCGGGACCAACGACCGAACTCTTCGCCCGCGATGCCTCTAGCGACTCAGGGCACGGCATAGGGCTAGGCCTCGCCCGGTCACTGGCCGAGGCATGCGGCGGCCGCCTCTACCTCGCGAGCGAAGCGCCCACAACCTTCAGTCTCGTTCTTCGCCTAAACCACGACGATGAGAAGCCCGGCTGAGCAGCAGGAGCTCGGGCACCAAACTCAGAGCTGCTGGATCCAACGCAGGCAATCCCTGACCAGCTGATCACACAGTTGGCTGATCTGGGCGCGCGAGGCCCGGCGTCCAGGGGCGCGGCCAAGGAACCAGGCCCGCAGCTGTGATTCTCGCTATACCGGTGTTGCCGTTACGGCCAGCGGGCGCCGAGAGAGATCATCCCCAGCGCAGCGAGGATCGCGAAACCCAGCCCGAAGCCGGCGTATCGCGAGGTGACCTCCCGGTCCACTTTCTCCATGCCCACGGAGCTGCCGATGTTCTTGTAGACCTGCTTGAGTTCACCCGCTGACTCAGCGGTGTACGCCTCTCCGCCGGAGATCTCTGCGATCTTCGCCAGCTCGGCTCGGTCGACGGGCACCGGCTCCTGCCGACCACCAATGTCGATGTAACCCTCGGGGGTGCCATACGCGATGGTGTAGATCGGGACCGATTGGGCCCTCGCGGCCATCGCGGCCTGATCTGACGGTCGGCCGACCTGGGTCTTGCCGTCGCTCAGCAACACGATGCGGGCCGGCGGGACAGCCTTGGGGTTGTCCGGGTCGGGCGGCACCTGAGCGAGCGCGGCAAGCGAGGTATAGATGCCCTCACCGATGGCGGTCGAGGCCTGCGGGCTTAAGGACTGGATGGCGGCCGTCACCGCTCCGTGATCTTGGGTGGGCGGCACCAGGGTGGTCGCGGTGCCGGCGAAGGTGACCAGCGCGACATTGAACTTGGGCGGCAGGGACGTCACGAACTGCTCTGCACCCGCTTTCGCCGCGTCCAGCCGGTTCGGATCGACATCGGTGGCTTCCATGGATAGTGACACGTCGATGGTCACCACGACAGTCGCGCGTTCCCGGGGCACGGAGACCTGATCTTTCGGCTTGGCGAAGGCCAGGGTGAGCGTCAGCAGGCTAAGGATCGACAGCCCGACCGCGAGATGCCGTAACCAGGTACGATCCCGTGGGATCACGAGGTCGAACATCGTCTGGCTCACTTGGGTTCTGCGGTTCCGCTTACGCTGGACCATCCACAGATAGAGCAAAACCAGCAAGGGAATAAGCAGGAGCAGCCACAGGCGCCCGGGCGCGAGGAAAGATAGCAGAGGCATCATCTAGACGGCCCTTCGACAATCTCAGAGCACACCAATATTAGGGCCATTTGCCGCGCAACAGATCGCGCCCAGGCCGGCGGCGGCGAGGCCAAAGTGCTGTAGCGCGCGAGGGGCGCAAGACCAGTTCATCAAGATGGGCGGCCGGGTAAGGCGACCGAGTCTGATCCGACGAGTCCCCCGTGTAGCGAGGGCAGACATCGCGAGCGCCGCCAGTCCGACTTGATGTTGATCACTGCGGACTGTGTCCGCCAACGTTTGACGCGCGGGAATCCCGCACCGAAGCTGGAATGGTGACTACCGACCCGGCCGAGGTGACCGCCTCTGAACCACGATCAGCTGGCTTCCGTATCCGCTGGGGCTGGTTCCTCGGATGCATCGCATCAGGCCTCGTGGCCATCGTCGTCGGGTGGTTCATCGCCGCGCCGGCCGGTCGCACCAACTACCTGGCCGGAGTACTTGTCAACGTCGGGACCACCCTGCTGCTCGTCGGCATCGTCGTGCTGCTCGAGCGGCGGATCGTCGACAACGCAGTGAGGAAGTTTCGGAACGCTGCCGAAGAGGCTCGCGCGAGGATGCGCGACGATTTCCGCACCGAGGTCCAGGACTTCACAGATCGCGTGAACGCCGAGTGGGCCGCCGCATCGCCGGAGGACGTCCAGGCGATCAAGGAGCGGACCAGACGCCTCTCCAAGGAGCTCGCTGACAACTATTCCAGGGAGCTCGCTGACAGCTATGTCGACGAAGCGCTCGAGGCCTACGACGTGGACGAGAACCCGGAGCGGTGAGGGGGTCCGCGACTGAAGCCGCTGTGTGGCGCGGGGTGCTCAAAATGACCGGCTGATCACTTCGGCAACTACCGTGCGGCTTCGAGCTGGAGCTTGGTCGGGAATGGGGCGGCCAAGGGCATTCGGCTACGAGTACACGTTCTCCGACGGCCGCTTCTGCGGACCAGTGAGCGGCATCGTCGCCGTGGTCAGCTCCCGAAGAAGCGTCCGCCTGCCTCGGCCCCTGCTACTCCATCGGGGGAGAACTGCCCGGGATGGGCGGCATACCTCGGTGCTAGTGCCCGCTCCTGGTCAGCTGCCGTCGGCTCGAGCTGCTGCCGATCAATGACCACCGGTGGCTGCGGCTGCCGTTTGACAGGTCCAGCCCACGGGCTGGCGCTTCGCTGCACACCCGGTGCTTTGACTGCTGGACGGCGAGCTTGCGCTGGGCGAACTTGAGCTGGGCGCCGCCAAGCTCGGCGCAGCCCGGGCAATGGGGCAAGGATGCCGATCCCTACCCAAACAGCCCACAGCCCAAGACCCCACAGTGCGGCCCTATCCGCCAGCCATACGACACCAGCAACAGCGAGCGGGGCAGCCGCCCACACGGCCAGCGCCTTGGGTTTGAGAGGTTGGGGTTTGGTAGCAGTCGCCATAACCAAACATACCAGCGGGAGGCGGACCATGTCTAGACCAAGTTTCCTAGTCAGAGCACGTTTGATCATGGAAGTGACGAGCTGGCAAATTAGAGGTTACGAGCTCGCAAACTCGATCGCAACAACCGACGGCTCGAGTTGAGAAGCAGTCAGCGGATTTCTCTTCCAAACGCGCACCAGTAGCACTACGGTAGCGCTACGGCGGCGCTGTTGATCACTGAAAGGCGGCCGTTAGCCCGTCCCGCGCGAGTGCTTTAGGCGGTTGGTTGGCGCGACTTTGAAGGCGGCGGCATGAAGTTGGGATATCGGCGAAGTCACCGTCCACAACGCCTATGTTCACGACAATGACTGCATGGGACTATGGTCCGACATCAAACGCCCACGACGCGCTGATTGAGCACCCGCAACATCATTCAGTCGTCTCCATGCGAGTAGCGGAGCGCCGACATCTGCGGTCAGGTACGGCTTGGCGTCGACAACTCTTGTCCTCGAACATTTCAGCGAAGCTTGGTCTGGGT
>Ga0075434_100002172_pt1 | contig 17102 bp, 13 predicted proteins | sample RhiMethybrSRZTD3_FD_75298 | JGI IMG/M metagenome (GOLD analysis project Ga0075434, IMG submission 75298) | Populus rhizosphere microbial communities from Tennessee, USA - Rhizosphere MetaG P. TD hybrid SRZTD3 | ecosystem: Host-associated > Plants > Roots > Rhizosphere > Soil | place: USA... | reverse complement strand
CGACGGCGCCTTCCCACGGATACGCGGGCTCGCGCAGATGCAGCGGTCCGAGATACCCGATGTCCTCGAACGACTCCGGGCTCGTGTAATAGACGGCGAGCACGAGTCGACGCACGCCCTGATACACTGCGCGCGCGGTGGTCAGCGGCGACGTCGACCATCGCCTGAGAAGAGCGTCTTGTCGGTCGGCCGAAAGGCGAGGGAAGGGGGCGGTCATTCCAGAGAGCAGGAATGCCGCGGCACGACTTCCGAGGACTGTCAACGCGAGCTCGAGATCGCGCACGCGGTGCGCCGGAGCGCGCGCGAGCCGCGCCTCCACGCGAGCGACGACGTCGACGCGTGCTCCGGTGCCGTCGTAGGCGTGAGGTACGACACGCCGCGCGACGGCTTCCAGCACCGCCCGATGCCGAGCAGATAGCATGGGCGACAAGGTACTCGAACTACAGGCTGATGGCTGCGCCACCCAGCCACCAGCTGATTCTTAGCGCTCGTCGGAGCTGTTCTTCGGCTCGGCTTTCTCGCCGCCGTATCCGGATTTGTGCTCTGTCTCACGATGCCGCAGTGGCTCGGATCCCGAGAGACCCGCGCCTTCACCCCTGCCCGGTTCGCCGTGCGCGTGTGTTACGGCCGAAGGGTCTTCGGGGCGCTTCCCTTTGGCGGAATGAATACCCTCCGATGCCTCGGCGCCGGCGCCCGTGTTTCCTCGGTCGCTCTCCGCCATACCGCCATCAACCCCTTCATCGCGACCGCGCTCGTCCTGCTGCCTCGAGCGCTCGTTCTTCGCATTCCCTCGATCGGTCATTTCTACCCTCCGCGTCGCAGCCGCCATTATGGTTGCAAAGCCAAGCATTCCCCCGAGCCGTGCCCAAATCGTCCGTAACTTCAGTCATCCCGACTCGTCTTTTTTGAAGCCTCCCCTCCCGGGGAGGCACTTCTCGCGCCAGGAATCGGCTCCCGCCGGCGTGCGGGCGCACCTCGCAAATGAGCTCGATCGCCACCGGCTCTGCCGACGCTACACTGCCACAGGACCACGCCGACTTGCTGCTCGAGTTGGCGGTGGCGGTGCACAAGAACGCGATCTATCCCAGCACGCACCCAACGCTGGTCTCGGCGGTCGATAGCGTCGCGCGGAGGGTCGAGTCGTTTCTCGACGGCACGCCCGCGCTCTCCATCGGTGTCGCTCGGCGACAGCTCATCATCGAGGGCGTCGCGACCGACGAAACGCATCCGATCCTCCGCGACTTCGCCTCGAGGCTGCATCGCCACCAGATCGGCGCCATGCGCTTTACGCGCGGCCTGGTGAAGGAGGAGCTCGCCGAGGTCCTCGCGACAATCGCGGTCGAGGTCGGCCGCGTGCAGGTACCGCTTGGCCTCATGGGTCCCGAGGTGCTCCAACGCTGGCCGAACGCTCGGCTGTTTCCGCTGACGTTCGATCAGCTCGAGCTGATCGACGACGGGATCGCCGAGGCAGCCGCGGAAGGCGAGGAGTCGCGTGAAGCGCGAACGCGCGCCGCGCAGCTCTGGATCGGGCTCGCCCGTGCCGCGCTCGCGCGCGAGGCGACGGCCGAGCTGCCTACGACCGATCCGGAAACGGTCGCGCGCGCCATCGATGCGCGTCAGGACGATTCCGCGTACGACCAGGTCGTCGTCGGCTACATGCTCCAGATCGCCGACGAGCTCAGCGTCGACGACAAGCGTGTGGCGTCGCCGCTCCGCGATCGCGTTTCCCGACTCGTTCGGCAGATGGAGCCGCGGACGTTGCAGCGGCTCCTAACGATGGGCGGCGATTCCGGGCAGCGATTCCAGTTCGCAATCAACGCGACACATGGACTCACCGTCGACGCCGTGATCGACGTGGTGCGCGCCGCGGCGGATGTGTCCGGGCAGACGATCTCGAGCTCACTCGTCCGGATGCTCTCCAAGCTCGCGGCGCACGCCGACCAGCCAACGGGATCGGTGCTGCAGACCCGTTCCGACGCAGAGCTGCGCGATCAGGTGCGCCGCCTGATATCGAGTTGGGAGCTCACCGACCCGAACCCTGACGACTACACCGTCGCGCTCGACGCGATCTCGCGCCATACCGGCAAGCACGAAGTGGATGCCGCCGCCAGTGCAGAGCCCGAACGCCTGCTACAGCTGGCCATGGAGGTCGAGACCATCGGACCAAAGACCGAAAGAGCTTTTGCGCAGATGCTCGCGCGCCCGGACATCACGCTGGTCCTCGACCTGCTGGAAGGTGGGCCCGCAGGTCCGACGCGTGAGACGCTGCTCGACCGCATCATCACACCGGACCGGCTCATCGATGTGCTGCATGCCGAAACGCCTAACACGAAGCTGGGCGAGCGGCTTGCGCTGCGTCTACGAGAAGTCGCGGTCGATCCGATCATCAATCTCCTCGAGGATGAGGAAGAGCGGCTTCACGGCTGGGCGTGTGATGTGCTCGTGAGGCTCGCGGACGTTTCCCGGACGCGCGTGGCCGAGCGACTCGTTGGCGCGCCGGTCCAGGCGCAACGGCAACTCCTGCACGTCATTGACCGGTTCGGCGAATGGCCCGATGGGTTCACACCTGAGGCGTACGCGACCAGCGGCGACGCCGCCGTGCGGCGTGAAGCGATGAAGCTGATGCTTCGCCGTGATGACATGCGAGAGGGCGCGATTCGCATCGGGCTGGAAGACGAGGACGAGAGGACCGTCGGTATTGCGCTGGCCGCGGCGCTCAAGCGATGCCCGATGGACGCGGTTCCGATTCTCATGCGGCGTATCGACAACTCGACATTGAGCGCCGAGCTGCGAGCGCGTGGCATTCGTGCGCTTGCCGCGTCGGGGTCGCTCGACGCCATGCGGTGGATCGCGCAGCGCTCGATCAAGAAGCATTGGCTCCTTGGAACACCGGTGCTCCGTGAGAAGTCTGCGCAGCTCATCTCGTCGATCGCCGGCCTCGCCGCGCACTGGAGCTCGGCGCCCGAAGCGGCGGAGGTTCTGGCGCTGGTCGCGAAGTCCAAGGATGTCGAGCTGAGAAGTGCGGCCACTCGTACCGGAGCATGAGCGACTGTCCGTGAGCGACCGCGCGAGCTTGGCAGTCCGATTCCTCACGTCGATGGCGCAGGCGTTGGCGACCATGTCGCTGTACGCGGAGGGCCATCCCGCTCGCGCGCGTGCGGCAGGCGCCTCGTTCGACACGTTGCGCGATCTGCAGGTGGCCGATCCGCGGCCCAGCTTCTCGTTCCTCGGCAGCGAAGTCGTCTATGGGCAGCAGGCGATCCGCGGCCTGGCCGAATGGGAATGGGCGACCAGGCTCGGGAATGTCGGAATCCAGCGCCTCGAGTTTGCGGACATTGTCGACCGCCCGGCGTACGTCAGCTTCCTCGAGGACGTGCTCGCGCGAGTCTCCGCATGTACTGGAGGCGCGGCAGCGAATGCGCCTGCCAGCGTCCCGCTGGGGAAAGGCAATGTGCCGACCTCCATCCGTTTTGGCGCAATCGGCGTTCGCGCATCGATGACCGACGGGCGCACGCCTGACGCCGCCGCCCCGAGCCAGCCGTCGCTACTCGACCTCAACGATGAAGTGGTTGCGATCCGCTGGGTCCACGAAGAGGTCGGCGACAAGGAAGCGATTCCGCTGCTGGAGGCGGAGTCCATCGTGCGCTCGCTGTCCGTCGCCATGCACGGCGACAGCCAGATGCTTCTGCCGCTGCTGACGCTGAAGGAGTTCGATCAGTACACGACGACGCACGCACTCAATGTGTCGGTGTTGTCGATGGGGCTCGCTGAGTTCATGGGATTGTCGCCGAGGGAGGTGCGCGCGTACGGGGTTGCAGGTATGTTGCACGACCTCGGAAAGGTGCGCGTTCCCAAGGACATCCTCACCAAGCCCGGCAAGCTCACGCCGGAGGAATGGGCGCTCATGCGGTCGCACACGGTCGAAGGTGCGCGACTCATTCTCCAGAGTGACCAGAACCTCGACGTGGCGGCGCTCGTGGCGTTCGAGCACCACATCATGATCAACGGCGGCGGTTACCCCGATCGACATTTTCGCTGTGATTGCCACAAGGCGAGCACACTCGTCCATGTGTGCGACGTGTACGACGCGTTGCGCACGAAGCGACCTTATCGCGACGCGTGGGAACCCGCGGCGACGCTCGCGTATATCGAGAAGGGCATCGGAACGGAGTTCGACGCAGATGTCGCGAAGGCGTTCATCGCGATGATGGGGAAGTGGGAGCCACGGTTGGCCCACGCGAATCTGTCACCGGCCGCTGCGTGACCGACCCCGAGCGCGACGCCGTTACCGACGGGCGGCGCTTCAGAAGCCTCGATGATCCCGAAACACTCCTCCTGATCGCTCAGAATCTCGAGGAGGGCATCTACATCACGAACGCGAGCGGCGAAATTCTCGACGCCAATCCCGCGTTCCTGCGCATGTTCGGTGTGTCGTCGATCGGCGATCTTGCGCCCTTCCGTGCCGGCGACCTCATCGCGGATCCGAATCGCCGCGCGCTGGAGATGGCGCTGCTCGAGCGTGATGGGGCAGTGCGCGATTTCGAGCTTGGGATCGTTCGCCCGGATGGGCAGCGACGCACGGTGCTCGACACCACGTACGCGTGTCGCGATCCGGACACCGGGGAGACGTACTATCACGGGATCCTGATCGACATCACGCGACGCAAGGAGCTCGAGCTCCAGCTGCGGGAGCAGAGCATCCGCGACGCGCTCACGGGCTGCTACAACCGCCGCTATCTCCTCGCCCTCGGGGACTCGATGACGGAGGAGAAGGTGTTGCAGTGGGGCTGCATCTACATCGACATCGACCATTTCAAGGCCTACAACGATCGGCACGGCCACAAGAAGGGCGACCGGGTGCTCGTACAGATGAGCCGCTTCCTGATGCGCCAGGTGCGGGCGGAGGAGCCGGTCATTCGCCTCGGCGGCGATGAGTTCCTGATCGTGCTGACGGGCGACAACGCGGCGCGGACCGAGCACATCGCGAGGCGGCTTCAGCGCGCGGCGGCCCGCGGGTCGCCCGTCGCTTTCTCGTTAGGCTGGGCGGTCAGCCAGACGGGCGAGCGGTTCGAGCGGACTGTCGATCGCGCGGACCAGGAGCTCATCTCCGTGCGCGTCGTCGCGCGGGCGGGCGATTGGCCTCGACTGCCGGCCGAGATGGAGCGGAGAACATCCGGCCGATCCGCTCCCCCCTTCGTCTGAGGGATCGGCCAGCTCGGGCAGGCATCTGCGACGAAGGGTTGTTCGGATGCATCGGATCCCCCGGATCATTCGGATCGCTCCGAAGGCTGTTGAACAGGAACGGCTTACATGAATACGGGTTCTCGAGTGTGCAAGTGAAGCGCTCCCTGGCGTCTCCCTTTCGAACCTCAGCCAGGAACTCGAAATGCGTTTCGCCTTGTTTGCCGTCATAGCGATCCTGTCCGCCCCAGCCGCGCTGGGGGCACAAGGAATCATCATCCCGCGACCGTGCTCGGAAGCTCGACCCTGTCCGGTTCCGGGCCCGGGCGTGATCCAGCGCACATCCAGCCAGGTGCGGGTGGAGCTCGCGGACCGCGTGCTTCGCTATCAGGTCACAGAGACCTTCCGCAACCGCGGTGGTCTGATCGGAGAAGCGGACTACATCTTCCCGATGCCCGCCGGCGCGGCGTTCGAGGCGCTCGAGCTCGAGATCGATGGCGAGCTCGTATCCGGCGAAACCATGCCGGCCGATCAGGCGCGACGCATCTACGAAGATATCGTTAGGCGGAACCGCGACCCCGCACTCGTGGAGTACATGGGGCGCGGCATGCTCCGTACGCGCATCTTCCCGATCCAGCCCGGCGAGGAGAAGCGCGTCGTGGTTCGCTTCCACTCGGTCGCCGAGCGCGAAGGCAGTGCGCTTCGCGTCGACTACCTCCGCGGAACCGGACCGCGCTCCCAGCCGCTTCCCATCCCGATGCCACACCCGGTGCCGCTCCCGGCGCCCATGCCGCGTCGCGGAATCGACGATGACGCTGCGCGAACCGGCGCTGCCCAGCAGCCCGGCAACCAGGAGTCCGGGAACCTCTTCACGCTCGTCTACGCGAACCGCGACGACTTTGGCAATCCCTACTCGCCGACCCACGAGCTGCGCGTCAACGACCGCGGCGGTCGGCGCGAAGTGACCGCGTCCGGCGATGCGCCGCAGGTAACGATCCTGCTCCCGCTGCGCCGCACGAATGCCGCATCCGTAACGGTTTTGCCGTATGCCCCGGATGCCGAGGACGGCTTCGCGCTCATCACCGTGACGCCTCCAGCCGTTTCGCCGCGCACCACGCCACGCGACCTGACCTTCGTTGTGGACGTCTCGGGCTCCATGCGAGGCCAGAAGTTGGAGCAGGCTCGCGCCGCGGGCCGCCAGATGCTCGGGTCGCTCGGGCCGCAGGATCGGTTCCGCATCATCGACTTCTCCACCGACGTGCGAACGTTCGCGAACGGATTCACGACTGCGACGCGCAGCAACATCGATGAAGCGATCCGCTACCTCGATGATCTCCGTCCGGACGGGTCGACCAATATCTCCGGCGCGCTCGAGGAAGCCCTCGAGACGTCGGTCGATGACTCGCGCATGCCGATCGTGTTCTTCGTGACCGACGGCGAGCCGACAGTAGGCGAGCGCAACGCCGACCGCATCGCGGCGCTCGCGTCGCGTCTGCGCGGTCGTGCTCGCGTGTTCACGTTCGGCGTCGGCAGCGACGTCAATGCGGCGCTCGTCGAACAGCTCGCGGTCGACGGTCGCGGGACTGCCCAGTTCGTGCGGCCCGACGAGTCGGTCGAGCGCGCGGTGTCCCTCGTCGCGTCGCGCATAACGAGTCCGGTCGTTACGGACGTCCGCGTTCGCGCGGAAGGCGTTCGTCTGACGAAGATGCATCCCGCGCTCCCGGCCGACATCTTCGCCGGCCAGGACCTGGTCCTGTTCGCCCGCTTCGACGGGGACGGCGAGGGTCGCATCATCGTCGAGGGCCGAACCGCCGCCGGGCCCGTGACGTGGACCGAGCGCGTTCGGTTCCCCGAGCGCGAGCGTCGAAACAGCTTCGTGGCCAGGTTGTGGGCGGCGCAGCGCGCGGGATGGCTGTCCGCCGAGCGGCGGCGCAACGGCCCATCGCCCGAGCTCGACGCAGAGCTGCGCGACCTGGGCACTCGTTATGGAATTCCGACCGAGCTGTCGTCGTATCTCGTGCTGGAGCCTGGCATGCAGGTGCCTGGCGAGCGACGCCTCGGAAGCGCGAACGCGCGCCTCGAGGAAGTCGTCGTCACTGGTGCTGCCGCCGCCCCGGTTTACGGTGGCCAGGCTGGCAATGGCCCGATCGCTATCCGTACGAAACCGGCGCCAGCGGACAAGAAGCGCGATGAGTTCGAGTTGGCCAAGGCGGCCTCGGCTCAGCGCGCCGCGACGACCCTGTCGGCGGTCGACTCCGTCAGCGCAGATTACGCGGGTAGTGCGGTGCGTCGAGTCGGGACGCGTACCTTCAGCCTTACTGGGACCACATGGACCGACTCGCGCTACACGTCCACCATGCGGACGGTGCGCGTGAAGCCGTACTCGGCAGCGTACTTTGCGCTGCTCGAGCGACTCGATGACCTGCGTGCTCCGTTCGCTCTCATGGGCCGGGACGGCACGCCGGGCGTCATTGTCGCTGGACGCACGGTCGCGGTCGCGGTTGCCGCCGATGGCGCCGAGACGCTCGATGCGCGAGACATTGCGGCGGTCGAGGCGGGCTGGTGAGCGCGGTGCCCATCAGGCCGACCCGGCGCCGGAGCAAAGGTCGGTGAGCGCGTGAAGGACGAAGACGTCGAGCGACTGTTTCGCACCTATAACGTCGCGCTCGTGCGGTACTTGACCCGGCGTCTCGGAGACCGAGACTGGGCCGAAGAGGTCGCGCAGGAGACCTTCCTGCGCGCCCTCCGGCAGGATTCGCTCTTGAGCGAACGCTCATGGCTGTTCGCTGTTGCCACGAATCTCGTGCGCGACGAAGCGCGCAAGGACGAGCGGCGGCGTCGGCACCTCGCGATTCTCGCCGAGGAAGAGCGGGCGCGAGAGGAGGAGGAACCCGAACCGACGACGCTCGAGCGGGCACAGGAAGCCGCGCTCGCGCGGAAGGCGGTTGATTCGCTCGCGGAGCGTGACCGGCTGGCGCTGCTCATGCGCGAGGAAGGACTGGACTACACGGAGATCGCGGAGGCCCTGGGATTATCGGTGGGCTCCATTGGAACGACGCTCGCGCGCGCTCGGCGGCGGCTTGCCGAGACGTATGAGGCGATGCAGGCCGAGCAGCGGCGCGGCGTAGCGGGAGGAGGAAATGCAGCATCTTGACGAGGGAACGATCCACGCGTGGCTCGACGGGCAGCTGCCTGGAGAGGAGGCGCTTGCGGTTGAAGGACACGTCGCTGAGTGCCGGCAGTGTGCCGACGCGGTGGCGGAGGCGCGCGGACTGATCGCTGCCTCGTCGCGGATCCTCACGGCGCTGGACAGCGTTCCTCGGGAGGTCGTACCGAACCAGCCGTCGTTTCGCGCGGAGATAGATGCCGCGAGAGCTGAAGCCGTTGCCGACGCCGCGGCGGATGCACTTGTCCCGTTGGAGTTGGCGGCGAGGCGTCCGCGGCGCCGGTGGTTCAACGGAGCGTCGTTGGCAGCAGCGGCTGCGATCGTTGTGGGGATCGGTACCGTCACCGTGATGCAGCGGAGTGGGCGAGACATCGCCTTCCTCGCGTCCAAGCGGGAGAGCCCTGCCAGTGCGACAGCCGGTCGGTCTGTGGATTCGGCGGTGTCCGTTGCTGCCCTTCGGGCGTCTGCGCCCGCGGCACCGTCGGCTGGCACGTCGTTAGGCAACGCGAGTGGCGCGGCCGCCGAGCGGCGGGTTGGCGCGGCCCCGTTGACCGTGAGAGACGTGCGCGCTAACCCGAACGAGGTGGCAAGCCGCGCCGCGAGCGACAGCGGCATCGAGTCCGTGAAGGTGCTGAAGGAGAGCGAGTCACGGGCACTGTATGGTACTCCCGCGGGCAACTCGCCCATTGCGATACGATCGGTGCCGCAGCGTACCGACACGACAGCGAACAAGCCGGTTGACCAGCTTGCCAAGGACGCGAAGCAGGAAGTGCAGGTCGCGCAGCAACCACCCCAGGCCGGGAACCAGCGAATTCAGGTGGAGGTGCCGCGCCGCGAGCCGCTCGGCGCCACGATCGCCAAGCCGGATACCGCGCGCGTCGATCGACCGCAGCAGGTTGCCGCGGATGCTGCCAAAGGGGTTGCCGCTGGCGTCGTCAAAGGCCGCGTGACCGATGCCAACAACGTTGGCCTGTCGGACGTCACGGTCAGCGTTGCGGGAACGAACACTCGTGTGGTCACGAACGCGGCGGGAGAGTTCACGATCAGCGGCCTGCAGGGCGGGGGCTACCAGCTCAACGTTAGGCGCGTTGGGTATCAACAGGTCGATCGGGATGTCGCCGTCGCGGCGGGTCAGACGGTCCAAACCGACGTCGTGCTGAGCGCCACGCAGGTGGCGCTCAGCAACGTGGTCGTCACCGGCGCGCCGGGTGCCGCGCCGCGGGACGCTGGTTTGAGAGCCAAGACGGCCGCCGCACCGGCGCCGGCAGCACCGACGCCGGCGTCGCCCGTCGACACGGCGGCAGCGGTGCCGACCCCCGTGGCGCAATCCAGCGCCGTCGGCTGCTACGAGATTGGCGTCACGGCGCTCTCGGCGACCCGCAACGCGTTCCGCCAGGTGCCGCGCCGCATCGCGCTCGATTCGGAGCCCATGCCGGCCAGCGCCGATGGCGTGTGGTACCGTGCGCGCGACGTCGCCCGCACGAATGTGTTGCCTAACGGGTTGTGGCGTCCCACCGGCCCGGACGCAATCGAGCTCAAGTGGGAGTACGGCAGCCGCACGTCACGAATCCGCGTGTCCGGGCCGGCCGGGTCCATAATGCGCGGTAATCTGGAGGAGATCGACCGCGCCAAGGCGACGGGCGAGGCGGCGAACGTCGTGGCGATTCGTCGGGCCTGCGAGCCCTGACCTCTGTCATCCCCGGCGCGGGCGTGTCATCCCGAGCCGGCAGGCGAGGGATCGCGATCCTCCCGGTAGAGAGGCCCCTCTTTCGGGACGAGCGCGATCCCTCGCTGCGCTCGGGATTGACACGTCAGAGCCTAACGCCGAATCCCTTTCAAACCCCGCCTCACCCAGTCGGCGAGGTCCGGGTCGTCGGCGATCGCGTCGGCGGGCACCACGACCCACGTGCCCATGGGCGCCTCACCGCCCGGAGCGAACGGTTCGATGCCCGCCTGCTCGAGCAACGCCGGGTATTCCTCCGCCGGCGTCTTCACGAGCAGTCCATCCTCCCAGACGATGACGAACGTCGACTTGCCGGCGAGAAAGCCTCGCCCGCCGAACACGTTCTTCTGCCGGACATTGCGCTCACCGATCTGCGTGAGTGTGTCGGCGACCCGCTCCACGAGTCCCGCGTCGTACGTCATGCCGGTCCTCTCACCCCGTCACCATACCCGCGATCGCGTCTCGCCGAGTGACCGCAAAACAGCCGCGCCGGCGACGACGGCGCCGCCAATGAGCAGGATGTCGAACGTGAATCCACCGCCGTGCCGTCATGCGCTACCAGCCTCGCTTCCATTCCAGGGCCGACATCCGATTCGTTCCGGGGTAGGGAACGGTCTCGCCCTTGATCGTTCGCCACAGGATCCGGTTGAACGCTTCCTCGTCGGCGACGTCCTCGAAGTCGAAGTCCAGCTTCGCCGACTCGCGTGCGTCGCGACCGGACGGTGCGTTCTTCGCATCGAGCGGCACGGATGGCACGAGCGCGGTGTACGGCTTGAGGTCCGGTTCCTTCGACCAGATCTCGCGCAGCGGCCGGCCATAGTGATCGAACTGCGAGAGCGCATCGAGCTCGAGCACCTCCTCGATCGTCGCGAGGACATCGGTCGTGTTGGTGAAACGGTGAACCGTCCCGGCTCGTGAATACGCCGAGATCATGAGCAGCACTGACCGGTGCGAGTCCACGTGGTCCGGGCCGTTCTGCGCGTCGTCCTCCAGCACGGCGATGACCGTGTTCCTCCAGAACGGTGACCTGGAGATCGCCTCGACGATGCGGCCGAGGGCGAGGTCGTTGTCGGCCATGTAGGCCTGAGGCGTGGGCGAGCCCGCGCGCGCGCCGGCGGTGTGGTCGTTAGGCAGGCGCACGATCATGAGCGACGGCATTGTACCGCGCTGCACGAACTCCTGAAACTCCTTGAGCCAGATATCCGCGCGCCGCTGATCCGGAATGTCCATGTCGAACGATGGGAACTCGCGGTTCGTGTTCGCCGTCAGGAACGGCTTGTTGCCGCGGTATCCCGCGGGCATCGCCGCGCTCGGGTTCGCGCGCTCCGGGACGACGAACTCGCCGTAGTTGCGGAGCGTCAGCCCCTGCCGCTGCACCAGATCCCACAGGTACCCGTTCGCCGGCTCGCCCGCGTCCTCCGCACCCTCCTCGGACGGAATTCGCCCGCGGTTGGTGCCCTCGTAGTCGTACGTGCGCCCTCGGCTCGAGTAGTTGGAGGGTACCGTCTTCTCCAGATAGTCCGTTGCATAGCCCGCCATCGACCAGTTGTGGCCGTCGGGACTCACCTCGGCGTTCACGAAGAAGCGATCGAACAGACCGAACCGCTCGGCCAGGGCGTGATGGTTGGGCGAGTTCGGGCGCGGGAAGAACACCAGCGAGGTGTCGCCGTCGCCCTGCGCCATGTCGCCGAACACCTGGTCGTACGTCCGGTTCTCCTTGATGATGTAGACGACGTGCTCGAACGGCGGGTAGGGCGCGCCACGCGTGACGTCGCGCCAGCCATTCGCCCGCGCCACTCGACTCGTTAGGCCGGCGAGCTCCGCGCCGCTCGCGCGCGCGACCGGCGCGGCGATGACCGACCCGTCGAGTTGACCGAGGGTGTACGTCCGCGGCCGCGTCGTGTGCACGCCGGTGCCGGGATGCGGATAGTCCCGGTTCGGTGACGTGCCTCTTCCCTTGCCGTTGGCGGCGAGCAGCGTGTCACCCGCCACGATGACGGCGCTGGGATACCATTCCACCGGCACTCGACCCGAGAGGCTGTCTCGCCCGGTGGCGGTCGAGACGCCCGACACGCTCGCCGACAGGTCGAAAATGCCGACGGCGTTGTTGTCCGCCTCCGCCACGAAGAGGCGCGTGCCGGCCGCGTCGACGGCTAGCGCGTTAGGCGTGCTGCCCTCGCGTGGACCGGCAGGCGGCGCGTCGCTCAGCTCAGCGATCACTCGCTTCGCCCGCGTATCGACCACCGCCACGCGGTCGGTGCTTCCCGATGCGACGAAGAGCCGGGACCCGTCGGCCGACAGCACGAGGGCCGACGGATGGCGGGCGACGCGAAGCCGGCCATCGTCCTCCAGCCTGCCGTCCCCGTTAGGCCTGAACATCGAGATCGTGTTCCCGCCCCACGCCGACACGAAGACGCGGCCGTCGGGCGCGACAGCAACGCCGTAGGGGTAGCGTTCGGTCGCGAACCGCTGTACCACGCGCTTCGAGCCGATATCGATGACCGCGAGGGAATCGAACAGATTCTCGGCGACGTAGAGCCGCGTGCCGTCTGGCGATACGCCGATGCCGGCCGGATACGACGTGCCCGATCGATTTGGCTGCTTGACGGCGAGGGGAAAGCTGTCGGCGAGGGTCGCGCGGCCGTCGGCCCAATCGTACCGGTAGATGACGTCCTGGTTGCCGCCGGATGTGTACAGCGACCGACCGTCGGGGGCGAACGCCAACCCGAGAAACGCGGCCGGTTGCGACACGGTCTGCGAGATCTGACCGGTTCGGCGATCGAGCACCTGGATGCCCTGTTCGCGCCAGCCGTTGAGGAGCACTACGATCTGTCGCCCGCCCGGCGCGAGGGCCATTGCGAGGGGCATCGACCCGACGGGCCAGGAAGCCGTGACGGGGTCCAGATGGGCGCCCGTTGGGAGGCGCGGCGGGCCGTTCAATTCATTGGCTGCCGACGCGGTCGTCTGCGGCGCTTGTTGGCAGCCAAGGAGCGCCAACCCCACGGCAACGCTCAGAAAACGGAGAGGCAGGCCAGGCATGATGCACGTTCTCATGGCGGCGTACTTTGCGGGTGAGTAACGCGTGGGGAAAGTCCCCTGGTTGATATGCAAGCGCCAGCCCCGCGCGCTGTCGCCAGCCGCCAGCCGCCAGCCGCCAGCCGCGAGCCGCCCGTCCGCCGTCGCCCGTCCTCGGCTGTACGTTCAAGCGAAGCCGTCCACGGCGGCATCCTACTCGAGGATGCTGACGAACCTGGCCTGGAAACGCCCGATTGAGTCCATGACCGCGGTCCCACCCGCGAACGGAAGTCCGGACCGCGAAGACGACGCGCGGCTGATCGAGCGCGCGCGGGCCGGAGATGTCGACGCCTTCGAGCATGTATACCGGCGGGAGGTGGGCCGCGTTTACGCGCTCTGCCTGCGCATGACCGCGGACGCGGCCCGCGCGCGTGAGCTGACCCAGAGCGTGTTCATCCGCGCATGGGACCGGCTCGGCTCGTTCCGAGGCGACTCACAACTATCCTCGTGGCTGCACAGGATCGCGGTTAACGAGGTGCTCATCGAGGCAAGAACGGACCGGCGAAGGCGGGCCCGGGTAGTGTTGGCAAACGATCAAGGGGACGAAGAATCGGAATCGCCGACCGGTGCTCCCAAGTTATCTGGGATCACGCTACCGGAAGACACGGAAACCAGAATCGACCTGGAACGGGCGATTTCGATGCTCCCGCCGGGAGCACGCACGGTGTTCGTGCTCCACGACATAGAAGGATACCGTCATGAGGAAATATCACGGATGACGGGATCAGCCGAGGGGACGCTGAGAGCGCAGCTTCACCGCGCCAGAAAGCTGCTGATGGAGGCCTTATCGCGATGAATGAGAATACGGAGCATCCAACGTTCGAGGTCCTGGGCGACCTGCTCGATGGGAACCTGGACCCAACCGATTCGGCCGTCGTTTCGGAGCATATCTCGGGATGTGCCTCGTGTGCAGCGACCTACCAGACCCTCACCGGTTTGGTGTCGGCGGCGAAAGGCCTGCCACGGTCGGTGCTCCCGCCAGACGATCTATGGGCCGAGCTGCGACAGTCGCTCAACAAACGGAAAGAGATCGTGCTCCCGTCCACTGGTAAGATTGGCAATTCTGGCAACGGGAGCACTAATAGTCAGCGGCTACCACGGCGAATGATCGCTGTTCTGGCGGCTGCCGCCGTGATTCTGATCGCCCTTTCCTCCGGGATCACGGCACTCGTGCTGCGAAGAGGTGTCGGCGAGGTTGCCGTCCGCGACTCACTGCCAACCACTCTACAGGCGGCCGGGCCACGATCCGCGGCTACGTTCCTGGCCGGTTTCAGCCAGGCCGAGAATGAATTCAATCGAACGATTGGCGAGCTCAAGCAGGCAGTCGACACCCAGCGTGGCCAGCTGAGCCCCGAGACAATCAGGACCGTAGACCGCAGCCTGGCGGTGGTTGATTCGGCCATCGCGGAGGCGCGAGCGGCCCTGCTGGCAGACCCGAACAACCAGATGCTGATAGACCTTTTGTCGGCCAGCTACCAACGCAAAGTGGACCTGCTCCGACGGACCTCGGAGCTTGGTTCTCGAACCTGAGATCGTGAACGGAACAATGCACCCAGATGTGGTGGACAGGCGGACCCATCGACCCGGCCGGAGACGAAGAACATTCGCCGCGCTCGTCGCGGTTCTCCCGTGGGCGACAGCGCTCGCTCAGAAATCGCCGTCGGACGCCGTGAAGCTGAAGTCGGCCGGTCGCGTTGCCGTCGAACGCCGGTACGCAATGGCGCCGGACGCGTCCGTTCGGATTGCCGGAGCCATCTCGAGCCTCCGCATCGTCGGGTGGGACCGCGACTCGCTCGTGATCACCGGAACGATACCTGTCGGCTGGCGCTTCGACGGCGGCGTCGCAGCGGCGGCCACAGGCCCAGGTCGCGGGGCCAAGTTCTACGTCGAGGGTGCAACCGACGTGTCTCCGACGCAGGGCGTGCTTGAGTTGCGCGTTCCTGCCAGGGCGCGCGTCTGGGCCAAGAGCGGAAGCGCCGACATCGATGTCTCGGGTGTTGCCGGAGGCCTCGATCTCAACATCGTTGGCGGGTCAGTCACGGTGCAGGGCACACCGCGAGAGCTGAACATCGAGTCCATGGATGGCGACGTTCACGTGCGGGCCGGCGCGTCCTGGCTTCGCGTGAAGACCGCGACCGGGAACATCGACGTGCGCGGCGGCAGCGAAGACGCCGGCGTCTCGACGGTCAGCGGAACCGTTCGGATAGGCGATGGCCGCTACGAGCGAGGGAAGCTCGAGACGGTGACCGGTGATGTCGTCTACGAGGGCGATATCGGATACAAGGGATCGGTCGACATCTCGACGCACAGTGGCGCGATCGATCTGCGCCTTCCGCCAAGACCGAGCCTGGAGCTCGACGCGGTGACCGTGACGGGCACGATCGAGAATGGCGTGACGTCGTCGAGACCCATCCCGGGTCGCGAGGGCCGAGGCATGGAGCTCGGCTTCTCGTCGGGCAATGGGGACACGCGCCTCGTCGTCCGCAGCTTCAAGGGGAACGTGGCGCTCAAGCTGCGTTAGGCATGGCGGCACGGAAGCGAATAACGCAGCGGGTCATCGACGAACGGCAGATCGATGGTGGCCGGGCCCTGTCACTGACGTTTCGCGCAGACGACGGTCCGAGCGCTTCGACGCCAATACCGGCCGTGCTTCGTCTCCCGCGAGCGAGCGAACCAGTGCCCGCGGCGTTGCTGTTACATGGGTACGCGTCACGAAAGGAAGACATGGCGGAGTCGGTTGGCGAGGTGCTCACTCCGCTCGGGATCGCAACGCTGTCCATCGACCTCCCGCTCCACGGTGAGCGCGCCGACCCGTTCGAACTCCGCTCCGTTCGCGACCCGTTTGAGTTGGCGGCACGATGGCGCACCGCGATCGAAGAAGCGCGGCTCGCGCTCCGCTTCCTCGCGGCCCGCCGCGAGATCGACCGCGAACGACTTGGCCTCGTTGGATACTCGCTCGGGTCGTATCTGTCGCTCGCCGTGGCCGAACGCGATGGCGCCCCGCGGGCCGTTGTGCTGGCGGCCGGCGGCGATCTCCCTGATTTTCCGCTGGCGCAGCTGATTCGTTCGGTCGCCGATCCGCTTCGCGGCGTCCGGGCGCTTGCGGGCCGCCCGTTGCTCATGGTGCATGGCCGCCGAGACCGAACGATTCTCCCGGCCCAGGCGGATCGCCTCTTCGCCGCAGCGAACGAGCCGAAGGAGATCCAGTGGTGGGATGCCGGTCACTACTTACCACTCGCCGCAGTGCACAAGGCGGCCGAGTGGCTCGCTCGCGCCTTGCGCACCGCACGTGCAGCCGTGTAACGGGCGCTAACCTGCGCGCGACCTGCGATCAATCATCGCGCGTGGCGTAGATCTCGAACCACGGAGCACCGTCGCTGTCGAGTGCTGCAAGCGCCTTCATCGCCGTCTTGACCATCCGCTCTTCCGCCGCGGCCCACCCGCGAGTCCACTCGTCGGCAATGGGCACGAGCGCGTCACCGTGCGTCCGAACGACTTCGAATCCGGTGTCCTCGAGCAGCAGCGCCATGGATCGTACCGTGAAGCCGTGGCGATACGGGAACCCGAGGAGGTTGTTGTGCGCGAGGAGCGCGCGCGCGACCGGGCCAGCCACGCCATCGAGTCGGCGACGGACCGCCGAGTAGAACGCACCGTTAGGCACGCGGATCGCGAGCACACCGCTCGGTTTCAGCAAGGCATGCGCGGCGCGTGCGGCGAGGCGCGGGTCGGGCAACTGGTCGAAGCAGTTCCAGATCGCGACCGCGTCGAACGGTGTTGGTGTCCGGAAGGAGCCGAGGTCCCCCGACGTGACGGCGAACCCTAGTGCACGAGCGAACTCGTTGGCCGACTCGTTGACGTCGAGGCCTTCGAACCGCCAGCCGGCCTTTCGTGCCGCGCGGAGAAACCCGGCGGCGTAACTGCCGACTTCGAGGCCGCGTCCGGGACGACCGGCGACGT
>Ga0075434_100002169_pt1 | contig 17111 bp, 18 predicted proteins | sample RhiMethybrSRZTD3_FD_75298 | JGI IMG/M metagenome (GOLD analysis project Ga0075434, IMG submission 75298) | Populus rhizosphere microbial communities from Tennessee, USA - Rhizosphere MetaG P. TD hybrid SRZTD3 | ecosystem: Host-associated > Plants > Roots > Rhizosphere > Soil | place: USA... | reverse complement strand
GGCTGGTTCTGCGCGATCACCGCGAAGTTGTTGGACTTGAGGCCGCCCCGCACCTCCGCCATCGCCTCGGCCAGGTAGCGGGCGTGGTCGGCGACGGTCATGTCCTGGCCGGTGTTGGGGTCGATCGGCGAGTTCGTCCAGGCCGGCAGGTTGCCGGCGTCGACCAGCTCGACGCCGGTCCAGCCGCCGTCCCCGAGCTGAGTCTCCACCGCCGTCGCCCAGGCCGCCAGGTAGTCGGGATTGGAGATGTCGAACATGACCCATCCGGGATGGCCGGGCGGGTGCACGTCGGCGCCGCTCGCGTCCTTCAGGATCCAGTCGGGGTGATCGCGGCGAACCACGGCCAGGTCCAGCCCCGGCCGCGGGCAGTCGCTGCAGGGCGTGAAGCCATACTGCAGCACCCGCTCCTGGAACACGTTCACGCCCTGGTCGCCGTCCCGCACCTCGGCCGGCAGCCCCTGCCAGTCCGGCGCCACCACGTTGGTGTAGGTGCGGCCGAGGCAGGTCGCGGCGGCCGCCGTGGGAGGACGCCGCAGCCTGATCAGAAGCGGCGTGGCCGGGCGTGTCACGCCGGCGCACCTGGAGGGCGGCGGGGTGGTCGGCGCGCTGCTGCCGCCGCCGCAGCCGGCGGCGATAACGCATGCGAGCGCGGCCGCCGCCGTCAGTGCTCGGCGCATGCCTCGCAGCGGGTCACCGGCGCGCCGATCACGCCGCCGTCGGGCGGGGTGATCACCGACACCGGCTCGATCACCAGCGAGCCGCCGCAGCGCGGGCAGAAGCCGCCGCCGGGCGGGTGGTGATGCAGCGTGAAGCTGATGTCGGCCGACAGGATGCCGCCGTCTGCGCTGAGCACGCCCCGCTGCTCTCCCACCCGGCCGAATCGCAGCTGCACGTCGCCCATGCGCGGCTCGCCGTGGATGTGCACGGTACCGGTGGCGACGCCCATCGCGTTGTCCAGCTCGTCGCAGCTGACGGCCGGCAGGAACAGCTCGGCGACAACCGCCTCGCGCAGCTCGCCAGCCTCCAGCCACAGGTAGCTGCCGCGCTCCTCTCCGCGGTGCGCGGGCAGCGCGTAGAGAGCGCCCGAGAGGCGCAGCCAGTCGCTCACTTCGCGTCCAGCCAGGTTGCGCCGGTGCCGATGTCGACCTCCAGCGGCGGGTCGAGCGGGTAGGCGCTCACCATCTCCTCATGCACGAGCGGGCGCAGCTCGGGGAGCTCCGACTCGACGGCCTCGAAGACGAGCTCGTCGTGCACTTGCAGCACCAGCATCGACCCCATCGCGTTCTCGCGCATGCGCCGGTGGCATCCGATCATGGCGACCTTGATGATGTCGGCGGCGCTGCCTTGCATGACCGTGTTCACGGCCAGGCGCTCGCCCAGGCTGCGGGTCTGGTAGTTGGACGCGCGCAGCTCCGGGATCGGCCGGCGGCGCCCGAACAGCGTGGTGACGTAGCCCTCCTCCTTGGCGCGGTCGATCACACTGCGCATGAACTCGTTGACCAACGGGAAGCGGGCCAGGTAGGCGTCGATGTAGGCCTGCGCCTCCTCGCGCGGGATCGACAGCTGCTCGGACAGGCCGAACGAGCTGATCCCGTAGATGATCCCGAAGTTGACGGCCTTGGCCCGGTTTCGCTCGGTCGACGTCAGCTCGTCGGCGGGCTTGCCCAGCACCTCGGCGGCGGTTGCGCGGTGGATGTCCTCGCCGCGCTCGAAGGTCTCGCGCAGGGCCGGCTCGCCGGACAGGTGGGCGAGGATGCGCAGCTCGACCTGCGAGTAGTCGGCCGACAGCATGCAGGAGCCGGGCGACGCAACGAAGGCGCCGCGGATCTCGCGCCCGAGCGGGGTGCGGATCGGGATGTTCTGGAGGTTGGGGCGGATCGAGCTGAGCCGGCCGGTGGCGGCCGTGGTCTGGCTGAAGGTGGTGTGCAGGCGGCCGTCCTCGCCGATCAGGCCGGGCAGCGGCTCCAGGTAGGTGTTCAGCAGCTTGGACTGCTCGCGCCAGGCCTCGACCACGTCGATCAGCGGGTGCATCGGCCGCAGCTTGGCCAGCACGCGCGCGTCGGTCGAGTAGCCGGTCTTGCCCTTGCGGTCGGTGGGCAGGCCGAGGCGGTCGAACAGCACCTCACCCAGCTGCTTGGGCGAGCCGATCGTGAAGGGGCCGCCGGCCAGCTCGTATGCCTCCTGCTCCAGCTCGTCGACCTGGTCGCGCAGCTTGGCGGCGATCTCGGCCATCCGGTAGGCATCCATCTGCACGCCGCAGCGCTCCATGTCGGCCAGCACCGGCACCAGCGGCAGCTCGATGTCGGTGTAAAGCGCGGTCATCTGGCGTTGCTCGATGCGGTCGGCCAGCCCCGGGTGGATGGCGATCTGGGTGCCGGCAGCGGCCACCAGCGCCGCCGTCTCGGGATCGGCCTGGACGGCCGGCGCGACGCCCTGCTCCTCGGCCAGATCGGCGATCTCATAGCCGGAGCGGCCGGGGTCGAGCAGGTAGGCCGCGAGCTGCGTGTCGCCGGCGGGGAGCAGGCCGGGAATGTGCTCGCCGTGGGTGATCAGGCGGTGACCGGCGAGCACGTCGACCAGCGTTGCGGGATCGTCGGCGGCCACCACCAGCACGTCGCCTGAGCCGGATGCAACCGCGGCCCGGCCGTCTCTCACCGACACGGCCAGCTCGTGCGGGAGGCCGGCCAGGTCGGCCAGCGACGCCTCCCGCCAGGACATGTCGGCCCGCTCCACGGGAGCGCCGGGCGCGGCCGGGATCACCTCGTCCAGCTCGTCGATGCGCTTCAGCAGGGCGCGGAACTCGAGCTTTCGGAACATGTCCTTGATGCCGGAGCGGTCGGGCGGGTCGGCGACCAGCGCGGCGAAGTCGACGTCGATGTCGAGCGCACGGTCGATGGTCGCGAGCTGCTTGCTCTTGACCGCGTCCTCGACGTGGTCGCGCAGCGACTCGCGGCGCTTCTCGCCGGGCACCTGGTCGAGGCCGGCGTAGATGCCCTCGAGGCTGCCGAACTGCACCAGCAGGTCGGCGGCGGTCTTCTCGCCGATGCCGGGCACGCCCGGGATGTTGTCGGACGTGTCGCCCTTGAGCCCAATGAAGTCAGGGATCTGGGCGGGGTCGATGCCGTAGCGCTGGCGGATCCGCTCCGGGGTGTAGACGACCACGTCGGACACGCCGCGCGGCGTCATCATGATGCAGACGTTGTCGGAGGCCAGCTGGAAGGCGTCGCGATCGGTGGAGACGACGCAGACGCGGTGGCCCTCGCGCTCGGCCATGGCGGACAGGGTGCCGATCACGTCGTCGGCCTCCATCCCCTCGACGCGGATGTTGCGGTAGCCGAAGGCCTCGACCAGCGGGGAGAAGAACGGGCGCTGGGCCTGGAGCAGCGGCGGGGTGGGCTTGCGGTGGGCCTTGTACTCGGGATCCAGCTCCAGCCGCTTGGTGGGGCGCTCGTCCCAGGCCACGACCACGCAGGCGGGGCGGTAGTCGGCCAGCATCCGCATCAGCATGTTGGCCATGCCCAGCAGCGCGTTGGTGGGCTGGCCCTCGGCGGTCTGTAGCTCCTCGGGCAGGGCGTGGAAGGCGCGGTAAGCGAGGCCGTTGCCGTCTACCAGGAAGACATCGCAGGCCTTGGCGGGCGCGTCGTCGAGGTCGAGATCAGACGGCTTGGTCTGCTTCGCGGTCGCCACAGGGCAAGCGTAGATGATTGGGGTTCGCTCAGAGCTGCTCGGCCAGGAACCCAAGCACGATCCGGTCGAACTCTCCGGGGCGCTCCATGCTGGGCACGTGGGCGGCGTCCGCGATGTGCTCGAGGCGGGCGCCGGGGATCTCACGGCTGAGGCGCTCGGCGATGCGGAGGATGTCGGGCTGGTCGTGGTCGCCGACCACGAGCAGGGTCGGCGCCGGCACCTCGTCGGCGTGGCCGCCGACGTCCTCGACCAGCTCCAGCTCCTGGGCCGCGTCGCCGCCCTCCTGGGCGTGCTGGTAGGCGCGGAGCTGCATGTCGTACACCAGGCGCCGCAGGTCGGCGTCCACCTCGTCCGGCTCCCGGCCGACGCCGCCCACCCAGAAGCGGACGGTCAGGTCGGCGGCGGCGTCCAGCTCGCCGTCCATGAACAGGCGCACCTCCTCGCTGCCGTACGCCACGACCTCGTCCGACCATCCCGCGTTTGGCAGCCCCGGGCCGACCAGCACCAGCGCCGTGACCAGCTGCGGCCGGGCCAGCGTCGCCTCGAGCGCGACGCGACCGCCCAGCGAGTTCCCGATCAGCACCGCCCGTTCGATCTCGAGCCGGTCGAGCAGGTCGAGCAGGTCCTGGGCGTGCTGGTAGGGCTCGGGCGGCAGCGGCGACTGCCCGAACCCGCGCATGTCGTAGCGCACCACCTGGTAGTCCTCGGCGTACCGGCGCCACTGTGGCGTCCACATGCGGCTGTCGGCGATGCCGGCGTGGATCAGCACGATCGTGTCGCCGGAGCCGGCGATCTCATGGTGAAGCTGCATCGCGGGCGAGACTAGCCGACACCGGCAGCCAGCGCGGGTGCAACACCCACGCCCTACGCGACCGCCTGTTTGCCCGACTCGGTACGCTCCCGTGCCGCGGACCGCAACACCCGCGCCTGGCACCGGTGTTGCACGAATTCCGATAGGAAAACGGCCCCTCGGCTACGAAATTCGTAGAATTCGGGCGGGTTTCCTACGAATTTCGTAGTTTGGATCGCAACGGAGGTGCCAGGCGCGGGCGTTGCGCGACGGGGTATTTGCCCGAACTCGGTACGCTCCAGATCCCGTGGCCCGCAACCCCTCTGCCAGCTACAGCCTGACGATGCGCCTGGAGATTCCCAGCGAGGCGGGATCGTTCGCGCTGGTGGCCGCCGCGGTGGCCGAGGCCGAGGGTGACATGGGCGCGATCGACCTGGTGCGCGTGACCAAGGACCACACCGTCCGCGACATCACCGTCTCGGCCTCGGACAGCGAGCACGGGCAGCGCATCATCGACGAGGTGCGCGCCGTGCCCGGCGTGACGCTGGTGAACGTCAGCGACCGCACCTTCCTCATGCACCTGGGCGGCAAGATCGAGGTCAGCAACAAGGTGCCGATCAAGACCCGGGACGATCTCTCGATGGCCTACACCCCGGGCGTGGCCCGCGTCTGCATGGCGATCGCCGCCGACGTCGAGAAGGCGCGCACGCTCACCATCAAGCAGAACACGGTGGCCGTCGTCACCGACGGCACCGCCGTGCTCGGCCTCGGCGACATCGGGCCGGAAGCGGCGATGCCCGTGATGGAGGGCAAGGCCATGCTGTTCAAGGAGTTCGCCGGCATCGACGCCTGGCCGCTGGCCCTGAACACGAAGGACACCGACGAGATCATCGCCATCGTGAAAGCGATCGCGCCCGGTTTCGGCGGCATCAACCTCGAGGACATCGCCGCTCCGCGCTGCTTCGAGATCGAGGGCCGGCTGCGCCAGGAGCTCGACATCCCCGTCTTTCACGACGACCAGCACGGCACGGCCGTGGTGGTGCTGGCCGGCCTGCTCAACTCCGCGAAGCTCGTGCAGAAGCGCATGGACGAGCTGAAGGTGGTGCTCGTGGGCGTCGGCGCCGCCGGCGTCGCCGTCAGCAAGCTGCTGCTCCGGGCCGGGGTCACCGACATCATCGGCTGCGACCGCGAAGGGTCGCTCTACACCGGCAAGAAGGGCCTCGTCGGCATCAAGAAGTGGTACGCCAAGCACACCAACCCGCGCTGCTTCGACGGCTCGGCCGAGGAGGCGCTGCGCGACGCCGACGTATTCCTGGGGCTGTCCGGCCCCGGCGCCGTCAGCGCCGACGCGATCCGCAGGATGGCCGACGACGCGATCGTCTTCGCCATGGCCAACCCCGACCCCGAGGTGCCGCCCGAGGAGATCCAGGGCGACGTCCGGGTGATTGCGACCGGCCGCTCCGACTACCCCAACCAGATCAACAACGTGCTCTGCTTCCCCGGCATGTTCCGCGGCGCTCTCAACGCCCACGCCACCACCATCAATGAGGAGATGAACATGGCCGCCGCCCGCGCCATCGCCTCGGTGATCAGCGAGGACGAGCTGCACGAGGAGTACGTGATCCCGAGCGTGTTCAACAAGTCCGTCGTCGAGCATGTGGCCGAGGCCGTCGCCGAGGCGGCGCTGGCCACCGGCGTCGCCCGCAAGGACGCCACCCACTCGCACGACGTGACCGAGATCTACCGCTAGCTCAGTCGCCGATCCTCTCGAAGCGGTCGTGACGCCAGGCCGGGCGCATGCCGGCCGACTCGTACAGCCGCGTCGCCCGCAGGTCGTCGCCGTGCACGCTCAAGGCGGCGCGCGGCAGGCCCCGCTCGCGGAAGGCGCGGATCGAGGTCAGGAGCAGCGCGCGTCCCAGCCCGCGGCCGCGCCAGTGCGGCGCCACCGCCAGCTGCCCGACCCACCCACGCCGTCCGACTCCCACATCTCCGAGAGCGACACGCCCACGATCCTGCCCTCGGCCTCGGCGATGAACCACCACGCCGGGTCGAAGCTGAAGCTCTCGATCGACCGCACCCGCCACGGGTCGAACTCGGACGCGATGTTGCCCTCGATCTCCGAGAATGCCGCCTGCACGAGCGCGTGCACCTCGCGGTCGTCGGCGCGCGTCGTCCAGCGTCAAGTCCGGCTCCCCGACGTCGGCCAGGTCGCACGCCAGGATCACCTCGAGCACGGCCTGGGCGTCGTCCGGCCGGGCCGGTCGCATCTCGATCAGAAGCGATCCATGTACTGATCGATCTCCCACCGGTGCACCTGCTCGTTGTAGGAGGCCCACTCGGCCCGCTTCAGCGCCAGATACTCGCTGAAGATGTGCTCACCCAGCGCCTGGCGCATCACCGCGTCCTGCTCGAGCGCGTCCAGCGCCCCCGGCAGGTCGTGCGGCAGGCTGCTGATGCCCAGCTCCGCCGACTCTTCCTCGGTCAGGTCATAGATGTTGCGGTTGACCGGCTCCGGCGGCGTCAGCCCCTTGGTGATGCCGTCCAGGCCGGCCTGCAGCATGCAGGCAAGCGCCAGGTACGGGTTGGCCGTCGGGTCTGGCGTGCGCAGCTCGATCCGCGTCGAGCGCCCGCGCTTGGCCGGCACCCGGATCGCGGCCGACCTGTTGCCGGGCGACCACGCGATGTAGACCGGCGCCTCGTACCCGGGCAGCAGCCGCTTGTAGGAGTTGACGGTGGGATTCGCCACCGCCGTGATCGCCGGCAGGTGCTTGAGGATGCCGGCGATGTAGCTGTAGGCGTCGGTCGAGAGCTTGAGGTCGTCGCTCTCGTCCAGGAAGGCGTTCTCGTCACCGCGTGACAGCGACTGGTTGACGTGCATGCCGGAGCCGTTCTCGCCGTGCAGCGGCTTGGCCATGAACGTCGCGTGCATGCCGTGCTGGGCCGCGATCACCTTCACGACCATCCGGAAGGTGATCAGGCTGTCGGCCGTGCTGAGCGCGTCGCCGTGGCGGAAGTCGATCTCATGCTGCCCGATCGCCACCTCGTGGTGCGCCGCTTCGAGGTGGAAATCCATCTGCTGCAGGGTCAGCTCGATGTCGCGGCGGCAGTCCTCGCCCTTGTCCATCGGCGCCACGTCGAAGTACGTCGCGGCGTCGTGCGGGTCGACGGTCGGGTTGCCGTCCCCGTCCAGCCGAAACAGGAAGAACTCAGCCTCCGGGCCTACCTGCATGGTGTAGCCCATGTCCTCCGCCTGCTTCAGCACCCGCTTCAAGTTCGACCGCGGGTCACCGGCGAACGGCTGCCCGTCGGGGTCGGCCACGTCGCAGATCAGCCGCGCGGTGTTGCGGTCGCCGTTGCCGCGCCACGGCAGCAGCGCGTAGGTGGCCGGGTCGGGCAGGAAGTACATGTCCGACTGCTCGATCCGCTTGAAGCCGCGGATCGACGAACCGTCGAACATCAGCTCGTTGTCGAGCGCCTTCTCCAGCTCCTCGACCGGGATCGACACGTTCTTGACGGCACCGTACGGCTCCGTGAACTGCAGCCGCACGAAGGCGACGTTATCGCGCCGGCAGCGCTCGAGCACCTCCTGCTTGTCCATGACCCTCCTCGATGATCGACCCGAAAACGAGCGCGCAGTCTACAGTTGCCGCCGGTGAGACTCGGCATCACCAGAAACGTGTGGGCGATGGGTTGGACGAGCCTCCTGAACGACGCCTCGTCCGAGCTGCTCTATCCCGTTCTGCCCCTGTTTCTGACGATCACGCTGGGCGCCCCTGCCTCGGCCGTGGGCACCGTCGAGGGCGCCGCGGGCGCCGCCGCGCAGGTGGTGGGGCTGGCCATGGGCCGTCGCTCCGACCGCATCCGCCGGCGCATGCCGTTCGTCTGGACCGGCTACACGCTGTCGAACATCGCCAAGCCGCTGGTCGCGCTCGCGCCCGCCTGGGGCTGGGTGATGGGCGCACGCGTGGTCGACCGCGCGGGCAAGGGGATCCGCACCGCTCCCCGCGACGCCTTGCTGCGCGACTCCAGCGACCCGTCCCGGACCGGCTTCGTGTTCGGATTCCACCGCTTCATGGACTCGCTGGGCGCCGTGATCGGGCCGCTGATCGCCCTCGTCCTGCTCGAGGCCGGGCTGTCGTTCCGCCAGGTGATCGCCGTGGCGATCGTGCCCGCCATCCTGAGCATGTTCGTGCTGCGCCGGATCCGCGACATCCCGGCCCGGCCGCACGAGCCGACCGCGCAGCCGGATCCCCACAGGCTGTCCGACATGGGCCGGCCGTTCTGGACGTTCACGATCGCCTGGACCGTCTTCTCCCTGGGCAACTCGGCCGACGTGTTCCTGCTGCTGCGCGCCAAGGACCTGGGCCTGAGCGTGACGGCGGTGGTGCTGTCCTACGCGCTCTACAACACGCTCTATTCGGGACTGTCGTGGCCGCTCGGCCACCTCTCCGACCGCGTCGGCAAGCGCCGTGTGCTGGCGGTCGGGCTGGTGGTCTTCGCCGGCGTCTACGCCGGCTTCGGGCTGGCCGGGTCGGGCGCCGCCGTATGGCCGTTGATGGCCATCTACGGGGTCTACATCGCCGCCACCGACGGCGTCAGCAAGGCGCTGGTGTCAGACCTGTCGCCGGCCGCGCTGCGGGCCACCGGCCAGGGCGCGTTCACGCTTGCCACCGGCGTGGCGGCGGTGACGGCAAGCCTGGTGGCGGGCGTGCTCTGGCAGACCGTCGGGCCGGGCGCCGTGTTCGCGCTCGGCGCCGGCGCCGCGCTGCTGGGGCTGCTCACGCTGGTCGTGACGCGGCCGGCGCGGGGCCTCGCCCAGTAGCTCAAACGGCCTCGGTCGCGTCCGCGACCTCCTCGGCCACCTCGTGCAGGTCACGGTTGGCGTTCCACACCTGCAGCTGGCGCTGCGCACCGGTGCCGTTCTCGATCATCCACTCGATCCGGGCCAGCTGACGGGCGCAGTCCAGCTCGCGGGCGATCGGGCGCAGCTCCCGCAGCCGCCGCCTCGCCAGCGTGCGCGCCGCCATCTTGATGCGCTTCCCGGCCGCCAGATCCATCAGCGGCGCGTCCAGCCCGTAGCGCGCCGCCAGCCACTTGTTCTCTGACAGCAGCATCCGGTTGTAGGCCACCGGTGGCCGGCCGTCCTCCACCTCGTCCAGGATCTGCTTGACCAGGCACTGCACGTAGGCGGCCAGCGCCACCGTGTCCTCGACCCGCGTCTGCACGTCCATCACCCGCAGCTCCACGGTGCCGAAGCGCGGATGCGGCCGCACGTCCCACCACAGGTGCGTGTAGTCGCCGATCGCGCCGGTCGCCTCCATGAAACCGACGGCATCGGCGTAGTCCTGGTAGCTCTCGAACCGCGGCGAGATGCCGCTGCGCGGGAACGCCGCAAAGATCATGGCCCGGGTCGACTGCAGCCCCGTGGCCTCGCCTCGCCAGAACGGCGAGTTGGTCGAGAGCGCCAGCAGCACCGGCAGCTCGATCAGCACGCCCTCCATCACCTGCAGCGCGGCCTCCGGCGTCGGCACCGCCACGTGCACGTGCATGCCGAACACGAGCTCACGGCGAGCGACGTACTGGAGCATCTCGATCAGCATCCGGTAGCGGTCGCGGGCGGTGATCTTCTGGTGCTCATAGAGCGAGAAGGGATGCGTGGCGGCGGCGCCCAGCCGCATGTCATGGTCGCGGGCGAGGCCGGCCGCGTACCGCCGGATCGCGCGCAGATCGTCGTCGGCCTGGCCCACCGTCTCACACACGACGGTGCCCGACTCGAGCACGCACTGCATCAGCTCGGGCTTCAGCTGTTCGGCGAACGGGCCTTCGGCGGCGATCTCCAGCAGCGGCTCGACGCCCGACACCAGGTCGAACGAGGTCGGGTCGACCAGCATGTACTCCTCCTCCACGCCGACCGTCAGCGGCGGCCCGTCGCCGAAGCGATGGTCGAGCACGCTGGACCGCGTTCCGCCCTTTCCCTGGTCAGCCACAGGCAGGTTCTACCCCATATCGGCGATCGCGGGAACTTTCGGGCCGGGGATCAGGGCTTGCGGGCGACCAGGATCGCCCATCCCAGCAACGGGCGTCGGTGCTCCAGGTAGGCCGCCAATGAGGCACGATGACGGTCGCGGATCGCCGCGACGTCGGGATGCGCCGGGTTTGCCACCAACCATTCCTCGACCGCCCGCCAGTGCAGGCTTTCGTAGCGATCCCAGTCGTCCTGGTCGGCGGCGATGATTCCGGTCAGGCGTACGCCGGCTGACTCGAAGCGGGCTACCGTTTCGGGCAGGCTCACGAACGGCTCGCGGTCGGCGCCCTCTGGCGGCTCCGATCGCCAGTACGGCTCTCCCAGCGCCAGCGACCCGCCGCGTTTGACTGCCGGCGCGAGAGCGCCCGCGGCGTGCCCGATGTGGCCCCAGATGAAGCAGGTGCCGATCGCCATGGCCACGTCGTAGCGATCAGGCTCCAGGTCGAACGAGGCCGCATCGGCGGTGCGCACGTCGATCAGCGCCTCCAGGCTTCGCTCCTTCACGCGCGCCCGCGCCTCGGCGGCGAACATCTCACGCAGCTCGACGCCGAGGATCCTGCAGCCGAAGGCCTCGGCCAGCACGACCGCCGGCCCCGCCTTGCCGCAGCCCATGTCCAGCACCTGGCTGTCGGCGGTCAGCCGCAGGTACTCACCGAGCAGCCGGATCTTCTCCGGGCTGGTTGGATCCTGGATCACGTGATCGCGCTCCACCATCTCCCAGGGCCACTCCATCCCGGGACCCTAGACCGACCGAATCAGCCATCGTTTTCGAACATCCCCCGAACGGGGTACTCGGCTGCCGCAGGCCCGACCTACACTGGAAATCGTGCTGCTGTTGAGTGACGACGATCTGCTCGACTTCGAGGTGAGGCGGGGGCCGTTCGAACCTTCCCCGCGCACGCTGCTCGACAGGCACGGGGACGCCTACCGATACCAGCTGGTCATGGCCCGGTGGCTGGAGGGCTACCGGGACCGCAGGGCCGAGCACGACGGGGTGCCCGTGGCGGTGGCCGACGCCCAGTTCGAGGCCGGTGCGCTCGAGACGCTGAGCGACATCGCGGCCAACCTGCGGCACGGGGACTTCCTGCCCGGCGGCTCGTTCTACGAGGAGGCACAGAAGGACGCGCGGCCTGCGGTGGTTGGCGTGCGCCCGCGCTGAGGGGCACCCCCCGCCGGCGGATCGCGCACTTCCGTCGGCGGGGGCTCAGCTTTCCCGTTCTCGCCCGGCCGTCACGCCAGACGCAGGGCCAGCTGCGCCAGGCGATGCGCGGCACCGTTCTCGGCTTCTGGCACCCAGCGGTACTGCAGCAACGCGAACCGCGGCGCAAGCGACCTGATCTCGTCCGCAAGCAGGGCGATCGGCTCGCTACGAACCGGTGCCTCGCCCCGCATATGCGCAACCAGCAGGCGCGAGTCGGTGCGCACCTCGAGCGAATCGACCCGCGCGTCCAGGGCGGCCGTGAGACCGGCCAGCACCGCCCGGTACTCGGCCAGCGCCGCGGTGGCGACGCCGATCGGGTGCGCCCCCTCGGCCAGCACGACGCCCTCGTCGATCAGAACGAACCCGATGGCCGCAGGGCCCGGGTTGCCGCGCGAGCCACCATCACACCACAGCACCGGCAGCTCGGATTCGGCGGAACGGTCACGCATCCTCGAGGCCTTCGACAAGCGACGCCGTTCGGCATCGGTGCGTGTGCCCCCGGGCTTGCGCGGCCGCCGTCGTCTCGTGGATGTGCCCGTCACGGCACCGATCGTAACCCGCACCGAACGATCTACTCGATCGGGATCTCGAAGCGAGCGATGATGCCGGGGTCGCCGCCTCTGGCGAGTAGCGCGGGATCGGGATCGCGCGTCGCCACCCATGCGTACCCGTGCTCGGGGTAGGCGACAACGTCCGGGAAGCTGCCGGCGCTGATGGCGAGGATCTGAGCGGGCTCGTCGCTCGGGTTGCTGAACGCGTGCGATCCGGCACGTCCCTCGGGGCAGAAGACGAAGTCGCCCGGAGCCAGCTGCTCCTCGCGGTGCTGGTCTCGGAACACGGGACGACCGCTGAGCACGAAGAACATCTCCTCGGCTCCGAAGTGCATATGCATCCGCATCCCGGGCGCGTCCGGGGCCAGTTCGTACAGCGTTGCCCCCATCCGGGCGTCGTCCGGCCGCCAGAAGATTCGATGCCGGGTGCCCTCTTCATGGTCGTCTCCGTCCCATGCGTCGGAGAACAGATTCTGACGAGTCATGTCGTGTACCTCCAGGTGGTAGCGGTGGCGCGCAGCGTCCGAGACCGCGTCGAACGCGGCCGCAGCGCCGGGCCGATTACGCGCGGCGATCGCCGCGTTGACCGCTATCTCGTCGCCAGGTCCACAGCCGGATCGTACGCGTTCACGACGCCGTCCGTCTCCCGCTCACAAACAGACACGCCCCTGGAAGGCTGGGCAGTGGCCGTGTAGAACAAGGGATTAATGCGGCGCGCCGCCGTCGAAACGTGCCCTCCGGCGGCGCGCCGCAGGCTGTATCGGCACACACGGCAGCCATCCTGAACGCTCCATGGGCATCCTGAAGCCCGTGTGTCCGCGCCGCCGCCTCGGTCAGATCCGGCCCAGCTGCTTTGCTTTGCGTTTGCACGACGGGCAGAACCGCTCGTCGTCGCTCGCAAGCGGCCGGTAGCAGAGCTCGCACGGCCGTGGGCCGTGTGACCGGCTCGAGGTTCTGGGTGGACGTTCTGGGGCCAACACGTTCTCCTGTCCTAGCAGATGCTTCAAGCGTACGCGTGTTCCCGGTGGATTGTTAGTGCAGGGTCGTGGCGACAGGTACAATGAAGCCATGGAACTGGCACCGTTGACCGACGACGAGATTCAGCGCCTGTTGTATCCGCGGCGGAGAGCTGTGGGGCCGGGCTCGTTCATTGCCACCATCCGGATACCGGACGGCAGTGAGCAGGACCACGAAATCACGGCCGGTACGTACGACGGTGGCAGGCTGATCGCGGACCGGCTCGCCCATAGCAGTCACGGAATCGTGTCGGGATTCCGCCGCGCCGCAGGCTGAGGAAGTCGATCGTCGCCGGCACAGCGCCAAGCGCGCCTAAGCGGCGGCGCACCAGTTCTTCGTGAGCACCCGGCGCCGCCGCGGCGAGAGCTCGGGCAGTACCGAGCACGTGCGCACCAGCGTCACGAACGACAGCGTTGCTCCCCCGGCCCTCCCGGTGACCCGGTAACACCCCTGGCCCGGGAAGAAGATCCACGAGGCATTGAACCCGGTGAGGCCGTAGCCGGCAGTCCGCCCCCGCACTGCGCCGCCGTCGTCGAGCCTGGAGCCGCTGATGTGAAGCACACCGTGAGCCTCGGCTCCGCGGTACCACATGAACTTCATCCGCAGCACGCGGCCGCGGCGGACGTCGCCGGGCGGCACGATCACCAAACCGCGCGGCCATAGCCCCACCCACAATCGGCCGTTGCCGAGGTTTGGCCTCGGTGGCAGTGCCGTCGGCGGACGCGGCCCACCGGGAGGCGTCACCGGGCAGGCGCCGAGCGCAAGGCTTGGCTTGGGAGCACCGGTGGTCGCCGAGCTGGGCGTCCCGGAGCCGCCGGGCGCCGCTGAGCTGCCCAATGAGCAGCCAGCCGTCGCAAGCACCAGACACGAAATCAGTAACGCCCTTCGCACGCTACGCTCGCTCCTGAGACGCCCGTCCAGGGATGGTACTCCGGGCCGGTTGCGAGCCCACGAGCATTAGCATCTCCCGGCGAAGGACATGGAGCCCCGTATTCATGTGATCACGCTGGCGGTACGTGACCTCGATCGAGCGCTTGCGTTCTACCGGGACGGGCTCGGTTTGGAGTCGGCCGGCGTCGTCGGTACGGAGTTCACCGGCGACGATGACTCCCCGGCCGGAGCGATCGCGCTGTTCCGTCTGGAAGGTGGACTGATCATGTCCCTGTACCCGCGCACGGAGCTGGCCAAGGACGCGGACGTGCCGTTCGGGCCGCCGAAGTCAGGCGAGTTCAGCATTGGCCACCTGGTGGCCACCCGCGAGGATGTCGACGCGCTGCTCGCCCAGGCGGAGGCCGCGGGCGCGACGCGCACCGCCCCGGCACACGACCGCCCATGGGGGATCTACTCCGGCTACTTCCGCGACCTCGATGGTCACCTGTGGGAGATCATCTGGAATCCCCGGTAGTTCCGCGCATCCCGAAGCACCAGGGTGAACCCAGCCCTTGCAGCTTCTGCACGAACGCGTAAAGTCGACCTGGTCTTCAGCGGGTTCCACGGAGGGGAGGCATATGCAGGGGCACGGTTTCGCGGCTCGAGCGTCGCGCACGCAGAGCATCAAGGTCGGACTGGGGACGGCGGCGCTACTCGCGACGTTCGCCGGCCTGACGGCCACCGCATCGGGAGCCGCCGGTGTGGTCTACGCGCAGACGATCGGCGGGCCCGGCCATGCCTCGATGTACGCTTCTGGACTCGATGTTGACCCTTCCGGCAACGTATACATCGCCGACACCGGGAACGACCAGGTGGCCGCATACAGCCCCGCCGGCAAGCAGCTGTGGCGGGTCGGCGTGCGAGGTACCAAGCAGCTGGGCCGCTTCAACAACCCGCGGGACGTCGCCTACCTGAACGGCAATCTGTACGTCGACGACACCGGCTGGAACCGCGTGCAGGTGCTGAACGCGTCAAACGGCGCCGCAATCTCGCAATGGCCGGTGCACTTCGGCTCGACGCTCGGAATCAGCGCCGGCGTCGATGGATCGGGCAACCACGTCATCTTCGTCAGCGAGGACATCCAGAACCGGGTGCAGGAGTTCACGCCGGCGGGTGGGCTGATCCGCACGTTCGGCACCGGCCTGGGGTCGGGCCTGGGCCAGCTGAACGCCCCCCGCGACGCCGCCACCGACTCGGCCGGCAACGTCTACGTGGCGGACTACAACAACAACCGCATCGCCAAGTTCAGCCCCACCGGCGCGCCGCTGAACGGGTGGGGAACGCGCGGAAGCGGCAACAACCAGTTCATCCGCCCCTACGGCGTCGCCGTGGACACGTCCAACCGGGTGTACGTGGCGGATTCGGACAACAACCGCATCCAGCAGTTCAGTGCGACCGGCGGCTACCTGCGCACCTACGGGGCGGCCGGAACAGGCCTCAAGCAGTTCTTCCAGCTGCGGCGAGTAGCCGTGGGCACCAGCAGCTCGCCTCTGGTCTACGGCGCCGACCTGTGGGGCAACAAGATCCTGCGCTTCTCCCAGACGGGCGCCTACCAGGCCACCTACGGCGGCACGCCCGGCCGCAACGGCGGCTTCAACGAGCCGTCCGGCCTGGCCGTCGACTCACAGACGTTCGTATCCGACAGCGTCAACCAGCGGGTGCAGCGGTTCGCCACGGCCACCGGCGCCTGGCAGCTGTCGTTCGGGAACCGCGGCTGGGGCAAGACCGACCTGACGGGGTTCAACTGGCCGCGCGACATAACCATCAACAACGCGACGAACACGATCTGGGTGTCGGACACCAAGAACAACCGGCTGCTGCAGTTCACCCGCGACGGCGTCCCGACCGGCGCGTTCCTGGGCGCGGTCGGCAGCGCCGACAACCAGCTGCACTGGCCGTTTGGCATCGCGTCGGCCGGGGCGGACCTGATCGTCGCCGACACCTTCAACAACCGCGTCTCGCGCTGGTCGCCGACGCTGGGGACGACCACGTGGCTGTCGACGGCGTTCTCGTTCCCGAAGGACGTGGCCGTGGCGAACGGCGTCGTGTACGTGGCCGACACCGGCAACAACCGGGTGGTCGAGCTGAACACGCTCACGGGCGTGCCGATCAGGTCCTTCGGCGGGCTGCACGGCCCGGAGGGAATCGCGGTCGATACGGCCGGCAACATCTGGGTGTCGGACACGGCCTGGAACAGGATCGTCGAGCTGTCACCGTCGGGGAGCCAGCTGTTGGCGTTCGGCAGCGCCGGCTCCGGCAACGACCAGTTCAACCACCCTTCGCACCTGGAGATCTCGAACGGGCAGCTGTTCGTGTCCGACGAGTACAACGACCGCATCCAGGTGTTCAACCTCCCGTAAGCGAACGGCCGGTTTACACCTTGCGTATGGCGGGTATGGCAAACCCCGGTTCCACCAAGGGGTTGATTTCACATGATGAAGGCTCTCAGGGGCGTGCTCATCCTGCTCGGGTCGGCGGCGTTTCTTGCCGGTTCGGCGGCAACCGCCTTCGCCGGTGACGGGTACGCCAGTGGCGGTGTCGCGGGCGAGTCCACCGGTGGCGGAGGCGGGTCGACGCTCCCGTTCACGGGCGCCGAACTGGCTCTGTATGTGGCGACCGGTCTGGTGATCGTGGGCAGCGGCCTGGCGCTTCGCGCGTACTCCACGCGCCAGGGCAACTAACGCCCACGGCGGCAGAACGTCCACGGCGGCAGCGGATTGTTCGAGAGGACGCCTGCGGGCGTCCTCTCGCGTCGGGCCGTTGACGCCGACTCGGTGCATGCCGATAATCTCGCCGGTTTCGGTTGCGTGACAGGAGGCCTGAGTGGCTAAGTGACGTTGGAACAGCTCACCGCAGATATCTGGGTGGTGTCAATGTTCGGCGAGCATGACATCTCCATGGTGGACACGC
>Ga0075434_100002168_pt1 | contig 17116 bp, 18 predicted proteins | sample RhiMethybrSRZTD3_FD_75298 | JGI IMG/M metagenome (GOLD analysis project Ga0075434, IMG submission 75298) | Populus rhizosphere microbial communities from Tennessee, USA - Rhizosphere MetaG P. TD hybrid SRZTD3 | ecosystem: Host-associated > Plants > Roots > Rhizosphere > Soil | place: USA... | reverse complement strand
CGAGCGGCTGGACCACCTGCTGGCGTCGGCCGCCGCGGCCGCCGGGGCGGCGCTGCGCGCGCCGTGCGCCGTGACCGGCGTGACGCTCGAGCCGCGTCACGTCCGGCTCGATACCAACACGGGTCCGGTGACCGCGGCCTTTGTGATCGCGGCGGACGGCGCCACGGGTGAGGTCGCGCGGCTCGCCGAGTGGGGCGACGGGCGGCACCTGATCCCCGCACTCGAATACGAGGCGCGCGTCGACGACGCCACGCTCGACCGGTTCGCGCGGGTGCCCCGCTTCGATGTGGGCACCGTTCCCTACGGGTACGCCTGGGTGTTTCCCAAGACGGCGCACCTCTCCGTGGGCGTGCTGACGACGCGCCGCGGCGCGATCAACCTGCACGGCCAGCTCGAAGAGTACCTGCGGGTGGTCGGGCTCGCGCCGCAATCGATGGAGCGCCACGGCTTCGTAATCCCGGTTCGCCCGCGCGCCGGGCCGCTCGCGCGCGAGCGAATGCTCCTAGTGGGAGACGCGGCGGGGTTCGCGGACCCGGTGACGGCGGAGGGGATCAGTTTCGCGGCGCAGAGCGGGAAGCTCGCCGCCGATGCCATCGTCGCGAGCGAGCTCGACCCGCCGCGCGTGCGCGCCGGCTACCATGCGGCGCTCCGGCCGATGGTCGCCGAGCTGCGCGTCGCACGCACGCTCGCCCGACTGCTGTACGAGCACCCCCGCGCGCGCCGTTGGATCTTCCGGCGGGCGGGTCAGCGGCTCGTCGAGGCCATCACCGACGTTTTCATGGGCGCCCGAACGTACCGCGGATCGGTCGCGGGCCTCGCTGCGGCCCTGGCACTCCGTCCCAGCACACGCTCGTAGACGGCGAGCTCCGCTCGCGCGATCCGCGGCCAGGCGAACCGGGCCGCTTTCGCGACGCCGGCGCGTCCCATGGCCGCACGGCGCTCCGGATCGCTCAGCAAGGCGATCGTCATGTCCGCCCACGCCGTCGGGTCATCCTTCGGGATGATCACCGCCTCCTCGCCGCCGTCGATGACCCAGCGGAATCCGAGGTTGTCCGACACGATCATCGGCGTGCCGCACGCCATCGCCTCGAGCAGCGTGACGCCGAACGACGCGATGGTTGTCGGGCAGAGATAGAGATCAGCCGCCGCGTAGTAGGCGGGGCGGTCGCCGAATACCTGCCCGACGAATCGCACGCTCGCACCCAGCTCGCTGGCGCGCCGCTCGTAGTAGCCCCGCCACGGCCCGTCTCCCACCACGGTGAGCACCGCGCCGGGGAAGCGCGCCAGAATCCGCGGCATCGCGTCGAGCAGCGTGCCCAGTCCGTTGCGCGGCTCGATGCGACCGAGGAACAGCAGCCGGGGGTGGTCGGTGAGGGCGTCTGTGGGCCGCCGCCGCTCTCCGTTGGTGTGGAAGAAGCTCGTATCCACGCCGTTCGGGATGATGTCCCAGTCGGCACGGAAGTAGCGCGCGTTCGCCTCCACCACCGGCTGGCTCACCGCAATGGTCGCGGCGTGACGGTCGAGGATCCGCTGCAGCGGTCGCCGGAAGACCCGGCAGCCGGCCGAGCGGGCAAACCACGAGTGGAACGTGGCGACCACGGGGATGCCGGCGCGCCAGGCGGCGAACGGTGCGGCCAGGCCGAGCGTCGGGGCGAGGCCGCCATGCACGTGCACGATGTCGTAGCGGCCGGCTCGGAACACCGCTTCGAGGCGTCGCCGCAGTCGCCAGCCGGTGGTCACGCGCGATACGCCGCCGTTCGAATAGATCACGCGGCTCGTCCCAACCCGGCGCACGAAGGGGGCGTCCGGATAGTCGCCCATGTAGGACGTGACTACAGTGGTCGGATGCCCCCAGCTGTTGAGCTGCAGCGCGAGATTGTGTACATGCTCGGGGACTCCCCCGACCTGCGGATAGTAGTCCTCGGCGACCAACGCGATGCGCATCGGGTGAACCTCCGTCACTGTGACCCGGTGGCGTGGGCCGCGGTCACGCTCGTTTTGAGGCGGGCAACGCTGGCCAGAACGGCGCCCGGCTCTTCTTCTTGAATGAAGTGCCCCGCGGCGGGCACCGAATCAATCACGAACACGGGGAGGGTGCGCGTCAGCAGTTGCACCTCCGCCACCCCGACGTCGCCGTCGTGGTGCGCGCCGCCGACCATCAGGCGCACGGGACACCGGATCTGCGACAGGTGCGCCGCCAGCGACTCCGGCTCGCGCGCGTTCGCCATGGCGAGGTATGCCTTGAGCGTGGCGCCCAGATCACGCCCCGCGGCGGCGGTGTAGCCGAGCACCGTTGAATCCGTCACCCAGCTCGGGTCGCCCGAGGAGTCGATGAGCATCCCCCGGATCTTACGCCGGATGAGCCGGATCCCGCCGAACAGCTTGATCCACGGCGCAAACCGGAGCGCGCGCTTGAACGCCGGCGTGATCGCCCGCTCGGTCGGCCCGCCCTCGATGGATAACAGTCCCCGAACGAGATCCGGACGCCGGTAGCTGAGCCGGAACGCCTCGGAGCCGCCGATCGAATGCGCGAGGACGAAGGCGTTGCGCACGTGCAGTGAGTCGAGCACCGCGGCAATGCGATCGGCCTGGGCGGTGAGTGAGTAATTCGCCTTCTCGGGCCGGGTGGAAGCCCCGACGCCCAATGGCTCGATGACGATCGTCCGATAACCCGCATCGACGAGCAGCGGGACCAGCTTGCGGAAACCGAACGCCGAGCCGAAGAGCCCCGGAATGAGCACCACCGGGTCACCGCGGCCCGCCGTTTCGACGGACAAGGATTCCGCCGGAGCCACGGGCACCATGAACGCCTGCGACACCGAGGCGCTGTCGGCAATGCATAGAACGGCGAGCAACCACACGGTGGTGAGACCCGGGTCAGGGTGAGTGAGTCACGCGGACGCCACCGTCTCGCGCCATAATCGATCATAACGGCGGCCGAGAAGCGCGGGTTTCCGGAGAGCTGGTAGCGCAGGTAGGTCTCGATTAGCTGGAGCGCGCGGTCCGGATCCCGTGGCACGATGAAGAAATCGAGGCAGGTCGGTCATCGCGCCGAGACTACCATGGAGGCCGAGGCCCTGTCAACGACGCGGCGACATATTACCGGGCATGCGAGCCCTCTGGTTGGAGGATCGCCACCTGCGGCTGCGCGACGACGTTCCGATCCCCGCGCCGCCCTCGGGCGAAGCGCTCGTGCGCGTGATCTGCGCCGGAATCTGTAACACCGATATCGAACTCACGCAGGGATATTACCCGTTCACCGGGATCCCGGGCCACGAGTTCGTCGGCGTCGTCGAGCATGGGCCTTCGGCGCTCGTCGGCCGCCGGGTCGTCGGTGAGATCAACGCCGTGTGCGGCGCGTGCGGCGCATGCCTCGCGGGCCGGCGCACGCACTGCGAGCGGCGCACGGTGCTCGGCATCGTGAGCCGGCACGGCGCGTTCGCCGACTACCTCATTCTGCCGGCCGACAACCTACATCCAGTTCCGGACACCGTGTCCTCGGATGCCGCCGTATTCACAGAGCCGCTCGCCGCGGCGCTCGAGATCCAGGAGCAGGTCCCGATCGGCCTCCGCGACCGTGTGCTCGTGGTGGGCGACGGGAAGCTCGGCCAGCTCGTGGCGCAGACCCTCGCGCTCACCGGCTGCGCCCTGCTGGTTGTCGGACGGCACGACGCGAAGCTGGTCGTGCTAGCGGCGCGCGGCATCGAGACCGGGCGCGTCGACCGAGCGACGAGCGGAGCGTTCGACGTGGCCGTCGAATGCACCGGCAACCCCGAAGGGTTCGCCGTGGCCCAACGCGCCGTGCGACCCCGCGGCACGCTGGTGCTGAAGAGCACCTACGCCGGTGCGCTGACCCTCGATGCCTCGGCGGTCGTGGTGCACGAGTTGACGCTCGTGGGCTCGCGCTGCGGGCCGTTCGCGCCGGCGCTGCGGTTGCTCGAGGAGCAGCGGGTCGCGGTCGAGCCGTTGATCCAGGCGCGCTACGCGCTGCGCGATGGCCTCGTGGCCTTCGAGCAGGCGCAGCGCCCGGGGGTGCTGAAGGTACTCCTGGAGATGGAAGACGGACCCTCGAGTCGGGGTTCGGAGGTCGTCAGAACAGCGTGATGTTGAGCCCGGCGTTGAGCTGGAACGCCGATCCGTCGTGCTGCATCGCGCGGCCCTCCACGTAGGGATGTGTGTGGCCGAACCGCGACTCGAGCCCGCCCAGCAGATCCCAGCCCGTATCGGTGCTGCTCGCGCCGCCGCTGCTGATGCGGAGCACGTTGACTCCACCGCCCACGTAGAGCTGCACGGCCGCACCGCGGTTGAGCCGGACCTTCAGGTCGCCATTGAACCCGACCCGTGAACCCACGTCGACGAAGTAGACGTCGACTGACGGATAGAGCTCGAGGACGCGGTTGAGCGGCAGCGAGAGCTGGCCGCCGACCACTGTGTTGTCGCCATCGAAGTCGTAGCCCACGTGCGCGCCGATGTGGGAGCGCTGTGCTGCGACCGGGGCCGCGAGCACCCCGAGGGCGACCAGCGCCGGCGCGAGCAAGCTGAACGTCTTTGTCATCGGACCTCCTGGATGACGCTCGGCTGCCGATACCCGCAGGCGGGCCGGAGAGGTCCATCCGGCGCGAGCCAGTGACCTCTGCGCGGGTGACCTGTGTCACACGCGTGTCACACCAGGGTCGTTCGAATGTTGATCTCCGACGTGAGCGTCCGATGGACCGGGCACTTGTTGGCGATCTCGAGTAGCTTGGCCCGCTGCGCCTCTGTAAGCTCGCCAGCGACCGTGATCTCGCTCTCGATCCGATCGAGCATGCCCTGCCCGGTTTCACATTCGGCGCAGTCGTCGGCGTGGATCCTCGAATGGTGCAGGCGAACCGTCACGCTGCTGACCGGCCACCCTTTCCTTCGCGCATACAGCGCGATCGTCATGGACGTTCAGGCGCCGAGGCCTGCCAGCAGCAGGTCGTACGGGCCGAGCCCCCGGTCGGTCCCTCCGGCGGAAACCGGCTCGTCGGCGATCAGGCGATGACGCCCCGCGGTGATCTCCTGGGCGAATCCGTCTCCCCGGCCATGCACCACCACGACACCTTGCTCGTTTGGATCGACCATGCGGGACCTCCGGTTTGCGGGAAGGTTGTCCGTCGTGGATTGCGGCGAGTGGCCAGGGGCAGAATCGAACTGCCGACACGCGGATTTTCAGTCCGCTGCTCTACCAACTGAGCTACCTGGCCGGAGTATGCAGCAGAAGAACTTAGCGGGCTGCAGGATGAGGTGGGAGTGGCGGTGTGCCACGGCCTGGGCGAGTTTCTCGCGTAAGGAGGATCATGACCCGGCACCGATTGTTTGCTTTTCCCCTCTTGGGCGTTCTGCTCGGCGCGGTCGCGCTCGCGGCTCGCGGGACGGGCGCGCAGGGCGAACCGTACGATCTCGTTCTCACGGGCGGACGCGTGCTCGACCCGGAGACAGCCCTGGACGCTCCGCGCAACGTGGGCATCCGGGACGGCCGGATTGCAGCAGTGACCGTCGAACCGCTCGCGGCGCGCGAAACCCTCGCGGTCGCCGGTCTCGTCGTCGCCCCCGGGTTCATCGATCTCCACGCCCACGGACAGGACTCCGAGAGCTACCGCTACTACGCGCACGACGGCGTGACCACCGCGCTCGAGCTGGAGATCGGGACCTACCCGGTGGCGCCGTGGTACGCCGAGCGCGACGGCCGTGCGCTCATCAATTACGGTGTCAGCGCCGGCCATGTGGGCGCGCGCCGGGCACTCATCGCGCACGACGAGTCGCTCCCCGGCGTTGCCACGATTGCGCGCGACACGAGCCGGAGCTGGACCCATGGTGCGCTTGCCGACGCCGACCTGCCCCGACTCGATTCCCTGGTGGAGCGCGGACTCGAGGAGGGGGCGCTGGGCATCGGATTCGGCATCGCGTATACGCCCGGCGCGAGCCGCGAGGAGATCCTTCGCCTCTTCCGGGTCGCGGCCCGTCACGGCGTGCCCTGCTTCGTCCACTTACGCCAAGGTGGCCGGGACCCGGTTACCGGCGGCAGCGTGGCGGCGCTGCAGGAGGTGATCGCCGACGCGGCGGCGACGGGGGCCTCCTTGCACGTGGTTCACGTGACGAGCATGGGCCAACGAGACACACCGCTCCTCCTCCAGCTTATTCGCGGCGCCCGCGAGCGCGGCCTAGATGTCACGACGGAAGCGTACCCCTACACCGCGGGGTCGACCGCTCTGCAGTCCGCGGTGTTCGATCCCGGCTGGCAGCAACGCATGTCCATCACCTATCACGATATCCTCTATCCTCCGACCGGCGAACGCCTGACCCGCGCCAGCTTCGCGCGACTCCGCCGGCAGGGAGCCACCGTCGTGATCTTCCAGATTCCGGACAGCACGGTCCGACAGACGCTCGCCGACTCGCTCGTGCTGGTGGCCAGCGATGGCATCTCCCCCCACGGCCATCCCCGGCTCGCGGGGACACACGCACGGGTCTTAGGGCGCTATGTGCGCGACTCCGGCGCGCTGAGCCTCCCGGATGCGGTGCGCAAGATGACCCTGCTGCCGGCCCAGCGGCTCGAGCGGGTGGTGCCGGCGATGCGCGCCAAGGGCCGGGTCCAGGTCGGGGCTGACGCCGACCTCACCGTGTTCGACGCCGCGCGCGTGGTGGACCGGGCCACGTACGAGCACCCGGCCCAGTTCTCAGAAGGCATCGTCCACGTGCTGGTGCGCGGCGTGTTGGTGGTGCGGAACGGCGCGTCGGTGGCGGTCTACCCGGGAAGGGCTATCCGGCGCGGGCCCTGAAACGTGGCGTCGGGACGAGGTGCCGCGTACTTTCTCCTCCCATGCCGCACCCCAAGTTCCCGAACCTCACGGTGCTTGATCACCCGCTGATCCAGCACAAACTCTCGATTCTCCGGGACAAGAACACCCCCACCCGGGACTTCAAGCAGCTCGTGAACGAGATCGCCATGCTGATGGCGTACGAGGTGACCAAGGATCTGCCCCTCGAGACCGCGGAGGTGGAAACGCCGCTCGAGCGGATGCGGGGAGTTCGGGTGGCCGGGAAGAAGCTCGCCCTCGTGCCGATTCTGCGCGCGGGGCTCGGCATGGTCGAGGGTATCGCGCAGCTCATCCCCTCGGCACGCGTCGGCCACATCGGTATCTACCGCGAGCACGACACGCTCGAGCCGGTCGACTACTATTTCAAGATCCCATCCGGCGAGGACGCGCGCGATTTCTTCGTGCTCGATCCCATGCTCGCGACCGGCGGCTCGGCGGCGGATGCCGTGAGCGCGCTCAAGCACGCCGGCGCCCAGCGCATCCGCTTCCTGTGTCTCGTCGCGGCGCCGGAGGGCGTGCGCCGCATGCTCGAGACCCACCCCGACGTCCCCGTCTTCGCCGCCGCGCTCGACCGCGAGCTCAACGACCAAGGCTACATCCTGCCGGGACTCGGGGATGCGGGCGATCGGCTGTTTGGCACCCGGTAAGGCACCGTAGTGGCTGTTGACATTTTACGTCATATTGCCATAATATGACGTAATTCGTCATATCGACAGAATGTGACATAAAATGTCCAAGACCTACATCGCCCTCATCGCCGACGCGATCGCCTCGCGCGAGCTCCCCCCGGCCGCCCGCGCCCGCCTCCAGGCCGACGCCCGCGCCGCGGTGAAGGACCTGAACCAGCGTTATCGTCGCGTCCTCGCGGCCCGCTTCGCCGTCACCCTGGGCGACGAGCTGCAATGCCTGCTGCCGACGCCCCAGCCGGTGTGGGACGTGGCGCACGACCTGCGGGCCCGCCTTCCCAGCGTCGATTGGGTCGTGGCCTGCGGCCGGGGACCGATCACCACGCCCCTCGCGCCCACAGCCCCCGAGATCGACGGCCCCTGCTTTCACGAAGCCCGGGCCGCGATGGACCGCGCCAAGCGCGAGCGTCAGGTGTTCGCGTTCGGCGGCTTCGCACCCGCGCTCGAGCCGCTCGCCAGCTACTATTCCGCGCTGTACTGGAGTTGGACCCCCCGCCAGCGGCACACCGCCACCCTGCTACGGCTGGGCGACCCGGCGGCCGCCGCCGCCCAGCTCGACGTCGATCGCAGCGCGATCTCCCACCTCGCCCGGCGCATGGCCTGGCCCCTCGTGGCCGCCGGGGATAAGATGTTTCGGTCACTCTTGGAGGCGGAACCCGGGTGAACCCGCTGTCCGTCGTTCCACTGCTCGCCTATACGCTGGCCGCCACGCTCTGGCCCGCTCAGGTGGACGGACGCCGCCGCGGCCGGGCGCTGCTCTTCGGGGAAGCGCTGTTCGTGATCGCGGCGCTCGTCCTGGGCACGCTCCTCAAACCGCTCGCGCGACCGAGCGTCGATGGGCTCTGGTGGGGACAGGTGGCGCTCCTGGCCACTGCCTATCTGTACGTCTCGGGCCGGGGGATCGTCCTGGTCCGCAGCGTGCTCGAGCTCCCCACGTTGCAGATGCGGCGCGACGAGGACCGCACCGCCGGCGCGATCGACGTCGCCCGCGGCCGCGCCGTCGGCTCCTTGGAGCGCGCCCTCGCACTGACCATGGTATTACTCGGCGACTATGCCGCGGTGGGGTGGATCATCGCCGCCAAGTCCCTCGCCCGCTTCAAGCAGCTCGAGGACCGTGAGTTCGCCGAGTACTTTCTGGTCGGCACCCTCGCCTCCTTCCTGCTCGCCGTGCTGGTGGGCGTGGGAATAAGGATCCTCTTGAAGCAGGCGTAACCCTCCGCGCAACCCTCCCACGCTCCGCCGTGTCACAGACTTAACCGACGCTGCCCCCTGCTTCCCGCTCGGAGCCTGGTGGACGAACGCGAACTGATAGCCAAAGTCCGGGCCGGGGACGGCGCCGCGGAGCGCGCGCTGTACGACGCCCACGTGGATCGTGTCTACCGGCTGGCCTACCGCCTGGCGGGAGACGACGAGCTGGCGCGTGAGTTCACCCAGGACACGTTCGTGCGCGCGTTCGATCGGTTGGGGGCGTTTCGGGGCGAGGCGAAACTCTCCACCTGGCTGCACGCCATCGCCACCTCGGTGGTGTTGAACGGGCTGCGCAAGGTGAAGCGCTTTCGCCAGCGGGAAACGGACCTGGACGAGGCCGCGGGGACCTCCACCGGTCGACGGGCAGCAGAGCCGGACCTGAAGCGGCGATTGGCACAGGCGATCGACGGTCTCCCGGACGGCTATCGCACCGTGTTCGTGATGCACGACGTCGAGGGATACACGCACGAGGAGATCGGTGCGACCCTCGGCATCGAAACCGGGACGTCGAAGGCGCAACTGTCGCGAGCGCGCGCCAAGCTGCGTGATGCGCTCGCGGATTTCGCGGGGGAATGGGTGACATGACCGACGATCGATTTGACCAGTGGCTGCGGGACGGGGCGCAGGACTATCACCGTCCACCCGCGACGCCGCGCGAGGAGCTATGGCATCGCATCGCGGCGGCGCGGGCGGCGCGTCAGCGTCAAGCCATCGTGGTTCGTTCCACCCTGCGCTGGGGTGTGGGAATCGCCGCCGTGCTCGCGCTCGGCGTCGCCATCGGGCGTTGGAGCGCGCACGGAGGCGAGTCCCCGAGCTCGCCCACGGTGGCGGCGGGCACCGACCAGGCGTCGACACTAGCCTACCGTGTCGCCGCCGCGCAGTACCTCACGCGCACCGAGGCGTTGCTCACCGGGTTCCGTGCCGAATCGCGATCGCCCAGCGTGCCAGCGGCCCAGTTCTCGAAGCAGGCCCGCGACCTGCTCGCGACGACCCGCCTCATGCTGGACTCGCCCGCGGGCAGAGACGCGCGGTTGAAGGGTCTGCTCGAGGATCTGGAGCTCGTGCTCGCGCAAATCGCTCAACTGCCGGCGAGCGGCGATCGGGAAGACGTGCAATCGATCAACCAGGGATTGGACCAACGCAGCGTGCTGCTGCGCCTGCGGACGGCGAACCCCGCCGGCCCCGGCCCCGTGCGCACGCAAGGAGTATTGTGATGCAGGCGATGTACTTGATGATCGCGGCCGTCGTCGGAATGCAGCACCCCGTCGTGCCGCGTGCGGTCGTACCCGCGCCGGCTCAGGCGCAACCGGCGCTCGAGGCATTGAACGCGCTCAACGCCCTGGGTGCGCTCGATGCCCTGAAGGCGCTGGAAGGGCTCAATGTCCTGGACGCGCTCGATGGGCTCGACGCGTTGGACGCCGTGGATGCACTCGACACGGTGGGCCCCTGGGACAGCGCCCCGCTCCAAGATGAGCAGGACCCCACCGACTCGCTGTGGCGTGCGGCGCGGCGGGCGTTCAACCGCGGCGACTACACGAGCGCCGCAAACCTGTACGGCGATCTCACCCGCCGGTACCCGAACGTCACGCGCGCCGGCGACGCGCTTTACTGGGCGGCGTTCGCGCTCTACAAGAACGACGACCTCGTGCGCGCCCGCAGCCTGTTGATCACGCAGCAAGAGCGATATGCCAAAGCGGCGACACTGCGCGACGGCTACTCGCTGCTCGCCCGGATTCAAACGGCGCTCGCGAAGCAGGGCGACAGCGAAGCGGCCGCCTGGCTCACCCAGCAAGCGCAGCCGGCAGAGCCCGCGCAACCGGCACAGCCGGCGCAACCGGCTCAGCCCGCCCAGCCGTTGGTCCCGCGCGGCTGTCCCGATGAAGACAACGAGGACGACGTTCGAATCGCGGCGCTGAACGGTCTACTCCAGATGGACGCGACCAACGCGCTTCCCATCCTCAAGAAGGTCCTGGCGAAGCGCGACGCATGCTCCGCCGGATTGCGGCGCAAGGCCGTCTTCATCGTCTCGCAGAAGCACGGTGGCGAGACGGAAGACATCCTGCTGGACGTGGCCCGCAACGACCCCGATTCCGAGGTGCGCCAGCAGGCGGTCTTCTGGCTGTCGCAGGTGGGGAGCGACCGGGCCGTGACCGCGCTCGACTCGATCCTGCGCACCACGACGGACCCCGAGCTCCGGGAGAAGGCGCTCTTCTCGCTGTCGCAGATCCACAACGCCCGCGCCGCGCAGATCCTGCGCGACTACGCCGCCAACGAGCGTGCCACGGGCGAGGCGCGCGAAAAGGCGATCTTCTGGCTGGGCCAACAGCAATCGCCGGAGAACGCCGCCTTCCTGCGAGGCCTGTACGCCAAGCTCACGGACGAGGACTTGAAGGAAAAGGTCATCTTCTCGCTCTCCCAAATGGGCGGCGCGGACAACGGGCGCTGGCTGATGGACATCGCGCTCAACGAGCGGGAGCCAGTGGAGATGCGGAAGAAAGCGCTCTTCTGGGCCGGCCAGACCGGCGGAAACCTGGAGCAGCTGACGGGGCTGTACGACCGGATGCAGAACCAGGAGATGAAAGAGCAGCTGATCTTCGTGTACTCGCAGCGCCACGAGGCTGCCGCGCTCGATCAGCTCATCCGCATCGCCAAAACGGAGCAAGACAAGGAGCTCCGCAAGAAAGCGATCTTCTGGCTCGGCCAGTCGCACGACCCGCGCGCCGCGCAGGTCTTGCTGGAGATCATCAACCCGTGACGGGCCGGCTGGTGCTCGCGTGGGTCCTCGTGGCAGGGCCGGCGGCCGCGCAAGGCCTCGGGGCCCGAGTCGCCGCCGCACCGGACGGCACTGTCCGGCTGAGCTTCGCCGCCCGGCCCGGGGTGTGCGGCGACGGACACAGCGTAATCGCCTTCGAGTGCGCCGACGGGAAATGCGGGCGGGGGAGATGGGGACGTACGATCACGCTCGACCGCGGCTTCGACGACGATGAGGTCGAGTACGATTGCGAGCCGGGACCGGTACGCGTCTCGCTCAGAGTCCGGACCGGCCGCGTGCAGTCGCTCCGCACCTACGTGGGAGGGCGCTGGGTCGTCCCGCCTCGAGACGCCGCGGTCACCGACCTCGGCACCGTGTCGGCACGCGCTGCCGTAGACTGGCTGCTCGCCCTGGCCACCCGCGAAGACACTCGCGCGGGGGACGAGGCGATACTCCCCGTGACCCTCGCGGACTCGGTTACGGTCTGGCCGATGCTCCTGAGGCTCGCCCGGGACGACCGCGCGCCCCAACGCTCCCGCCGTCAGGCGGTGTTCTGGCTCGGACAGGCCGCGGGCGAAGCCGCTACCAAGGACCTCACGGACCTGGTAGACGATGGCGACGTCAACCGTGACGTGAAGGAGCAGGCCGTCTTCGCCTTGTCGCAGCAGCCGCACGACGCCGGCGTCCCTGCCCTCATCCGGATCGCCCGGACGCACCCGGAGCCTGGGGTGCGGCGCAAGGCGCTGTTCTGGCTCGGACAATCCGGCGACCCGCGCGCCCTGGTGCTCTTCGAGGAGCTCTTGACCAGACCCTGACAGCCTCGCGCCACAGACGAGACGACCGGCGTACCTTCGCGGGGTATTTTAACCGCCCCGAGGTCAGGGAGGTCGTCGCCGGTGCTGATGGTCGCGGCCGCAATCCTCGTACAGGTACCCTCCGAATCCTCCGCTTTGCATCATGCGGGCGGACGTGCCGCGCCCGTCATGACGGCTGTCCGGATCGAGCGCCCACCCGTGCTCGACGGCAGGCTCGACGACCCCGCGTGGCGCCAGGCCAGGAGCGTCGGCGGCTTCACGGAGACCGATCCCCAGGAAGGGACGTCGCCCGCCGAATCGACGACGGTGATGATCGTGTACGACGACGCCGCGGTCTACGTAGGCGCGCGGTTGTACGACGCCGAGCCCGCTAAGATTTCGCGCCGTCTGGGCCGGCGTGACGACAATACGCAGAGTGACATGTTTTACGTGGACTTTGACAGCTACCACGACCACCGCACGGCGTTTGAGTTCGCGGTAAATCCCGCCGGGGTGAAACAGGACGACATTTGCAGTAACGACTTCTTCATCGGGGATCGGTCTTGGGACCCCGTGTGGGATGTAGCGACGTCGGTCGATTCGTTGGGCTGGGTCGTGGAGATGCGAATCCCGTTCTCCCAGCTGCGGTTCCCCCAGACGCGCGACCAGGTGTGGGGCATAAACTTCTTCCGCTGGGTGTTCCGCAAGAACGAGCGCAGCCAGTGGGCGTTCCAGCGGAAGACCGAGACCGGATATGCGTCACGCTTCGGCCATCTGGTGGGCCTGCGAGCCATCCCGGCGCCCAAGCGCCTCGAGGTTCTGCCCTACGCCCTCGGCCGCGGGACATACGACCGCCCCGTTTTCGGCAGCCCGTTCGACCGCGGGCACTCGTATTTCGGCGGCGCTGGGCTCGACCTGAAATACGGCGTGACCTCCAACCTCACACTCGATGCCGCGGTGAACCCCGATTTCGGCCAGGTGGAATCGGATCCCGCGTTCGTCAACCTCACGACCGTGGAGCAGTTCCTCCAGGAGCGGCGGCCGTTCTTCGTGGAAGGCGCGAGCATCTTCGATTTCGGCGGCACTGGTCCATACATCCAATTCGGGAATACGCCCCAGTACTTTTATTCACGCCGCATCGGCCGTGCCCCGTCGCTCGAACCGGACGCGCCGTCAGGCGGGTTCATCGACCTGCCGACGCACACCACCATCCTCGGGGCAGCGAAGCTGACCGGTAAGACTCCGGGCGGGTGGTCACTGGGTGTGCTCGACGCGGTAACAGCGCGGGAACAGGCGAACTTGGCGTCGGGCGGTTCCGGGTGGCACGAGGATGTCGAACCGCTCACGAATTACGTCGTCGGGCGCGTACGGCGCGAGGTCGGGGGCCACACGGGGTTCGGCTTTCTCGCTACCGCGGTCGACCGCCGCAATAGCACCGCTTCGCTCGATTCTCTCCGGGGCGGCGGATATGTCGGGGCCGCGGACTTCTACCACCGTTGGGCCAACAACGCCTACTCGGTGTACGCTTCGCTCGGGGCGTCGCACGTCACCGGCGACACTCTCGCCATGCGGCTCACCCAGGAACAGCCGACTCGGTATTACCAGCGGCCGGATGCGCTGTACCTCAGCCGGCGCTACGATCCACGCCGCACGTCGCTCTCCGGGGTCGGCGCGGACTTTTCCATCAACAAGGAAGGCGGCAACTCCAACTGGGGGTTCGCGCTCAGCACCACCACGCCCGGCTTCGAGGTCAACGACCTGGGCTTCCAACGCCGTACCGATCGCACTGCGGGAGACCTGTTCGTCGGCCATCGCTGGACGACGCCCGGCCGGGTGTTCCGGCAGGCGAGCATCGGCGTGGATCCGCTCGCCTTTGCCTGGAACTACGGAGGAGACCGCATCCAGCTCGGTCGCGACATCAACCTGTTCGGCCAGCTCCTGAATTACTGGAGCGTCAACGTCTTCGTGTATCAGCAGCAGCGGGGGATAGATGACCGGCTCACGCGCGGCGGGCCGGCCGCCGCGGCTCCCGCGCAGTGGCAGGCCGGCGCGACCATCACCTCAGACAATCGCCAACCCGTGAACGGTACGGTCAATACCCAGTACTTCCGGGACGCCGGCGGCACCTGGTCCTTCACACTGAACCCGGTGGTCAACCTGCGTCCCAGCGCGGCGGTATCGCTCCAGATCGGGCCGAGCTATGTCAAAGGCTTCACCGTCGCCCAGTTCGTCACGTCGCGGGGCGACACGGCTGCCAAAGCGACCTACGACGTCCGCTACGTCTTCGGGGAGCTCAGCCAGCGCCAACTCGACCTGACGACCCGGCTGAACCTCACTTTCAGTCCAACACTCAGCTTCCAGTTGTACGCGCAGCCGTTCACCTTCGCGGGACGCTATAGGAACTTCAAGGAGCTCAAGACTCCCCGGACATTCACCTTCAACGTGTACGGGCGGGACAACGGTTCGACCATTACCTATGACCCCGGCACGGCCGTATACACCGTGCACCCGGCGCCCGCCGTCGCGCCGACCGACAGCTTCCAATTCTCGAACCCCGACGGTCGTGTGCGCTCCTTCCGCTCGAACGCGGTGTTGCGGTGGGAGTACCGGCCCGGCTCCACCCTGTTCTTCGTCTGGAGCCAGTCGCGGTCCGTCAATCTGCTCGACCCCACGCTCGACCTCGGACATTATCTCGGTCACGAGATGTTTCTCGATCCCCCGACCAACGTGCTCTTGGTGAAGTTCAACTATTGGCTGAGCCTTTAGCCCCCTTCCCTCAACCGCCTTCCCTTGTTGTCTTTCCCCCATGCCCTTCTGGACCCTGCGTCGCAAGTTCGTCGCGGCGGTGACGCTCCTGGTCGCGCTCACCTTCGGCTGGGCGGCCGTCGTGGTCGCCGTGGCGCTCACGAGCGCTCACGACGAAGCGCGTTCCGCCGATGCGATCGCCGTCCTGGGCGCCGCGCAATACAACGGCCGACCATCGCCCGTGTTCCGTGCGCGGCTCGACCACGCGGCCGCGCTGTACCAGCGGGGACTCGCGCCCGTGGTCCTGGTGACGGGTGGCGTCGGATCGGGCGACACGGTGAGCGAATCGGAAGTCGGACGCCGCTACCTCCTCAAGGCCGGACTCCCCGACGGCGCGGTCGTTGGGCTGCCGGCAGCGGCGAGCACGTCGGCCTCACTCGCAGGCGTCGCCCAATGGTTCTCCGGGAAGGACAATCGCCGCGTCCTGCTCGTGTCCGACGGCTTTCACATGCTGCGCCTCCGGATCATCGCCACCCGGCTGGGACTTCAGCCGTTCACGTCGCCAGCCCCCAATTCCCCCATCCGATCGAACCCGCGGCGCAACGCCGCCTACTTCCTCGCCGAAGGGTTCAAGGTCCCCGTCACCTGGGTCTTCAACCGCTGAGGGTGCCCATGCAGCTCCAGAGCCGCCGGGTCTACACCGGCCGAGTCGTGCAGGTCGACGTCGACACGGTGCGATTCCCCGACGGCTCCACAGGGGAGTTGGAGATCATCCGCCATCCGGGCGCCGCCGCGATCGTGCCGTGCGCGTCCGACCCACACGGGGATCCCGATCCCACGATCCTCCTGATTCGTCAGTTCCGGTATGCCGCGGGCGGTCCGCTGTGGGAGATCCCGGCGGGCACGCTCGATCCGGGCGAAGATCCCGAGGCGTGCGCCCGTCGCGAACTGCTGGAAGAGGCGGGGGTCACCGCCGGCCGCCTGCAACGGCTGACCTCCATCTGGACCACGCCCGGCTTCACTGATGAGGTGATCCACCTCTATCTGGCGAGCGGGCTCACGCCGGGGGAACCGTCGCGCGAGCGCGACGAGTTCATCGAGGTGGTGCCACAGCCCTTGTCGCAGGTCCTGGCTCGCATGCGGGACGGCGAAGTGCGAGACGCAAAGACCATTGTGGCTATCCTTTATATGGCCGGGTTCGTCCTGAAGATGTAGCAACGTGTTGTCCCCCGACGAGGACGGACGTGTCGGGCCGACTCCACGCTCCGCTAGTGAAGCTGTGGCCGCATCGATGGTTACGCGGGTGATGCGACGGGTACGGTTCGTGCCGTATCTTATGTAGGAGGAAGTGCAGGCTTGAACAGGGAGCGCTCCATGCCAGCAACCCTCAAGCGGAATGGCCAGGTAGTCGTGACGCCGCGCGCCCTCGAGCGCCAGGCGCTGCACGAGCTGGACGATGGCCGGCTGGTGCTTGAGCACCTCTCGGGCGACCCCCAAGCCTTCGGCACCCTGGTGGACCGCTACCAGACCCGGCTGCTGAACTTCATCAATCGGACCATTGGAGACCGGGAGCGGGCGGAGGACCTCGTGCAGGAGGTCTTTATCCGCGTGTTCCGGCATCTCCACCGCTTCGATCAGACCAAGAAGTTCTCGACGTGGATCTACACCATCGCGTCGAACCTCGCGAAGAACGAGCTTCGGAACCGCAGCCGTAATCCGTTGGTGCTGTTCCAGACGATCAAGAAGCACTGGGAGGCGGACCACCGCCCCCTCCAGTTCGAAGACACCACAGCCCGGCCCGACGACCTGTACCGCAAGCGGTTCCTGAAGGAAGCCGTGGATCGGTGCGTGGACCAGCTGCCCACCCACCATCGGGCCGTCTTCGTGCTCCGCGAGCTGGAAGGCAAGAGCTACGCCGAGATCGCCGACATCACCGGCTGCAACCTGGGCACCGTGAAGAGCCGCCTCAATCGGGCCCGGAACAGCTTCGCCCAGCTCATCGAGCCCCTGCTGGAGTAGGCACCCACAAGCCCTGACCCACCCCCACCCCTCTAC
>Ga0075434_100002167_pt1 | contig 17117 bp, 14 predicted proteins | sample RhiMethybrSRZTD3_FD_75298 | JGI IMG/M metagenome (GOLD analysis project Ga0075434, IMG submission 75298) | Populus rhizosphere microbial communities from Tennessee, USA - Rhizosphere MetaG P. TD hybrid SRZTD3 | ecosystem: Host-associated > Plants > Roots > Rhizosphere > Soil | place: USA... | reverse complement strand
GCGAAGTCGTTGAACTGAACTTCGGCGATCGGCCGCTGTCCCGCGAGTGCCGCGCCGACCGCGATGCCGAAGATCGCGTTCTCGGCGATCGGCGAATTGATGATGCGGTCGCCGAATTCCTTCAGGAGCGGCCGCAGCAGCAGGAATGCGCCGCCATACAGCCCGCCAACGTCCTCCCCGTAGACGAAGACGCGCGGATCGGCGCGCAGCGCATCCGCGACCCCGGCGGTCACCGCTTCGAGGAACGTCATTCCCTTCCGGTCGAATGGGAGGCCGGTATCGAGTGAAGGCAACGCGGGATTCGGATCGACATTGAGTCGCACCGGCGGATCGAGCGGCTCGATGTGGACGCGCGGAGCTTCCGCGGCGAGCACGCCGGCGCCGGCGGTCTCCGGTTCCGGCCAGGGTGCGTCGACGATCGCGCGCGCCTCCGTCTCGACCATCGCCTCCGCTTCGCGCTTGAACTGCTCCAGGTCGCCCGCGCGCATCAGTCCCTCTTCGAGGAGCTTCGCCGCGTAGCTCGCGATTGGATCCTTCTTGGCCCAATACTCGTACTGCTCGCGGTTGACGTATGCACCTTCGGCGACCGGCGCGCATTCCCACGAGACCGGTGGTTCTTTTCCGAGGTAGAGCATGTCGTCGTGGTGAGCGTGGCCGCACATGCGCATCGACACGAGCTCGATGAGCGTCGGCCCCATTCCGGCCCGCGCGCGCTCCGCAGCCCACGTGAACGCCGCGGCGATCGCCTCCGGATCGGTGCCGTCGATCGTGATGCCGGGCACGCCGTACCCGGCTGCGCGATCGGCGAACATCCGGACCGCGGATTGTTCGTGGACGGGCGTCGACAACGCAGTCTGGTTGTTCTGGACGCAAAAGACAGCCGGCAGCTTGCGTACGGCCGCGGCATTGATCGCTTCGTGCCACTCGCCGAGCGATGCACCGCCTTCGCCCATCAGCGAAATCGCTACGCGGTCCGATCCCTCGCGCGCAAACGCCATCGCAACGCCCGCGATGTTTACCGCGTTGACGCCGAGCGGCGCCGTCGGCGGCAGGACGCCCCAGCCCCAGTCGGCCACGTGAATGTCCCTGCCGTCCATCGGCGGGCCCGCCTTGCCGATCTGTGCGTTGAGAATCATGCGGAGCGTCCAGGGATCGTTGTGCATCGCGAGGACGAGGGCGTTGTCGCGAATCAACGGACAGACGACGTCGCCATGCCAGCCGCCGTCGCTCTCCCGGTACGCGGCGCCGCGGCGCAACCGGATGCCGGCGCCGTAGATCGCTTCCTGTCCCAGCGAGCGGAAGCCCTTCCCCTGGACGCCGAGATTTCCGTACTTGACGTCACCCTGCAGGTAGAACTGCTTCAGACGGTTGTCGAGCGCGCGCATCAGCACCATGCCGCGCATCATCTCGAGCTTTTCGTCGGTGGTCAGCGATGCGGCGATCGCCTCGCGCGCCATGAAGCCGTCGATCGCCTCGAGCAACTCGGCGACTGCGGCATTCCAGCGCTCCTCCGCGCTGACACCGGGAGTCGTCTCCGGCAGCTCGGCGACATCGACATCGCGCAGTTGGTGCTGAATTTCGGCCCGGAGGTCGCGCGGCGAGGCGTCGAGCGCGCGTTGAACGGCTGCTGATGCGAACGGAAACCGCTCGAGGACAAATGCCGCAAGGCGTGCGGCGGCAGCGGTGGTCGCCTCTGACGGAGCCGATCGCGCCATCATCTCAATGGTACCCTGTCCGAGAGGTGTCAGGTTTCAGGTGTCAGGTGTCAGCAGGCAGATCGAAACGCATTTCAAGGGTTGGGTGAAGCCTGGCGTGGTTCCGCCGGGCGCCGATGCGACTCCTGAGGTAGCTCCCGGCGAAACGCTCGACGCCATCAGCGGTCACTTCCGCGTCTTTCAGCTTCGCGATGGTCATCGGTTCTCCACCGACGATGTGCTGACGGCGTGGTACGGGACGACGTGGGCGTCGTGTCCGGCGCGGGTTCTCGACCTCGGCTCTGGCATCGGATCCGTCGGGATGATCGCCGCCTGGCGGCTGCCGGGTTCGCGCGTCGTTGCGGTCGAGGCGCAGCACGACAGCGTTCGCCTCGCTCGAAAATCGGCGGCCTATAACGGTTTGGACGCTCGATACGAAGTTCGGCTCGCGGACTTCAGAACGGACCAGGCGTTCCAGCCGGACGAGCGGTTCGATCTGGTGCTTGGCAGCCCGCCGTACTTTCCTCCGGGCAGCGGCATCGAAGGCGATCATCCTCAGAAGGTGGCATGCCGGTTCGAGATGCGCGGCGATATCCGCGACTATGCGAGGGTGGCCGCGATGCATCTGGCGCCTGGCGGTCTCTTCGCGTGCGTGTTTCCGGAGATGGATCGCCGGCGTGTGGAGGATGCTGCCGGAAGCGAGCGGCTGACGATCGTTCGGCGCCGGCCCGTTGTGTTCCGCGAAGGCGAGCCGCCGCTTGTCGGGCTGTTCGCGATGATGCGCCGCGACGACCTGCCCGCTCACATGCGCGAACGCACCTGGATCGAGCCGCCGCTCATCATTCGATGCGCCGACGGCTCCGTGCATCCGGAGTACGCGGCGATCAAGCTGGCTGTCGGCTTTCCTCCGTAACCGCCTGCGCAATGGCGGCGCCGACTTGCGCCGTCGTGGAGGTGCCGCCGAGATCGGCCGTTTTGATCCTGCCGTCGGCGACCACGCGGCCGATTGCCGAGACGATGCGATCGTGCGCGGCACGTTCGCCGAGGTGGTCGAGCATCATCGCGCCTGCCCAAATCGCGCCGACGGGGTTTGCAATCCCCTTCCCGGCAATGTCGGGTGCGGAGCCATGTATCGGCTCGAACATCGATGGCGCCGTCCGCTCGGGATTGATGTTGCCGCTCGGCGCGATGCCGAGGCTGCCGGAGATCGCGGAGCCGATGTCGGTGAGGATGTCGCCAAAAAGGTTTGAGCAGAGAATCGTGTCGAGTGTCTGCGGGTGCGTGACGAGGCGCGCCGCGATCGCGTCGACGTAGTACTTCTTGTACTCCACGGCTGGAAACTCGCTCGCGACCTGGGCGACCACTTCGTCCCACAACATCATCGAGTGCTGAAGGGCGTTTGATTTCGTCGCGCTTGCAAGGAGCTTCCTCGGCCGCGACGCGGCCACTCTGAAGGCGTACCGCGCGATGCGCTCGATGCCGCGGCGCGTGAAGATGCCCGTCTGTTCCGCGAGCTCGTCGGGCGTTCCGGCGTGGACGCGCCCCCCGACCCCGCAATACTCGCCTTCCGAATTCTCACGCACGCAGACGATGTCGATGTCGGCCGCGGTGCGGCCGGCGAGCGGCGAGCTGATGCCCGGCAGCAGGCGCACGGGACGCAGATTCACGTACTGCACGAGCCGGCGGCGCAGCGGCAGCAGCAGCTCGCCGGCGGAAATGTGATCCGGCACTTTCGGATCGCCGATCGCGCCGAGATAGATCGCATCGAACTTCATCAGCTGTGCGACCGCGTCCGCATCCATCATGCGGCCGTTCTTCAGATAAAAGTCGCAGCCCCATGGGAACGACGTGAACTCCAGCGTGAAATCGCCGCGTGCGGCGGTTGCTTTCAGGACGTCGATGCCGGCCGGGATTACTTCCTTGCCGACGCCGTCGCCGGCGAGAACTGCAATGCGATGTGTCTTCATAAGGCGACTAGATCGTATCGCGGACCCAAAGGGTCCGCGCTGCATAGGCCAGCATGAACCCTGCTGTCGATGCGACGAGGCCGGCGACGGTTGGATCGAGCCCCGAGAGCGGACGCGGCAGCGCGAAGCGAACGACGAGCAGCGTGACGTTGCCCGCGGCGATTGACGCCAACGCCTCGCGCGCCCCGGCGCGGCGCAGATACAGACCGCCGACGACCGGCACCAGGAGGCTGACACCGAGGAGGGCATAGAAGATCGCCAGCGCGCTCTGAACGGTCTCGAGCAGCAGCGCGAGCACCACGCCTCCGATGCCGCCCGCCAACGATGAAAGACGCGCCACGACAAGCACGTCGTGATCGTCGGCCTCGGGCTGAAGAAATCGCTTGTAGAGATCCTGGGAGAGAGATGTCGCCAGCATGAACAGGATGGCGTCGCACGTGCTGACCTCGGCTGAAAACACCGCTGCGAGCGCCAGCGCGCCAAACCACGGTGACAGCTGCTCGACCAGCACTGTCGGCAACACGATGTTCGGGTTGGTCAGTCCCGGATGAGTGGCCCGCGCCGCCATGCCGAGCAGCGGCGGCGCGAACGCGAAGACGGCGAGGACCGCTGCCTGCAGGCCGATGCCGATGCGGACCGCACGTTCGTTTGCGGCGCCATACGCTTTCTGCATAAGGCCCGGCGAGATCACGAATGCGGGCGCAAAGACCAGCAGCGTCCATCCCGACAGCGGCCCGGCCGAATGAAGGAAGCTCCTGAACGTCGAGGGCACCTGCGGAGAGCTGACGATCTGCGCAAGGCCGCCCGCATTCGAGAGCACGAGCGGCACGGCGACGGCGAAGCCCGCCAGCAGCACGACGAGTTGCACCGCGTTGACCCACGCGGAGCTGAGAAGGCCGCCGGCCATGAAGTACGCAGTCATCACCACCGCGCTGATGATCGTCCCTTCCCAGCGCGGCACGCCCGCGACGACGTCGAGAACCGCCGCGCCGGCAATCAGCTGACCGGCGAGAATCGACAGCGTGCCGAGCCAGATCAGGAGCGTCACGATGCCGCGCACGAGGCTGCCGTATCTGAGCTCGAGAAAATCACCGGTGGTATAGAGGTTGTGATCCCGTGCAATCCGCCAGACTCGCGGCCCAACGAACAACGCCAGGAAAATCGATCCAATCGCGGCGGAGCCGTTCCACCACCACGCGCTGATCCCGTCGAAGTAGCCTCGCCCGGCCGCGCCAATGGTCGCACCTGCACCGATGTTCGCGGCGAGCACGGTGGAGAAGAGGAGCGGAGCGGTCAGCGAGCGCCCTGCCACGAAGAAATCGGCGCTGTGGCGCACCAGCCGCGCGATCCACATACCGATCGCGATGAGCGCGACGGAGTAGACGATGAGAAGACTGAGATGAAGATTCATCGATGGACCGGCTGAAGCCGGCCTCTACCGGAATCGCACCGGAACGGTGCCGAGGTCCGCCGCTGACGGCAAGCCGCCGGAACTTTTCGCCATGACGGCGGCGCGAACGATTGCCTCGGCCAGCATGTCGGCGGCAAGTGCGCCCACGTTGCTCACGTCGGCGGTTCCGTTCCAGCCGCCGGTTGCGAGCGCAAAAACCGTATCGCCGTCACCAAGCGTGTGGGAGGGAAACAGCGCGCGCGCCAGACCGTCATCGGCCATCAGCGCCATGCGGCTTGCCTGCGCCTTCGTGAGCTTTGCGTTGGTGGCGACGACCCCAATCGTCGTGTTTTCGCCCGGCCGCGGCGTTGTCGTCTGCGAACCCGAACGAAGGACCTTGCGCGCATCCGCAAGCTTGCCGCTGCTGTCGCGGGCGCCGGCAACAACAGCGCCGCTCGACGGATCAATCACGTCGCCGACGGCGTTGACCGCGACGATGGCGCCGACAACGAGCCCATTCGGGAGTGCTATGGCAGCGGACCCAATTCCCGCCTTCATAGGCTGGCGGCCGCCGCCGATCTTGCCGACGGTGGCGCCGGCACCCGCGCCGACGTTCCCTTCGGCGACCGGACCGTTCGTGGCGGCGCCTGCCGCTCGATAACCGCAGTCTGCTGTCGGCCGCGCCTTCGAGGCGCCGATGAACGGAAGATCGAAGATCACCGCGGCGGGGACGATCGGGACGACGCCCGCATTCGTTTTGAACCCGACATTCTTTTCTTCCAGGTACTTCATGACGCCCGTACCCGTGTCGAGGCCGTACGCGCTGCCGCCGGAGAGGACGATCGCGTTAACGCGTTCGACCAGGTTGGTCGGGTCCAGCAGATCCGTCTCACGGGTGCCGGGGGCTCCCCCGCGCTGAGCGACACCGCCGACCGCCCCATCGTTGTCCGCGAGAACCACGGTGCAGCCGGTCAGTCCGCCGGGCAGCGTGAAGTGGCCGACGCGGATGCCTGGCACCTGGGTGATGCCCTTGTGTTCGGAACGCAGCGTCTGGCCATTGGCTGTCATCGTGACCACCGCGAAGAGCGCGAGAACTGCCGCCTTCCTCATGGACGGTCTGATTATGGAGGAACGCAAATCACATTGTCGATGAGCCGCGTGCCGCCGATCCAGATGGCACCGGCGGCCACAACAGGGCCGTCGATCTGCTCGACGGGCTGCATGTCGCGCGGCTCGACGATCTCCAGGTATTCGAGCCTCACACCCGGCTGACGATCGATGACCTCGCGCGCGGCAGCCGTCACCTGCGCGGCGCTCCGGTCGCCCCGGGCAACTCGCGCCTGCGCGTCTTTCAGCGCCTCGTAAAGAACTGTCGCGATACGCCGCTCCTGCGGCTGCAGGCGTTGATTGCGCGAGCTGAGCGCCAGGCCATCGGGCTCGCGCACGGTCGGCACTCCGACGATCTCGATCGGCACATTGAAATCGGCAACGAGATGCCGGATGACGGCAACCTGCTGCGCATCCTTCTCGCCGAAGTACGCGCGATCGGGCTGCGCGATCTGAAACAGCTTCATCACGACGGTCGCAACGCCGCGGAAATGCCCGGGACGGAAGCGTCCGCACAGATGGTCGGCGACGCGCCCGACGTCAACGACGCACACAGGCTCAGACGGGTACATCTCGGACGCCGACGGCGCGAAGACCATGTCAACGCCTGACGCCGAGCAGAGACTCACATCCGCCTCGAGGGACCGTGGATACTTTTCCAGGTCGTCCTTGCGGTCGAACTGCAGCGGGTTGACGAAGATGCTGACGATCACGACGTCGCACTCGCCGCGCGCGACGTCGATGAGCTGCTTGTGCCCCGCATGAAGCGCCCCCATCGTCGGCACAAGTCCCAGGCGTCGGCCGGCCCCTCGACTCGGCTCGAGGCGCGCGAGCCGCGCGTCTCTCACGCGATCCCGCAACAGAGGGATCGTCGTGATCACTTCCGCGGGCATGTCAGGTGGTCGGCGTCTCGGTCTTCGCGGTCATCGCCGTGCGGGAGGGAACGTCTTCGTCAGCCACGTCTGCACGGGGCCGGTGACATCCTTGCTGACGTTGAGATCGTCGAGCGACGCGTATTCGTCCGGTTCGCCCGTGACAGCCGGGACGAGCAGATGGTTCACGCCGCGGATGGTCACGACTTCCACTGACTTCGACTTACTCTCGCTCTTCGCGAGATCGACGAGCCGCTCGACGTGCGATACGGGGATCTGGCGATCGAGCTCGGCATGGATGAAGAGCATCGGCTGCCGGACGTCTTCGATGACACGCGCCGGGTCGAACGACAGCATGCTTTGCGTCCACGGAGTATCGGCCTGCTTCCGCAAATCCGGCGGCACGCCTTCCCATCCCTTGCCGCTCAACACCGCCTCCTGAACTTTCCTTTGCAACTCGATCTTCTGCGCGCGCTCCGCAGGGGTCGCCTTCAGCCGATCGAGTGCGTGCTGCTGTTGTTCGAGCGCGAGCTGGGCACCGGTGGTCGACGGAGCATCAATCGAAATCACGCCGGCGATGCGCTTGTCGCGTGCCGCGGCCAGAAGCGCCACCCATGCCCCTTCACCGTGGCCGAGCACCACGATGCGCTTCGTGTCGACATCCTTGCGGTTCGACAGCCACTTGACGATGGCGCGGAGATCATCGGAGAGGTCCGCAACCGTCGCAGACTCACGCCGCCCTCCACTCTGTCCGGATCCGCGCTTGTCGTAGCGCACTGCGAGAAAGCCCGCCTGCGAGACTGCGCCGGCGAGGTTCGCGAGAATTGGCACTCCGTACGATGTTCCATCGCGGTCGTCCGAGTCGGCGCCGGCGGTAAGAATCACCGCCGGCATCTTCGCGGCCGCGTTGGCGGGACGCGTGATTGTCGCGCCGAGGTTGAAACCAGCGGCGGGAACGATCACTGCTTCATCGCCCGGATTCGACGTCACGCGCGTTCGTGAGATGGCCCCGGCGATGTCGTCGCGTACCACATCGAGGTTCTGTCCGGGGATGCCGAGCCTGACGAGCGTGCCGAGGTTATCGGCATACAGATGCATCTCGAGCGGAGCGCCGGCGTTGTCGAACACGAGCTCGTAGTGATGCACGTCAAAGGTGGACGTGCCGAACTGCATCTGCTCGGTCTTCTCGCTCCGCATGCGGAACGCCACCTGCGAGCCGGCGCCAGGGCCGACGAAGGCGCGGAATTCGGCGCCCGGCGCGAGACCGGCAAGCCGGCGCGCCAGCACGGCGTGTGAGCCGAAGAAGACGTTCGGCAGCAGCACCGACTGCGCCGAGACCATGTCCGTCGCCGCGATCGGGACGTTCGCCTGCATTCCTTTCGAGACTGCCGTTCCGTTCTCAAACGTGGTGTTGAGCGTGACGTCCATGCCGGCGATGCGCGCCTCGACGGCGAGCGACTCGGCGGTCAGGTCGGGGCGGTATTTCAATTCCACGCGGCGGGTAATGACGTCGATCGGAGGCGCAATCTGACCCTGGCCGCTAATCAGCAGACCCTGCGCATCCGAACGGACGGTCACCTCCTGATGCCCGATCGGCGCCCCGCGCAAGAAGATCGTGTAGCCGACCGACGCCGGCGCCGCCGGTGCGGACTGAGGTCTGTCGGGCGATTGCGCGAAGGCGGACGGAACCGCCAGGAACAGCAAAACCGTCCAAGTACAATGGAAACTGCGCATTGCTTTTCGAATCGTATCAGCTACGCGCGCCTGTTACGACACTGCGGATGACTTCGCCGGACGACTACGCAGCTCTTCATGAAGGGGCCGCCATTGGCGCCATTGCCCCGCGCGGCCAGATTGCCGTCGCGGGACCAGACCGCGCCTCGTTCCTGCACGGTCTCCTCACCAACGATACGGCCTCGTTGACGGCCGGCCGCGGCTGTTATGCGGCCTGGCTGACACCGCAGGGGCGGATGTTGTGTGACCTGCACGTGCTCGAATCGGGCGACATGATGCTGCTCGACGTCCCGGCGGCTGAAGTAGGCGCGATCGCCACGCGGCTCGAGCAGTTTCACTTCACCGAAGACGTCCAGATCGCAGCGCTCGCCTCGCTGCGGGCGATCTGGATCCATGGTCCCGGCGCGCCGCGAGCGATTGGCGAAGGGTATGACGCCTGGATGCAGTATCAGAACGCCCGGATCGAGCTCGCCGGAGTTCCAGTCGTCATCGCGCGCATCGATCAACTCGCGGTGCCCGGCTTCGTCATTTACGCCGACGCGCAGCACGAGGACGAAGTGACCGCCGTTCTGGCTTCGGCCGGGGCGCTCCATGCGACGCCGGCGTCGCTCGACGCCGCGCGACTCGAGGCCGCGTATCCGATCTTCGGCGTCGACATGACGACCGACACGATCCCGCTCGAGGCCGGCGTCGAGGATCGCGCCATCTCGATGACGAAGGGATGCTACGTCGGGCAGGAAGTCATCATCCGGGTGCTGCACCGGGGCCACGGCCGCGTCGCGCGGAAGCTTGTCCGGCTGCAGGTCGAAGGGGACCCACCGCCGCGCAACGCGAAAGCGTTCAGCGGCGATCGCGAGGTTGGCTTCATTACCAGCGCCGCGAAATCACCACGTCTCGGGACCCTGGCGCTCGGATATCTGCATCGCGATTTCGTCGAGGCGGGAACAGCGGTTGACGTACAGGCCGGCGATATCCGCGTCCGCGCGCACGTCAACCCGCCATCAGGATCCTGATCAACTCGTTGTCCGCGGGCGGAAACAGCAGCGACGGCAGTGCGGCGCGCGGAACCCACTCCATCTGCTGTCCCAGCATCGGCTTCGGCACACCCAGTAGGTCGCAGCGATAGAAGAAGAGCGTAACTGTCCGTTCCGGGTACGCGTGCGTCGTCTCGAGCACCAGCTCCTGCACGACGACCTCGGTGTCGAGCTCTTCGACGATTTCGCGCCGCAATGCGTCGGCGTGCGACTCGCCGGCGCCCACCTTGCCGCCCGGAAATTCCCAATGACCTGACAGATGAACGCCGTCCTGCCGGCGCGTAACGAGAAAGCGATCGTCGTGCTCGATGATCGCGGCAACGACCGCGATGCTCACGCCTCGACTCTGCCCGGCATGATGGCGAGCACGAGTCGAACCGTCATCCTGGATTCTGATCCAGTGCCATGCGAACGCGTTCGGCCAGCTGCGACGGCGTGAAGGGCTTCTGCAGCAACGGAACGCCGCCCCAGAACGCTCCATGAATTTCGGTCGCATCGTCCGTGTATCCCGACATGTACAGCACGCGGAGCTTTGGATTCTGCTGCGTCAGGTGAGCGGCGAGGTGTGGACCGCTCAGTCCCGGCATGACGACGTCGGTGATGAGCATGTCGGCGCACCGCTCGGATTTCGACGACCACTCGATGGCTTCTTCCGCGTTGCGCGCTTCGTAAACCGTATAGCCTCGCCGCCGCAGTGCCCGCGCGGAAATGTCGCGAATGGCGTCATTGTCTTCGACGAGGAGAAGCGTTTCCGTGCCTTCCGTCGCGAGCGGCGCGACGTGTGGACGCTCGGCTATCGGCGACGCCGTCGTCACGGGCAGATAAATCCGGATCGAGGTGCCGCGTCCCGGCGCCGTGTCCATCGCGATGCCGCCGCCGCTTTGATCGATGATGCCGTAGACCGTTGCGAGCCCCAGACCGGTGCCCTTGCCTTTGGCCTTCGTCGTAAAGAAAGGCTCGAAGGCGTGCGCGCGCGTTTCCTCGTCCATCCCGGCGCCCGTGTCGGTGACCGACAGCATCACGTACGTCCCGGGCTCGAGCGCAAGCCCCTGTTCGGCGAGACGCTCGTCGTCGAGATCCACATTTGCCGTCTCGATGGTGACGTGACCGCCGGCCGGCATCGCGTCGCGCGCGTTCAACACGAGATTGACGATGACCTGCTCGATCTGGCTCGCATCGGCCCTGACGAATCCCAGCCCGGTCCCCAGCAGCGCATCGGTGTGGATGTGATCGCCAATCAGACGGGGCAGCATGTGCAGCAGCCCCGCGACGCTCTCGTTGATGTTGAGGACCGTTGGATTGAGAAACTGCTTGCGGCTGAAGGCGAGCAGCTGCCGCGTGAGGGCGGCGCCGCGGTCGGCGGCCAGGCGAATCTCTCGAACCTCGCGAGCCGTGGACGCATCGATGTCGGTGCGCTCCGCGATCATATCGGTGTAGCCGATGATCGCCGTCAACAGGTTGTTGAAGTCGTGCGCGACGCCGCCGGCGAGCCGTCCGATCGCTTCCATCTTCTGCGACTGTCGCAGCTGCTCTTCCCGATCGTGCAGCGCGCGGCTCGATTGCCAGTTGCGGAGCGCGTACCGGATGGAGCGTTCGAGGTGCGCGCCAACGAGATGCTTCTCGACGTAGTCCGCCGCGCCCTCGCGCAGCGCGGCCTCGTCGAGCGCGCCGCTGCCGTAGCCCGTCATCAGGATGAACGGCTTGTCGGCGCCGAGACTCTTGGCGGTCCTGATCAGCTCGAGGCCGGTTCCGTCCGGCAGCCGCTGGTCGACGATGTAGATGTCGTGTTCGTCGGCCTTGATGCGCTCGAGACCGGCGATTGCGCTCGCGATGACCTCGATGTTGCGTTCGAAATGCGCATCCATCAGCGCCATCTCGATCAGCGCCTGCGCCTGCGGGTCGTCGTCAATCAGCAGAATGCTGACGTGACGAAGGTCGTGTTGCGGGCGCGCAGGACGAGCCACACTACTGGAAGTTTCGGAGCGGTCGAGCATCTCCAATACGGATCGGCGTTCCATCAGGCACCTTGGGGTCGCGAGGTTACGCTAGCACGCGGCAGGGCGCGATCAAGCTCGACTGTAAAGATGTTTTCGGGAAAACAGCCTAGCGGCGTTACGCGCTTTCACGCCACGGATAGGATCTGCACAAGCTCGTCATTGGGCAGCTCTCGCACCTCGGCGTTCGCGCGACGCAGACGGTCGCGCCGAGATCCATCAGCGCCTGGTTGAAGTCGAATACGTGCTTGCGGGGTACGAGCACGTCCGAGACGGCCCACAGATGTTTCTTCATCGCGTGTGCTTTCGGATCTCCGCGCCTGATGAACACGCGAAAGAGCACGCGCGCGACGTTCGTGTCCAGAATCGCCGCCCGTTCGCCGAACGCGAAGCTGCGAATCGCGCCTGCGGTGTACTCGCCGATGCCCTTGAACGAGAGCAGCGTCTCGCGATCCGAGGGAAGCTGGCCGCCGTATCGCGCGACGGATTCACGGGCGATGGCGTGAAGCCGCCGCGGCCGGATGTTGTAGCCGAGCGGCCGCCACGTCTCGGCGACATCGGCTTCGGGCGCGGAGGCGAGCGCCTCGAGCGACGGGTACTTGCCGAGCCATTCGTGGTACTTCGGCAGAACGCGATCGACCTGCGTCTGCTGCAGCATCACTTCCGACACGAGGATGTGATAGGGGTCGCTCGTCCTGCGCCATGGAAGGTCGCGGCCGTGTCTGCGATACCAGCCAAGCAACGCGCGGCGGAAACGCTGACGTGCCTTCGCGGGCGGCAGGGAGGCGGCGGACATCCGCCCCTATAATTCCACGCGTGACCCTTCGATTGCACTCACGGTCGTCCCGGACGAGAGTCGAGGGATGAAGATCTATACCAAGACCGGCGACTCGGGAGAGACGTCGCTCTTCGACAACACGCGGGTGTCAAAGGCCGATGCACGGGTTGATGCGTACGGCGAGGTCGACGAGGTGAACGCCTGTCTCGGCGCGGCACGTGCGGCCGGCGTGGACGAAGAGATCGCGGCGCTCATCGAGTCGCTGCAGAAGGATCTGTTCGCGCTCGGCGCCAGGCTCGCCGACCCGTCGGCGCGGATTGCGCCGCGCGTGGAGAAGGCTGCCATCGGCGACGCCTCGGTCCAGCGGCTCGAGCAGGCGATCGACCGTCTGGAGGAGACGCTGCCGCCGCTGCGCAAATTCATCCTCCCAGGTGGATCCAGCTCCGGTGCGCTCCTGCATTTGGCGCGAACCGTCTGCAGGCGCGCCGAGCGCCGTGTCATCGCGCTCGGCAGCCATGCCGTCGACCCCGTTGTCATCATCTATCTGAATCGCCTTTCGGATCTGTTGTTCGTCATGGCGCGCGCGGTGAATCATCGTTCCGGCGTTCCCGAAACCGAATGGTAAAGGAAACGCCCAATTTCCAACTTCCAACTTCCAAGGAGCACTGAAGCCGCCTTGGGAGTTGGCGATTCGCAGTTGGGAGTTCGCGAAGCGTACGAAGCATGCGAGCACGCAGCGCGTGCGCACTACGAGAATTTTCCGGTGGCGTCGTGGCTGTTGCCCGCAGCGATGCGGCGGCACGTCGCCGCCCTGTACGCGTTTGCGCGTGCCGCCGACGATTTCGCCGACGAAGGAAACCTGCCGGCGGCGGAACGGCTGCGTTTGCTTGACGGCTGGCAGCGCCGGCTGCATGAGGCCCCCCACTCCACCTCGCCGGGCGCGGCGCCACGACCAGGTGAGCCGGCGGAAACACCCAACATCTTTCTCGCGCTCGGCGAGTCGATTCGCTCGCTGTCGCTGCCGGTGAAGTACTTCGACGCGCTGCTGAGCGCATTCAGGCAGGACGTGACGGTCACGCGTTATCCGACGTGGGACGACATGATGCAGTACTGCCAGCGCTCGGCGAATCCTGTGGGCCGGCTGGTGCTGCGCATCGCCGGATACGACAACGCCAATCTGGACGCCGCATCGGACGCGATGTGTGCGGCGCTGCAGCTGACAAACTTCTGGCAGGACCTGAAGGTCGATTTCGATCGCGGACGCATCTATCTTCCCGAAGATGAACGCGCGCGCCACGGCGCGCTCGAGCGCGACCTTGCCGCCGGCACGATCACCATCGGGTGGCAGCGCGCGCTGGCGACCGCCGCCGCGCGCACGAGGCTGCTGTTTGACGAAGGCCGATACGTCTGCGACGGCGTCCATGGACGTCTCCGTTACGAGCTTCGCGCGACGTGGCTGGGGGGCGTCCGAATCCTGGATCGCCTCGAAAGTTCCTGCTTCGACGTCGTCGGCCGGCGGCCGAAGCTTGGTGCCGCCGACGCGCTCCTCATTGCGCCGCTCCTCCTCGCATGGCGGCCGACCGCGCCGCTGCCATGAGCCGCGACACCAGTTTCTACTACTCGTTCCTCGTGCTGCCGCCCCGCAAGCGGAGCGCCATCATCGCCGTCTGGGACTTCTGCCGCGCGGTGGACGACGCGGTGGATGAGGCGCCCGATGAAAAGAGCGCGCACACGCGGCTGTCCCTGTGGCGGGACGAGCTGGCGGCGCTCTACACGGCCGGCGAGGTCCCGAGCACACCGCAGGCGCGCGCGCTTCGGCCGTACATCGCCGAGTGTGGTTTGCCGAGGCGGCCGTTTGACGACCTGATCGACGGCGTCGAGATGGATCTCGCCCACGTTCGTTATCAGACGTTCAGCGAGCTTGCCGACTACTGTCGGCGCGTGGCTTCCGCCGTAGGACTCGTTTGCGTCGAGATCTTCGGATATCACGACCCCGCCGCGCGTTCCTATGCGGTGGATCTCGGGATGGCGCTCCAGCTCACGAACATCATTCGCGACGTGACGACGGATCTTCGCAAGGGTCGTATCTACCTGCCGGCGGAGGACATGGCGCGATTTCGCGTCACAGAGGACGATCTTCGCGCGGGCCGGCTGACACCCGCCGTCAGCGCGTTGATGCGATTTGAGTGCGAGCGCGCGCGGTTCTACTACACGAAAGCCGCTGCGACACTCCCTCCCGTCGATCGCAGAAGCTTGCTGGCTGCCGAGATCATGGGCGCGATCTACTTCGAGATCCTGCGGCGCGTCGAGCGCTCGGGCTACGACGTCTTCAGCCGGCGCGTTCGCGTGCCGCGTCCGTACCGCGCGCTCATCGCGCTCAGGCTCTGGGCGCGCGCGATGTTCGCCAGGTAGCCCCGACGTGACCCAAACCAGCGAAAGCCCCCCACGTGATGCCATCGTCATCGGTGGCGGCTGCGCGGGGCTCGCGGCGGCAACGAAGCTCGCCGAAAACGGCAAGCGGGTGCTCGTGCTCGAGGCACGGCCGACGCTGGGAGGGCGCGCGACGGCCTTCACGGATCCTGCCACCGGCGAGCGCGTAGACAACGGGCAGCACGTGCTTCTCGGCTGTTATCGCGCCACTCTTCAACTACTGAATCGGATCGGCGCAATGGATCGCGTGGAGATCCAGGACCGCCTCATGGTCGACGTGATCGATCGCAAGGGCGTCGCGTCGCGCCTCGCATGCCCGTCGCTTCCACCTCCGCTGAACCTTCTGGCGGGTGTGATCACGTGGGATGCGTTGAGCTGGCAGGATCGCCTGTCAGCAATCCGCGTAGGGCGGACCTTTACGGCCCGCGACAACGAAACTGTTCGAGCCTGGCTCGTTCGCCGTCACCAGACGCCTCGCCTGATTGAGATGCTGTGGGAGCCGCTCGCCGTTGCCGCGCTCAATCAATCAATCGATGTCGCCTCCGCACCCCCATTTGCCCGTGTGCTGACGGAGATGCTGAGGCGCGACTCCCGCGATGCCTCCATCGCGCTGCCACTCAAGCCGCTCGACGAGATGTATGCGCTCCCGTCCAGTGAATACGTCGAACGGCATGGCGGAGAGGTCAGGACGAACTCGCCGGCAAAGGTGGAGTGCCGCGCGGACCTTTCAGTTCCGCGAGTGACCGTTCGCCACGAGACCTTCGTCGCGCCAGTCATCATCTGCGCGGTACCGTGGTTTGCGCTGTCCGAGGTCTTCGTAGATCCACCTCCATCGTTGCAACCGACGCTCGAGGCGGCCGATCGAACGGCCGCTTCCCCGATTCTCACCGTCAATCTCTGGTTCGATCGTGTCGTCACGGAACATGCTCTGGTGGGACTGCCTGGCCGGACCATGCAGTGGATCTTTGACAAGCGGCGGGTGTTCGGCGAGCAGGCGTCGCACCTGTCGCTCGTCTCGAGCGGCGCAGAGACGGTTGTTTCGCTGACCAACGACGAGCTGATCGCGCTGGCTCTTCGCGAGGTGAATGACGCGATTCCCGCGGCACGGGCTGCCGTCCTGCGTCGCGCCGTCGTCGTCCGGGAAAAGCGCGCAACCTTCTCCGTGGCGCCGGGGCAGCCGCCGCGGCCATCGACACGGACATCGATTCCAGGACTCTTCCTGGCCGGCGATTGGATCGAGACCGGCCTCCCGGCTACCATCGAAAGCGCTGTCCGCAGCGGCCATACGGCAGCTTCGCTGGCATTGGCGAAATGACGTCGATAGTTGTTCATTATCAGGAGATTGCGCTCAAGGGAAAGAACCGGCCGTGGTTCCTTGGCCGGCTCGTGCGCAATCTCAAGCGGGCGCTGTCGGACCTTGACGTCACGGCGGTACGCCCGTTGATGGGACGGATCGAGATTCAACTGGGCCCGCACACCAGTCGTGAGCAGGCTAGCGAACGGGTGCGTCGGACCTTCGGCATCGCGAACTACTCGTTCGCCCGGCGGACCCCCCTCGACATCGACCTCATTGCAAGCGCCATTCTCCAGGATCTCCGCGACCGCACCTGCAGGAGCTTCCGCGTGAGCGTTCGGCGCGCCGACAAGCGGTTTCCAATGACGTCACCGGAGGTGGAACGAGAAATCGGCGGTCGCATCTGGCAGGCGCGCGGCTGGAAGGTCGATCTCGACGAGGCCGAGCTCACAATCCACGTCGAGCTCCTGACGAATGAAGCCTTCTACTTCTTCGGCAAGGAGCGTGGCGCGGGCGGACTGCCGACCGGCACCGCAGGCCGCGTGACATGTCTGCTGTCCGGCGGGATCGATTCGCCGGTCGCCGCGTACCGGATGATGAAGCGTGGCTGCGCCGTCAGCTTCGTCCACTTTCACAGCTATCCGATCCTGTCCCGCGCTTCGATGGAGAAGGCGCGCGAGCTGGTCCGCCTTCTCACCAAGTGGCAACAGCGATCCCGGCTACATCTCGTCGCCTTCGGCGACATTCAGCAGCAGGTAGTGCTCGCCGTGCCCGGGCCCATGCGCGTCATCGTCTATCGCAGGCTGATGCTCCGGATTGCGGA